>Ga0126370_10000130_pt1 | contig 25262 bp, 23 predicted proteins | sample PanSoiMetaPlot_3_FD_92586 | JGI IMG/M metagenome (GOLD analysis project Ga0126370, IMG submission 92586) | Tropical forest soil microbial communities from Panama - MetaG Plot_3 | ecosystem: Environmental > Terrestrial > Soil > Tropical forest > Bulk soil | place: Panama | collected 2016-02-17 | reverse complement strand
TATCCTTGAACCAAGAGACGGAATAGGTGGTCATTGCCTACCAAAAGATACTAAAATGTTCTTGCAATCATCCAAATCCATAAAAAGTAAGATATTGGCATCAGCAATAGAAGTGGATGAGGATTACAGAAGGTATAGACAGGCAAGAATCACAAAACTTGACCTCTCCATTCATTGACTAATAACGAATTTGATTTTTAGTCTATTTACTATTATAAAGGATAATTATTTTATATATGTGCATAATATGGTTCGACAATATCAAATTTGACTTATTGAAGACGCTCAAAGATACGAATCTTGTAGTGAGTTCTTTGCAAAGGAATTTTGAATAGCAGTTCCATGGAAGATTATTTAAATAGCAATTACACAAATCATATTCGACAAAAAATAGAATTCTCAACGTCGCTGAAGTGAGGTGACATAAATCAGGATGTATGATGAATCCAGTGAAGAGATCGAAATGAATAAAATAATAATCTTTATTTGATTCTGTATTTTATGGAACATAAAAAATAGTTTGGTATTGGTATCCAATGGTATACGCTATGTATGACGGCTCTCCTAAGTTGTATATTTGAGTGTTCAACCAGTATTGTGAATATTTGCCAAAGTTAATGAATCTATCATTTTTTGTATCGTAGGTAAATCGGAATCAAATTTTGACGGCGAATTTTCATATTGGATAAAGTATGCCTTATTTCCAATTATTGTTCCAGTTTCCAATCCTTTAAAGTTTTGGCCCTGGTCCGTATATGAATATATGAGTTTATATGCCGGGGATCCTGCAAGATTGACTCCGTTAAATATTGGTTCACTTACGGTGAAATTTTTGAGATCCGTTTTGTCATCAGATATTGAGTCTGACACGTATTGCTTCAAATTCTCACCAGAATCAATATTGTCAACTAATACATCCAAGCTCGCTGAAGAACTAGAATCTTTGGGTGAGAAGCTAGCTATATCAGTGCTTGAATCACCACTGTTGTCATTACCTTCTCCTGGGCTCGAACTCCAATTATGAGGGTATTGAATATTAACTCCATAAGAAGCATTATTATAAGTCAAAAAATCTCCTGAGTTGTTGATGTTCTTTTGAGGTGTTGCAGCAAAAGCAGCTCCTGCAAACTTGAACACCCCATTAGCGGATGGCGCACTAGTAATGATTAAAGCTAGGGCTAGTGCGCATAATATTCCAAATAGATTCCTGCGATGTCGGTTTTGGGACAACATATTTACACTATGATTATTAGTAAGCACATTCATGAGATCTACTACTAACCAATGAACCCTTTTTTAACTCTTAGGGAACAATAGTCAGTCTTTCGTTCCAATTATGACAATCGAATACAACTGATAAGGTTTTCAGATTTAACGAATTAGATTTGTCAGGACAGGATAAAGCCTGAATGACGAATGAGATTAATTAAGCCCTAATTACTCAATCCCTGTTATCCCTGATAGCTCAGAAACATAGATCATATTTGAATAGAGTACAGACAGCAAGGTACTGTTATGCATACAATGATCATCCTCTACTAGATCTCATATCATCATTGTAATCTGTTTGGCTATAGATGATTCAAGAGAATATCCCATAACATCTATTTGAAGAGCATTTGACTTCTGGATTAACTACAGGTCAATTCCATTCCAAACGTGAATCAATTCGCCCGAGCGTTCTCTAGTCATAATAAGATATGTATTCTTTTAACATATCAGCGAAATTGAAAAATTTTGGTCGATATCAGAATTAGTATGCCCATGGGCTAATACAAATCTGTGAAATATCGAATCCACATCTATACGTATAACCGGTGGTTAGGGCCATATTGGTTTGGAACAGCGGGTTAGTGGTCCCTCTTAAAGCTATTTATCTTATGATGGGGATTCCTATATAGGAGTGGTGAAATATCTTTGGTTTTTGATAAATTAGCACAATATGGACCTTTTCCTTTACGAATTCTTGCAGGGGTTGCGTTTATAGCACATGGTTTACCCAAGCTGTCAAATATCGCAGGGACTGAACATTTTTTTTCTAATATGGTGGGATTACCTGCTTCATTAGCTCTTCCTATAGGCTTGCTAGAGGTCATAGGAGGTATCGTGTTAATCATTGGTTTGTTGACAAGAATTGCATCTATTCTTCTCATAATAGAGATGATAGGTTCTACAATCGTAGCCAAGCTTCCAAAAGGATTCGTAGGTGGATACGAACTTGATTTGTTATTGATGGCTATTGCAATTAGCCTGTTACTCACAGGACCTGGAAGACTTTCTATAGAGTGGAATATCTTGCGCAGAGAAATATTTCCGAAGGGAAAACAAATGGTGTTACAGCAGGAAAAAAGGCAATCTAGTATTACATAATAATTAGATTCAATCAAGCTGTTTATTTTCAATTTAACTATTTATTTTCATCGTCTATGCAACTAGAATGCATGATATCGACAATATGCGTAGGCGGGATCTATTAAATATAAATTTGCAAAAAATCGTTCATCAAGCCCTCAAATTCCTTGAGTCTTCCATTAGTCTTCTGATTTTATCTCGAACACACAACTTAGCTTCCAAGAATTCTGTATATATGTTTAATTTAATGAGAGCAAGAACTAAATTTCGGTTCTTTTGCAAAGTTTATAAACACATTATATCTGTAAACAGTATTAAAGATATTGAAAAAGGTCTATAGATCTACATCAATGAATGATTAGATTATCAAATTCTTTTGATAATATATATCATAGAAGTTTAATCAGATTTTGAATGAGCTGAATGTTCACAGATTTGAAATACGACTAATAATGAGATGATTAGGTCTAGACGCTGTGTACCTTGCACATATTGCATTTAAAATCAGTCTATCCTTAAAACCGCGTTCGTATTGCCTCACTTGACATAGCTCAAGTGAATAAATATTGTAAAGAATCCAAGAGGATTATCGTTTCATCTACTAAGATATGTCTATTTCTCGAGGTGTATAGATGTCACAACATTGTTGGTTAGCTATTCTTTTTCTGAGTACTCCAGTTTATGCGATAGAAATCGCATTAGTACATTAAGCAAAGCAATTTCACAAAATGTCGCTGTAAGGTTATCTTTGATACAGGTAATGTCTTGTACTAGTAATGCAACCCAAAACTTGGACTATCCTCAATTGTACCGTATTGGGGGAAAACCGCATCCATAGATGATTAGAAGTATTTCCTCAATAGGCTAACGAAGTTCATCAAATAATAAACAATCACTGATTTCGTAAATATTAATCGCGGATAGGATAATAAAATATACAGCTACTTCTCACTGTTGTAGCTGTACTTCTTAGGTCATGGTCCGAAGTTACTAGCTGCAGGTGTGGTTGTTGGAGGATAAGCGAACCTCATGGAGCTCAGACAGCCTACGTGAATATTGGTTGGAAGTATTTGTCCCTGGATTTCTCCATTTTCATGAGAAGTCGTTCTGACAGTGACATAGGTATTTTTACCATCAAGCACTTTGTCTAGATCAGTGACATTCTTTCCAAGTAATGGTCCTGTTAGACCACCTGGCGCTGAACTATATGGCGCTTCAGCAGCTCCGCGTGCTCTAATTTCTCCACTTCCCAAAATACCATCAACTGCTCCAGTGGGATAAGAACCGATTGTTGCTACATCTGCATACGGATTAAGCAATTGTGCTAATACAGTTCCATTTTTAAGACCAATATGACTACCTAGCACTCCTGTAATGTTCTTGACATCTATATAATAACACAAAGTCCCATTGGAATTCATATGAAATCTAGCTGTGCCTGATGCTTTTGTATCTACTGAAGGCACCACATTTTTCCCAGTTAAAATCGCTAGAAAATTCTTTGGTTGTGGTAATATTCGCTGGGCATAAGATGAGCTTGGAATGACTAACACTAAGGCTACGGAGATTATAGCTGCACAGGATAAGAATCTATAGGTATTCTCATTCACAACTCTGGTTATAGAATCAGAAATATTTAAGGATTGATTACCTAAAATCATCTTATGATATTATTGTATTAAAAATATTAATTTATAGTTAAAATTATGCTATAATAATTCTATTTCAACAATTTTTTATGCATGTCAGATTCTTGTAATGGTTTTATTTGTCTTCAATCCACTAAGGCTATCAACCTTGAGGGACAACTGCCAATCTCTTTTGAAAGTATCGCAAACATATTATTGATCTACACTGTATTCTAGTGAATCCGTAACAGGTCTGAAAGAAATTATGAGATAATAAAATACTATAAATGTGACCTGCAATACGCTCTAAAGTAGAGTAACGAAGTTAGTTCACTAGGTAGAATTAATTAATATAAATCAAACTCTAATTTATGATAACTTAAAGACTCGAACTACCACAATCATTGCAATAGTTGCAATGGCAGCTGCATTAGGACTAGTTGTCATCACGCCAGCTCTAACCAACAACGCCTTCGCACACTCAGACAATCACCATCACTCTTGGTACTGGTTCCATCATCACCACTTCTTCCATCACCACTATCAGTGGCAATGACATCATCCCCACCATCACTAGAAAATTAGTATTAATTAACTAGCAGACAAATTCCCGAATTTTTTACCTTATGCGAACGAAATATAAATAAATAAACAGTTAGTCAGTTAGCCAATTATCACTGTATTTGCTTCATTATTAACTGTTACCATGAAGATAATCACTATTGCAATTAAGACAATATTTGATTTGAATCTATTAACATTACACGGATCCGCTGATCATGTCTAAATCCATATAACAGAATCTTCTAATATGAATCAAATATGTTTTCCATATTTAAATCTAAGAACATTAAAGCGACACTACAAATAATCGCGATCTTCATTCCTCTGCTATAAATGCAACAAATGCGCTTTAATTTGGAGAGATCGCATTCTAATAACTCATTTGATAATTAATAGCCTACAAGAAAACTCTAGATGATACTTGCTTGGACTACTTTACACCTAATCACTTGATTATAGACAATCCTTCTACAATAAATGAGCGCTGCATACTCAAAGTCTGTTGAAAAGACGGCTAGGCAATTCCTATTGATAGTGGCTGCCACATATCAGCTTCAGAAATCCTAAAATGCAGAGTTTCAAACAGACAAATCGAGATGGGATTAGCCAGATTCTCAATAATGGCTGCTACATAGACCTTATATTTGTGTATGAATCTAATAAAATTTATTTGGTACTGCCTTGTCTTTATAAAATGTGGTTGGCAATCAATGCCACTAATATTTATCAATGTCTTGTAATAATCCTCTAATTTCATCTTAAGCACGTCATACATGCCAATATTGATTTGTATTTTGTCATAGTTCTCAATGTACCTTTGAGGAATCTTTTGCTTCAATTTAAGACGACTATGTCTAAAAGATCTACTCAAAGTGATATAAAATTTTGTGAATAGGCTAGACACGATTATAAACTATTGTCAAGCTAGTGAATAATGAAAACAAGGAATTGTGAAGAGTTATAATTATTTAATGTCTAATCAATAAAATACATACTGGTTCTGTAGAAGATCCTTCTAAGTAAACTAGTCTTTCTGAGAGTATGATTAACAAAGATATGAGCTAATTCAAATTATTGAATTATTTCATTACGCATTGATTGACCAAATCTCGTTTTCAATCTAGTGTTTGTGCAAGTGTTTATCAGTATGAAGATGAGGATGTGTATGTTTGATAGGACCATGCGAATGTGAATGGTAGGATTTACGTATAAAGGCATATAGAGCGCTAACTCCGAATGCACCAGCTCCAAAAAGTACAATGGTTGAGCCAGATGCTGTATCAAAAAAGAAGCTGGAGTACATGCCAAGAAACGCCGTTACTATGCCAATTACTGATGAAAGTATTATCATTCTGAGAAAATTATTTGTAAGCATTCTAGCTGAAATGGCAGGCGCCACAATTGCAGCTGCCAGTAGTGTCACCCCGATGCTGTTCATTGAAGCTATTACAACCAATGCCAATACTAGAGCAAATACTATCTCGAGAATTTCGGTTCTTACCCCATATACTCTAGCTGTTTCCTTATCAAATAGCACAAACAACAGTCTTTTCTGAAAGAAAAAGACAAATATTACGGCCAATATTGAAACCGTAATAATAACATACAAGTCTTGATCAGTTATGCCAAGAATATTACCAAATAAAATAGCTTCAAAATTTCTATGAAAGCTTTGCGCTGCTGTAATGAACAAGACACCTATTGCAAATCCCGCTGTCGTTACTACACCGATCGCTGCATCAGCCTTGATTTTTCTGCGTCTGCTTATTTCATTTATAAGAACCGCAGATAGAAATCCCCAAATCGCTGCTCCCACATAATAATTAAATCCGATTACATAACTTACAACCGCACCACCAAATACGGCATGGGACATACCATGTCCTATGTAGCTCATTCCTCTCAAAACTATATAAACTCCTATTAGTCCACATATCCCTCCTACTAGTACTGCAGCAACAATCCCCCTTGTGAAAAACTCGTAATCAAACGGGGTTAAGAAATCCATCTTATGACTCTTTCTCCGATTCTACGTGAAAATGATTATGTCTACTACTGTCTGTTATGGCAGGATTAGAAATAGAAGTTTCCCTATCGTCTATCAAATTACAAATATCTCTTGATAATCCATATGTCTTTAGTAAATTTTCTTGAGTGAGAACATCATTTGGAGGTCCCTGTGAAATTATGCTTTTATTTATGCATACCACCCAAGGAAGACGCTTACCCAAACCAGTAATGTCATGTGTAGTCATGATTATAGTCATCCCTTTAGAATTCAGGTCAGTCAAGATTGTGAAAATATTCTCTCGGGTGTTGTAATCTACCCCAGAGGTTGGTTCATCCAATATCAGAATTTGTGGATTGCTGATCAATGCTCTTGCAAGGAAAACCCTCTGTTGTTCTCCACCGGATAACTCTCTTATTTGTCTTTTTGCATATTCTGCAATCCCCAAGGTACCAAGCACAGACTGTATTCTTTCTTTGTCATTTTTGCTAATCCAAGGATAGAAACCTGATCGGTTCCAAATCCCCATCCCAACCACCTCGGTAACAGTAACAGGAAAATTCCAATCTACGCTTTCAATCTGTGGAACATATCCAATTGAAGAAAAGACGTTGCCTATTAAAGTCTTAATAGGTCTCACAAAATATGACGCCGCTGAACTTGAGATAGATTTGACGGTTTTTGTGTAATTTATCTTTTCAGAACCATATTGAATATAGCCACGCCACGGCCTATGAAGCCCGATAATGATTTTCAGTAATGTAGATTTGCCTGATCCGCTGGGTCCTAATAAACCCAAAAATCTTCCTTTGGGAATATCGAGATTTACGTCTTCAAGGACTGGCTTATGTGGAAGATAACCAAATTCCAATTTCCTTATTGAGAGTAGATTTTCTGCTGATCTAGTTTCATGATATTGGTTTTCTACTTCTTTATTTTCATGTAATGATTTGTGTCCCATTAAATATACATCCTTATTTTTAAATCGCAATCATCAACAATCTCTTCTACTCTACACTTCTGAAGAGAAAAATAATGCTCGACCATATGATAATTCTTGAATCTGGTCAATTGCATTATCATAATCATCATCTTCATCATTTAATGAGCACATAGGTATTTGCAGGATCAATTCCAGATAAGGTGGAGACTTTACCACCAAGTGGGATTATCATTCCATACATATCCTCTAACATCATTCCTACGTATGTATGATTTGAATCAGTTGGCTTTCCAGGTAAGACATCATCAGCTAGTGTTGTCACGTATTTTACATTTCCTTCCTTGCCTATCTGATCCATTACTTTACTCGGAAATACTTCAGAACCAAAAAGTGCAGGCACTTTCTCGTTTCTTACTTGATCAATTAGTTTAGCGACTTCCTGAGGTCTTGGTTCTCCAAAGTCAGACGGTTGAACTGCACCAATAACAACCATGCCATATCTTGGTGCAAAATATGCCCAAGAATCATGATAAGTAAGCAGTTTTCTATTTTGAGATGGGATTGTTTGTATTGCACTCTTTATTCCTAAATCTAGCTTCTTTAATAGAACAAGGTATCTATCTGTATTACTCCTGTAATATGCGGCATTTACTGGATCTATCTGGATTAATTTATTTTTAGTTAGAATAGCGTAATTCATAGCATTTGCGACATTTAACCAGAGGTGAGGATTGGGATCACCTTTGTCTTTTGGAAAACTAAAATCATATATCCATTGATTTTTACTTATCGTATTATCTGCAAGCTTAAGGAGTTGTTGATTTGGATTATGTGCCCTAGAAGCATTTGAAATCCTTTCCACACCAGATTCTAAATGTAATCCATTGATGATTACTAAATCTGCATTCTGCACTTTTACTGCCCCAGATGGAGTCAGTTCAAACGTGTGAGAATCCACGCCATCTGGAATTAATTGAGTAAGTTGGATTTTATCTCCTCCTATGTTTTTGATAATATTAGCAATTGGTGCAACTGAGGTGACAACATTCAGGACTCTAGTATTTGCAGGTTTATTTATACCAATTGTGCCCGGGGAATTCATAGTGACTGCAAATGTAGTACTCTTTAAATTATGTGATATGACAGCGGCATTTGCACCGATAGAGACATCAAGAAGGCTCAATATTAACGGTAGTAACGCACTTGCTGAAATGAGCCTATTAAATGTCATTTCATATTATTTGAAAGGAGCAGTATTAAAAGTTTTAACCTTAGTAATAATCACTATTAACATATTTGCATTTATTAGTATCATATATCATTATCATGCCATTTAGTAATATTCAATCGTGACAATTCTGAGTAAGAATTGTGAAAATTATGACCGTGCTAGCTTTCAGGATTATTACTGTCAAGGAGTTTACTAATAGAAAAACAACAAGACATGTTCTTTAGAAAGACTGTCAATTCATGATAAACTTCAAACTATATGTCAAAAGTGTGCCAACTTCATTGGTTCGATGACCAATGTTTAAACGATTTGGATGTTGACTGACATTATAGTTCATCTATAGTAGTCTGATCTAATGAGAGCAAATCGAATTTCAATAATGCAGTTCTTGTGCCATACCGATTGAAAATATACGTTCGACTATACACTTTACAACAATTGAGAAATGTATCGTGTATGAATTTATTGTATTTGTTCGATGATCTCGCCAAATACTATTAAAATGTCGTTACAAAGTGGAGTTTTAAACTTTTAATACCACGATTCTCCGACAAGTATTTGGTCAATTCCTTTATTTTTCTAATCTCCCCCCTCACCATGATAGTTTCCAAGCAGTTATCTCCTTGTAAATGTAAATGCGTCGTAGCACCAATAACATCTTGATATTCGTGTTGGACCTGAATTGATTTTTCGTCTTGATTGTAGACATGATTATCATATACAATTATGATCGCACCTGCTCCAAACTCTTTTTCACCTGTATTCCAATCATAATCATTGACAAATGAGTGAATTGCAGTTTGAAGTGCCTTAGACCTATCAGTATATCCAGATTTCAACATACTCTTATCAAATTCTACTAATAATTTGGTAGGTAATGACATACTTATTCTTGTGACAGGTTGTCTTTTTTTAAAGTCACTGAGCAGATATTTCTTTTTCAATTCTCACTTCATATAATAGATACTGGAATTTTTAATGTTTTATGAAGTGACCTAATATATCAGACGAATGTACAAATACAAGGGTACAGGAGTATCATAGACCTGAAAAGTCTGGACAATCATTAGGTGAAAATCCAGACCTTACTTACTCCCGGTCTATTGGGACGAAGCATATATCCTATTCACGATCAATATTTTATCCATTGCTCATCTAATGGATGTAAGTATGTTAGCGTCTCCACGAACTCTCTTAATGGGAATACCTTTAATTCTTTGCTTAAAATCATATTGCATAGATTCCAATTTGATCGCGTCGGTGTAGTGGATATAAGATTCTTGTTGAATGCAGTACCAATGTACTTTTGAGTCGCCCTATTGTGATTACATCAGTATGTTAACTATTGATATGGACATATCTGAGTTGGAAACATAATACCTACAAGATCTCCAATAACACGTTGGCGAAAAGAAGATATTAAGATTAGAATACGAAGCTCTCTTTATCAAGTAATTACTGCAAGTAACTAGCTTTTGATACGCATTCTCACAAGTACGTATTTACCAAAATTGTCTGGAATTTATCATACTCAAGGAGCAGATTAACTGGAGTTGTAGTAGTTCTTATTACATCAGATTGCAGAGATAGTAAGTAGCAAACCAATTTCTGGCCAAGACAATCACTAAACAAAAAGAAAAAATAAAAGTCCTCCTAAAAAAAGTATCACCATCACGAGTATCATAGCGAATTGCATAATAATAACAACATCTGAAATTAGAAAACTAATCTTTCTTGCATCTAGATCGCCTCCCAAACCTACAGAATTTTAATATGATCTTGATTAACAGCACCTGAATATAGAATATTCATAATGGAACGTATTTACTCTTATGCATTACCAAAGTTTTTCAATAAATTGACAAACATTAGAATTAGACGAAATAGCTCAAAACCTGCTAACTGGCAAAAAGTGTTGGTTTTACTTAATTGGGAATGTAATACTATTGTCAAGACCAATGATTAATCTTATTTTTTGACAAAATCGTCTTGTCCTAGAATAGTGTTATCTACTTAGTCTGTATGATTTTGTAGTTGGGCTATTGGTCAAGGTTTTCGTATAGGTCAGCATTTTACAGTTATAAGTAGCATGATTAAACAAAATAGATCTTTAGCAGAATTAAAAATAATAGGTAAAAAATAAATAATTGGTATTTTCCCTTTGAGGCTAATTATCCTGGTGTGGTGCTATTTGCTGGTGTCGCTTTGCCTACAGTAGATGATGGAAGGACAATCAGTTGTCCGGCCATTGTAGGTGGATGATGGGTACAAAAGAACTTAAAAACTCCAGGATCGCTTGCCTTGAATGTGATGGTCGCATTATGTAATGGCGCTACATCCGCATCAATGTTATATGGTGCCGCCATGGTGAAAGTATGGAAATCGCTTGCATCAACATTATAAAAGTGTATTATTACTGTATCACCCTGATTTACTGTCAATGTTGATGGCACAAATACATCGCCCGGAATACCAAGTTTTGTTTCATTGACACCGTCCAATTCTTGTGAAATCATATAGAATGTCTTTTTGTTACCTAACTCTGCCATAGTTTGAACAGTACTGTTACTGGCAACACTAGAGTTTCCAGAGGTTACATTCATCGAGTCTGCAGGTGAAGTCTGAGCCAATGCTTGTGGCGATAGCACACTAATAGAAGAGATCATCAATGCTGCCATAATGATCGAAATAGAGATTGTTTGCCTCAACTTAGCTGAGTTTAATGAGTTTCTTTCCATTTTTCATGATATAGTCATATGCCACCAGTATTTAATCGAATTCGCAATTCTCTTTTTAGAGAATATCAATTTGACTATATCATTATAACTTGGTAGATCCGAGATCTCTGATCTAGGATTGGATTAAGTCTGTTTCCAATGACTTGATATAATTACATGTTAGAAACTATCATTGGAATCCTAGATAGATAAAAAATTATGTGTGTATCATATTTGTCATATTTGGAGAACATATGACACCACTTTAAAGGTCCTTAAATATCAGTCCTGTTTGTATTGTGTTAATACTTTATTACAGATAGTTTTGTCTTATACCGCCTCTTAAAACACAAGATGGCGTAGGGCTTGATCTTCCGAAACCGTAATTTAGCGTTATTATAAAATACAGCATTATGAACCTACAACCATTCCCATGTCTTAAGTGAATAATCTCCTCCTTCATCTTGATCTAACTCATACACTAATATTTTATTTGTCAGCAAAGCTAATTTTTTATCATTGCTCTTGGGGCCATCATTAACAGATCCTTGTCCAGTAGTCAAGATTTTAGATGTTCCTCTACTACTAGATCCTCCAGATTTACTCGGTTTCGTTATTCCTTCTATTATATTCGATGCTACTTCGCTATTTTCTCCGTACATTATCCCATTCCCTTTTACGAAGCTAATTCCTTCATCTGCTAATCTCACATGCATTGTCCAAACCGTATTTATTGCAATTCCTTCAAATTTTAAGCTGCCTAGTCCTGAAATTTCGGCAATAGGTAGAGAATTTGGGCTCTCGAGCACTCTGATACCTGTTTGCTTGCCGCTTTCCTCATACAATAATTCACCGATAGCCATTGATTATCTTATGCATCAATCCATTCACAACTACATTTAATTTCATCTCTGTTTCTCAGGATCGATTCCACTCCACGAGAATCAAACTCGAGGATCACGTTGTTATTTAAATCTAATAAACACGTAGGATATTTTCTATAGTGAAAAAGTCTTTTGTTTTTATTGAGACCTGCTTTGGTTACACTAATTTAGCTTTAGAAGAGCTTACGAAAATTGAATATGTAACAAAGTGCTTCAAGCTCTACGGTATTTATGATATCGTTGTAGAGATTGAGGCCCAAACGATACAGCGACTGAACCAGGTAAATAGTAAGATCAAAGCCCTACAAAACGTAAAGTCCACAACCACAATGATTGTTAGATCAGAAGTGTAGTCATGATTTTGATTTGCTGCAGTTACAATCTAAATTTATTTGCTGCTTTTCCTTCTATTGGATGAAGTATTTTATATTACTTATCTTAAACTGGTCACAAACTAGTAACAATAAATCAAAACCTATTACGAAGCTTTAACAGGGGTTATTTTGTTTATGTATACAGCTGGATGAATAGATATAAGCCCTTCCGCATCTCTCACGACCAGAGTATCAAAATGATAAAATAATCTTCACACATGAATTAGATAACTTGAATATCTAAACAAAATTATTGGTTAGAAAGCAATTTTTCAGCCTTGTCCAGATTAATATTTATCTTGCCAATTAGTGTTTTGACATCGTTTATTGGGGCCTGATGCCTGATTTGCGCTCTCAAATCTCCCCTCATCATGAGTTCGGTATTTTGCTTCAATGCTTTGTCGTGCTGCTGGACGGGTGTCTCAACAAACTCAAAGTTGTCCAAATAGGCTTTAGTTGCAAGATCTAATGCACCCGTAAAATTTTGTTTTTGATATGCACCAAGTGTTTGGTTTAGTAATTGTCGTGCATTTGCTATGTATTGAAGCGTCTTCGTATTCGAAGCTGCCTCGGCACCTGTCAGTGATGAGGTACTTTTGGCTTGACTTGAATTATTAGAGGAAATACTATTATTAAGACCAACTGCGTTACTTGGACCTACTGCAAATGCTAGTCCAGCAGTAGCAGAGGATGAAGAAATGAACTGTGACTGCGATACTGGAGATGCACAGATCATTACTGTCAGGGAAATTACTGAAAATGTTATTAGCATAACCCTACCTTCTTTTAGAAAATTAATTTGGTCCTTCATGATCTTAACATCGACATGATATTCGTGAACGTATTTAATCTAATTGATGATTCTCTGTCATGAGAATCTAACATTATCAGTGGGTCAAGAATGGTAGATGAAAAAATGATGAGAAAAATCATGGATTTTGGTATTCTGTTCTGGAATAGTTTGCTAAAAAAAGAAAATGTATATGTTCTGAACTAGGATACTCTAGTTGGCTAGCTGTACGGAAGAGTAGAAGTAATATCTTTTAAGCCAGACAACACTTTAGTCAAGTCCATACCAGAGCTAGTCCAAACCACCAGAATCTGCTGGGAACCGGTTCCCTTTTGTCCCCCGCGAAGACTCGCAAACTCATGAGTGCTGTCAATGTTAAAGCCATGGCTCTTAAAATCTGAGATATATTTGTCCATAGATCTTTTTGGTATCATGAATGCGCCTATCGTATCAGGCGTGGTACCATTAGTAGTAGATGAGCCAGAGGCCTTATCTATTACTCTAATATTTCCCCTCATGACAAATCCCTTGCTTTCGGAGTCAGCATTAGGATCTGAATATGCAAAATTTCCAGTGTTATTAAATTTTATCGGTCTTGTGTTCTGGGTATATGTGTACGTGCCGCTATCGAAGGAAAACGGTGCCGCTCCCGATGTAGAACCATTTTCATTTATTTTTAAATTATGATCATGATTTACATCTGCACTGAACCAAATTACATTTGTACCCTTGTTAATTACTGCATTTTGAGGAAGAAATGGCTGATCAATAAATCTGCTCTCCTTATCACCATATTTAGCCGGATCTCCACGATGGGCTTCATCAGGAATTGTGATAACCAAATTTTTGATACTGTTCGGGAGTATGATTGTACGAGTGTTGAACAAACTTGATGCATTAATATTAGGCGAATCTTCCTGCTGTGCTGATACAGGTCTGCTGAGAATATATGGAGTTACGAATAATCCAAGCAGAACAAGACATGTAGTAATTCCCATTACCATATACACTGAATCAAAGGATTTTTTCTTATTCTTATATTGTGTGGACTTGCTACAGGTAACGTTCGTCTTAGACATATTAGGTCAGCCTAATAGTTGGTATTTGGATTATTAAGCTTTGCTCCCTAAATATATCTCACATTTATGGTAAACTCTTGAATCAATACCGTAGTGGACAAGCGTTTATGACCTACAATATATCATACAGAATAATGACCCTAATTAGGCATACCATGCAATTGAGTCTAACTGTTCGCTTGTTCTATGCATTTCTCAATCAAAACTTGAGATTGACCAAATTACTTATGGTGACACTATTGGACGGCCGTTGATGATCCACTATGACATTGACCAAAAGGATTGAAATAGTAAAGACTGAACCACCAAATCAGCTATATATTTCAAATTAAATATTTTGATCATTGGAACACTTGACCGCCAATAGTTGCTATGCATATCTGTTGATGCTCCATCTCTAAGTTATTTAAACTCGTTCCTGTTTCTACGATATGAGAATTTGTTTGTGAAGACGATTTACAAAAACTCTTAAAATCAATGGGTATGTTTTACTAATCCGTTATTAGTATTGCCAAATTTGAATTCAAAATTTCTGAAATTTAGACACATTTGTAGATTTCTCGAACCCTATTGGTAGGAATTGACGTCCATATACCTCAACTAGCGATATGGAGAAGTATCCTACTCGACTAAGTATATGGTCCGACTTGCAAGGCTACTTCAAAGTCATACATCGTCGAGTAGGACAATGCGCGTGTTTTTTTGCCGGAATAGCATGCTAGTTTATAGCATACAGATATCCATTTTGCGAGCGCCTAAGATTCCAGATGCCAATGCCAATATTTCCAGTTGGTTCCAGTGTAGCTTAGATTGGAAGATATTAGACAGGCTTAATTAGGTGAGCCTAATATTTAATCCTATTTTTGATTCTCTTTATAGAGAACTAAGGCCATCATAAAAAACCTCACATTGCTTGTCGTCAGATCAATTTCTGTTACAAAAAGATTTAGTATTGTAGACAAAACAAACACAAGTCCAAAGAAGAATCAAGTGAGTATTAATTAAATCAGATGCTCACGTTCGTTGGACTAATTTTTCCTTGACCAATTAAGGACGTCAAATTAATTTAATTAGGCGATGGAACATTAATGCAAAAACAAGCAGTATTTGCGTTACTTTCTGAGTCATTTAACGAATTTTATTTAAAATATAAAACCGATGCTATGAATCTGGATCTTTGCAATATATAATGCGAACTTTCAACACATATAAGCGGAATGGAGATACAATTAAAGTCTCGAATTAACTAGTGCAGCATCGTCGGCATGATATCCATATCATAAGTCCTTCTAATAATACAAATTACATTCGAAATTTCCAAATTTGCATCTATGATGTTCAAGAAGCCAAACTTGGAGCGTTATCCTATTTCTTTACCTTTGCAGTCTGTTGAGTAGCCAAGTAAAATATTATAATCTATATGAATCTTCTATATGACTTCTACGTACAAATAGTACTGAGTGCAATTATTCAAGTCTTACCTACTATCGATAGTGGCTGACAAATTACGAGACATCAAGGAAACGACTTCAGATGCCGTGGGAATCATTAAAGAGCTTGGTAGCCCTGAGCTTCATAAGTCACTTGATAAAATAAAGGAAACTGCCGTTACTGCGCAGAACATATTGGCTAATTTGCGAGAGCCAGAAATGGTAAAAAATATCGAAAATATTAGACTCATGGCAGAATCTATAGAGGGAACGTCAGCTAGAATTGAGAAAATGGTGATTGAAATGAAAGCCACTGGAGTAATAGATCAGGCATCATCGGCGATCAAGTCTGCAAAAAATGCAATAGATTCTATGGGTGATCAAAGTGGCGCAGGTGAAATGACCATAATAATAAAGGACCTCATTAACTCCTTAAAGGATCTAATTGATGAATTGAGACAGGTATTACTTTCTTCAAAACAAACTGGTATAATTCACAATGCAAAAGAAATAGCTCGAGATGCGGATAGCATTTACAGAAACTTGAAAGAATAATCTGATCATCGCATTGAGAATACACTAATCTAAGTTGCAGACATTCCCATCTATGCAACTAGATAATCCAAACATTCTCGTTGAGCTGCTAAATTGATATGGTTAGGCCATCATGACGAAAGTCTAAGTAGGAAGTGACAGTAAATAGGTCGTTGTAGAAAACTTATGCTAATTAGAAGATCATCAGAAATATACATCAGGTCTTTTTACAGAAAGAAACACGAAATATTAGATTGATCTATTTCTAGCTTAGATGCCAAATCTTCGTTTATGTGAAAGTCTATTGATCGAAGCATTGATGAAACTCAAAAAATGATTCCTGTAGAAATAGTCTGAAAAGACCCGCATATCCCAGATTTCCTGAAAAATGGAATTAATGAATCCACATCTGATTAAATAAATCCATTATGCCAAAGGTCATACAAAGTTTCAGTTCTACGATAGTTGTGTAGTAACTGTCGATAATGAACGAGTTTGCCATCATATAATATCGTTAAGGATCTACATGGTGATAGTTCCAGAGGGTAACGTAGTAGTCTAGCGCAAATCTGTGGCAGTATTCTTTTACTAAACTATAATATCTTATGCTAAAACTATTATGTAATTTTTTAGATCCTTGCATTCACTATTCCCTGCTTGATGAGTTCTGAACCTATTCCATATCCAATCAAGGCAATACCAGTTCCCAAACCGGCCATTTCGAGACCCCCTTTAATCCAACTCTTTTTCGCTAATCTACCTTTAATTGCACCGACTGTAAATGAAGATATTACGCTGATCCCAATAGCAGATGCAATCGCATAACCCGACGATATTAGCCCTGCCTTGACAATAAAATATGGCAAGATAGGTAGTATTCCCCCTATCAAAAACGACCCAAACATTACGAGTGCACCCCGCAATGGGTTACCAACGATCTCTAAATTGATACCGAGTTCCTCGGTCAACATAGTTTTTAGCCAAACTTTTTTATTTGAAGTTATGGTGTTTACTACTTTTTCAAGTACCTCTCCTTGAAATCCTTTAGCTTTGTATATCTCTTCTATTTCTTCCCTTTCTTTTTCTGGAATAGACTCAATTTCAAACTCCTCCCTTTTAATTTCTGATTCTAATATTTCTCTCTGAGATTTCACTGCAAGATAGTTTTGAACTGCCATAGCCTTCGCACCGGTGAACATTCCCACCAGAGCAGCCAAAATTACAACATCTGCAGATATGGCAGCTCCACCAACTCCAGCTACGATACCCAATGATGTATTAACGCCGTCACCAAAACCGAATACTAGATCCCTGATATAGCTACTCTCTTTTATGTGAGGTTCAACATGTATACTACCCATATTATTTCTGTCATTTTTTCACCTTTTAATGTATATAACTGTAGACCGCCTATACTTTGTGTTCAATTTTTTGAGATGGGAACGTGACTCCGTATAGACAGAGGAATCAAACTTTAGACGTTCTTATAGATTATATAATTTATGTTGCTTAATTATACAACTTTCTGCGGCGATAGGGACAAATTTGGTAGTTCCAGTAAAACTATCTACACGTTAGCATTACTGTGTTAATCTGCCCTTTTTCAGCAGGTGGAAAAATATTATCAGAGGTTACTCAGAAATTTGCAATCTTAATAAATTTAGTAGAAAAACCTGGGTGCATGAGCTCTTCACGAACACCCAGGATGGAATGAACACATGTCCTTTGTCATCTGTGTTGCTTGACGCCCATGTAAAGGCAGTACAAGTAAGCACGTAGTTAATAGTATAAAGGGCTTGCTCACTCAAGGGGTTTATTTACGTTGCTGATTTTTTTGCCACATTTTCGGAAGATACTAGGATCATATCAAAGATATGATCATTGTAAACATATAGACATCAATTTTTTCCATTCTCGGTAGAACGGTTAGTCCAAGTCATATGTTAGTATATTTGTTGCATCCATGCTATCCTGTGAGAGTTTATTCTGGATAGTTGACAGTGGATTGACCATGTCTCTCAGGACGAATAATTTAATGGCTACCTGCTTGTTGTTAGAATGTTTAATTTGCTGTTCCAGTATACAAATTGCGCACCCTATTAATCCCATCCTCGCTTTGGCGAAATGGGCTATCCAGTCATTGCGGAATAGTTGATTATATCAATAACTGCAAACGCAAGAACAAAATTGAAGTAACTGATAGAGCATACATTTATTTTACCATAAGCGGAGCCAACAAAACCACCAACAATGTGGATCCGACTAGTGCTATAAGAAAGAGGCGCTCACGCGTTATTTTAAACTTCTTTAGGTCTACATTCATAATCTTTCTCCATAAATGATCTTGTTGCATTCAAGTATATATCTTACTATTTACTCAATCAGGCTGTAATTTAGATCAGTCAACCATATGCTTAACGTATTTAGGATTTAACTTGCTTAACGAGACGAGTTTGAAAGATCTTTACTGACTCTTTAATTCTAGCAGTGCCCTGTTAATTAGCGCTGATAGACCAGTATATTTAGTAAGTGAGCCAACTAACAGTTCAAAATCCTCTTCACCTCTATAACCTTCATCATACTTCATCTCGATGATTTCGTTATCGGTCATTAATGTTACTGTCACAAGGGAATAGCGACCATGACCTGGGTCAATTTTCTCTATATATTCTCGAAATTCGATACGTCTTATAAAATACCCCTGATTCTCTATATTCCCATTAGACAACACTACTGCTGTTCGGGATGGATTAGCCATGATCCTACCCTGTTCTACATCGGTTATTTTTCTCATCTTAATTACGATAATCCAAAAACCGTACCCATTCTGGGAACCAAAGATTATTTTCTGGTAAGCCGATACCTTTGGCAAGAATCTCTGGTGAATTGTAATATACCGTATCAGCACCAATCTGATTCCCTATTCTCTCATTGACTTGTTCAATCGAGGATACTTGACCTACGTATTTATTTGCAATTAGATCCCTGTTTTGAGTATAGAGCCCTATTTGTCTCCCGTCGATCGTAGGCGGATAAGTAACAACGACACTTATTTTTCTGGCTCCAGCCTCTCGCAGATAGTACATAGTTTCCATGACCGTACTTCCTGTCTGAATAGTACCTTGGATTGTTGCAATACTTTTATTTGAAATTAGTTCTTTAACTACGAACTTCAATGATCGGCCAGTAGATAACAACTTATTCTTACTTACCTCTTCTGAGAAATCAATCATATGATCCGAATCATCATATCTGTCTTTGATTATCCCCTCAGAAATATCAAAATTCTCGTGGTGTTTATGATATTCATTGCTAAATCCTAAGGTCATAGGACGTGTATAATCAGGTTCTGCATGTGCTGAATCTATATCCAGCCATCTAGATAAAAATTTGGCCTGTTCCTTGCCAATATTTTTTCTCACTTGGTAAATGCTTTTACCATTGATTGTCGCCGCAACATTTGATTCGCGTACAAATTCAAACGGATCCAGCATTAGATTCGAATAATCCAATTTTTCGATAACTTCTAATCCATTTTGATCACTCATCTTTATCAGCTGCCCAGGAAGCACATCCTTGAACTTTAGATCTATGAGAGAGGTTTGAAGTGAGTTTTCTGATGCTAAAAGGTACATGCTCTTTTTTTTATTTGTGGCCATAACAAGCGGCTTAAACCCAGTACTGTTTCTGAACGCGTAGATAGTATTTTTTGTCATCAATAATAGATTACCTCTGAGATGTCTATCTAGGAAGTCTATTGCACGATCAGGTCGTTGCTTTTCTAGCAGTAAATTCGTAAATATATGATAAATTTTATAGAGAGAATCATAGTCTGTGGCCTCATCAATATATGGATGCAAATGCAGCTTTTCAGTGTCCACAAAGAAACCATCAAGAGCAGCACTAATCTTGTTCATGCTTTGAAACTGTGGATAGCGTTTAGATAAGTACCCAAGTCCGATATTGCCTGACAATTTTTCGAGCTCAGCAAACTTCAATAAATATTCATCCGTAGGCAGAGATCCATGACCATCTATGGATTCATCTTTTGAAGAGATCTTCCAATATGCCTTGCCTCTGTGCTGAAGCATACGCATTGAGTGAGCCAGAACATATACCACATTAGCATTTGATTTTGAATCCAAACTGGATACTCCGATAATTCCGGCCATGACAGGATCCCCATTCACAACTTCGAAAGGCAAGATAAAAACATTAAGTAGGATGGATCTTATTGTTAAAACGATGCATGACCTATTAGGCATTTGTCAAAAAGCTTAAGTCACATGTACGTGTCTCTTACTCCAACTTTTCTTTATTAATTATGTGGATGTGTAGCAAATGTTCGGAATTTCGCAATATGAAAGTTACCCAGTAGAAGAATATATGCAAGTTTCTGACAAAAGATTTCACATATTATTAAATCTTCTGGATAAGATAGTAGAACAAGAATACATCACATTCAGCTTGTCGAATGTCCCAGTGACCAAATTTTTATTTGCACTCAATCCTAAATATTCACAAAGCACTTCAAATCGACTAGATTTATTAATACATTATTATCGATGATAGATATGCTTGTCGGTATAATAGGTAAATCCAATGTTGGTAAATCTACATTTTTCAATGCTGTGACAGATCTTAGTGTACAGACTGCTAATTATCCATTTACTACGATAGAACCGAATGTGGGCGTTGCTTATGTTAGGATTGAATGCGTATGCAAAGAGTTTGAAGTTATGGACAACCCTATTCATTCGGTTTGTGTGGATGGTATCAGGTTTGTCCCAATAAAAGTAATAGATATTGCAGGATTGGTGCCTGGTGCTCATCTTGGGAAAGGTGTAGGGAATAAATTTTTGGATGATTCTCGTCAGGCAGATGCGCTAATCCACGTAGTAGATGCCTCCGGTTCCACAGATGCCGAAGGTAGGCCAGTTGGTGCAGGAACAGCTGATCCCCTGTACGATATTAAATTCGTAGAGGAAGAGTTTGATCAATGGCTTTGTTCTATTGTAGGTAAGGAATGGAACAAGTTTTCGAGGGAAGCTGAAAATAAAGGACAGAAGATTGATGCTCTACTTGCAAAAAGACTATCAGGGCTATCAATAGATGATATTCAAATAACAAAAGCAATTCACCAGTCAAATTTAGATAACAAGAAGCCAGTTATGTGGAGTGAATACGATATTTTGAAATTTAGCAAGAATGTGCGGATTTTATCCAAGCCAACAATAATTGCCGCAAATAAAATAGACATCTCATCTACCGAGGAAAATATCTCTACAATTCGGGATAAGGGGTACAAAAATATCGTTCCATGTGCAGCAGAGGCAGAGGTGTTACTAAAACGCGCCGCAAAAAACAAAATCTTGCATTATTTACCTGGTGATCATGCATTTGAAATTAGACCTAATGCAAATTTAACTGATCAGCAAATGAAGGTCCTAAACACCATAAGCCTGCTTTTCAAAAAGTACGGTTCTACAGGTGTACAAGATGCATTAAATAAATTGTGCTTCGATTCATTGAAATTGATCGCTGTATTCCCTGTCGAAGATGAATTCAAATTGACTGATAAAAAGGGCAATGTTTTACCTGATACATATCTGCTACCGGAGGGTTCAACCCCTAAAGACTTGGCCATGAAGATACATGCGGATCTAGCAAAAAGTTTCCTTTACGCTGTAGACGCGCGTAAGAAACAAAGATTAGGTGCGGAGTATACTCTAAAACACAAAGATGTTATAAAATTAGTCTCAGCTGCAAGTAGGAGGTGATATTATGTGTATTCGCTTGGTATAGAAAGTACTGCTCATACTATCGGATGTTCCGTCATTAAGGTTGATTCGCAGAAAATTGGCCATAGAAGCAAATGTGAGATTTTATCCGACGTCCGGGCAATTTACAAAGCTCCAACAGGATCTGGCATACATCCTCGTGAGGCATCCCGGCATCACTGCGACAATGCCCCACACATATTGAAAAAATCCTTGAATGATTCTGGAATCAAAGCCGCCGAACTAGATTTAATCGCATACTCCGCCGGACCAGGTCTGGGTCCATGTCTCAGAGTTGGAGCCGTACTAGCGCGCGCAATCGCAGCGTTCCACAAAAAGCCGCTTGTGCCCGTAAATCATGCACTGGGACATGTTGAATTAGGCATAGTACTAACAAAGTCTATTGATCCATTGGTTCTGCTTGTTTCTGGAGGACACACAATGATCCTCGGCTTTAATAATAAAAAATGGAGAGTATTCGGTGAGACTCTTGATATAACTTTAGGACAGTTACTAGACCAATTCGGTAGAGCGATGGGGTTTGCTTCACCATGCGGTTCCGTCATAGAGCAGCTTGCAAACGAATCCTCAAGGCACTACTTCCCTCTGCCCTATATTATAAAGGGAAATGATGTTTCCCTGTCAGGATTACTTACTGCTGCTAAGGGACTAGGAAATGGTAAGAATATTGAGTTGGCAGATGTGTGTTATTCTTTGCAGGAAACATCATTTGCAATTCTAACTGAAGCTGTCGAAAGAGCCCTTTCATTTACTAACAAAAAGGAGGTCTTGATCGTCGGAGGAGTAGCAGCAAATAAAAGACTTGGGCATATGCTACGCGAAGCATGTCGTAGATTATCAAGCAAGTTGTTCATCTGCCCTATTCATTATGCTGGAGATAATGGTACACAGATAGCTTGGACTGGTACAATAGATCATCTTTCAACAGGGAACATGATCGATGTGGAAAAGGCATCCATACAGCAATCGTGGCGGTTAGATACAATTGAGGTGAGCTGGAGGTAGTCAGGAAACCAATCATGTAGGTTATTCGTCTGATGAACCTTTTGGCTGATTCTTTATATTCATGAATATTGCCTTCTGCTCTTCAATAAGCTTTACCCACTTACCGATATTAAAAACTCCAAATTTAAATTGCTTACCATCAATTGTAGCGATCACGACTTTCTTGATAATAAAACCTTCAGGTCTAACCGAGGATATTTTGTCGAGAGGTAGATCGAGAAGCACTTCCTCAACCTTTTTTGACAATGTAGCCATCTTTCCTTCTGTTTTTTCAAAGATGATTCTTAGATTAGTTAAAGTAAGAATTCCGTTCTTTAGTTTGTCTTCAGCACAATCTTCTTGAAATACTCTTATTTCGCCTTTTTTTGGATCCGCTCCTGAGGAACTCACATCAGAACTATAATATTTAAGAGTATTTTATATATTGCGTAACCACTTTCTCATTATAGTAGATCAATCAAATACTTAAAGATGGAATTTGATGAGTCTTTATTCAAATCTCGGGAAGTTCTGGCAAAATACGCATAATAACAATTGCACTTGCAATTATTAGTTACATGATTTAGATATCATAATACCCATTGTTGTCTAACCGGAAAAGTGAACTATTTGCATCATTCTCCCTCAGCACACATTTCAATTAGATTTAGTACACTATCCACGGATCCATTCTGTCGAGAATCAATCCAATAGAACGCTTCAACTTTATGGACTATTCCTTTGGATAGCGCTAGGCATAAACATACGCGTCTGATTACGGTTTCCATTCCCCTCTCTTTCTATTCAATAATTCTGCATTTTTATGTTGAATCAGTCCTTGATCATAACCATAATCAAAATATATCACTTTAGAAGTTTCATAATTTGGGTTATCCAATTCTAATTCTTCAATACTCATTAAAGCATCAAAGGGCTTAATGTGGTTATTAGATTTCATTAGTGCGTCCCATCTATTTCTAATGGCTAGCTTGGCTAGATCAATGGTAGAGAATATTCCTATTGTCTGTTGCTCTTCGTCATGGGATATAACTTGGTAAACCTTCATGTCTGTTAAAAAATGGAGTATTCAGATGTCAAATTATAACAATCGGTTAGCGATTCCTTGTGATGAGTTTCTATTGCAAGAATTATAGATTTTCATTTTCGCTCTTTTTCTTCATTCCGAAAATACCAAGGTTCATCAAAATCATCCAATACAATTCGCACCTTTCTCCTCATAATCAGGTTGTCCATTCTGTTTGTAATGTCTTTGATCGGTAAGTCCGCATGCCGTCTGGGGAGCATTTCAAGGATCTCGTCATCGGTCATCATTTCTTTGGTAATCCATTGTACTTTTCAGTATCCTCATAAAAATATTTTTCTTTACTAGCTTGCTTATTAGTTTGTGAAAAGACATAATAAATAAGCATCAAAATGCATGAAAACTAGTTGCAATCACAAAGTAATATGATTGCCCTTATATACTCCAAATCTATTTTTTGTTTGATAATTCACAAATCATTATCATTCACAAGACCATCTTTAGGCTTATTATTAGAATTATTAAGATACAAGGATACGAATTTGTTGTTTTATACCAAAATACAAACTCGATTTTACTATCTAAGTGCCCAAATGTATTAAAGGAATTCAGCGATTCATAGTATGTTTTCTAAATTTTGAATTCTAAAAATTAGATACTAATCAAGGTGATTCGAATCATTTTTCACTTGATATAAATTAAAAAGCGTGACAACCTGCGAGCAATTAGTTTAAAGAACAAAAATGGATAGGATTGTAGAACTATCTCTTAGTTTTGGATTTGTTAACTATTACTATTGCTCTGTTACTATGCTCCTGTGCTACCGCCGCTGCTACCGCCGCTGCTACCGCCGCTGCTACCGCCGCTGCTACCGCCGCTGCTACCGCCGCTGCTACCGCCG
>Ga0126370_10000128_pt1 | contig 25301 bp, 14 predicted proteins | sample PanSoiMetaPlot_3_FD_92586 | JGI IMG/M metagenome (GOLD analysis project Ga0126370, IMG submission 92586) | Tropical forest soil microbial communities from Panama - MetaG Plot_3 | ecosystem: Environmental > Terrestrial > Soil > Tropical forest > Bulk soil | place: Panama | collected 2016-02-17 | reverse complement strand
GATCTGCCAGGGAGGCATCGACGAGTTGCTGTTCGTAATTCCTGAGCAGTTGGGCGTTATCGCCGCCCGAAGCGCCCAAGGCTCGCAGTTGGTCGGGCAAAACTCTCGACAACCGGATCTCCAACAACGTTCTGGTGGCCGTGCGGACGAAACCTGGTAATCGGGCAACGGGCGCGAAATACCTCAGGTGTTCTTTCTTAAGGCTCTCGAAGGCTGCGCGCGCTGCGACAGCTTCAGCGCCGAGGGTGCTCGCCGGCGTGCGGCGGCTTTCCGCCAGGCAGGGCAGGGCAAGCCGCGCAGCCAACTGCATTAGACTGAAGCGATGCAGTCCAAAAGTCGCGGTGCGCGAGCGTGCGATCTCCCGTACCAGATCGTCCACTGCATCACGCTCTGCTCCGACCATTAGGATCTCGGTGCCTGGCGGAGATTTGGCGACAAATTCGCCGGCAACGCGGAGGCGTTCAATAGCCGACGGTGAGCGGAGAACCCGAATCATGCCGAAGCCACGAACTAGCTTAGTTTGCTGTAGCAAGCGCTTGCAAGACTGAAGCCTGGAAGTAGCAGCACGGAAACCTTGCTTGCATTGGACATGCGAGGCGTTCGGCCGTGGCCCAGGATTACAGATCCTTTGGGAGAGTGCCGTTCGCGAAAGCGGTAGGCGTAGACTGGGCGCAGTTGTCTATGCCTGTCCAAACCTAGCTCGATCTGGATCGGACTGTCGGCTAACCAAACCAGGGGTTCTTTCCACTCCACAAGCAAGAAAGTCCTAGTGAGGCAGTGCTGAGCGGCCTTCTGCGGCACCTGATCCCTGCTCGTGCTCTAGCCACGAGGCAAGTCGATTCTGTTGCTGTGTTTTCACATCGATGCAATAGTTCATGCGCTCTATTGACTGTTTCAGAGATCGTTCCGCGGCGGGGGCAGGATGAGCTGTAAAGAACTCCTTGACCTGCTCGCGCAGACTTGCATCGCAGAAGGAACCGGTGGCCTGCACGACGGTGGCACCGGCGAATGCCCCACCTAGCTTTTCAATACCTGTCCAGTGATCCCGAACGAAAGGCCATGCCTGCGTTTCCACGGCCGGAACTTGCATGACAGCAGAAATCAGATAAGGGCTGTCTTGCGAACGCATGTCTCGAGACAAGGCGAATTGCAAAGTTCGCTCAACTAGCTTTGGGTCGCTAAAATAAGCTAGGGCGTACAAATCCCGGAAATAAATCTCAGGTGTTTTTGCACTCTTTAGGTCGGCTGCGATCCTGTCGTAGAAGACTTCGTCTCCGCCGGAGGCAGCCACCTGCAACGCAGAAAGTGCGATTTCTCGGTTCACCGAACTTTGCTCTGTCAGAGCCTCATCGGCTAGTTTTCGAGCCAGGTTCTGCGCTTGCGGATCGCGAGCAACATGGGCAAGTGTGAACAATAAACGTGCGCGAAGTGTGTTCAGTGACTCGCGTTCTCCTGCCTTCGGCACCCAGCCTACGTCGTCCGCGATTGGTTTCAACAAATGATGCACCCACAAGCTGTACGATTTGCGATCAGAGTCGTTGGTCAGGCGTTCGCTAATGTAGGTCAGTTGAGCAAGCAGTTGCCCCAATACCGCGTCATTGCGATCCGACTCGAACCCCTCCGCTAATCTTAGATAGTCTCCGATGGGTTCGCGATTTACCATCACGGAAGCCCACACATCGGATAGCAACATGATGCGTTCGGCGGGCTTCAAGGCTCGTTCTATGTCTTTCGCCATTGAGCGCACGGCCTCCGATTCGTAAGCCGTGTGGTAAAACCCCATGGCACCGGCATTGAGGAATTCCCAGGAAGTACAACTCGGCAAGGTCAGCGTCGCTTGTTTCTTGCTAACCAGCTCGCAGTTTGCGAGAGAGTCCACGGAAGACGAGCCACCTCTGAGGCATACTGGAATCTGCCACAATTCCGGGCTACCCTGCTGCAGCCGAACTCGGTCGTAAAAGTAGCGTTGTTGCTCGACTGAGACGACCTGGGTTTTCTGGGAACAGCTTGCGTGGACAGTGAGCAAAGGCACACCGGCCTGTTCTACCCAGGTGGGCATGAGTTTGTCCACGGGCTTTTTCGAGATTTCCTTTTGCACCGCCCAGAAGTCAGCCGCGGCAGCGTTCCGGTAAGAGTATTTTTTCAGATAGGTATTTATTCCCGTTCGAAATGTCTCGGGACCTACGTAGGACTCGAGCATCCGCAACACAGCAGCTGCTTTCCCGTAGGTAATGGCGTCGTCCAACTCGAGTATTTGCTCGGGTGTATCGGCGGGCTGATGGATCGGGTGGGTGTTTATTAAGGAATCTAGATCGATGGAATTTACCGTGTCGTTTGCGTTGTCGATATCGACGTTCCAGTCGGGCTTCCAGGCAGCTACGGGTTTACTCGACATCCAGGTGGCGAAGCCCTCGTTAAGCCACTTGTCATCCCACCACTCCATCGTGACTAAGTCGCCAAACCACTGATGTGCCATCTCGTGAGCGATGACCGATGCCACAGTTTTCTTCAAACTGATGGCGGCGTGCTTTTCGTCCAATAATAGAAGAATTTCTCGGAAGGTGATGCAGCCGGTGTTCTCCATCGCGCCGGCGGAAAAGTCGGCAAGACCCACTAAGTCCAACTTTCCGTAAGGATATTTGATTCCGAAGTAGCTATTGTAAAACCGCAAATTGTATTCTGCCGCCGCCAGCGCGAATGTGGCGAGTTCTTTCTTGCCGGTGCTGGCGTACACGCGAATAGGAATCCCATCCGCTGAACCCTCCACATATTCGAAATTTCCTACCACGATAGCGACCAAGTATGACGACATCCTGGGGCTAGTGGCGAACTGGACCGTGTGTTTCTCTCCCGGGCTGGGGATGTCGGAGATTACCTTGCCGTTGGAAACTACAGTCAATCCTTTGTCAGCCACCACGGTAATATCAAAACTGGCTTTGTAAGCAGGCTCGTCAAACGAAGGGAAGGCACGCCGGGCGTCGGTGTCCTCAAGCTGTGTAGCGGCGTATTTCCGCCCGTGATCGTCGTTGCCAATGTAGAACCCGCGCATCTGATCGTTCAGAACTCCGCTGTAACGTGCATGTATGACTGCGGGACCCACCGCCAGCGATTTACCTACTGCGAGAGTCGCGTTTTGCTTTGCTTGATTAACCGTGACTTTGGCGGATTCGGTGCTGCCACCGCTCTCGATGGTCACATTGTGGAAAGCTATATCTACAGCATTCAGTACGATCTCCGAACTGGGCTTCAGCAGACGGACCGTAATGGTTTCATCCCCGTCGAAGACATCTTTCGCAAGATCAGGCGTGAAGGTGAGCCTGTAGTTATCAGGAACGGCGATTTGTGGCAGTCGATCAGCCGCACAAGGCGAAGCGAACGACAATACCGCAACGAACCAGAAAAACGATTTCATCTTTGATCTCCCGCCTCGAGGCATGATGGCTAGCGCTCTTATAGCAGGTGTCGGAATCCGGTTCTTGAACCCTCTTAACCTGTCCGAGCGTTTCTGGTGCTATCGCAGACCGCTTCGGACGCTACGGCGAAACGCCGACGGAGTGAGCCCGGTTGACCTCTTGAACGTACGGGAAAGGTGCGCATGGTCGGCGAACCCACAAGTGTAAGCCACGTCCGCGATGGTGTGATTCGAGCTGAGAAGGAGGTCGAATGCTTTACGGACACGAACTTGAGCCAGGTAGTCGCCGAATGTGCATCCCGTAAACCGACGAAAGCTACGAGCCACATGCACAGGGTGCACGCCAACCTCTTGGGCGACGCGCGACAGGGAGAGCCTCTGGTCGTGGGTAGCAGCGGCCATTTCGAGGGCATGCTGGAACCAGATTGGCGGTTGGCGATCGACAGTACCGGAGCAAAAGAAACTAAGCATCTCAGTCGCGAGATCGTGGACTTTAAGTCCGTCGTGAGCTAACGCACAATACAGCTGCAGGCCGAGAGAATACAGATGACCACCGCTGAACATGCGCGCGCGGGGATCTACTTTGAAGTCCTGGGCCGCATCATCCAGCCACCATCGGGCGATTTCGAGATCAAGGAGGAGGCCGCCAGTCGCAAGGAACTGGTCGGCATGGACCTCACCGCCGGGATGCCATATCACGGTTCCCGATGAACAGGCACGTTCCTCCTGGTGAGAGACTTCTCTATAACCACCGGTAAGAAGAAAGGAGACATACGCTTTTGCGTGCTCGTGCGCGGGCAAGATGGTGCCGGGCAAATACGATTTTTCGGTGAGCTCAAAGGGACCGATCTGCTTCTGACGAAGAATGTCAACCGTGAAGTTCATCGCAAAGGTCGGCGTCGAAACAGTCCAGTCTCGAGCTTATGGTAGGAAAATACGGCGCGCATAGGGGAGAAGTTCCAAATCCCTCATCCGTTGGGCAATTGCAATACCGAGAACCCAAATTTCTATTTCTTATTGAATTAGACGGCCTGTACTGGATTCTGTAACCGCTAGGTTAGCCCTGCCTTTGCGTGGTGGTGTTGATGTACTCGATCCCAATTGGGAACGCGCTACTGCCCCAACTGCAAGAGCGTGTCGGTCATGTTCACTCCTCACACATCAAATGCAGCTGCCGGACAGCACTGCAATGCTGAAGCACAGGCATCGAACATGTCCAGGAAGTCTTCCAGACAAGCACACCAGGGTGCTTGAGGGACGCTTGAACACACCGACATCGATGCAACTTGACTTGCTTACTTTATATGCATTCCGTCCTGAGGATGCTGTGCACCAGCTTTATCCCATTCAGTGCGAGTCCACCTCGTCCTGCTCTGCAGCGCGGTCCGGGGGTGGCACTACTACGCTGGACAAACTCCCTTCCGCGCTTAGCTTTTGGAATGCCGCGAGTTCTGAGTGCTGCAGATCCGCCCAGCGAGCCTGCAGTTGATCATTTTCCTGTTTCAGCTTCCGAAATTCCCTTTGTTCGGATTCGGTGGGAGCCGAGTCGGCACTGCGCACATCCATAGCGAGGTACGCGAATCTCGCGTCGAGTTGCGGAGCATATGCTAGCGAGTCTTCGCTCGCACTAATGGTCAAATCGATAAGATCATCCCTAACCGCGACCAGCTTCTTCTCAAGGTCATCTGCCGATACCGAGATGGTTTTCGCTCGGGGGTTTTCTGGTAAACGCCGCTTCAAACTGGCCAATTGCGATCTCACATCCTGGATCTGGTTTACGGTGTCAAAGACAAGGTTCAGTTCGTCCTGAATACGAAGAAGCAAGGCCAATTGCTGTTCGAGGTCGGCTTGGCTGACGTTAACCCGCGGATCGAGTCTCACCTCGAGCGGCACAGTCTGGCTCTGATTTCCTACGGTGAGCCGCACCTGATACTTACCGGGGATAGCAACCGGGCCTTCCGCACCATTTCCGTACTCCCAGAGATAGTAGCCTGGAACACGGTGTGCCGCTTCGTAACGCAGGTCCCAAACAAAACGGTTGAGACCTGCTTCCGGCTTCAGCTCCTTCTCCGGTTTCTTGTCGTCAGGATCGAGCGGTTCGTCCAATGGTTGAAGTTCTGCACTCGAGTATTTGCGAATCACCTTTCCGCTGGAATCCACGATTTCGATTTTGCTGTCAATTCCGGCTTTGGGAGCATTTTTGAGGAAGTAATACACTACTGCGCCGGCAGGCGGATTTTGTCCAACACCCTTACGCGGATGCCGTTCCGGCTTAGCACCTGCCTGAATGCGAAAGGCTGGCGCGGGCGCATAAAGAAAAGTTTCTTTCTGTGCGATCTCGTCGCTGTACTGGCGGAGCGGCGTAATGTCATCGAGTATCCAGAACGCCCGGCCATGCGTAGCCAGAACGAGGTCATTATCTTTCACAACTAAATCGTGGACGGGCGTGGTGGGCAGGTTCAGCTGAAGAGTTCGCCATTTGCCGCCGTCGTTGAAGGAAACATACACACCTTGCTCTGTGCCGGCGTAAAGCAATCCGCGTTTCGTCGGATCTTCGCGAACGACGCGCACGAACGTCGTGTCAGGAATTCCAGTTATGGTCTTGGTCCAAGTCTTGCCGTAGTCATTGGTTTTGTAGATAAATGGATGAAAGTCGTCACTCTGATGACGATCGGCGGCGATGTAGGCAGTTCCAGGATCGTGCGGAGAAGCGTCGATCTGGCTGATTCGGCTCCATTCCGGCAAGTCTTTGGGAGTGACGTTAGTCCAGGTCTTGCCGCCGTCGCGAGTGATCTGGATCAAACCGTCGTCGGTGCCAACCCACAACAAGTCTCTGGTGATGGGGGACTCAGCAACGGCAAAAATTGTGTCGTAATATTCAGTGCCGGTGTCGTCCAACGTGATATTCCCACCCGATGGCTGCTGCTTGCTTTTGTCGTTGCGGGTCAGATCGGGACTGATCGCTTCCCAATGAACGCCTCCGTCGGTGGTCTTAAACAGACGTTCGCCGGCGTGGTAAAGCGTATTGGGATCATGCGGCGAAATCAGTACAGGTGCGGTCCACTGGAAGCGGTGGTCAAGGCCCGCGGCGCCGCGCGCATCCGATAGCTCCGGCTGTTCAGTGATGGCTTTGACCTGTCCGGTATGGCGGTCGTAGCGGGTGATGTTACCCTGATAGTCGGCAGCATAAACAATGTTTGGATCAGAAGGGAAAGGGGCGATGTAGCCGGCCTCCCCGCCGCCGACGTCATACCAATCGGAGCGATCAATGGCCCCATCGTCGCTTCGACTTGCGATGGCGACAGTTCCGCTATCCTGTTGCGCCCCATAGACGCGATACGGCGTGGCCTTATCCGTGGTGACGTGGTAGAACTGCGCGGTCGGTTGATTATCTTGCCGGGTCCAACTCGTACCGCCATCGAGCGTGATCGTAACCCCCCCGTCATTCGAAGCGATCATGCGGTGAGTATCGAGCGGATCAATCCAGAGGCCGTGGTTGTCGCCATGGGGAATGCGGACTTTGTTAAAAAGGTGGCCGCCATCGGTCGAGCGATAAGCATCGACGTTCATGATGTAGACGGTGTTCTCATCCCTCGGGTCGGCGATGACATGCATGTAGTACCAGGGGCGCTGCCATAGGCTGTGACTCGGGTTAACTAGCTGCCACGAGTCGCCGCCATCATCAGAACGGTACAAACCACCGTCCGGGTTACGGGCTTCGATGAGTGCATAAACGCGCTCAGAATTGGCTGCAACCGCCACTCCGATTTTTCCATACGGTCCTTTAGGAAGACCATGTTGCTCGAGCTGCTTCCAGGTGGTGCCTCCATCCGTGGAGCGATAGAGACCGCTTCCTGGACCACCGCTGGACATGTTCCAGGAAGTGCGCCGTGCCTCCCAGAGCGCGGCAAACAGAATGTTCGGATTTCGGGGGTCGAATGACACGTCGATGCCCCCGGTATTCTCGTCTTTGTACAGGACTCTTTCCCAGGTCTTGCCTCCGTCAGAGGTACGAAAAATTCCGCGCTCAGAATTTGGGCCATATGGATGTCCAAGGGCTGCGACAAACACAATGTCAGGATTAGTCGGATGGATGATAACCTTTCCAATCGCGCGGGAATCACGCAGCCCAACGTTTTTCCAGGTCTTACCTCCATCCAAGCTCCTGTACACGCCGTCGCCATGTGAAATATCTCCGCGGATGCACGCTTCCCCGGTACCTGCATACAGAACATTGTGGTTGGAATTCGCAACGGCGAGACTGCCGATCGAAGACGTACCTTCCTTGTCAAAGGTTGGCGACCAGGTCATGGCCCCGTCGATAGATTTCCAGACCCCGCCACCGGTTGCGCCGAAATAATACGTGGTCGGATCTCCTGGAATGCCCGCTGCCGTTAACGACCGGCCACCACGGAAGGGTCCGATAAGGCGGTACTGCATTCCCTTAAACGGTTTTTCTTCCGGTCTCGTGGCCTCCGACTCCGCGTTCGCCGACTTCTGTTCTGCTGTGCTGGGGGATTTTGAAGTCTCAGCAGTGGGTTTGCTAGCTTTCGACTGCCGCTCAGGTTTAGCCTGCGCGACGCTCACAGCAGTGAGAATCAATAATAAGGTGAGTGAGCAAAAAAAAGCTCGAACGACTGTGCCGATGAACTTTTGGGACGGCCTACTAGTAATCCACATAGCAGATTCTCTCCGGGGAGGTTGAATGGATCGCTAAATGCTAATGCGGCGGCAAGCAACACGCAACTGGTGTGCTGGTCGCACTTTTATACAGCGAAATGGCAGATAAGAGCATTGGAAGATCTTACGGGCAATGCCGGCATAGTAAGGACTTGGTCAGGCTTGAAGTTACCGATTTGCTGCGTGCCGCGCGAAGCGCTTTCAAGATAGTTTGTTGAGATCGACGTTGGCGGCCCATATTTCGGTTGACGTTGCAATATCTTCCCAAATCACCTCACGCGACGTATATGCGGCTGTACGTGCCATGATGCAAGAGAGGGCAGACTCCACGCCGTTTGCAGGCTGATTGTGGAACCGGCCCCTCGTAATGCTTCGGATGAAAGCCTTTTTCTTATCTCGGTCGGCGAAGTCAAGGTTATCTGTAAATTTCCCAACCACAGAAATTGCTTGAGGCGCAGTGCTCGCGGTACATTCTGACTCGGCTGCCAAGGTTCGTCCCCCCAGATGTCGAGTGGACTGGTGGAGCGATTTAGGGCACGACCTGTGGACAAATACATTAGTTTAAAAAAAGGAGAAGGCACCAAGCTGCAGAAGTGAGCTACTCGGTCAGTTATCAGAACGACTTCCACATCGCCCCGAACAGCGCTGCTAAGAAGTCACTCGCCCTAAAGTTGACCTCCTTTAACATGGTCAGTTGTCGCCCTAGCGCGCGCCGGAAGCAACTCAGTAATAAAACTTCAGGCCGAACTGGATCTGGCGCGGGGGCTTGGCCGCCGTAATGAAACCATAGCTTCCGCTCGCCATGTCCAATGGGCTGGCACAATAAGAGCAGCTCGGAGTGAAGTTGGTGTGGTTCGGCACATTGAAGAATTCGGCGCGGAACTCGAAGCGCCGGTTCTCGCTTATGGGAATTTGTTTCAACAGGGAGGCGTCCCAGACTTGGTAACCAGGTCCGCGCACTGTGTTGCGTCCGACATTGCCGAACGATCCGGAAGGAGGATCGGTGAAGGCGCAGGTATTGAAGAATGTCCCGGGCACGCACGGCCTGCCACTCGGATCCTGACCGGGCACGAGGTCTGGTCGCTGTCCGCCAGTTGAATTGGCAAAATTGCCGTTGCCATCGGTGATCGTCAGCCAGTTTCCGGAAGAAATCGTCGTAATCCCGGAAATCTGCCAGCCGCCGATGACTTTGTCGAGAGCTCCGGTTGCGTCGCCGGCAACTGCCTTCCCGTTGCCGAAGGGAAGATCCCAAAGATATCCCAAGGTGAAGCGATTGCGGATGTCAAAATCAGAATTGCCTCTCTCCCAATCCGGATGCAGACGGAAGAACCGCGGTCCGCTGTTGTTGTTGGAACCAAGGTTAGCGGAGGACTCATTGTCAATGGAATGACTCCAGGTATAACCGGCCAGCAGCGAGAAGCCGTGCGAGAAGCGCTTTTCCACGCGGGTCTGAAGCGAGTTGTAAGTGGAGCTGCCGGTTGAGGCGAAGACGCTGATCCCAGAGTCGATAATAGGCACCGGCCGACGGTCCGCGAAAGCAGCTGTCGAATCCGTGCTGGGACCCGGTTGGTTGCCGTCCCAGTACGTGTAGAGCTTGCTGCCTTTGGAGCCCGCGTAACCAACCTCCAAGACTGTATCGGAGGGAAGTTGGTATTGGGTGGTGAGATGCCACTGCTGCATGTAAGGACTACGGATGCGAGGATCCAGTTCCAGCAACTGCGGTGTGTTCGGATCAATTAACGAATTAGCGGGAAAGCCTTGGAAGAAATGGCTGAATCCGGGAATGCTGCAGTCCGTTTGCCCGGAAACTACCGAAGGTGCACTGCATGGGGTGTTGTAGCTCTCGGTGACAAAGAATGGCGGGTTAAAGCCGGGGCTCGGATTTGACCACGGCCCGCTCTCGTATCCGGAATAGAAGATGCCGTAACCGGCGCGTGCCACGAGTTTATCGGTAACCTTGTACGCCAAGCCAATGCGTGGGGCAAAGTTCGTTTTGACGGCATCGACGAGACCTTTGGGTGCTGTAGCGCTGATTGGAACCAGCGAGGCGATGGTAGGAGTCAGCTGCTGCGTCTGGCCGACCGGAACATAGAGCGTCCGCGTGGCTATGTTGTACGTGCCTTCCTGATCATGGCGCTCTTGTACGGATCCGAAAAAGTCATAACGCAAACCCAGGTTCAAAGTTAGCCGCGAACTGACCGTGTAGTCGTCCTGGACGAATAACGAGAAGGCGCGACGGTCGTAATCAACGTTGTGCAGATTGGTGATGTAGCCACCGTCCGGAAGCCCGACCAGCCAAGAGGCAAAACCGGAGCCTCCGCTGCCCGGCGCACCCGCGTTGTCCGTAAAAATATTGTCAAAGTTCAGCTGGCCTCTCGGTGAAGCGGGCTGGAATATGGTGAACTCTTCTTTCCGGACTTCTCCCCCGAATTTGAAAGAGTGGTGCCCGTGTACCCAAGTCAGGTTGTCAGTCAGGCTATATGTGTTCTGAATTTCCAGAGAAGGAAGGAAGGTTGGATCGCCAATACCATCCACGTCGGAGAAATCGAACTCCGGCATGCCACCGTTCAAGGGAGCATAGGGCACACCGGGAATTCCCAAGTCAGCGGATACATTGTGGTTGTAGTTGAACTGGTAGCGATGTGAATTGATACGGTTGTAGCCCAGGCGGAACTCGTTGATGACGCGCGGATTGAAGACATGGGTTTCGCTGACAGCCGCGCTCAAGTAGAAGTTTTCTTCGTTACCGGTGAAGAAGTCACTGCCATTTCCGCCTGTCGCCTGAAAGACTGATGGGATCACGCTTGGCTGCTTTTCGTAGCTGAAGCGGTAGAACGAAGTGTCCTTTTGCGAAAAGACCTGGTCTACACGGATATCAAAGTTATTGCGATCCTCTGTACGCTTGGGAGTCGCCAGAAAGTTATGGCCGGACACTCCGAAAACATTCGGTGAGGGCCATAAGCTGGTCAGCTTGACCGCTAACGGATCCATGAGCGCTACCGGAATCTTGTTAACCGGATTGCTGCTTGCGTCGTAGCCAAAGGGAACGCCACAGAGTCCTGAAGCCGTGGTCTGCGTTTGCCGGACATCGAAAATCTCGCCGGTATAGGTGGGATGGCCGTTACAATCGAGTACTCCCGTGGGCGAGCTCAGATCGAGTTGCGAGGAGAAGTCACCTGCACGCTCTTCTGGGGTGGGTACAGTAGCCGTAAGAGTTCGAGCCTGACGTACACGAAGTCCTTCATAATCGAAGAAGAAAAAGCTCTTGTTTCGCCCGTTGTAGAGCTTGCCCAACACGATCGGCCCACCGATCGTTCCTCCAAACTGGTTCTGCTGGTAGGCGCCGCGAACAGTCTGGAAATAGTCACGGGCATCTAGTTTGTCGTTGCGGAGGAACTCGTAAATGTCGCCGTGCAGTTGGTTAGTACCTGACTTGATGGTAGCATTCAGAATCGCGCCATTGCCTCGACCGAACTCTGCGCTATACGCATTGGTCTGCACCTTAAATTCTTGAATGGCGTCGACGGAAGGCTGAACTACGTAACTGGTACCGTTCAACAGGTCGGTTAGATTGGAGTTATTGTCAATTCCGTCCAGCAGATAATTGTTTTGATAAGATCTGCCGCCGTTAGATGAGAACCCATAGCTCCCTTCGTTGCGGGACCCCGGCTCAGCGGGAGCAACACCTGCGCTGAGGAAAGCAAGTTGAGAGAAATTGCGACCATTCAGGGGCAACTGCACCATTCGTTTAGTGTCGACCACTTGGCCGAGTTCGGAGGTCTGCGTTTCCAGCATGGGGCGGACACCGGTAACTTCCACAGTTTCTTGTACCTGACCGATAGGGAGCGTCACGTTTACTTCAGCGCGGTCCTGAACCTGCAACTCAACCGGCCCTGCGACCGCGGTCTTGAAACCCTCTTTCTCAACACTTACCGTGTATCGGCCGATGTGCAGCGGTCCGGCTGAGTAGTAGCCCGAGGAGTTCGAAGTGGTTACAAAGGGTACGCCACGATCCACGTCAGTGACCGTAACTTTGGCGTCGGCAAGCACCGCGCCAGTTGCGTCTTTGACCGTTCCCACAATGCTGGCTGTATCCTTCTGCGCCCAAGTAAGCGGGAGTAGAGAAAGAAACGTTGTTATCAATAATCCGACCCAAAATGTTCGCAGCTGACTTGCACGAACTGAGGTCGCCCCTGCTCGCTCCATAACGCCTCCTGAAAGAAGGGAACGCATCACCAATCTTGGTACAGCTGTGTCTTCTCCACGAAACTTACGAATTGGGGCCTGCATTAGCATCGCTGTTTATACCCTTCGGGCAAGAAAGTCAATAATTACGAGAAGGAATATTTTTCACCTGAACGCTGGGTCCCAACATTGTGGAGACGAGGTAAAGCAAAGATGGGGCCACCCCTTGATCGCGGAAACGAAAAACACGATGTCCGCTACTACACGCGGTAAAGCGGAACCGGTTGCAGTCGCTGAGATATCACCATCCTCGCTTCGGTTAAGTCGAGAGGCGACTCCTTCATCTTCGCAATGAATTAACACTCGCCACGCGGACCGTGAGAGTTGGACAGGTCTCGAATAGTCTGATACAAAAGCGAATCAAACTTAGTTCCGCTGCTCTTCGGAGCGGGGACGGCAGGTGCCAACATGGCGAAACTGGGAGTCGCGGTTGTCGGTTCCGGCATTTATGGCGAAGTGCACGCCCGCACTTATAGCAAGAATCCAGGAGTTCAACTATTGCGGGTTTGGAGCAGAAGCGCATCTCGCGCGAAGGGTGTAGCCGAGAAGTTTGGTTGCCAGTGGAGTACGCGTTTTGAGGATGTGCTGGAAGACGATCGCGTCCAGTTGATTTCCGTGGCGACTCCTGACCATGCCCACACTGAGTATGCCCTAGCTGCACTGAAAGCCGGCAAACATGTGCTGCTCGAGAAACCCATGGCCCAGACGACAAAAGAATGCAAGGCGATCCTGGCAGCGCGCGACGAATCCGGGGCAAAGCTGATGGTGAACTACCACAATCGCTGGTATCCGGCCTTTCTCGCCGCGCGGGACGCGATCGCGGCCGGGAAAATCGGAAAGCCGGTGTGTGCCAACTTTGTGCTCTCGGACACGATTTCGTGGGTCGAAGGCAACATGACATGGGCGGAGCACAGCGGTCCAGAATGGTTCCTCATGTCCCACATCGCAGATCTCGCCTTCTGGATGTTGAATGACCGGCCCGAGGAAGTGTATGCCATGGCTTCGGATGGACTGCTACAAAGCAAGGGTTTCAATACCAAAGACGTAGTTAAGGCGACGATGCGGATGAAGAAGGGCGCCGTCGTGCACTTCGAGTCTACCTGGGTGCTGAGCCGGAACTGGCGAAATCCTGTGAATGACATGTGGCTTTCTGTACAGGGCGAATCCGGCAGAATCGATGTACTCGCCGACTACGAAAACATCACCATCACTTCCGACAAATATCAAACTCCATTCGTAATGCTGAACGTGACGGAGGAACCGCCGATCGTGGACTTCGTCGCGTGCGTTCGCGAGAACAAAGCTTCGCCCGTCACCGGCGAAGAGGGCATGTTGGCGACACAGGCGATCGAAGCGGTAGTCGAGTCCTACAGAAACAACAAAGTCGTGAAGCTTTGCTGAAGCAGGCAGCTATGTGGAACTGGAAGGAATATCCCAAGTCGCAGCAGATGTACGAAGAAGCCAAGCAAGTTTTTGCTATGGGAGTGGGTTCGCAGGTGCAGAGCTTCGGCCGCCCACATCCGCTCTACATGACTCACGGCAAGGGAAGCAAGCTATACGACGTCGACGGAAATGAATTTACTGATTACTTGCTGAACTATGGTCCGCTAATTCTTGGCCATTGCTCGAAGGTTCTGCATGACAGCGTCCGCTGCCAACTCGATAATGGCACTGCTTTCGGAGAGCCGCATCCATTGCAGGTTGAAGCCGCGCGCCTGTTGGTAGACGCAGTTCCATCGTTCGAAGTGGTCAACTTCAACAATACAGGATCGGAAGCGGTCCAAGCCGTGCTGCGTTTGGCGCGTGCGATCACCGGGCGCACGAAATTCATCAAGTTCGAGGGACATTATCACGGTTGGATCGACAGTGTGTTCTTCAGCTTTCATCCGGCTGATGGAGAAGACCTCGGAACTCGCGAAAACCCGAAAGCTGTGATTCACAGCTACAGCAAGGGAATTGCAGCCAACGTTCTTGATAATGCCGTGGTCCTTCCTTGGAACGATCTGCATGCTGTCGAGCGGGCCTTGAAGGCCCAAAAAGACGAGATCGCCGCGATCTTGACAGAACCGATTATGAGCAATTGCGGCATCATCATGCCGCGAGCGGGGTATCTGGAAGGGTTGCGCAAGCTCGCGACTGAGCATGGGGCCATGCTCATCTTCGATGAAACCATCACCGGCATGCGGGGAGCGCTCGGCGGGGCGCAAGAGATATTCGGGGTCACTCCCGACATCACGTGTGGGTTCAAGGCTCTGGGGGGCGGGTTCCCGATCTTCGCCTACGGGGCCAGCCGACAGCTCATGCAAGTTGTGTCGGATAGGCAGGCCGTGCATGCAGGTACCTTCAACGCGAATGCTGTCGGATGCGCGGCAGCAATCGCTGTGCTGAAAGAACTGAAGAAGGATAATTGCGCGATTATCCGCCGTATCAATCAACTCGGTAAGCACATGATGGACGAGATCGGCGCGATAGCGCGCAAGCATAGCATCAAGGTACGCATACAAGGCCCTGGGTCAGTGTTCTGCGTCTCGTTCCATGATCACGACATCTGGGATATGCGCGATGCTTTCACGGGATCGAACGAAAATTACATCGTCTTCCGGCAACTGCTGCTGGATCATGGAATTCATATCTTCCCGACCGAAAAAGGGTTGTGGTATCTCTCGTCTGCGCATACCGAGGATGACATACAGAACACACTGAAAACCGTCGACAAGGTTTTTGCAATCATGGAGGGCATGGGTTTGTGAAATCTAGCCGGGTTCGCGTGGGAGTCGTTGGCTGCGGCATTTGGGGCCAAATGCACATCCGCGCGTATCAGCAACACCCCTCAGCGGACCTGGTCGGAATCTGCGACCAAGACCAGCCGCGTGCGAGCGAGATTGCGCGGAAAACCGGTTCGAAATCATTCTCCAATGTTGATGTCCTCTTGAAAGAAGGCGTTGATGCGATTTCAGTCGCTACTCCCGACACTGCCCACGCCGACATTGTCATAAAGGCTACCAACAAAGGCGTGCACGTGCTAGTCGAGAAGCCTCTCGCCACAACTGAGGAAGAATGCCGACGCATGATTGCTGCCGCTAAGAGCAGCGGTGTCTACTTGATGGTCGATTGGCATAATCGCTGGAATCCCCCGTATCACGAAGCGTGGAAGTCGATTCGCAACGGCGAACTTGGTGAGGTCAGCTACGTCTACTACCGGCTCAGCGACACCATCTACGTGCCCACAAGAATGTTGCCATGGGCGGGGAAGTCGTCGGTGATGTTGTTCTTGGGCAGCCACGCCTTGGACACCACCTGCTGGCTCATCGGCGCAAAGCCCGTTCGTATCAGTTGCCAGCGCAAGGAAGGAATCCTCACGTCAATGGGAGTTACCACCGCTGACATGTATATCAGCATGGTAGATTTCGAAAATGGCGCTACCGCTGTGATTGAGAATAGTTGGGTGCTGCCGCAATCGTCCGCATCACTGATCGATCACAAGTGCGAGATTATCGGAAACCGAGGCGTGATTTACATTGACCCAACGCACAGCGCACCCATCGCAAAATACACAATGAAGACGCCGGCAGGCTTCCCGCACGCGGAATTTCCCGACATGTTTATCACACCGGAAATTCACGGGCGTCAAATGGGTTTCAGCGTGGAGCCCATGTATCACTTTATTGAATGCGTGCGGGATGGCCGACAGCCGTTAACGAACGGCGAAGACGGCCTGCTGAACACAAGCTTGATTGTTGCTGCAGAGCACTCCGCCAGCACGGGTAACCCCGTCGAAATCTAATTGCGGCAGTCCTGAGCGGATCGAGAATTCTCGAGAGGAGGATCGTCATGAAAGCCGCTGTGCTCGAAAAGGTGAACAAAATCGGAGTCACAGATATTCCGGTGCCGAAGCCGGCTTCTGATGAGGTTGTTATTAAAGTCAAGACCTGTGGCATGTGTGGGACGGATCTGAAGCTCTACACTGGGCAATATACGGCGCGAGTACCGGTTGTGCCAGGCCATGAATATTCCGGCGTGATTGTCGAGGTCGGCAAGAACGTGCGAAATCTTCGGCCTGGGCAGCGGGTTGTCAGCGATCCTAATGAGAGCTGCGGAAAATGTTATTGGTGCCGCAACCATCAGCCATGCTTCTGCAGCGATCTTGCAGCCTACGGCGTGTTGCGGGACGGAGGTTTCGCGGAGTATTGCACGGCGACAGAAAAAGGAGTGTACCCGATACCCGAGGGAGTGGATGATGAAGTGGCCGCCTTTGCCGAACCCGTATCGTGTGTTGTCCACGCGGCAGACAGAATCAACTATCGTCCGGGCGAAACGGTCGCAATCCTCGGCGGCGGACCCCTGGGACAAATTCATCTTCAGTTTGCACTGAATTCGGGGGCGAGCAAGGTCGTGCTCGCCGATCCCAATCAGAGTCGTCGCGAACTAGCAAACAGATTCGGTGCACACGCGGTTGTTAACCCGAAAGAAGGAAATGTGAAGGAAGCGGTTTTGGCGCAAACCGGCGGCCTGGGCGCGGACGTCGTCATTGAATCCGTGGGCCGCAAAGACACGATTGAACAATCATTCGGCCTGGCGAAGCGTGGTGGGCGAGTGGTGATTTTTGGATTTGCTCCGGAGGGTGAGAAGGCAGCATTTAGTCCGTTTGAGGTGCTTTCTCGGGAGTTGACGATTCTTGGAGCCTGGGTGAATCCGTACAGTTATTCCAGAGCACTCGACGTGCTCTCGTCTGGCCGCGTCGATGTCAAGCCGCTCATAAGTCATCGCCTGGAGCTCGATAACATTCTCCAGGGGTACCAGATGATGGCACAGAAGCCGGTCGGGTTCATTAAGTCTTTGGTATCGCCCTAGTCGGATTTAGGCGGAGCGATTAGCAGTGCGAACGATTTTGTGCTCACCGCGCGCGCGTGGAGGCGGTACATCGCGGTCAAGCAGGAACCGAGGCGGTTTCAGCACAGGAATTTCGAACAGCGCTTCGGTGATCAGCAACCCAGCTCCCAGAACTCCCACCGACGATCCGAGCCTGCCAAACCGGAAATCCAGGTCGGACGTCGCGTAGCTGAGTGCCTGCATCTGCACAATGCGGGCGATCTGGTCCAGCAGGCGTTCTCCAGCCATTTCCAGCCGTGCATCCACCACCACGACGGCAGGATTGAAAAGATTTACCAGGTTTGCCATTGCCAACCCCAGGCGTTGTCCGAGTTCCTCGACCATCGCGATGCAGAGCTTGTCGCCCATTCGGGCGCCTTCGAGTACTGTCCAGCCGGTCAGTTTGGACTCATCGCCCTCCACAAGTTCAAGGCAACGTGAATACCCGCCTTCAGCCAAGGCCTTCCGCAGCCGCACTTCAATTGCATTTATGCTGGCCATTGCTTCGAGGCATCCGAAACTGCCGCATTTGCAGGCAGGTCCATCTTCCACGATGTGGGTGTGACCAAGTTCGCCGCCGCTGTAGCTGTGACCGCGGAGAATTCTTCCTCCCACGATTATTCCGGAACCAATTCCTTTCCCGTACTCGACGTAAATCATGTCTTCGGCTGCGTCACCAGCTCCCAGCACTCGTTCTGCTATGGCTTTAGTGCGCGAGTTGTTCTCCACCGCTGTTGAGATACCGAACTTCTCCTCAAAAATCCGCCTGAGCTCGATGTCTTTCCAGAAGTCGATGGTGGACGACATGATGACGGTGCCCGTGCGGTGATTTACTAACCCGGGGACACCCACTCCAATTCCGTGCATGGCAGAGGCATCGACTCCCGAAGTGCAAATGAGGTGGTCGACAACCGCGAATAATTGCCGCAGCAAGGAGTCAAGTCCGCCGGATAGATTAGTCCGTTCGCGTAGAGTTTGTTTGACCCTGGGATGAAGGTCGAGCAAAGCGACATCAACGAATTCCTCATCGAAATCCAGGCCGATGACGAAGCTCGACTCTTCATTGACCGACAGCATCACCTGTTTGCGCCCTGTCGGATTGGCCGCATGGCCGACAACCTTAAGCCTGCTTTCGGAGAGAAGCTCATTGACGAGAAGAGAAATTGTTGCTTGCCGAATGTGCGTCAGATTCCGGATTCCGACTCGCGAGATGGGACCGAACCGGCGGACAGTGGCCATGATCACGGCCTTGTCTTTCTCGCGAACTGTCAAGACTCGATTCATTCGAAACCGATCTTTAGACTCGGGCAGCGAGCAATTTACTCGGCCGGAAGCACACGCTATCGTTCGAGAACAACACCTGTCAAGTCACTAGTGCTCGAGGGCCCTGGCGATAAATGGCTACATGCACCTCGCAACGCTTCGGCAAGCTGGTCGCATTGTAGAGAAGGTCAAAACCGGGACAAAGTTACGTTTTCGGGCTTTTCTGTTGACAGGCGAAAAAGGCTTTGGCACGCTGTAGTGCACCAAAACATGCAGCTTTCGGTCATTGGGTTTCGCGAAGAGAGCAGCCCATCATGTCCACGATTCCTGAAACCATCCGGTCACAAGCAGCCTCAGCCGCAGTAGCGGCTCCACAAAGGGAGCAAAGCCAAAAACCTGGCAGCGGCCGATTAGTTTCGCTCGATGCATTCCGCGGGTTCATTATGGCGGTGCTAATTTCCAACGGCTTCGGCTTGATTATGCTCGCCAACGATCCCAAATGGGGTTGGCTGGGACGGGAATTCGATCACGTGCCCTGGACAGGGATGGTGTTTTGGGACCTGATCCAGCCCGCCTTCATGTTCATGGTTGGATTGGCCATGCCCTTCGCCTTTGCTCGCCGCCAGGCAGAAGACCAAAGCTTCCGCCGGCAACTTGGACACGTGATCTACCGCTTTTTCATGTTGATGGTCATAAGCCAGATCCTCATGTCGATTACTGATGAGGCTTACCCCCGCTACGTGCCGCATTTTCAACTCGACAATGTGCTGGCTCAGATCGCAATTACCTACGTGTTGTGTTTTCTCATTATGCAGATGAAGTTCCGCTGGCAAGTCATCACCGCGGTGCTCGTTCTTGCATTGCACTGGGGACTGTTTGTCGCGTTTCCCGGGAAAGACGGGCCGTTTTCGATGACCGATAACGTCGGTCGCCGCATCGATGCGGTCATCCTGGGTCAGAATCCGGCTGGGTATTACGTCAGCATCAACTGGCTCAGCAGTACGTTCACAACCCTACTGGGGGTTTGGGCTGGGCAGTTAATGCGCATGAGGAAAGGCCACGGGTATAACGTCGCGGTTCTGGCGGGCGGTGCTACTATCTGCTTCGCGCTTGGCTTTGCGATTATGCCCTGGAACCCAATGATCAAACGTATCTGGACAGTTTCGTTTTCCCTAGTCAGCGGCGGGTGCGTGCTTCTCATCTTGCTGTTCTTCTACTGGTTGGTGGAGATGCTCGGCTTCCGGCGACTAGTTTTCCCATTGGTCGTTCTCGGCATGAATTCAATTTTCATCTACTGCATACATATCGTGTTCACAGAAATGCTGTACGACATCGTGGGCACGTTCACCCGGGGGTACCCCTTCATGGGAATTCTTGGGCCCATAGCGCAGTGGTTTTCGGTGTTTCTGATGATGTGGTATCTGTGCTACTGGCTGTACCAGCGCAAAATCTTTTTCAAAATCTAAACATTCGAGGATCACGTGCGATCGTGGATTTACCTTCTGGCCTGCAATTTCATGTGGGCGCTGCAGTTCACCTGCGTAAAGCTGGTGCAGGACCAGGTTGGGCCACTGTTCACTGTATGGGGACCTATGACCCTGGCAACGGTGATGCTTTATCCACTGATTCGCAGCGAGCAAAAACACGACACCGCGTTAGCGCACAAAAGCAAAAGTGATGTTCTCCGCTACTTGCTAATGGCGGCGGTTGGCGTTTTTCCCGCGCAAGTATGGGTTACGTGGGGAACTCGGATGTCTACGGCCAGCAACGCTGCCGTGATTGCACTAACCGCGCCGATCACTATGGCCATTCTTGCCGTGATCATTCTGCATGAGCGCATGACGAGAAATCGCTGGATCAGCTTTGCGCTCGCGGTTGTCGGTGTGCTTCTTTGCTCGACCACCGATTTGCGGCAGGCGCATTTTGCCAGCAACTACTGGCTCGGCAACATGCTAGTGTTCCTGGGGCTGACAGGCAGCGGGTTTTACAACACCTATGGCAAGAAAATGCTGGAACGCTATTCACCCATGGAGATGCTTTTTTACACCTATGCGGCGATGTTTTTGATCATGACTCCTGTGGTCGTCATGAGCGAGCGCGATGTGTTTGCGCGCATTCCTCATTTCACAGTTCAGACTTGGGTTGGCTTGGCTTTGTTAACCTTTTTTCATAACTTTCTTTCCATGGTGCTTTTCCTCAAAGCCCTAAAGGTGCTTGATGCTATTCAAGCATCTGTTTCCAATTACCTCGTTAGTTTCTTTGGAATCCCGATCGCTGCAATTTGGTTGCGTGAGAGGCTCACAGCGCCCGCAATCATCGGAGGATTGTTGGTGTTGGGCAGCACGATTCTGATGACGTTCTGGGACCGGGGAGACGCGCCCGCAGTTTCATCCTCGGCCGCAACTGGGGAAGCGCGCGCCTCCGCTACCGCCGACTCGAGATAGTCTTTTAAGTTACCTCACTTAGCCCCGGCTGCAGCGTCGATCAATTTCGATACTCCGGGAGTGATGGCTATGAGCAGTTCTGCTCGGGGTTGCGCGGCGTCCTGAATCAAAGTTCGCTTACGATTGATCCAGTCGGACGTTGGCTGCTGGCGGCGATCCAAGTAGTCCAATGCCTCCAAACCGGCGGTGGCCACTGTCATCACTTCATCGGACAAGGGCACGGCCTCTTGCAGTAACGCAGATGACTGTAAAAGTGGCAAGACTTGAGTTCGGTTATCCCGCCAGGTAGTCAGTTGCTGCCGCAATGCCACTTCGTTCCCTGACCAGTTCGACGCGAGATTATTGAATGTTCGAGCTGCGTCGCTTTCTGGCGGAGTTGAGTCGGCCAATCTGTTGAGTGGCGTCAGATATGTGTAGTGAACGACCCTTCGCCGAATGTCGCAGTTGAGAGGCTCAAGTACTTCGTCGAGAACCATCAGCGGCGACGGGTCGGCATTTGCCACCAAACGCTTCAACATCATGGGCGAGATATCACGATGGGTTAGTCCAACCCATTGCAACTGTCGGCTCACGGCTTGCAGTCGACGATACATCGAATCGACGTTGGTAGCGTTTGCAGGAGACCAAAGCCGTTCCGCGATGGCTGCCGTACGCGGCCAGTTGGCAGAGTCGAGATTCTGCATATCAATGTTTTCGGTCCAGACACACGCCTCACCACCCAGAATCTTCCTCTTCTCCTCCTTGCTTAAATTGGCAGTCTCCCCGGATAACGGGTCGACGGCATAACTGGTGGAAGCGTGTTGCATGAGGTCGAGGTAGTAGCCGGTCGAGAGAATTCCCATGTAGCCTTGTTTAGCCGCTTGTGCCAACGAGCTTTGTCCACGCCAGGACTGCACCACGATGTCCTTCGGGAGCTGCGGGTGGAGCACCTCGTCCCAGCCGATCATCTTTTTGTGGTGCTTCTGCAGGATTGTCAGCAGGCGTTGGTTGAAGTACACCTGCAAATCATGATGATCCTTCATGCCGTGCGCGTGCATAAAGGCCTGGATGTTCGTATTCGCCGCCCACTGTCTTCCATTTACCTCGTCTCCGCCGATGTGCAGGTACTCGTCCGGAAACAGGGTGGCCATCTCTCCAATGAAGTCATCGATGAACTTGTAAACCTCTTCGCGAGTTGGATCCATGGCGGCATCGCGGATGCCAAGTTCGCGTTCCATCGAAAACGGGCCCGTGGCACTGGCAAGTTGGGGATAGCCGACAAACCAACTGGCGGAGTGTCCCGGCATGTCGAATTCAGGCACTACACGAATGCCGCGCTCGCGAGCGTACTCCACGATCTCGCGCACTTCCTGTTGAGTGTAGTAATTCCCGTCAGACCCCATTTGCTGCAATTTGGGAAACTTCCGGCTTTCGATGCGGAAGCCCTGGTCGTCCGTGAGATGCCAGTGAAACACATTGAGCTTCACAGCGGACATCGCATCGAGGTTGCGTTTGATGACGTCGGCGGGAATCCAGCGTCGAGAGACGTCTATCATGAGCCCGCGCCAGGGAAATCTTGGTTGGTCATGGATCGTGACTCCAGGCACAGCGAATCCCTGCGCATCCAGCCCCACCAGCTGCATAAAGGTAGCGAGCCCACGGAGAATGCCAACGGGAGTTGCGGCTTTGATGGTCGCCTGTTTGGAGTTGGTCTCGAGATCGTAGGACTCGTCTGCGTGCAGCGATTGCACGTTTTCTCCGGCGTGAGCGCACTGAAGAAGTAGCGTCGCGGAGGAATCGTGCGAAACCGAGCGAAGGAGAGGAATACCTGTTCGAATACTAAGTTCGTCTATGAAACGGTTAGCAGCATACTGCAGCAAGGGACCGTCATAACCAATGACACCAACCTGGAACGAGCCATCGACCTGCAACCGTCCATCGTGCCAATCGGTTGTTTTGGGTTGTGGCATGAGGTTGTTGTCGCTTGCGCTGGCAGCAATTGTGACCAGAAAGAATGTCGCTACAACTAACGCCACATTGCAACTCCGCAGCCTTTGCATCTCGATCTCCGGATTGGTTGATATGAGATTTGTTCTTATCAGTTCTGGTCTGGCAACATAGCGGTAGCCATTCTGGAGTTGCTGAGAGGGGGCTGTCAATGAAAACCACGCACAGACAACATTGGACTGAGGCGCCGGTGAAACCTACTGGTTGAAGTTCGGCCGACCTTTTGCTTGATGACCTCACAAAATCTGTTAAGCTCATGACCCGCGGCGGATTTTTTAGCCGCAGAGGGCTCAAGCGGACGAATCGGTGACACGCGGAGGAAAACCATGTCATTCTATTTCGGCAAGGCGATCTGTTTGGTGGCTTTGATCGGCATCATTGCGCCGATCATGCTGGGCTGTTCTTCTAAGCTGGCAGAGCCAGAACCCATTCCCGAGGTCATCGTCAATGATCTAGCAGCGAAAGAGACTGGGCTGTGGAAGGCTTTTCAGAAAAAAGACCATCAGCACTTGGCCAGGTTTCTTGCCTACGACTATATGACTGTCTCCGATCGCGGACCCATGGATAAGGACGCTAAGATCGCCTCGATAGACGACGAGAACGTAGCGGAATACTCTATTCGTGACTTACGTGCCACACTTCTCGGCAGCAATTACGTGTTGCTCACCTACAGCTGCAAGTCGAAAGGAAGCCGGAATGGCAGAACCTTTGAAGACAATTCAATCTGTAGTGACATCTGGATCAGCCGTGGTGGTGCGTGGCAGAGCATCTTCTTTGAAGATCGTCCTCTTGGAGAGCAGACGTTAGCGGCGCTCCGTTCCCAAGTTCGGGAATAACTACGGTGCCTGGAGCAATCTCGTGATCATTGAACCGCCACGAAAAGCGAGCTCAAAGCTTCCCGCTAGTAGAACTCTTTACAAAGCCCACGCGCCGGAACTAGTTTGTTTGACAAACGTCATTGAACGAAAGTAGAAGGAAGCTTTCGTAAGGGCGAGCCATTTTGAGGAATACCGTGAAATCCAGACATTTGCTCTTACTTGTCGCCTGTCCGTGTTGGCTTCTCTTTACGCAGTTCGCCTCGGCGCAGAACCACACATTGATCGAGTTGCAAAATGATTGGCATCTCGCGTCCGCCAATAACGTTGAAGATGCGGCCGTGTCTCGTCCTGGATTTGACCATTCCAAGTGGTACCCGGTCCGCCGCATGCCGGCGACAGTTCTGCAAGTGCTCGAAGACAATGGGGTCTACAAGAACCTCTACTACGGGATGAACCTCACCACTCCGGGCGAGCTTTGGAAGCAAGATTGGTGGTACCGCACAACCTTTACCGCGCCGGCTGGCCAGCAGGTGTACACGCTCATTTTTAAAGGCATTAATTACCGGGCTGATGTCTGGCTGAATGGGGTTAGGATCGCTGACTCTTCCCAGACGGTCGGCATGTACAACTCATTCGAATTCAATGTCAGCAAGGAGATCAAACAAGGTGAGGCGAACATTCTGGCTGTCAAAGTGACACCGGAAAGGGGACTCCTGACGGAGCACGGAACACTCGTTGGCGATCATCCACTCGAGTTGGCAGATAGTTGGCTCGACTGGATCAATTGGAAGTACATCGGTTATCAGGATGCAGAGCACAATATCGCGATCCCATTTGTGCCCGACCGCAATGCCGGTGTGTGGAAGCGCGTTTTCCTGAGCGCGACAGGTCCGGTAACGGTGCGCAATTCGTATGTTGCAACCGACCTGCCGCTGCCCGCGACGTCACCGGCTACCCTCACCGTCTACTGCGACCTCAGCAACCATTCGAACAAACCTGTATCGGGTACGCTCCGAGGTGAGATTTCGAGGCCCGGCAAGCAGACCATCACCTTTGAAAAGCAAGTCTCATTAACGGCGAATGAGGTCAAAGAAGCATCGTTTACCCCCGGTGAGGTGGCCGAGCTCACGGTTTCCGATCCCGATCTGTGGTGGCCCTATCAATGGGGCAAACCGAATCTCTATCACCTTAAACTCGACTTTACTGCATCCGGCAAAAGTTCCGATACACAGGAAGTTGATTTCGGCATTCGCAAAATTGTTCAGCGCCGCGACAATGATGAAAGCTTCCCGAATATCGGAACAGGTGGCGGGAACTTCTATATGCAGATCAACGGGCGCGACTACCTGATTCGTGGAGCAGATTACACACCCGATCTTCTCTTCAAAAACGATCCGCAACGGGATGCCGACCATATCCGTTACATAAAGGACCTCGGCCTCAATCTCGTGCGTTGGGAGTTGAAGATCGCGGATGAAACCATGATCGACCGCGCCGATCGCGAAGGCATTCCCGTCATGCTGGGCTGGATGTGCTGCATGCAGTGGGAACACTGGCATTTATGGAGTGCCGAAGATCAGTGGG
>Ga0126370_10000125_pt1 | contig 25541 bp, 20 predicted proteins | sample PanSoiMetaPlot_3_FD_92586 | JGI IMG/M metagenome (GOLD analysis project Ga0126370, IMG submission 92586) | Tropical forest soil microbial communities from Panama - MetaG Plot_3 | ecosystem: Environmental > Terrestrial > Soil > Tropical forest > Bulk soil | place: Panama | collected 2016-02-17 | reverse complement strand
GTGCTCTGCCATTGCTTGCTCTTCTTATCGAAGCGGTCGACGAACAGCGGCGGATTCAAAGCTCCGCTTCCGTCGTCCAGATAATATGCGATTACGAACTGATTGGCGTCATCGACTTGGGCGCCGCTGGTGATCTTTTTTTCTGCGTTCTCCAGTTTGGCATTGGCGAGCGGGAGACCTTGCGCCGTTAAGACTTCTCTCAGGGATTGGGAGTTTTGACACAAAGCCAGTTCGGCCGCTGTCAGGAGCAGACCGATGGCCAGAAAAACGCGGCCTAACTGGCGTGCAGCGGCATGCATGGGTCCCTCACTCCAGAGAATAGACGCTAGTTGTTGGCGTCCAGTTACTTGGGCTCGAGAACCAGCGGCAGGCCGTTTTTCGGGTTGCCGATCACCACGACCTTGGCGTTCGCGCTAGTCGCCAGCTTTTCCGTGGCTTCGATGCCTTTCCATTCGAGCAACTGGGCGCTGATCCCGGTAGCTACAATTTTCTGAAAATCGGCAATGCCTTGCGCTTCAATGCGCTTGCGCTCGGCTTCCTGTTTTTCTTTTTGCAGGATGAAGTTCATACGAAGCGCGTCCTGCTCGGCCTGCTGCTTCGCTTCAATCGAGCCTTTCAGCATCGCCGGCAACTGCACGTCGCGCAGTAGAACGTTTTCCACGATGACGCCGTGAGGAGCCAGTTGTTTCGTCAGACTATCTTGAATTTGTTGCTGAACCAACTCGCGTGCGTTGGTGTAAAGGGCGTTGGCCGTATGCGCCGAGGTGGACGCGCGAATTTCCGACCGCAGCATCGGCTCGACAATTTTGTCCGCGTAGTCTGCGCCCACCGTCTGATAGACCTCGGCCGCCTTGTCCCTGTCCAGATGAAACAGCAGAGACGTGTCCAGCGCCAGCATCAAGCCCTCATTCGATGGCACACTGGCGCTCTCTTTCACCGACTGAGTTTGGATCGAAAGCTTTTGCACCGACTTCAATGGGTTGACCAGATGAATCCCTTCTCCAAGCGTCTCTCCGGTCACTTTGCCGAAAAGCGTGAGCACGCCCACGTTTCCTGTGGGAATTGAGGTCGTGCTGGCCATCAGCAGGATGAAAAGTACAAGGAGAACCCCAAGCTGGAGAATTCTTTTTCCCACGCCGCTTAGGTTCGGCAGGGACGGCATGCCGCCACCACCGAGTTCAAATTTTGGACCAGGCATTTTTTCCTCCGTCTGGCGGCTTGCGGAAGCTGCAACAAAGCCGCACCACCTTCATCTCTTATTACGTAGAAGCGCCCTTCCTGATTTCCCGCCGCCTCCACGGCTCCTTTCGGCACCCCGGCGAGGAGCAACGAGCCTGAAGCCCGCTCAATCGCGGGACCGAAGACCACGTTTTTCACAGCTGCAACCTTACCACAATATCTTGTGGTGTTTTTCCCTTGACACCAAACGTGGCTCAAGGCAGAATGCGCGCCATCAAGTTCGCTGTTCCCGCGCGGTCTCCTGTCCCTGGCTTGAGCTGCGGATCCTCAGGCCAAGCGTTCTCCTTCAGGGGACCGCGGCGAACAGCTGGGCCGCCAGGGGGCTCCGGCCATTCCGCCGCGCGGCTGCAAGGGCGTGTTTGCCGAGGGATGGGCCGGGCGTTGCGGCCTCTGAGGTGAAACGATGCAGTACTTGCCCGGTTTGACCGTGCAATGTATCAACCCGCAGTGCGAGTTACGCGGACACTGGATGCGCGTGGATGTCACCGGCCCGGTCGCGAACGACGGTCGCTGCCCCTGCTGCGGGGATTTCCTCCAGAACGTTCCGCCTCCGTTGGGACCGCGGCTTCGCATGCGTCCACGCCCGCTTACGATGCGTCCGCTTCGTCCACGCCCCCGCTGATCTTCCGTCCATAACTGCGACGAACATCGCGGAGCTTCCGGGAACTTTTGCAGCCCCCTCGGCCTCTATTTGCATGGTCATGTCGAACCTACTTTCCTCTGGAGCGGGATGACCAGAGCTGAGGTGTACATGTCAGACCCTCTACCGCGTCGTTCTCTGAAAAAACGAATCGTCCTCGCCCTTGCCGGATTGCTTGCATTCACTTTGGTTTGGGTTATCGCCGTTCGACTGGCAGTGGAGAACATATACAGAGGCATTGAAGCGACGAAGGCTACTGGTCTTTCGGCCGCGCCTGATCCGTTTTCAACTTATTCTATGGATTCAGACTTGACGACGTGGGGAAACAAGTGGATTTCAAAGAGTGCATCACTCCACATGCATGCGATCAACTTTGATCAATCCGTCGAGGCTTTGCACAACATCGTTGCCGCTCACCACAGTTACCTCGAAGACCTTCGAACCGAGAGCCGACCGGGTCATGGGAGGGCGCTTTCTGCCAACGTCTCTGTGCTCTCGACGGACTTCGATGCGACCCTCTGCGATCTGAAAAGGCTGGGACGGGTTGATGCTATTTCGCAAGCGGGGGAGGATTCAGCCGTAAAGCTTGCAATGGCAAAAAGACGCCTAGCCGCGGCGCAAACCACCCTTGCTCGACTACAAAAATTGCAGCGCGAACGCCATGGCGAGCTTCGTGACGCGGTGGCCCTCGAAAAGGACATAGCGCAAGCCAATGAAGCCGTGGCGGAAGCGGAGCGGCAGCAGGATGGGCTCATTTCCACCGTTGCACAGGCGCACATTAAAGTTACGCTAATGGAGGATTATCGGGCCTCGATGGAAACGAACTGGGCTGGCACCTTCTTGGCGCTTCGGAATTCCATGGTCGTGGGCATGAGTGCAATCATCTCATCGCTCTCGCTTTTTCTGGGTGCCCTGTTTGAATATGGTTTTCCGATACTTTTTTGGTTTGCAGTGCTCTTTGTTCCAGCACGCTCGATGTGGCGAAGGTTTCGTCGAGCGCCTGCGCTGGTTGCCGAGGCCCCATAAATCCAGCTAGCTTTCGACGAGACCCTTTTCGAGGATTTCTTCGTCGGTGAGCCACAGATCGGGAATGTTCGCGGAGCCGAGGCGGAGGATGTCTTCGAGAGCGCCGCGCACTTCGCGGAGATGAAAATCCACGCCGATGCGCTCGAGTAATTCGATGAGCGCCTGCGCCCCAATGGCCTCGATGGGCTTCGGCCGGATGCCGTGGCTGTTTACGCGGTGATAGGTGACAACGTAAATGGCCTGGGGACCGGCTCCATGCCGGTCAATATGTAGGAAACCCCGGGTTTTGGGCTGGGCCGGGGCGAGCCGCGCAGCCACACCTGAACCGGAAGGGTGTGCGCTCATCGTGTTGGCGTTCTCACGGCTTGCCCGAGGTTTCCTTTCTTTGGATTTGGCTCATCCCGGAATTCTTCTAATCCGTTCGCCGTTCAGCTGCAGCCGCTCGTGCTTCCACAGTTTTCGCATTTGTAACAAGCGCCGTTCGGCACCATCAGCATGCCGCACTCGCTGCAGGTGGGCGCGCCTTCGTGCGCGTTCGTTGGTTTCATTGCCGGCGCTGATGCAGGAAGCGAAGCCAGTGCCGAAAGAATCGCCGGAGCGGGAACAGCCGGGCCGGAATTTTCCGTGTGAGCCGCGCCGCCATTCAGCTTCAGATAGTCGGACGAAATAAAGCGTCCGCCGAGCCATCGCGCTATGTAATCCAGAACTGACGAAACGAAGCGGATGTTCGGATTCGCGGTGATGCCGGAGGGTTCGAATCGCGTGTTCAGCAGCTTGTCCACAAAAACCTTTAGCGGTACGCCATATTGCAGGCCGAGGGAGATGGTCAGCGCCAAACCGTCCATCACGCCCGAGAGCGTGGAGCCTTCCTTGGCCATTTTGATAAACACTTCGCCAGGACGCCCGTCGTCGTACATGCCCACGGTGATGTACCCTTCGTGGCCGCTCACGCTGAACTTGTGGGTGACGGAAGCGCGCTCGTACGGCATTTTTTCGCGCTGGGCGCGGGCAAAGAGTTCGCGCTGCATCGGCTCGGTCCCTCCGACCGACGGGGCAGCTTCGGCTTTCTTCTCTTCTTTCTTCGCGTCCCGAGCGGCGCTGAGGGGTTGCGAACGCTTGGAATTGTCGCGGTAAATGGCCACGGCCTTCAACCCCAGCCGCCATGACTCGATATACGCATTCGAAATGTCTTCGACGGTGGATTCCTCGGGCATATTAATGGTTTTCGAGATTGCCCCGGAAAGGAAGGGTTGTGCTGCGGCCATCATTTTCACGTGCCCGGTCCAACTAATCGAGCGCCCTCCGCCTTGTGGCGCTAGCGAGCAATCGAACACCGGCAAATGCTCTTCCTTAAAATAGGGTGCGCCTTCAACCTTTCCGTTTTTGTCAATGTAGGAAACGATTTCGCTGGACTGTTCCGGCGTATAACCAAGCTTCATCAGCGCCTGCGGCACGGTATTGTTGACGATTTTGATGAGCCCGCCGCCGACAAGCTTCTTGTATTTCACCAGGGCCAGGTCTGGTTCAATGCCAGTCGTATCGCAATCCATCATGAAGCCGATGGTTCCGGTGGGCGCGAGCACCGTGACTTGAGAGTTCTTGAAGCCAAACTTTTCGCCGTGCTGCAGCGCGGTGTCCCACGATTCCTGCGCCGCCAGGAACAACTCCGGCTGGACGTGCTCGGGCGGGATGCCGCGCATAGCTTCGCGATGCATGCGAATGACGTCGAGCATCGGCTCGCGGTTCACCTCGTAACCGGGGAATGCGCCCATGCGCTCCGCAATGCGTGAGGACTGCGCGTAAGCCTCGCCGCACATCAGCGCGGTGACGGCGCCGGCCATGTCGCGCCCTTCCTGGGAGTCATAGGGCAAAGCCATGGACATCAACAGTGCGCCGAGGTTTGCATAACCGAGTCCGAGCGGGCGGAAATTATGCGAATTCTCAGCAATCTTGGGCGTCGGGTAGCTGGCGTTGTCCACCAGGATTTCTTGCGCGGTGATCGTCACATCCACTGCGTGTTTGAATGCGGGCACATCGAATTGACCACCAGTGGTGGTGAACTTCATGAGGTTCAGGGACGCCAGGTTGCACGCGGTGTCGTCCAGGAACATGTATTCCGAGCAAGGGTTGCTGGCGTTGATGCGCGCGGTGCTCTTGCAGGTGTGCCAGCGGTTCACCGTCGTGTCGTATTGCATTCCAGGATCGCCACAATGCCAGGTGGAGTCGGAAACCTTCAACATCAGTTCGCGCGCGCGGAGTTTCTCTACGGGCTGGCCATCATGGACGTTCTTCGTCCACCAATCCTTGTCCTCCACCACGGCGCGCATGAAATCGTCGGTGACGCGCACAGAATGGTTGGCGTTCTGGAAGAAGATGGAGCTGTAAGCGTCGCCGTCAATCGCGCTGTCGTAGCCCTGCTCGATCAGCACATGGGCTTTGCGCTCTTCCTTCCTTTTGCATTCGATGAACTCGACGACGTCCGGATGGTCGATGTTAAGGATGACCATTTTCGCCGCGCGCCGCGTCTTTCCGCCGCTCTTGATGACCCCCGCGAAGGCGTCGAAACCTTTCATGAAGCTGACTGGCCCGGAGGCGATCCCCCCGCCGCTTAGTGTTTCCTTGCTTCCACGCAGGGTGGAGAAATTCGTGCCGGTGCCGGAGCCCCACTTGAACAGCATGCCCTCCGTCTTGGCCAAGTCCATGATGGAGCCCATGTCGTCGCGCACCGAATTAATGAAGCAGGCCGAGCACTGCGGCTTGGGCTGCACGCCAACGTTGAACCATACCGGCGAATTGAAAGCCATCCTCTGCTCGACCAACAGGTGCGTCAGTTCATCTTTGAAGGCGTCGCGAGAGCCCGCATCGGCAAAATAGCCGCCCTGTTCGCCCCATCGAACGATGGTATTGGCCACGCGGCCAATCAACTGCCGCACGGATGTTTCGCGGTCAGGGGTGCCCATTTTGCCGTGAAAGTACTTGCTGGCGACGATGTTGGTGGCGGTTTGCGACCAAGTCTTGGGGACTTCGACATCTTCTTGGCGGAAGATAGTCACGCCTTTTTCGTTGCCGATCAGGGCAACGCGCTTTTCCCATTCGACAGCATCGAATGGCGATTTCTTCCCGTCGGTAAAATGCCGAGGAAAAGCCAGACCTTTCCCGGCGCGCGCGGCAGGTTTCTCCACAGCCGCGTCCGTTACCGGGGAATTTCCGCTCAGAGCGTGCTTCACGGTTGCCATTTGTCCCTCCCGCGCCTCGGATCCCGCCAGCTTGCGGGGGGACCCTATTATTTTACTCCCCTGTCGGGGGCCGCGTTTGGCCTGCTGGTCGCAGGCCAGCCTCAGGGTCTGGGTCTGAAGCTCACGCAACTTGATTCAGGGCTTCCTGAAGGTCCCCGAACGAAAAAAAGACGACTGCCGGGCAGTCGCAGGTAAATCCGCGCGAAACGCCAATGCCCTGCCGACGGCTGGCAACGCGCACACAGCCCTACAGCAGGTGCTCCGCCACTTCCGGCCGCGGAGCAGGTACTTCGCGCTCGATTTTTTCGCTAAGAACCGGGCCGCTTTCCGTGGGGCGCAACGGACCTTCTATCCACTCGACTCGGTCCGCTGGCGCTTCACGTCCCCCGAATCTGGAATCGCAGTATCAACGGATGCGGAAAGTCTGTCAAGAGAAAAACGCGAGATATGGTTAACAACTTTGCACCACCGTCTATTTGTAGTGGTCCATTTTCCGTACTCCCCAAGCAACTTCAACACTTTCTACACAGTTTTTCCTCGCGTTACACTACTTGCAGCGAGCTCATGGTGAAGCGAATTCTTTTTGCTCTAAGTATGCTGGGACTTCTTTCTTCGCAACTACTTGCGCAAGAAAAACCTTCCGCGCAACGGGCTGCTCCTGCTGCTATTTCGCCAACTCACGGCGAGAAACTGGACATTGCGGGAATTCACAACGCTGGAAAAATCAACGACGTTCTTTTCCGCGGCGCGCAACCGAAACAGAGCGGGCTCGCCGAACTGAAAAAGCTGGGCATCACAACGATTGTGGACCTTCGCGGCGAGGATCGCGAGAAATACGAATGGGAACGCAAAGAATCCGAAAAGCTTGAAATGCGCTTTGTGCACCTGCCTGTCAGCGGTTGGGCGCCGCCGACCGATGAACAGGTGGCGCAATTCCTCGCCCTGTTTCACAACCAAGCGCACCAAAAGGTTTTTGTGCACTGCCGCTTCGGGGACGACCGCACCGGCGTTTTCGTTGCCACCTACCGTATGGGCGTGGACAAGTGGCCCCCCGAAAAGGCGATGGACGAAATGTATTTCTTCGGTTTCAACGGCTTCTGGCACCCCTCCATGAAGAAGTTCATTCGGGAATTCCCGAATCGTTTGCGTTCCGACGCGGTCTTCGCCCCTCTGGTTCAGGCACCCGCACACTGAAGGAGACTTGGTAGGGTTGCCAAGGCGCCGATACCTGTACTTTCACGTCTTCTGCTCATAACGCTTTTATTTACAGCAGCTTAGGACCTGTACTTCCCTTTTTTTCCTAGTACTACCGTACCCGGTGAAAACGTTACCCTTGCTTCATTCCTTCTCCACTTTGCCTCCCTTAATTTGGAACCATCGATGCAACAGTCTTTCTGAGGGAGAGACGACGATGCAGGTCGGACGCTACGAAATTCTAGAAATCATTGGCTCAGGAGCCCACGGGCGCGTGGCTCGTGCCCACGATCCCCTAATTGGCCGTCTCGTGGCCATCAAGCTCTTTCCAAAAGAACTAGCAGCAGGCGAGGCCCGGCACCGCTTCATTCAGGAAGCGCGGGTGGTGGGCCAGCTCTCTCATCCCGCGATTATTACGCTTCACGACATGGGCATTGACGAAGCGAGCCACACTCCGTACCTGGTGATGGAATACCTTGAAGGCCAGCCCCTCGATCGCATTCTCGATAAGCACAGCGTTCCCTTTCAGAAAGCCTGTGCCTGGGCAGGGCAAGTGGCCGGCGCGCTAGGAGTGGCGCATAAGAAGGGTGTCATTCACGGCGACGTGAAGCCGGCCAATATGCTCATCACGGAAGACGGCCGCGTGAAGCTGATGGACTTTGGCATGGCGCGCCTTGCCAGTCACGATACCAAAACGACCGCGCTTGCAGGAACGCCGGCTTACTGGTGTCCGGAACAAATTGTGGGCAAACCGCAGGACGCGCGCTCCGACATCTTTTCCCTAGGCATCGTTTTGTACGAAATGGTGACCGGACATCGGCCCTTCGACGCGGACTCGCTGCAAGGCATCTGTACCCGCGTGCTCTCCTCGACGCCGCTTCCCCCTTCGCATGCCAATCGTTCCCTTCCAGCGGCGTTCGACGACATCGTGGCGCGGTGCCTGGCGAAAGATCCCACGGCTCGCTATTCCAACGCGGATGGCTTGGCTCAGGAGCTTTTTCCGCTGGCGCGGCACACTCCGATTCCGGGTCCGGCCGCTCAGCCCAACGCCAATGGCCACGGCAATGGGAACGGGTTACGCGACCGCGCGGGCCGCCTCCTGCGCTCCGCGTAAATGATTACACTCAATCAAAGCCGTTACGAAGCCCTGGAATGTATCGGGACTGGAACCACGAGCCGTGTCGAACGCGCGCGCGACAACATCATCGGCCGCACCGTCGCCCTGAAGACTTTCATTCACAGTTTTGACGAAAACCTCGAAGACCAATTTCTTCGCGAAGCGCAATTGGTCGGCCAGCTCTCCCATCCCGCCATCGTGCAGCTCTACGACGTGGGCATCAACGAGAATGGCACGTTGTTCCTGGTGATGGAGCACATTGCCGGTAGGACGCTGGAAGAGCACTTAAAATCTCATTCCCTAACCCTGCAACGCGCTTGCACCTGGGCCGCCGACATTGCTCGCGCCCTCGGCCTCGCTCATCGCGCGGGAATCATCCACGGCGACATCAAGAGCGGAAACATTTTCGTGACCCCGGAAGAAAAGGTGAAGCTGGGTGACTTCGGAATCGCGCAAATGGCCACCCAGGTTTCCAGCTCCGAGCGCGTGAAGGGCACGCCCGCTTACTTCGCACCCGAACAAATCCTCGGAGCGTTGCAGGACCAGCGCTCGGATCAATTCTCCTTCGGCGTCGTCTTTTATGAACTGCTGACCGGCGTGCGGCCGTTTAATGGCGATACCGTTGGCGCTGTATGTACGGAAATTCTTTACGCGGAGCCTCTGCCGCCTTCGAAACGAAATCCGGCAGTGCCGCCGGAACTGGATCGCGTTATCGCCCGTTGCTTGGCAAAGAATCCGCTGGAGCGCTTCGACTCCTTCCAGCAGTTGGTCACATTTCTCTATCCCTACACCCGTGCCCGCCGTCGTCCTCCGGCCTTCTCAACAGGAAAAAGTTCCTGGTGGATGCAGCCGTCGGGACATCGCGATGTTTGGATGGTGGCTGCTGCCGGCCTGATGCTGATCGCTTCTCTGCAGATCCCGCAAACCCTCCGGGCCCATTTTGGAAATGTGCAGTCTCCTCCACATTCGTACTATCGTCCCGGGGTGCCTTTGGAGGCGTTCAACTACACAAAACAAACTACTGCCGCTGCTGACCCCCAGCCCGAGAATTCAGACGAAACGCCGAAGCCGGCAGGAAAAAAGCAAACCCAACCACGCACCATTCATTCCGGAAAGATTGCCTTGGCCGCGCTGAATCGCCGCGTTGAGCCGCAGAACTCAACTTCCAAGCAATCCGCAAGCCTGCTCCATATCGCGCACGCTCCTGGTTCCAATCCATAGGGAGGCTTGCTCGGCAAGTCCCAATTATTCAGTTTGAGAGAAGGAAATCCGCGGCGCGAGCTATTCGTAGCGGAGCGCTTCAACAGGATCGAGTTTCGCGGCCTTGACTGCCGGCCACACACCAAAGACCAGCCCCACGCTGATACTCACGACGATGCCCGTAGCGGCCGCCCAGATCGGAACGCTGCCCGGCCAATGCAAGCCCCATCTGATCAGAAGCACTAGAAGACTGACCACAACGAGCGCAATGACGCCCCCAGCGCCGGTCAGGGCCATCGCTTCCAGGAGGAATTGCCAGGTGATATCCCCACGCTTCGCACCAATAGCTTTGCGCACTCCAATTTCGCGCGTGCGCTCGGTAACGCTGACCAGCATGATGTTCATCACGCCCACGCCGCCAATGAGCAACCCGATTCCGCTTAGCACGAATGTTGCCAGCGCCACCATTCCCAGGATGCTGTGAAATTGATCGACGATTTGCTGCGATGTTTGGATGGAAAAGTTGTTCTTTGCCTGATAAGGAACGTTCCGGCGGCGACGCAGGACCTCGGTGGCCTGGTCAACCGCCTGATCCAGCATGTTGGGGTAGGACTGAAGACGAAAGCTGTTCTCATAAGCACCCGGATAGATTTTCTGGAAGGTGTTGTAGGGAATCAGCACGCGCCGGTCTTCATCGTCGGAGCCAAACATACCTTTGGGTTTTTCGACCACCCCAATCACGCGGAACGCAGAGCCGTCAATCATCACGTCCTTTCCCAGCGGTGAACCGTCGGGAAAAAGGACGGGAGCGGCATTTTCTCCAAGCATGACTACTTTTTCCCGATGCGCATCATCCACTTCCGAAATGAAGCGGCCCTCCAGAGTCGACGCGTTTGCATAGACCTGGCCAAAATTCGCCTGTACGCCCCGAAAATCGATGGCGCTCACGCTGCCGGATCGCGTGCGCACGGAGTGCGGCTGCTCCCACCAAGTCAGAAAGACAGTTACTTCTTTCACGGCCGGGCACAGTTGCTTGATAGCTTCCCCATCGGCAAGCGTAAGCGGTTTGCGCTCGCGCTCGTCCTTGGGCCGGCGGCCGCCGCCGTGCGGACCTTGCTCAAAGCGCGAGATAAATGCCGTGTCCGCACCGTACTGCTTGATGCTCTGCTGAACCTGCTGGTCGAATCCCGTGATCAATGCGGCAACGATCATGATCACGCTGACGCCCAGCACGACCCCGAACACCGTTAAGAAGCTGCGCATTTTGTGGGTGCGCAGCGTGTCCATTGCCTGTTTGAGGTTTTCGCGGTGTGCTTGCGCCATATTCGTTCCTATCCGTCAGCTCTCAGTGCTTCAATGGGATCCAGCTTCGCCGCGCGCGTTGCCGGGTAAATCCCGAAAAACAGGCCTACCGCCGTGGAGACCCCGAGCGAGAGAATCACAGCTCCCATGGGCGTGCGCATAGGAATCGACGTTGCCGCGCGAGCCACAGCCACCACGGCGTACGCCAGAAGAATCCCGATCATACCGCCCGTCGCAGCCAACACCGCGGATTCCGTCACGAACTGCAGGACGATATGCTTTCTTCGCGCCCCCAGCGATCGCCTCAGTCCGATCTCTCGTGTCCGTTCTGTCACGCTGGCTAGCATAATGTTCATGATGACGATGCCGCCGACGACCAGGAACACAGCCGTCAAACCCACAGCCACCATGAACAGATTTCCGGTCAGCGAATTCCAGAGGCCCATGATGGAGTCCGAACCGATGATTCCAAAATTATCCGACGCGTCCCAGGGAACGTGCCGCCAAGCCCTTAGAAGCATGCGGGCCTCGTCTTCGGATGAATTCATCATTTCCGCGCTGTGCGCCTGGATGAACAGAACCAGTGAATCCCGCTGCGTGCCCCATTCCTTGCGGTAGGTCTCGAGCGGAATCAGCAAGAAATTATCCTGTGACTGCCCCAGAGCGCTTCCAATCACAGCAGCAACGCCTATGACTTCGTAGCTGTGCGTGCCCGCCCGAATCATTTTGCCGATAGGGTCCACGTTAGAAAAAAACTTCTTCGCCAAATCCGCGCCGATGAAGCACACAGGAGAACGGTGCGTATCGTCCGCCTCGGTTAGAAACCGGCCTGAGGCAACGTTCATGCTCCGCACTTCGGAGTAGTTTGCTGATACTCCGTAAATGCTCACATTTTCCAGAAGGTCGTTTCCTGCGCGCACATCCGATACGTTGCCGAGCAACGCGGCAATCTGGCCCGCGGTCTTCATCCCGGTTCTTAGGCTTTCAAGTTCTTCCTTTGTGACCAGCGGCCGTTTTTGAGCTTTTACCCAGGCATCTTCACTCGTGATGATTCCAAAGCGGTTCAATACGTAGACATTGGCCCCCAGATTCGCGATGCGGTCGGCCACATAGAAATTCAGCCCTGCGACCACGCTCATCACCGCGACGAGGGTGGTGACTGCGAGGATGACGCCAAGCAAAGTCAGGAAGCTGCGCAGTTTGTGCGCGCGCAGGGAATCGATGGCCAGGCGCAGGGTCTCACTCATGGTGACCGCCGCCCTCCGGAACCTGGCCAGCCTTCCGGCCGCATCCGATGCGGGGGGAATCACCTGGGGAACCGCGACAAACCTGTCTATCGGCGTGACGCCCAAAACAGCCTCCGACCTCACCTTGTTCTACGCTCTTTCCTACTCATTCGTTCCAGGGGCACACCTAGAAACGCCTGCTCGTTAGACGTCTGAAAGCGTCTCTTTGCTTCGCTACGCGCCTGGGGTGTGCTCTTGAAACTCCCGGGGCATCCAATGCCAAGGGTAGCAGTTTCCATTGTAATCCGCTTGGCCTTCGAGAAACGGCCCTAAGAATCGAGCTGTTTTGGGTTGTGTGCTAAGTTCAGAACGAACCTCATTCCTTTTATTTTCTGTTAGTTACGTCTTACGAGTGTTGTACAACATATGGTGCGGGCTGGCGAATCCAATAAGGAGAAAGCAGGGCGGGCCTTCGCTGACCCTGAATGCTGAAAGATGCGTACGCGAGAACTTACTCCCATCGCGTTTCTTCTGCTCGCCGCGCCTACCTCCTTGGCGCGGCAATCCGCTGTACCTGTGTCGGAACCGATGGTGGTTCCCGAGCCTTCGAAACTCCTCGACCGTGTTCTCACTAATCAGAAAAAAGACGAAGCTGCGCTCGACCTCTATGAGCGCCGGGAACGCCTGGAAGCGCGGAAGAACGCGAATGACCCCGTTCCCGCGTCCGTCAAGATCGCCCGCGTCATCCCGTCCGGCACCGGAATGGACAAGATTCCGGTAAACGCTGACGGCCACCCGGCGGATTCGGAGGCCTACCGCACCCGCTTGGAATCTCTGGAGCGTGCTCTCGCGCTCATCGTCAATAACAACCGCTCCCAGCATGACGCCTTGGAAAAGTATGCCAAAAAAAGAAAAGACCGCGACGACCTCATTGACGCGGCGCGAAACGCGTTTAACTTCACCTTTGTTGACCGCGAGCCGCGGGGCGACCGCGTTCTAGCCAAATATGAAATGACGCCCAATCCATCCTTCAAGCCTACATCGCGACTTACATCCATTTTTCCCAAAGTTCACGGATATGTGTGGATTGACGAGGACGCCCGCGAGCTCGCGCGCATCGAAGGGGACGTCACCGGGGATATTTCCATAGCGTTGTTCCTGGGCAAAATCTATAAGGGCAGCCATTTCATGCAGGAACGCTATGAGATTCGGCCCGGACTCTGGCAGCCCAGCTTTTCGCAGTACGATTTTGACGGCCGCAAGTTCTTTTCCGGATTCTCCATGCACGAGCGCACGTTTTATTCGAATTACCGTTACATCGGCCCGCCCAAGGAAGCTATCGAGGCCATTCGAAAAGAGCTGGCACGTGGCGACTTGAACAAAGCGGACGCCGCCATCGCCGATCCCTGAAGTATTTCCCTTACACTGAAAGCAGCATCGCTGTTGCTTTGAAAGACTGGAGGATCTGTGCCCCGCCCACTCCTGCTGCTTCTTTTCGCGCTCGTGTTCGCGGGTCTTCCCGCTGCCGCTCAAACGGGGGATCCCACCTCGCCTCCGCCTGCCTCGCCTCCGCAAAATTCTGCAACTTCGGCGGACGCGAAGAAGCCCAAGAAGGTCTTGACGAATGAAGACTTGGCGAATTCGACCGGGAAAATCTCTGTCGTGGGGAACGGACAGAACAATCCTGGGAGCAAGCCCCAAGCGGCCACTCCGAAGGCAGCAAACCCGCAATATATCGCCGCGGTCCGGAACCAAATTGAAAAACTCCTCAAGCAAATCGTTGACGTGGATAAGCAAATTACCGACTTGAAGAATTTCAAAGCGGGCGAGCCTTCGACCAACTCGAGCGGCGTCCAACTCGACAGGCGCTATGAGCGCGAACCCGTTGAAGTGCAGATTCGCGCCCTTCAGGACAAGAAGAAGGATTTGCAGGCCAAACTCGATGTTCTTTATGACGAAGCGCGTAAGAAGGGCGTTGAGCCCGGCGATCTTCCCTGAGCGCGCGTCAACACGCGAGATTAGTTTTAGTCAGCGAATCAGCGCCCACGGATACGAGCCCACGTTAATCTTCATAATCATGTAGCTGAAGCCGCCCGCATCGGGCTTCGGTTGGTGTGGCGTGTCCGGCGGGATGAGCAGCCAATCTCCGGGCTTCACTTTGAAAGTCTGCCCGCCTTCGATGGGCTGGCCGCGGTATTCTCCGGGGATAATGCCGTCGTTGTCCCGCAGGTTTTGGATATTGGCGATTTTTCCACCGACGATCATTTCGCCCGTGCCGCCGGTAATGACATAGAAATCGTATGCACCCGCATGCATTTCCGCGTCGTCCCAGACACTGCTCACCTTGGTCAGGCTTGGCACCGCCTTCTCGCGGTGCAAGCGGTAAAGCATGAATATCGCGAAATTCCGCGTGTGGATATTCACAGGCCCGCCGCCGAAGGATTGCGAGCTTCCGCTGCCGGCTTGCTGCGCCGCTTTCCTGGACTGCTCGGCCAACTCGGTGTGCGCTTTGCGAATGTCGTCGACATTCCAGTAAGTGACCGGAGGCGCGTCAGGTGCCAGGGACGGCTGGCGCGGGGAGTTGAAACCGAACGGGCGCCCTTCGGCAGGTTTCTCCTGCGCATAAGCATTTGGCAGTAGAGAAAGATCGTCGAAGTGCCCGGAAAGAACACTTTGAGGTCCGCCGTCGAGGTACTTGCCTGGCCGCGAGGCGTATCCTGCGACATAACCTGCAAGCGCGGCAGCAAAAAGAAGCACCGGTAGCATTTTTTTCATGGGACCGTTCTCCTTTACGAAGACAGCAATTCTTGTTAAGGAATAAGGAAAAGCGAGCGAATCAGAAACGAATTAATTCTTCTCTCGGGGCTTCTTCGTTTCGAAGCGAATTTCTTTCAGCATCTCGGATTGCTTGTACAACTCCGTTTTCCCCACAGGGAATTTGTTGATGCTCAGGACGAACGCGAGAACGTCGGCATCTTCCTGGCGCGTAAGGCTGCCCGGCTTGCCTTGTGGCATGGTCTTGCGGATGCGGTCGAACAGGTCGCCCAGCGTCAGGCCATTCCAGTTCGCCTGAAAAGCTCCGCCGGTCAACGGTGGAGCGGACTCGCCCCCGGTAAGCATCTCCCCATGGCAGGCGCCACATTCCTTCTTATAGACGGCCTCGCCACGCTTGGCTTGCTCCTCGGTGTAGACGCCGTCCCAAACTGAACGAGATTCCGCTGGCTCTTGCGCCCGCAACGCGCAAAGGGACGACACAATGAGCGCAGAACCAAATAATAGGAGCAGTCTCTTCATTCGCCGGCCGACGGCAGCGTGTAGGCAATATATTCGCCCGAATACGGCCCGCCGCTCACCGCCACCACGATGTACTGCTTCCCATGCACCATGTAAGTCATCGGCGAGCCGCTTTGCGGAGCGGGCATGTACACTGCGCCGACTTCTTTTCCAGTGGTCTTGTCGTAAGCGCGCAGCATGGCGCCCCGCGGGTGCTCAGAAGTGGTGGTCACTTGCCCTTCACCTGCAACGACCAGGGTTTTCGTAACCAGCGTCCCGATGTTGTAGGTCTCCTGGCCGGTCCGCGGAATGTTCATGCCCTTCAGCAGTTCCGAGTTGCGCACCACGTCTGGCGTCTCACCATGCGCAATCTGCCAGGTGATTTGGCCTTTATCGAGATTGATGGCCGAAATGGTCCCGTAAGGCGGCTTTACCAATGGCAGCCCGTCAATATCCAGCCGCGTGTACTGGCTGCCGGGCCGTTTTTTCGGCGGCTTCGGCGAATCCGCGCCTGCGTTTTCACCGGGCCCGTGCAGGATTTGCACTTCTCTACCTGCTACACCAGAAACGTACCGGAGGTCGGAAACTTCTTTCGGTGACTCTACCAGCCCGATGGGTTCGATACACGAATTGCAGGCATACACGTACACCGTATGCGTTTCGGGGTCATAAGACCCTCCGGGCCAATTCGTTCCGCCGGAGGCCGTTCCCATCGTGAGCGTGCCGAGCGTGCCTTCGAGCTTGCTCACCGTCGGCGGTGTGAAGACCGGGCCAAGGTGGTATTTCGACGCGATTTGTTTCGCTTGTTCGCGTAGCGCTGGCGTGAAATCAATCAAGTCATCAATCGCAACGCCGTTGCGGCTGTACGCAGCCGGCTTAGCAGGAATCGGCTGCGTCGGCGAATACCATTCGCCCGGAACGTTGCCCACTTCCACTTGCTTTTCCGGCATGGGCCAGATTGGCTTGCCGGTAATACGATCGAAAACGTACAAGAAGCCCTGCTTTGATGGTTGTGCCACTGCCTTGACCGGTTTTCCATCCACCATGGTGTCCGCTAGGATCGGCGCCGACGAAATGTCCATGTCCCAAAGCGGATGATGCACCAACTGGAAATGCCACTTGCGCTCACCGGTCTTCAAGTCCACGCACACCAGCGACTCTCCAAACAAATTGTTTCCTGGCCGATGCCCGCCGTAGAAATCGCTGGTCGGCGATTCCACCGGCAGATAAACCAGCCCAAGCTGTTCGTCCACCGTGATCTGCGACCACACGCCGGTGTTGCCTGTGTACTCCGCCGAGCCTTTATCCCAGGTGTCGTAGCCAAACTCGCCCTTCTTCGGGATCGTGTGGAAGATCCAGAGCCGCTTGCCCGTGCGCACGTCGAACCCGCGTGCGTAGCCTTTGTTGTTGCGCATGCTCCTGGGCGTCATGCCTTCGCGAAACGCCGCGCCGACAATTACCGTGTCTCCCGCAACCACGGGCGCCGACTGAATCCCGATTTCGCCCGTCTCCGGGTTGGCCACCCACTCGTGGTTGTTGTTCCAGTCCGAAATGGTTTGGTCGTCATTTAGCTTCAGATCGACAATCCCGTCTTCGCCAAACGAAGAAACACGCACGCCGGTCTTCGCATCCAGACAAACAAGCCGGAAGCCAGGCGTCACATAGAAAATCCGCTCGTCGTTGCCGTCTGACCAATACGCTAGCCCGCGTCCCGAAAGCTGGCGCGGAGCCGCTCCCCCGCGTTTGCCTTCGTGCTCGCCGTGGATCCACAAAAGCTCGCCGGTCTCAGGATTGAGCGCAATCACCGCTCGCCGTGACCCCGCCGTAGCGTAGAGAACGCCATTCACCATCAGCGGCGTTCCTTCGAGCTTGTATTCCGGCCGATCGCCGAAGTTGTCGGTCTTGATCCGCCAGGCGATCTCGAGGTTGCTGAAATTCGAAGCGTTGATCTGGTCTAGCGGCCGGTACCGCGTTCCCGCAAGGTCTGCAGCATACGAAGGCCACTCCGTCTCCTTCGGATGATATTGCGCGAAGGCAACTGCGGGAATTAGGCTCAACATCGCCAAACACGCGTACCGCAGACTTCCGTTTCTTGCTTTTCTTGGAAGCATTTCCGCTCTCTCCTCGGACTTTGCGCTTTTGCAGCGCCTACCCCGTTTTGGACTGCAGGCGTTGAAGGTACGCGCCAGTCTAAGCCCGCAGAATCCTACTGCAAAGTATTAAGTTTTTTCACGCTTGTTTTTCGAAGCTTGCTCATGGCCACTCGTTTGTCGTGCCGAATGCGGCCCCGCCCCATTTGCGGCGAATCGCACCCGGCGCTATGATGCGGCGCCCGAAGAATTCATTCAGGATTCCGGTGTTGTAGGAGTTGCTATGTCAATGCTGCTGACCCGCATGAGATTCCCTGCCTTTTTAACTTTGCTCGCGCTGCCTCTTGCCGCGCGATTCATATCGGCCCAGGAACGGCCTGTCGTCTTGAAAGCCTCCACTGTTCTCGATGGCAAAGGAAAGGTTCTCCATAACACCATCATTGTCGTCGATGACGGTAAGATCGCGAGCATTGGCGGTTCCGCCCCACAAGGTGCCATCACCTACGATCTCTCGCGCCTGACGGTCTTGCCCGGCTGGATTGACACTCACGTTCACCCGACTTGGCATTTCGACGCCACCGGCAAACTCGCAGACGAGAAAGAGCCTAAGGAACTGACGGTCCTCGCAGGCGCCGCAAACAGTTGGAAGATGCTCGCCGCCGGTTTCACCACTGTGCAAAGCCTTGGCTCTCCTCTCGACAAAGACCTCCGCGACGCCGTGGAGCGTTTCGGCTTGCCCGGCCCGCGAATCATCACTTCTCTAGAACCCATCACCGGCAAAGGCGACGCCACGGGCACGCCCGAAGAGTTGCGCGCCATGGTTCAGCAGCACGCCAAGGATGGGGCGCAGGTCATCAAAATCTTCGCCTCCGGTAGCATCCGCCAGGGCGGCAAGCCCACGCTTTCTCAGGAACAGCTGAACGCCATTTGCGACGAAGCCAGGAAAGCGGGCTTGCGCACGGTCGTCCATGCGTACGGCCCGTCGGTGCGCATGGCTGCGATCGCTGGATGCACGGAAGTCGAGCACGGCCTCTACGCCACCGACGAAGACCTGCGTTTCCTCGCCGAACGCGGCACCTACTTCGACCCGCAAGCCGGGCTGATCCTCCAGAACTATCTCGATAACAAATCACACTATCTCGGCACCCCGTACTTCACCGAAGAAAGCTTTACGATCATGGAAAAGGTTTTGCCCGAATTCCAGGAGCTCTTCCGGCATGCCCTTCGCACGCCAGGTTTGAAAGTCATTTTTGGAACTGACGCTGTGGCCGGCGCTCATGGTCGCAACGCCGAAGAGTTTCTCTATCGCGTGCAGACCTGCGGTCAGGATCCTATGGCGGCGCTGGTTTCCGCCAACTCGCTCGCTGCCGAAGCCCTAGGCCTGCAAGACCGCGCCGGCTCGGTGGCTCCGGGCCTCGCCGCTGACATCATCGCCCTCGATGGCGATCCGCTTAAAGACATCACCGCCGTGCGCCGCGTCGTTTTCGTCATGAAAGGCGGAAAAGTTTTCGTAAGCCAACCCGGTGGACAAAACAAATGAGCGCGCGATGAAGGCCAAGGCTTCTTATTTTTCAATTCTCATGCTCCTTCTCGCGGCTCCCACGCAAGCGCAACGATGGAAGGTGCAGACCAGCGGCATTGATTCGAGCCTTCGCGCCGTAAATGTCGTAAGTACTCCAAACGAAAAAGGCGCATTACTGCCTGTCGTCTGGGCTTCCGGTTCGAACGGCGTGATTCTCAAATCCCTCGATGAAGGCAAGACTTGGCAGCGGGTGCGCGTTAAAGATGGCGATACGCTGGATTTTCGCGGCATCGTGGCTTTCAGCGAGAAAACCGCCTATGTCATGTCCAGCGGCGAAGGCGACAAATCCCGCATCTACAAAACCACGGACGGCGGCGAAACTTGGAATCTCCAATACTCGGACAATCGCAAAGAAATTTTCCTCGACTCCATCGCCTGCTTTTCTGAAAAAGAGTGCCTTACCCTCGGCGATCCTATTGACGGCAAATTCCTTTTGTTGAAGACCCCCGACGGGGAGCACTGGAATCCGCTTCCAACGGATAACATGCCCTCTGCTTTGGGCGGCGAAGGCGCCTTTGCCGCGAGCAATTCCTGCATAGCTCTCAAAGGAAGTGAAATCTACTTCGCCACGGGCGGTCCGGCCGCGCGAGTTTTTCATTCCTCAGATGGCGGTATCACGTGGACCTCTGCACGAACACCCATTTTGCAGGGCAACCCTTCGTCGGGAATTTTTTCCGTGGCTGCCGGCGACAACGGCCTCGTGATGGTCCTCGGCGGGGACTACAAGGAAATCACCAGTAACGAGCACGTCGCCGCGACTTCGTCGGACATGGGAAAGTCTTGGCAACTTGCAGTTCGACCCCCCGGCGGATTCCGTTCGGGGGTTGCCCACCTTTACGATGGTCACTGGGTGGCCGTTGGACCGACCGGTGAAGACATCACCAGTGATAATGGCGCCCACTGGAGGCACACCGACTCGCTCAAAATCAACGCGGTGGCAATTCTGGACGCCAACCGCGGCTGGGCCGTCGGAGACAAGGGCACGATCGCGCGCCTCGTGAATCACTAAGAGTGGCCGGCTCGTTTTGCGGACTCCGCCGACTAAGTTCTTTGCCCGGATTTGAACTGGTCGTATAGTTCTTCCTTCTCGGATTTCAGAAGGGGCATCGCGGAGGCGTCCCATGTCAGATTCATCTAACTCCAATCAAACCAGCGAGCAACACACCGATCGCCGCACTTTTCTTCAAGGTGCCACCGCGGCCGCCGCCCTGACCGCCATTCCCCGCTGGGCGCAAGGGCATCCCGACGACTTCGCCGCCATTCGTGCCGAAATCGAAAAGCATCACGACGAAGCCGTCAAGCGCCTGCAAACCTGGATTCGCCAGCCTTCCATCGCCGCCGAAAACCGCGGCATGAACGAAGGTTGCGAGTTGATGCAACAAATGCTCCGCGAGGCCGGCTTCAGCGGCGTAAAGAAAATGCCCACGGATGGCCAGCCCGGCGTCTTCGCCACTCTTGATGCCGGCGCTCCCAAAACCCTCGGCCTTTATTTCATGTACGACGTCAAACAGGCGGAGCCCTCCGAATGGTCTTCACCGCCGTTTGAAGCCGCTCTTCTCGATAAGCCCGGCCTCGGCAAAATCATCATGGGCCGCGGCGCCGTCAACCAAAAAGGTCCCGAAGCCACGCTGCTCGCCGCCTTTCACGCGATTCGCGGGGCGGGCAAAAAATTCCCCGTGAATCTCGTCTTTGTCGCAGAAGGCGAAGAAGAAATTGGCTCACCCCATTTTCCCCAGGTCGTTCGCAATCCCGAAGTCGCCGCCGCTCTAAAAAAGTGCAGCGGCGTCTTCATGCCCTTTGCCTCGCAAGGACTCGACGGCGAAGTCTCCATGTTCCTCGGTGCCAAAGGCGTCATCGAGTGCGAACTCACTTCCAGCGGCGAACGCTGGGGCCGCGGCCCGCGCAAAGACGTCCATTCCAGCAACAAAGCGCGTCTCGACAGTCCCGCGTGGCATCTGGTCGAAGCGCTCGCTTCGCTGGTCTCTCCCGACGGCAACGATCCCGCCATCGAAGGCTACACTGCCAGAGTCCGCCCGCTCTCCGACCCCGAAAAGAAAATGATCGCCGAAGCCGCGCGCCGCATGAACGAAGCCGAAGCCAAGAAGCTTCTCGGCATTCAGCATTGGGTCCACGATGTCAGCTTCGAGGAATCCCTCGAGCTGCTCGTTGGGCGTCCCACGGTCAATATCGAAGGCCTCGTCGGCGGCTACACCGGCCCTGGTGGCAAGACGATTCTCCCGGGCAAAGCCATTGCCAAGCTCGACCTGCGCCTCGTTCCGGACATGACCGCCTCCGAATCGCTTGCCCGGCTCAAAGCGCACCTCGCGAAAAAAGGTTTTGGCGATATCGACGTCAACATGACCGGAGGTTACGATCCCACTTCCACGTCTGCGGACTCCGCCGTCATTCGCGCCGCCACATCCGTCTACAAAAAGAATGGCATCGACCCTGTGATTCTCCCGCGCCTGGCCGGCTCCTGGCCCGGATACGTTTTCACCGGCGATCCTCTGCACCTCCCCGCTGGCCATTTCGGCCTCGGTCACGGCAACGGCGCGCACGCGCCCGACGAGTATTACGTCATCGAATCCAGCAACCCCAAAGTGCAGGGCATGGACGGCGCCGCGCTCTCTCAAGTCGAATATCTCTACGAACTGGCCCAGGCGTGAGCTCCAGTTGAGCCAAGCATCGTGAGTGCACCAGAAAACCCAGCCGCGCAACCTTCGCCAAACGCCGGCCTCGCGCGCCATCTCGGCCTTTTCGGCACCACAATGGCCGTCATGGGCGGCATCATTGGCGCGGGAATCTTCATCAATCCGTATCTCGTCGCCCAACGCGTCCACACTTCGTTCCTCATTATGTCGGTGTGGATTGCCGGCGGCCTCGTCGCCCTTCTCGGCGGTTTCATTTATGCCGAACTCGCCGCGCGGCTTCCCGTTGTCGGCGGTCAGTATGCTTATCTTCGCGAAGCCCTCCATCCCGGCGTCGCGTTTCTCTACGGCTGGGTGCTCCTTCTGGTCATTCAAACCGGCGGTATGGCCGCCGTCGCCGTCACCTTCGCCCGCTATTTCCTCGAACTCACGCAATGGTCCATCAACGATTCCCTCATTGCCGCGTCCGCGCTCGCTCTTCTCACCGCCATCAACTGCCTCGGCGTCCGCGCCGGCAGCCGTGTGCAATCCGCTATGACGCTCACCGCTATCGCCGCCATCGGCGTGCTCGAATTCTTCAGCTTCCTTCGCGGGGGCCCCTCGCAAATCTCATTTGGCCCGCTTCTCGACCAGCCGCCTTCCCTCAGCCTCGCGCTCGCTTTCGGCTCTGCCATGACTCCCGTCCTATTTGCTTATGGCGGCTGGCAAACCTCCAGCTTCCTCGGCGGCGAAGTCCGCAACCCGCACAAAACGCTCCCTCGCGGACTCATCCTCGGTGTTCTCGGCGTCATCGCCGTTTATACTTCCTTGAATTTTGTTTGCGTCCGCGTGCTCAGCCCCGCCGGGCTCGCCGGCACGACTACGCCAGCCTCCACCGTTATGCGCGCCATTCTCGGCTCACGCGGCGCTGCGGTCATCGCGGCGGGCATCGCTTTTTCCGCCTTCGGCTTTCTCGCCCAGTCCATGCTGACCGCCCCGCGCGTCTATTTCGCCATGGCCGAAGACCGCGTCTTCTTTCGCAGCGTCGCCTGGGTCCATCCCCGCACCCGCGTCCCGGTCATCGCCATCGCCCTGCAAGGCGTCTGGGCCATCGTCATCGCCCTCACGGGAACCTACGCGCAAGTCGTCAACTACGTCGTCGCCATGGACTCACTCTTCTTCGGCCTTACCGCCGTCTGCCTTCTTCTCCTGCGCCGCCGCGAGATATCTTCTTCCCCGAACAAAATCGACTATCGCGTTCCCGGCCATCCCTGGACTACGCTGCTTTTCATTACCGCCGAATGGCTCGTGGTCCTGAGCACCTTCGCGCGCGACCCGGTGCGCTCTTTTATCGGTCTCGGGATCGCGCTCGCCGGTTTGCCGATATACTTTTTCTGGCAAGCACAAAACCGAAAGGCCGCCGCCGCATGACCAGTTCCGCTCGCCTCAAACGCTCCCTCTACATGGAGTGGGCCAAGACGCATTCCCACGCCAAATACAATCTCGCCACCAGCGGCCTTATCGGCGTTTCGCGCGCGGAATTTCCTCTCGATCTCAGCGAGCTCGAAATCACTGCTCCCGGCGCTTACGGCCACGCGCCACTGCTCGCGCGTCTCGCTGTGCATACGGGTGTCCCGGAAGAGTGCATCGTCACGGCCGCCGGCACTTCTATGGCGAATCACCTCGCGATGGCCGCCGTTCTCGAACCGGGCGACGAGGTGGTCCTTGAGCAGCCCGCCTACGGCCCGCTTTTGGACGTCGCCAACTATCTCGGCGCGCGCGTCAAGCGCCTTCCGCGCCGCTTCGAGTCGCGCTTCTCCATCAGCCTCGACGAACTCCAGCGCGCCATCACCACTTCGACCCGCCTCATCGTGCTCACCAATCTCCACAATCCCAGCGGCGCCCTCCTCTCCGCGGAGATGGTTGGCGCCATCGGCAAACTCGCAATTCGTTCCAAGGCGCGTGTTCTAATCGACGAGGTCTATCTCGAAATGCTTTTCGGCAAGCTCGCCCCGTTTTGCTTTCCCATCGGCAAGACCATCGCCGGCGCCAAGGAGAATCCATTCATCGTCACCAGCAGCCTCACCAAGGTTTATGGCCTCAGCGGCTTGCGCTGCGGCTGGATCCTCGCCGCCCCAGGCCTCGCCCGCCGCATTTGGCTCCTCCATGACATCTTCGCCGCAACCGGCGCGCTCCCTGCCGAACGCCTTTCCGTCGTGGCCCTCGATCATCTCGAAAAATTCCGCGAACGCGCTCGCGCGCTCCTCACTGCGAATCGCGCCCTGCTCGATTCCTTTCTCGACTCCCGCCGCGACATCGAATGTTTTCGCCCTCCCGCCGGAACGGTCGTCTTCCCCCGCCTTCCGCACGGCCGCGATCCCGAAGCCTTCCTCAAATTGCTTCGCGAAAAATTTGAAACCACGGTCGTCCCCGGCAGCTTCTTCGAGATGCCGCGCCACTTCCGCATCGGCATCGGCGGCGACACGCCCACGCTCCGCGCCGGCCTCGAACGCCTCTCCTCCGCCCTCGACGCTTTTGGCAGGAAGTAATTCACACCGGTTACTATTTGGCGCCACGGACAAAGCGTAGGCGAAAACCGCTTGACGTTTCGCTTTAACTGTCATAGTGTCATAGGACAGAGGGCCTTTCTCTTGCTCTTTCACATCAACTTCAAATCCGGCATGCCCGCTTATCTCCAGCTCGTGGATCAGGTCAAGGCCGCTGCCGCCTCCGGCGAACTGAAGCCGGGCGAACCGCTTCCCTCCATCCGTCCCCTGGCCGAAGAGCTTCGTCTCAACCGCAACACCGTCGCCAAGGCCTATGCCGAGCTCGAAAGCCTCGGCGTCATCGAAAGCCAGCCGGGCAAGGGATGCTTCCTGCAGCAGAATCACTCGCCTTTGCGCAAGGAAATCCGCCGCAAGCGGCTCATCGAAGAAATCGATCAGGCCATTGTCATGGCCCACCATCTGCAAGTCCCCGGCCCCGAATTTCTGCAACTCATCGAGGAGCGCATGGAGGCGCTCGAACACAAACGCCGTGCCAACGAAGAGCATAAGGAGAAATGAACGATGAACTCGCCCACGCCCGCGATCGAAATCCAGAATCTCGCTTACGCCTATGGCAAGGCCGAAGCCGTCCATGATTTGAGTTTCCGCGTGCAGCCTGGGCGCTGTTACGGGTTTTTCGGGCGCAACGGCGCAGGCAAGACCACCACCATGAAGTGCCTGCTGAATCTGCTGCGTCCTCAGCGCGGCCTGGCGCGCGTCTTCGGCCTCGACCCCGCCAAAGCCGAAGTGGAGGTCAAGCGCCGCCTTGCTTACGTCCCGGACCAGTTGGCGTTTTATCCCTGGATGACCGTCCGCGAAACGCTCGACTATCTCGCTTCCTTCCGCGAACAGTGGAACCAGAAGAAAGAGCAGGAGCTCTTCGACCGTTTCGGGCTCGATCCCGCCAAACGCACCGACGCGCTCTCGAAGGGCCAGCGCACGCAGCTCGCGCTCATCGCCGCTATCTGCCCCGAGCCGGAACTGCTCGTGCTCGATGAACCCACCTCCGGCCTCGACCCCATCGTGCGGCGCGAATTCATCGAGACCGTCATCGGCGCATATCAGGAAGGCCATCCCGGCACGCGCACCATTCTCATCTCCACCCACCTCATCGCGGAATTCGAAGGTTTGATCGACGAATTCACCATCATCGACCAGGGCGCTGCGGTTCTGACGCTCGAAGCGGACGCAGCACGCGAACGCTATCAGCGCATCCGCGTACGCTTTTCGCAGGCTCCGCCCG
>Ga0126370_10000124_pt1 | contig 25599 bp, 19 predicted proteins | sample PanSoiMetaPlot_3_FD_92586 | JGI IMG/M metagenome (GOLD analysis project Ga0126370, IMG submission 92586) | Tropical forest soil microbial communities from Panama - MetaG Plot_3 | ecosystem: Environmental > Terrestrial > Soil > Tropical forest > Bulk soil | place: Panama | collected 2016-02-17 | reverse complement strand
TCCGACATAATGCTCCTCGCTCATTACTTGCGTTCCAAGAATCAGATCACGAGTTCTCACAAGTTTCCCCCGACAGACATATCCAAAATCACATATCACGTTGTCGCTCTCTTATTTGAAATCGGTAATTACTGATCACTTCAATGCCATTCGAGCGCAAGCAACACACAGGAGTTCTCACGAGCATGCCTTTGTCTCTGCCGAGCGCAAAGTAGCAAGCGTAGAGACGAAGGTACGAAACAACATCGGCAAATCCAGGCGCCATCAACAGAGGCTTCCGACCTCGCGCCGTGAGCCAGAACGGGACTACGGAGTGAATTTGTACCCCATCCCATGTACAGTTTGAAAATAAACGGGCTTTGCGAAATCGGGCTCAAGCTTCTGCCGCAAGCGCAGGATGTGATTGTCGACCGTCCTGGTGCAGGGGTAGTTCTCATAGCCCCAGACTTGATCCAGTAGGTCGTTCCGCGAAAACACACGGTTCGGGTTCGAAACAAAGTATTTCAGGACTTTGAATTCCATGGCAGTCAGGTTCACCGGGCTGTTGGATCGACGAACCTCCATGGACGCCAAGTCGATCGTGACCTCACCGAATCGCAGGACATTCGTTTTGTTGGAATGACCTGAATCGCGGATGGAGGTGTCGAGCTTAAACATGAGTTCCTTCCACGTAAGGGAGAGAATTAAGAGGCGACTGGTATCGCGTTTCGCGGCGCGAATGGTTCTCTCCCGAGTTACCGAAACCTCAAGGGGCAACAGTGCCACCTGAAAATCGTCCAGATTGAGTTCACTAATTCGTTCGCGAGTCGGGAGATCACCAGGAAATGGAAGCATCCCCTCGACAGATGTGGCGGTCATAGGCCCCTGAATGGAGCGCCCATTTCCCGCGTCAGACAGCGCAATAGATTTGATCGTCACAACGTCCTCCGAGTGTTCGTGTAACCTCGCTACAAGTACTACGATCTATTCGTCCTGAATCCCTGGCCGCGCCCGAATATCCTAGAACCATGCCTGAAAATGAGAAGTACCAATCCTCGATCCTTTTCACCCGGTCGTACCGGAAAAACGGAGGTCGACGCTTTTGGATTCGACGACTCTGACAATTCCACTTTTGTTTCAGTGACAATGTCATGGGGTGAGACGCGGAAGCTCAATTCTTGGCTTCTTTTTCCTTCATCGTCTCTGAATGAACCAAGTCTTTCCTATTAACTCGAAGATTCTTCAGTCCGTTCTTGGCGAGATTTCCTCCAATTAAGGAGAAAAGTGATAGACTCCCGAGGCCATGGGGCCCTCTCGGCATGCACCTGTCCAATTTGGGCTGTACGAAGTTGATCTGGACGACGGAGAGGTCCGCAAATCGGGCGTAAGAATCAAAGTGCAGCACCAACCCTTTAAGGTTCTTCAGGTGTTGCTCGAGCATCCAGGGGAACTTGTCACCAGAGAACAACTGCACGCTCGAATTTGGCGTGACACCAGTTACGGAGATTTCGACCAAGCGGTTAACGTAGCCGTGGCGAAGCTGCGTACGGCGCTAGGAGACTCAGCGGAAAACCCGCGGTTTATTGAAACCGTTCCGCGCAGAGGCTACCGTTTTATCGCTCCCGTGCACACCGAGGCAGTAACGGCGGAGTTATCTCTTTACACGGCGGCGAAGCCCGGCAGCGAGGAGATATCCATCAAACCTCCTAAGCCTCCACAACGCCTGCGCGTTCGCATCAGGGTTGCCTTTGCTGTTGCAATCGGAGTTGTCGCCGTAGCGGTTGCGTCGATTTTCTTGGTCAGGCCAGCACAGAAAACTTACACATTGCGTCGGATTTCTTTTGGCAAGGGCGCAATCCGCTCTGCACGGTTCGCGCCCGACGGGCACAGCATAGTCTATGGTGCAGCCTGGAACGGCAAGCCCGTGCAATTGTTCTGGACCCAAGGTGACAGTCCTGGCGCACGCCCATATGCGATACCCGATGCTGACATTCTCTCTGTCTCGCCTGAAGGTGAGCTGGCTATACTGATGAACCGCCGTGCCAGCGTCGGCTGGGCCAGCCGCGGAACCTTGGCCACAATGCCGATCGCCGGAGGATCGCCACGGGAGATTCTTGAGAATGTGCAGGATGCGGATTGGGACGAAAAAGGGAAGAATCTGGCGATTGTGCATTGGGAGGGAAGGCGCTGCAGCCTGGAGTTTCCAATCGGCATCTCCGTCTACGCGGTAACGGGCGGACATTGGCTGAGCAACATTCGCGTTTCTCCACGCGGGGAAATTGCTTTTCTAGAGCATCCGTTGGAAGGAGACGACGCAGGTTTTGTAGAAATCATCGACCCCAACGGACAGAAGAGGGTCTTGGGCGGCTTCTGGTTCAGCGTCCGCGGCTTAGCGTGGGATCCCTCCGGAGATTCCCTTTGGTTTTCTGCCAGCGAGGCACAGGGAGAACGTGAGCGTCCGCGCTCAGTCTACCGTTTGACCCTTACCGGAAATCTTCATCGGGTGGCTAGTGAGTCCAGCGAACTGACCCTTCATGATGTATCGCGTGAGCGAGTCCTGCTGCTAACCCGCGATGTGGAACGCTATGAGGTTCTTACGAATGTTTCGGGAGTAGATCGAGATTTTTCCTGGCTGGATTTTTCGCGGGCGGACGATCTCTCGCTCGATGGTCGAAGCGTATTGCTGACGGTGGAAGGCGAAGCCGCCGGGAGGGACTATGAGGTGTACGTTCGCAACATTGACGGTTCGCCTCCGATCGAAGTAGGGCCTGGCTATGGCAGCGCAATCTCGCCTGATGGCAATTGGGCCCTTGCGATTGCTCCCTTCGCAAACGGACCTGAGGTAGTTCCGCAATTAGTGTTGTTGCCTATTGGAAAAGGCGCACCTAGAAACCTTACTCAGGACGCCATCGCTCATTATTCGGCGGGGTGGTTTCCGGATGGACGGCAGATCGTCTTCGTAGGCAGCAAACCAGGGCACGCCGTGCAATCGTGGATACAGGACCTGAACGGGGGCACTGCCCAACCCATTACTCCGGAAGGAACTAGCGGCACGCGAATTTCGCCGGACGGCAAACTCTTGTCTGCAATGGACGAAGAGGGGACGATTTGGGTTTATGCCCTTAACGGAGACAAACCATCACTCCTGAAGGGCTCGGAAAAGGGAGATACGCCGGTTGGGTGGAGTCAAGATGGGCGGCAATTCTATGTCGCGCGTTCCGATCACCTTCCGGTTAAGGTTTATCGACTTGAGCAAAGCCGCGGGAAACGTGACCTTGTTCGTGAACTCGCGCCCCCTGACCCTGCGGGCGTGATTCCTGACATCTCGTCTGTGTTTGCATCTGGGGAAGGCGGGACGCTGGTGTACTCGTATTTCCGGTTGCAATCGGATTTGTACATAGCAACCTCGAAGTGAGCGACGCGTTTACCAATGGGTCTCCACTTTCCAAAAAATGGTCCTGATTCTGACTCTAGTAGTTCTGGAGGGCTTGGCGCTTCCTGCGGCAAGCACGCAGGACAACATCGGCATCAACTCTGTCTTGAGTACCGACGTCAGCCCCGCAATCCTCGCGGATCGAGGCCGGTAACGGAAGAGTGCAGGCCTCGACTGGGACACGATTTCGGGCCCCGATCTACAGACCGAACATATGGGAGCTCCCTGTTGTACCGGGTCAAGGAACAAACGCGATCTTGACCGCTAGGTAGGAGCACATCGGTACTGAGAAACGGGTTTGTTGCAGTCGACACGCATTGAGGGGACAGAATTCGATTTACTTTTCCCACAGTCTGCCTGCCTTCCCTTCCAAGATTCCCGCAGCGCTGTTTACGGAGTCACGGCCGGCTTTCGATCCGTATAGCCCTGCCACTCCCACCCACACTGACAACGCACGAAATCGCTCAAGCGCACCTTTTCCAATAGAGCCTTACAAATGGCACATGACCTCATCCACATCGCTGTTCTCCATAGGAGCGACTCTCCAACGAAAGCCGCTTCGCTCGTATGGATATTGGAGTCGCGCAAGTCGGGTTGGGACTCGGTGCAGTTGTCTCGAGATTGTTAAATCATTGTTTGGAAGCTTAGCGTAGAAAGTTCCTCATCAGAACCAAGCTTCGCCGTCATTCATCGGTGAGCAGGAAATCCGACGATTGTGGATGAGTAGTCGGCAATTGTGACGTCGAGTTCTGGATTGTTCGTATCCAAGAATGAACTTTAAATCGGGAGAGGCTGGGGAGGCGTGCTGTATCCCTCTACGGGCTCCGCACAATACAATTTGGGATGGCCGTTGCGTAAGGAACTAACGCCGCTCAAACGCTATATCTTTCCTACTATCAAACTGTTTCTTCGTCTCTCGTAACAAAGTCAAACTGCCAAATAGCCGTGCGCCACACCCAGCCCTCACCGAGCTTGATGCCAATCGTGAGAAAGTCCCCACACAAGCCCGGCTTGGTGGGGACTCCTTTCTTCATCTGTACTTTACTTCGAGGCAGTCGTGTTCTTCACCACGACGACCCGATTGGGTGTCGCCAGCACGACGCTCGGCTGGAAACCGGCGACGTTGACGGCTGCCGCGGAGTCGGCTAGGCCGCCCCCAAAGAGTGTTGCCGTTCCGAGGGTTCCGTCGCCATTGCCTGGCAGCACTGCCATCGTCTCGGCGAAGCCGTCGGGAGCGGCAACGTCAAGCACACCATCTCCGTTGAAGTCCGCTACCACCAGCGTGGGAACGAAGCCGAAGGCGGCGCCGCTTTGTTCGGAGAATTGTCCCTTAGAGGTAAAGTGTCCCGCGCCATCATTCAGGACAATTTCGATGATTCCGCCTTCTTCGACGGCGAAGTCCGGAATGCCATCGTTGTTGAGTCACCCGTGGCGAAGGCAAAAAAGATCGTACTGAAAACATCTCGGATCGTCACTGCGACGGGCGGTTGGAAGGTCCCATCACCATTGCCGAACTGAACCGACACGCGGTTGTCATTCAGCGAAGAGATGTAGGCGATGTCTTCCTTGCCGTCGTGATTGAAGTCACCGCTCAGTATGTGCTGAATCTGGGTGAAAGTAGGAAAGGTAATCACGGTCTTCGCCGGCGCGAATCCATTGTTGCCGTTACCGAGCAGCAATGAGATAGCAGGCACGCCCGCCGTGGTTCCGAAGTCGGCGACCACGACGTCTGGATTACCGTCGCCGTTGAAATCGCCGGTGGCGATGCCAACGGGGAAATCACCCGCGGCGAAGCTACGCGGACTCTGGAAGGAGCCATCTCCATTGCCCAGCAAGATCGAAACTTTGCCGTGATCGTTCGGAACGCTTCCGAAGTCGGAGACCAGGAGATCGAGGTGTCCATCGTGATTGAAGTCGGTCGCAACCAGGCCTTCCGGCTGGGTTCCAGCGGGGAATGCCTTTGCAGGTCCGATGCCGTCGTGGCCGTTCCCGAGCAGAATCTCAATTGTTTGACCAACCGTGTTTGATCCGGTATCTGCTAGAGCAAGATCGGGCAGTCCGTCGCCGTTGAAATCAGCAACGATCGTCTGGTTTGGAAAGTCGGTGCCAAGCGGAAGGCCGTGTCCAATATCCAGGAACTTGCCATTTCCTTTCCCCAGCACGACGGAGACCGTGTTGGAGTCGAAATTGGCGGTGATGTAGTCGGTCTTGCCATCGTGATTGAAGTCTCCCGTGGCGAGCGCCGCTACCGTGCGGCCGGAGGGTGCGCTCGTTGCCGGACCGAAGTTGCCGCTTCCATTGCCGAACAAGATGGTGACCGTGTTCAAGGTGCCGTTGATCACCAGCAAGTCATCGTGTCCGTCGGCGTTGAAGTCGGCGACACGCATGGCGTCCGCATGCGGACCAACATGGAAAACGCGGGCGGGCTGGAAGCTGCCGTCACCGTTTCCGAGAAATTCGGAAACATCGCCTTTCGCAAAGCTGCTGACGACGATATCCAGCTTGTGATCCTTATTGAAGTCGTGCACGAGAACCGACTGCGGAGTCTTCTCGAGCGGGATGAAGGTTGTGGAACTCACGCCGCCTTTGCCATCCCCCAGCAGGATTGCCAGTGTATTGGCGTTCGGGCCCTGGTTGTGTCCCAGGATCACGCCGGAGTCAGCCACGGCCAGATCGAGTTTGCCATCACGATTGAAATCGCCGACTGCAATTCCTGATGGGCCCATGCCGACGGGAATGTCCGGGGCCGGCGCAAAGGTACCGTCGCCGTGCCCGAGAAAGATCGAGACGGTGTTTGAGCCAAGGTTGGTCACGGCGAGATCCAGTTTGTGATCACCATTCAGATCGACTGCGCTAATGCGCTCCGGCGAGATACCGGCGGTGAGAACCAGGGGATTGCCGAAGTGGCCAGCGCCGTCGCCGAGCATGATGGAGACGCCGTTGGGGCTGGTGACCGCCACATCGCTCTTGCCGTCGCCGTTGAAGTCGGCAAGCACGACGTCAAAGGGAAATGAGCAGCCGCAATCAAATAGAGCGAATGGCTGAAAGCTGCCATCTTGATTGCCAAGCAGCACGCTGATTCCGGTCGAATTGCCATCGTTAAGTACGAGATCAAGGACGCCATCACCATTCACGTCGCCCAGGGCGATACTATGTGGCCCATCGGCAGCGAGATAGTCGCGGTGGGCGATGAACCTTGGGAGCTTGGCGGAGGGTTCGCTGTTGAAAGATGCCGGTGGCTGCTGCCGAAGTCTGCTGGCCAGCGTCGAGGTTCGAGGTGCTGGAGTTTGGGCCAGGGTGGCTAGCGCGAGTCCTGTAATTGTGAGTAACAGGGGAAGACATTTTAGATATTGTGAACGGCGGGAAAGCTTACCTTCCGTCATGATGATTCCTTGTTTTGTTGGAGATTTGATGTCCAAAACTAATCCTGCTTAGCGCAACTGTTGGGAATCTACCAAGCGAAGGGTTGAGAATTTTCACCAGTAAGTAAATGCTGTGTCAACTTTTTGGGGACAAGTAGAGGCCCTAGGAGAGTCAAGAGCGTTGAACCGAGAAAATCATTCTTGTTGGACTTGCGGTAAGGCTTCACAAACTGTGTAGGAATCAGCCGTACTTGGTGCCCCTGTTCTCGCAGTGCGGTGCCTGGGCACGAAGCCAGAAGAACGATCGAGAGTTCGGGATATTCTCTTCCAAACCGGTAATTCGATTGCTTCCTGTTGCCAGTGTTCCGAAACTTAGGCCGGTTCTTCCTAACATTACCGTTCGCTTCTAGCGAAAGTCTGCTGTTTACGTGGGCTGCCGTCCACAAGCTTCAAGGAGAATGCCATGCCTTGCCATTGCACTGTATGGTTCTGGGTCGAGTGAGTGGCGCAGAACGTTTGATGGCACTACAGTGCAGTGGCACATCACGTTCGGCTATTCCTCAGGAATAGTCAATGCCGTAGCGTCTTGACCTCGAAGTACGAAGCGTTCGAAGAATCCTTCCCTCGTTGTCTGTCTTTGGATACTTCCCCTTGTGCGGAGCACAAACATTCCACCTTACGAGGAGGTTGTAACCATGAGTACAGTGAAGGTAGTTTGCAGCGGCTGCGTTTTGCTTGTTGTTTCACTTGCTCTCCTGAGTTGTGGTGGCGGAAGCAGCTCCACCGCAAACCAAAATCAAAATTCGGGCGAAGGCACGGCACAAAGACTGCAGCAGGGAGACTGACCCGAGTTCCCAGTCAATGAGCGTGGGTGCGAACGGACGGGAAACTGCACTCACGTCGCTCGCGCCAGCGCAAGGATATCCGTGGTGCCAACGTTGCGGCCCTCGCTGGCAAAGCATCGAAAGAAACATTTGGTCCGAAGTGAGGTCTCTTATTTCGTACCAAGTGCTTTTCACCCTTTCCGATCCAAAAAACGTATTCCGAGTTTCCATTGGCTACGGTTAACAGCTCTGTTGCAATTTCGGACGGGATGGGTACTGATACGTGGGTGCCCGTTTTCTGCCGTGAGGTCACGATGCGGTGCAGGTCCTTCGCCACGTCATACTGAATTTCGCGGCGCTTAATTGTGAGCGCATCGCGGATGGCGAGGCCGGACCCCCGCATGAGCTGCAGTAGCGCGCACTCAATTTTCGCGCTAGATGAAGCGCGAAAACAGCACCGACATGTGTAACTATTCATTCGGACTAATTTTTTCCTGCCGGGGCCGCTCGCTTCATATCGATAGACTTCGATTGACTGCGAAAACGCGCGGGAGGGTTTTCAAATTCGCGTTTGAATGCCCGGTTAAAAGCGGCTTCGGACTCATAGCCAACCTCGGATGCGATCTGTGCCACTGAGTAACTGGTCGAGACTAGCATCTGCGCTCCCAATTGCAGTCGCCAGTGCGTGAGATAGGCCATTGGAGGCTCGTTGAGGAAATGGCGGAAGCGCTCCGCCAGAACCGATCGTGACACTCCCGCTTCTTTTGCCAAAGAAGCGATGGTCCACGACTGGGCAGGGTGCCGGTGCATTAGCGCCAGCGACCTTCCGACCTCCAGATCACGGGCGCCCGCCAACCAGCCGGTTTGCTCAGGTGGAAGATGCGCAATGTAGGTCCGCAGTGTTTCAACAAACAAAACCTCTGACAGTTTTGCCAGGACTGCCTCTCCGCCAGCGCGGGACGCATCGGCGTCATTCACCGAGAAGCGTATTGAATTTTCCAACCACCTACCCGCGGCATCATTGCGAATGCTGACCTTGAACACCGGCGGCAGCCCACTAAGAAAGACTTGGCTCAGTCTTGGCTCACAGGCCATGAAGCCACAGACAAATTTCGTAATTTCCCCCCCGCCGCCCGAGCGTGACAGCTTCAATCCCTGGGCGACAATTCGAGCTATTTCCTTCGCCATATCCACAGATTTTGCTGACGGGCCGTTTTCGAGAATGTGCGCGTCGCCATGGGGGAATATGACGATGTCGCCGGCTTCAAGAGTAATGCGCTCGCCGTCGACGAGCCGGGCAGCGGCGTGCCCTTCCGTGAGCAAGTGGTAAACGATAACGTGCCTCGCGCCTGGCACCAAATGGGGCGCAATCGCGGCGGATGCCGGCGAACAAAAACTCCACGGGCAGGAGAATTCACCGTTGAAGAACATGGCTCCTTGGAGCTTCACCACTTTCAGCACTTCGGAAAGCACATCCATACGGCCTCCCGGCAAACTCCTCCAGACTCCTGAGCAAATCATCATACGGCAACCGCGCCGCGAGCAAGGAAGGCAGACGCGCGGACAAGTATGCAGACAAACGCTGCGCGATAGTGTGGCTGTCAGGACTGAAACAAACGCACTTGAGGAGGAACGATGACTACGATCACGACTGTACCGGACATCGACAGCTTGAAGACGCGGCTGAAAGAAACCTGGATGGCGGGAGACTACGATCGCTTCTCGCGCTATATGGAACAGGGTGCACGCACTTTTTACGAACAACTCGACATTCCCGCAGGATGCCAGCTGCTCGACGTGGCTTGCGGCTCTGGTCAGGTCGCGCTATGGGCGGCGCGGGACGGAGTGAACGCTACGGGGGTGGACATCGCGTCAAACCTAATAGAACGTGCGCAGGCGCGCGCCAAGGCGGAAGGACTCAATGCTCGTTTTATGGAAGGCGATGCCGAAGCTCTCCCATTTGAAGATGCCCGCTTCGATGTTGTGACTACTCTGGTCGGAGCCATGTTTGCTCCACGTCCGGAACTAGTGGCTCGCGAACTGCTGCGAGTATGCAGTCCCGGAGGCATGATCGCTATGGGTAATTGGACGCGGGAAGGGTTCGTGGGACAAATGTTCAAAACCTTCGCTAAGTTTATCGCACCATCCGGCATGCCGGCTCCGGTGTTGTGGGGTGATGAGACCGTGGTGCGGGAGAGGCTGGGTCACGGGCTCTCAGATCTCAAGATGACAAGACGCCATTACAGCTTTACATATCCGTTCCCGCCAGCTGAAGTTGTGGAGTTCTTTCGCCAGTACTACGGGCCGACCAATCAAGCCTTCGGATCGCTGGATGAAGATTCGGCAAAAAGCTTGCGCGACGAACTCGAATCATTGTGGTCCGCGCACAATCGCGGAGGCAACGAACTCACTGTAGTTGCAGCGGAGTACCTGGAGGTAGTTGCGATCCGCGCCTGAGGCACAGAGCTGCAGTGTGGAGGAGCCTAGCCTTCCTTCTCACACAGTTGAGGAGTGACGATCACGCTCAAATTGGCCAGTGGTAGCTCAAATCCGCAATCGCGTTCGGTGAAGCTATGAACCTTAAAGATACAGGACTAAAACTCGGCTCGTTGATAGTAGCCGCTGCGTTCGGCCTCAGCGGTTGCTCAAGTGAGCGGCAAGCAAAACTACCATCCGCAGAAACCGTACGAGACGTTTCTGTGCTTGCGCTGAAACGAGCCAATATCCCAGACGTGCTGGAGGCGGTAGGAACAGTACGCGCGGCACAGACCAGCGATCTCGCGAGCCAGATGATGGGCAACATCGTTGAAATCCGAGCTCACGAGGGAGATCAGGTTCATCGGGGTCAAGTGCTCGCCGTTATCGACGACTCCCAGCCGCGAGCCGTGGCAGACCGCGCCATTGCAGCGGATCTTGCTGCCCAGCAGCAACTCGTAGCGGCGGATTCCGATCTGGTCCTGGCGGAATCAACGTTGAGGCGTTGCCAATACCTGTACGAAGAGAAGGTGGTGAGCCAGCAGGAATTCGATGAAGTGAATGCCCGTCATCAAGCTGCTCTCGCGCGTCGAGACATAGCACAAGCAGGTCAGGAGCAGGCGCGAGCGGTATTGAACGAGGCTCGGACGTCACTGGGGTATTCGCGGATTCGAGCTCCCTTCGCCGGCGTTGTTACGCATAAGAAAGCTGATTCTGGGACATTGGCTTCTCCCGGCATGCCAATCTTCACGGTTGAGGATACGCGTCGTTATCGACTGGAAGTCGCTATCAACGAGAGCGATATGCGGTATGCGAGAACAGGAGGGCAGGTTTCGATTGCAATTGAAGCCCTGCAGAACGCAGAACTAAAAGGCAAGGTAGTAGAGATTGTGCCCGCCGCTGATCCCGCGAGTCGCGCGTTCCTAGTAAGAATCGAGTTGCCTGCAGACACGCGGCTGCGTTCGGGCCTGTTTGGCCGGGCGCAGTTTTCTCGTGGAGAACAACCGGTGCTGCTGATCCCCCGCTCGGCAGTGGTCGAACGCGGTCAATTGCAGGGCGTTTTCGTGCTGGACCAGAACAAGGTCGCGAGCCTCCGTTACGTCACTTTGGGAAAACCCTCCGGATCCGAAATCGAGGTGCTGTCCGGGCTCCAGGGTGGCGAGAGGTTTGTAGGCAATCCGGGGGAACGAAACCTGAACAGCAAGCGCATCGAGGGCGAATAATGGCAAACAAACAATCCAAGTTCAGGATCGCGCCGTCGCGAGCCCTCGGTTTGGCCGGCCGTATTGCCCACGCCTTCATCGATTCGAAGCTGACACCTCTCGTGATCGCTGCTGCGTTACTCCTGGGCGCTTTCAGCATTCTGCAAACTCCACGAGAAGAAGAACCGCAGATCGTCGTTCCGATGCTCGACGTGTTCATTCAGATGCCGGGTGCGTCCGCGGACGAAGTCGCGCAGAGGGTCAGCCTTCCGGCTGAAAAGCTGCTTCGCGACGTGCCGGGTGTTGAGTACGTCTACTCCATCAGTCATCCAGGCGTAAGCATGTTGATCGTTCGCTTTTACGTCGGCACTAAAGAAGAAAATGCGATCGTGCAGACCTACAATAAGCTCTACTCCAACTTAGATCGCATCCCGCCTGACGTCTCGCAACCGATCATTAAGGTCCGCTCAATTGATGATGTACCGATCCTGGCTCTGACTTTGTGGGGAAAAGGCTACGACTCATACCGTCTGCGCCGAATCGCAGGTGAACTCGAAAACTCTCTTAAGCCGTTGGACGGCGTTTCTGAGACGACGATCATCGGAGGCGAGCCGAGGCAAGTACGAGTCGTGCTGGATACGCAACGGCTCACAGCATATGGCCTCACCCCGGGCGCAATCGTGACTCAACTCCAGAACACGAATAGCCGCAGCCAAGCCGGGAGTTTCGCACGCGCCAATCGCGAGTTCCAGGTCGAGGCGGGCACTTTCTTTATCAGTCTCGAAGATCTGAATCAGGTCGTGGTCGGAATTCATGCCGGACGTCCGGTCTACCTGCGTGACGTAGCCGATAAAATTCAAGACGGCCCGGCAGAGCCGGACACTTACGTTTTGTTTGCGAATGCGAGAGGTGGAGCAGACCAGAGCCCTGGCGCGGAGTATTCCGCGGTGACCATCGCGCTCTCCAAACGCAAAGGTACGAACGCAACGGATATTTCGAGGCGACTCCTGGAGAATGTCAATGCGCTGCGCGGTTACGTGCTTCCGAACGACCTCAACATTACGGTCACGCGCAACTATGGAGAGACGGCAAAGGACAAGTCCGACGAACTCCTCGTGCACCTGTTGATCGCGACTTTGTCGGTGACATTGCTGGTTGCGCTGGCGCTAGGTTGGCGTGAGTCGGCAGTGGTTCTGTTGGCTGTGCCGGTGACGCTCGCCCTCACACTTGGCGTTTTTTACTTGTATGGGTACACGCTGAACCGGGTCACATTATTCGCGCTGATCTTTTCAATCGGGATCCTGGTTGACGACGCTATCGTAGTAGTCGAGAACATCGCTCGACACTTCAGGTTGCCGGAAAGTCGAGCACGATCAGTGACGGAAATCGTGGTTGACTCGGTCGACGAGGTCGGGAACCCTACAATTCTGGCAACCTTTGCTGTGATTGCCGCCGTCCTGCCCAACGCCTTCGTGCGCGGGCTCGCGGGTCCATACATGCGACCGATTCCTGTGGGTGCGTCGGCCGCGATGTTGTTCTCGCTGCTTGTAGCCTTCATCGTCCTACCGTGGGCAGCATCGAGGCTCCTGGCCGGATACGGAGGAGTTGTTGGTCATTCGGGGCTTCAGGCCGAAAGCTGGACGACTCGTGCGTATCGCCGGATGATGAACCCGCTGATCCTCAATGCCTGTCGCCGATGGATGTTTCTTGCAGCTGTCGGGGTTTTGCTGTTCGCCGCGATTGCGTTTGTGCCCTTGAAATGGGTACGCCTCAAAATGCTGCCATTCGACAACAAGAGCGAGTTTCAGGTCGTCATTGACATGCCGGACGGCACGCCGCTGGAACAAACAACTCATGTGGCACAGGCACTAGGACAATATTTGGGCACGCAGCCTGAAGTTATCAATTATCAGATCTATGCGGGAACGTCCGGTCCGTATAACTTCAATGGTCTTGTGCGCCACTACTTTCAACGCAATCAGCCCAATCAAGCCGATATTCAGGTGAATCTGCTCTCGCGGCACCACCGCAAGGCACAAAGCCATGACATTGCACGACGATTGCGGCCGGAGTTGGACAAGATTGCCAGTCAGTTTGGCGCGCGAATCAAAATCGCGGAGGTCCCGCCGGGGCCACCGGTGCTGCAAACTTTGGTCGCCGAAGTCTATGGGCCCGATTACAAAGGCCAGATCGAACTGGCCGCTCAGGTCAAAAAGATCTTTCAGCAGACGTCAGGCGTCGTAGACGTGGACTGGTATATCGAAGATCCACAAACGAAGTACGACATGAAGGTAGATCTGGAGAAGGCTGCCCTGCATGGCATCTCGCCTGCCGATGTCACGCATACCGTGCAGATCGGCCTCGGCGGAGCCCAGGCCGGCCTGTTGCATGATTCTCATTCGCGTGAAGACATTCCCATCGAGGTGCGATTGGCGCGCCCGCATCGCTCGGGGATCGACGACCTCGGCAACATGAAGCTGCCTACGCCTTCCGGTGAACAGATTGCTCTGCAGGAAGTAACGACCCTCCACCAGACCACGATCGATACCAGCGTTTACCGTAAAAACCTGCAGCTAGTCGTTTATGTCACGGGGGATGTCGCGGGAGGAGAAGAAAGCCCGGCGTACGCGATCATGAAGATGAGCGACGCCATTGAAAAACTTAGATTGCCTGATGGCTATACAGTGAAGCAGTACAAAGGCACCGCGATGCCGGAGCGCACCGACCGTTTCTCGATGAAATGGGATGGTGAGTGGCAGATTACAGTGGAGGTCTTCAGGGATTTGGGCTTGGCATTCGCGGCGGTGCTTGTCCTGATCTACCTGATGGTCGTGGGTTGGTTCCGCTCGTTCACCACGCCGCTCGTCATCATGGCGCCCATTCCTTTGACCCTGGTCGGTATACTCCCGGCCCACGCGCTTATGGGGGCATTCTTCACCGCGACCTCAATGATCGGCTTCATCGCCGGCGCCGGAATTGTCGTTCGTAACGCAATCATCCTCGTCGACTTCATTGAACTACGTCGTGCACAAGGTATGCCGTTGGAGGAGGCCGTCATCGATGCCGGTGCGGTACGCTTCCGTCCGATGCTGCTGACGGCAGCCGCCGTCGTTGTAGGAGCGACCGTCATCCTGTTCGATCCGATTTTTCAGGGCTTGGCCCTCTCGCTGATGGCTGGAGAAGTGGCGTCAACCCTTCTGTCAAGGATGGCAGTCCCAGTTCTCTATTACGTGTCCAAGAGGGGAGATGCTGCTGCAGTGGATCGTGTAAGGATGAGTCCTGTTCCCTGCGGCTTGGAGGTCTTGGGCCACATCGCCGATGAGGTTGAAGCATAGGATCCTTCCACCTTCACGAGAATCATGAAGCAAACCCATTATGGTCATCACCGCAGAGTGTTTCCCGCCTCTCCGCAAATTGCCCAGGACGCCCGGATAAACGAATCGCCGATAGCCAATAGGCGAGCAAGAAAACCGGATCCAAGATAAGTAACCACTCGCGTTTTGCGGAATACTGGATCCTCGACACAACGATGAAGTAAATAACGGCTCCACCAGAAAGCAGGCCTTAACACTCAAATTCCGAGTGCTTTCGATACGCTTCACATCTGCACGTTCGGATGATGAGTGTAATCGCGATTTTTCGACATTTATCTCCTGATGTGATGCAAACAATCCGTGGCAAAATAGTCGCGGCTCAAATTATGAAATGGCAGTTGTCTCTACCTCTTCTTCTTGTCGCCTCCTTCGCGCAAGCGCAGCACGTGATGACCCACGGCGGCGCGCCTGTCGTTTCGCCCGATGGATCGCATATCGCATTTTTTTCGAATCGAACTGGCGCCGAAGAATTGTTCGTCATTTCGACGGACGGCAGTAGTGAACTTCAAGTGACGACCACTCCTGACGACAAGAGCTCACTCGCATGGACGGCGGACAAACAGATTCGGTTTTCGGCCTTTGCGAGCGATGTGAGCCATCTTTACGCCATCGACCCGGACGGAACGAAGCAGCGGGAAATCGTTAAGGTCCCTGGCCGCGGGCCAGCGCTTTCTCCCGAGGGGACTCGGCTCATCTACATGACGGGCACGTGGACCGCGACGCGATTGATGCTTTCCGGGTCTGACGGCTCGAGCCCGCAACCAATCACCGATGGTTCATCGATCGCCTGGAACAATCACTGGTCGCCGGATGGCAAACGCATTGCCTTTACGAGTCGGAGCGACCCCAAGAGTGAATTGGCCATCTTCGTCATGAACGCCGACGGCACGGGGCGGCGCAAGCTCAGTCACTTCCCGGATGGGTCCGGAAATGCCCAGTGGCCGGTGTGGTCGCCCGATGGACGTAAACTCGCCATTCAGGTTAACCGGCTCCAGGAGCACGACGCGCATATCTGGATCATCGATGTTACGACTGGCGAGGCCCGCAAACTGGCGGCTCATGATCAGCCGTATCTCGACGAAACCCCGGCCTGGTTTCCCGACGGCAAACGCATCGCGTTCCAGAGCAACCGGACCGGCAAGATGGAAGTTTGGGTGATGAATGTCGATGGATCCGAAACGCGCCAAATCACACGCTGAACGCTCGGGATCAGTAGCCGCGCCTGGGTCATCGCCGGGGTGGATGAGTGAGATGGGGATTTTTCAACACTTCACTGGTCCTGAGTAAAGAACTGGATCAGATTCCCGTCGTTGTCCTTGAACAAGAATGAGAGCACTCCCATTTCTTTGTCTTTAAACACTCCTGCTTCAGTGCCGCATTTCCTCAAGTATGCCGCCACCGCATCGAAGTCCTCTCGTGCCACGATCACTCCACCCTTGATCAGGCGAGGCACCGAAGCTTCGTTGTCAAGTCGCGGCAGGTGCTTACCCTCATGGTGAATCAGCTCAACGAATAAGTTATGACCGCCCAAAACAGCAGTTTCCGCAGCGACTTGGGTCGATTTCCCGCGCTTCACCAAATGAAGTCCAAGCCTCGACTCGTACCAATGCACGCTTGCATCGAGATCCGTTACTACGATAGCGAGAAACGCACCCTGCGCGGTGAAGATAGGAGCCTCCGTCAGGGCGTGGTGACTCTGTGCAACTGTTACTGAAGCGGATAGCAGAATCGCAGCGAGGAATGTGGCCTTCATATTTGTTTAGACCGTACGACACGCTGTTCGTCACTAGGACCACTTCGTTCGTAAACAGGCCGTAGCTCAAACTTGAGCGAGTGCTATGGGGAGTGGCTGTTGAAAAACTCCTGCTTGGTCAAAACAGCCGAAATTTAGAGGATAGAAAATGTCCACCAAAACGGAGATCGTCGTTTATAGGGCTTCCTATCGCAAAGTTTTTCTGCGAGTTTTCGACGAATGAGTTTTTCAACAGCCACGGGATATTACGCCAGCTGGATCCAGCTCATAGATGTCTCCGCAACCTAATATGCAGTTGCCATGACCGCCCAGCGTAGTCGCTCCGTAAAGATTCCCGAGGCTGTCCATCAGAAGGCTCCCCGACGGGTGAATGGGGTTGAAAGGCGTGGTTTCCGGGAAATCAAACAGTATTGTTTCTTCGCCCGAGGGGGAAACTCTGAATATGACACCCTCGTCGTTTGGTCCTCCGTCAGCGGTGCCATACAGGTTGCCGGCCTGATCTATGATCAAGCCCGAATTGGGAGTACTTCCGTCCGCAACATCGAAAGGGAATAGAATGCCTTCCGCACCGGTAGTATCGATCTTGTACACCACACCCGCGGAATTTGGGCCCCCAAAACCGGTCGTTCCGTAGAGATTGCCAGCCGAGTCAAGGACCACTGACCCGCTGGGAGCCGCCCCATCGCGCTGTCCATCTTCAAACTCGTGCAGCACTCTGAATTTCTGCGCTTGCGCCGAGGGAATAGCCACGGCGAGCGCCAGCAGGAAGATTGCACCTGAAAATAAGTTTTGCTTTCGCACGTATCTTCCTTTTCCTGACCTGGGCTAACCAGGTCATTTCCTGATTTCTTTCGTCACGGGAATATTGGCGGGAGGAGCTAAGCTTCCTCCCGCGCGGTTGTACTTAGTTAAGGTTGAGCAGCGGACCGTGATCGTCCGCGAAGGTGCTGGTATTCAGGACTTGAATGCCAGCCTGATGATCCCCGTCGAACTGGGTTACGGTGTTTGGGCAGCCCGCGTTCTGGGCGTCGTTCGCATCTGCAAACCACAATCCCATGTGGTAGATCTGAATCGGCGCGGTCGCCGGATTGGTAGTAGCGTCATCCGGGAAAATCGCAGGCGCGGCAGCAACTCCAGGAGCGTTGATGAACGTTTCCTTGCTGAAAATCCCGGTGAAGTCACCGACTCCGCGACCATGCCTGTTGGTTACGATATCGCCCTGATACCAGACCAAACCGAACGGTTTGTTGGGTACCTGAATCAGGAACGTCGTGAACTCAGTGTTGGCTGGTAGGCCGATGACTTCCACGTGCATGTTCTGGACCGGACCGAGATCGTGAATGGTGACCCGCCCCTGTGCTGCGGGTACGCAACTCGCTGCGCCCGAAGAGACTGTGAGCTTGAACGAAATGTTGTCACCGGTTGCGGCCGTTGCCTTAGGAGCAACGCCCAGGAATCCCGTGGCCATTGCCAGGGAGACTGCGAATATTGCTTGCTTCATGAAAATCTCTCCTTACTATTTGGTGTTCTGGATACAGATTCTGGCTTTTGTTGTCATGGAAGGTCTGTCGATCTTCCGCATCTTAGAAGTGCTTGGTTCAATGTTTGAGTTCGCTTTGGCCCTCCTTCGTCAGCTTCAGCCAACGCTGTGTCAGCTCATGTCGCCATTTAGGAGAGACCCGTTGCGCGGAGCACCAACCTTGAAAAGCGGGGCGTTTCGGGACCGGCCCGAACTCGCGCGGGTCCTCCGTGCCTGGCGAAGTACTCACTTAATATTTCGCGAAGCTGCAACCGGGCTCGCCAGAGCCGCGCCTTGACTGCGGGGGGCGTTAGGTGCAGGATCTCTGCCGTCTGATCGATCGAAAGCTCTTCGATGTCTCGCAGCACAAAGACCGTTCGCAAGATCGGGCGCAGACCTTCCAACGCCTTGATTAGGATGTCTCGCAACTCAGATACCCGGTAGAGCTCTTCAGGATTGGGTGCCCAATCTGCGACCTCGCGCGGAAACACGTCTCCCTCTGCCTGAAAATCTTCATCGAGAGGCACCTCTTTCGTTGTGCGCCGCTTTCGCAGCTTCATGAGCGCTTGATTCACAGTGATACGAATCAGCCACGTCGAGAATTGCGAGTGTTCGCGGAAGTCGCCCACATGTTGGAAGGCCTTCAAGAAGGCTTCCTGGACTGCATCTTGCGAGTCTTCGCGATTGTGCGTAATGTGTTCCGCAATCCGAAAGAGTTTGCGGTCATAACGCCCCACGAGTTCCTCGAAGGCAGATACATCTCCACCCTGACTGGCGTGGACGAGATCCAGGTCACCCCTGACCACCGGGCTCTCAACGAATTGTGCAAGGTCCGTGTTCATATCGTTCAAGGCGCTAGCGCGGTCGTCGCATTCCGTCTAGCGTTCGCGCGGTGTTATTGCACCACGACTTTTCCAGTCATCTTCGGATGAACCGAACAAAAATAGGGATATGTCCCCGCCTTGTTAAATGTGTAGGAAAACTTCTCGTCCGTATCCCGCACCTTGGACTTGAACACACCATCCGTGCTGACCACCGTGTGGGGAATGTCATCTCGATTGGTCCAGACCACCGTCGTTCCGACAGAAACCGTCAGCGTCTGTGGCCCAAAGCTGAAATTGTCAATTTTCACGTCTGCGCTTGCCCCTGACGGTTGGTCATTCGCTGCAAGGCTCGGTGTTTCCGCCAGCAGCAGCATTGCAATCATGACCGTTGTCGCCAAACCTACAATCCAACTCTTCTTCGTTGTCATTGTTCTGTTTCCAGCAGCGTCGTTTTAAGATCGAAAGGATTTATCATGCTCGCCACTTTCTTACGTTTGTTCACTGCCCTAGACTTCCTGAAACTTCACAGCTGCGCTGTCGGCGCTCGTAACGGATAACCGATCCGACCGCAAGTTATTCCCGCTTTGGAAAGATTCTTGTGTTTAAGGCACAAACTTATAGCCCATGCCGTGGACAGTAAGAAGGTGTGACGGGTGCGAAGGATCGCTCTCCAGCTTCTGCCGCAACCTCAAGATGTGGTTGTCCACCGTTCGAGTACAGGGGTAGTTCTGGTAACCCCACACTTCATTGAGAAGTTCGTCTCGCGAGATTACGCGCTCGGCGTTCTTTGCCAAAAACTCCAGCGTCTTGAATTCCTTTGCAGTGAGCGTAACCTTCTCGCCGCCGCGAGTGATCTCGGTCTTGGAAAAATCAACGATCACGTCTTCAAAGACGTACCGACTGTCCGGACTGACGCTGGACGCACGGCGCATTAGGACACGCAAGCGCGCCACGAGTTCCCTGGGGCTGAACAGTATGGTTAAGTAATCGTCGGCGCCCATTTCCAGGAGAAGGACCTTGTCGGCAACATTGGGGCTTGTACTGAGAACGACAAGCGGAAGACCGGAAATCGAATCCGCAATGTTCCGGCAAAGGTCCCACCCTGACGATCCTGGGCGCTGCAGGTCGAGGATGACTGCGGAGAATGGTCGTTCACGAAGTCTCGCCAGCCCAGCGATGCTATCGGTGACAACCTCGACCTCATAGCCTTCGAGAGAAAAGAGCCGCTGTAAAGCTTTCCGCAGGCTACTATTGTCCGCGATGACCAGAATCCGATCCATTGTGGCCGGTCGCAGCTCGCATAACGGGGTGTTTAAAGTTGCTGCCAGGGTGGTGGTTGCCATCGCTTTCCCTCTTTCTGTAGATCGTCGCTTACTTCACTCCTTCATCTACACACAGCGCAAACCCCTCTCCTGCGCTTGGGTGATGAGACAAGCTTCTCGATACGTTGTGGGCCTCGGGACCTCTCTTGAAAGACTCGCGAATTGCCCGTCGAGCCCTGGCGAGTCGTGACATGACGGTTCCAATCGGGATCGACAATATTTCGGCGATCTGTTGATAGGACATTTCCTCCACTTCACAAAGAAGGAGGACCTCCCGGTAGTGCGCCGGCAATTCATCGATCGCTCTCAGCACCAAATGGCGGTTCGAGCGTTCAATTAGGATCGTTTCGGGAGTCTGCCTCTCACCTGCCAGTTCAGATCCGTCCTCCTCCGACTCCATCGCCACGGTCATCTTTCGCTCGAGCCCCGAGCGCGAGCTGAGAAAGGTATTTTTTAGGATTCGAAATATCCAACCTCGGAAATTGGTACCGGGCTGAAACGATGCAAAACTGTGTAGAGCTTTTCGATAAGTCTCTTGTACGAGATCCTCGGCATCGCTCTGATTTCGCACAAGCCAGCGCGCAAAGTTGTAGAGGGAATCGAACAGGGGCATGGCCAACTCTTCGAACCCTGCCAATGATTTATCGTCCTGTGAGGATGAAGTCCCAAGTAGGACCATCCCTTGTGCGCCAAATCCAAAACGCGTCATTTGCCTTCTCCCGAATCAGTTCGAAACCCGGCGGCAGCTACGCTGAGTTCTTTATCTGAGAGCAAAACTCGATGACCTTTGCGCATTGCAGCTGAGTAGCGCACTTCAAGGGTTTCTGGAAGTTCTTCGGTATGTAAAACTCAATGACCTTTGCCATGACAGTCTCCTTTGATCTTGTGATCTGGGCCCAATCTGACGCGCCAGGCGTCAGGCGTCAATTCACTGAGGCTATTCGCTCCATAGCCGGCTCGCTGTCTGTCAACTAATTGATGGATAACCAGTTAGCTCTACACATATTCAGGCTGGGGTCTGGGGCTGGGCTCTTACGGAAGTGCTACACTCCCCTGCGAAGCCCAAGTGCACTATGGAACCACTGCGACAAACGTCCGTCGTGCGATTCGGAACCTATGAGGTGTCTCTCCAGTCGGGCGAAGTGCGCAAAGCGGGTGTGAAAATCAAAGTGCAGCAGCAACCGATGAAGCTGCTGGAGATATTGCTAGAGCGCCCAGGGGAAGTCGTCACCAGGGAGGAATTGCGTGGCCGAATCGGGGCCGACGAGAATTTTGGGGATTTCGACCAAGCTGTCAATATCGCAATCGCGAAGCTCCGCAGTGCGTTAGGCGACTCGGCTGAGAATCCGCGATATATTGAGACTCTTCCAAAGCGTGGCTATCGCTTCATTGCAGAGGTGTCGGTTCTCGGAGAAGACGACCGCACCAAGAAGCCAGAATCTGCGACTGGAACTATACCTGGGACAGACATTGGGCGTCAGCTCCAAGGCGCGGCGTTGATCGTTGAGCCCAAACGTCGGCCGTGGCCGGCGCGTCGGGTCATAGGCCCCCTGGCCGTGGCCCTGGTCCTGAGTTTGACGATTTTCGCTGTCTGGCTATTTCGTTCGCACCACCCTGCGCCGACGGGCATACGATCCTTGGCCGTGCTTCCGCTGGACAACCTCTCTGGCGATGCTTCGCATGATTATTTTGCCGATGGAATGACTGATGAACTTATTACCGATCTGGCACAGATCAGGGCTTTACGCGTGATCTCCCGCACCTCCGTGATGGCTTATAAGCACGCGCGCAAGCCTCTCCCGGAGATCGCGCGCGAGTTGAACGTAGACGCTGTTGTGGAAGGCACGGTACTGCGGTCGGGCGAGCAGGTCCGAATCACGGCTCAATTGATCCTGGCGCCAGCCGACAAGCACTTGTGGGCCGAGAGTTATGAAGGCAATCTGCGTGATACGTTAGCACTCCAGAAAAAAGTGGCTACTGCGATTGCCGAACAGATTCGGATCGAAGTGACTCCGCAAGAACAGGCTGTGCTGAAAAAGGCGGCCGTAGTTAACCCAGAAGCCTACAACTCTTATCTCAAAGGGCGCTATTTCTGGAATAAGCGAACGGCGGATGGTTTGAAGGTTGCCCTGGCTTATTTCAACCAGACAATCGAAGAGGACCCGAAATACGCCCAGGCTTATGCCGGTCTAGCCGACACCTATGCTCTGTTGGGGGACTGGCAATATGCAGTAATGCCCCCCAAGGAGGCACTGCCTAAAGCGAAGGCGGCGGCCATCAAAGCGCTGGAATTCGACAGCGAGCAAGGTGAAGCTCACAACTCGCTCGCATTCGTCTTGGATGGGTTCGACTGGGATTTGGACTCCGGCGGAAAAGAATTCCGGCGGGCCATTGAACTGAGTCCAAGCTACGCAACTGCTCACCATTGGTATGCCTGGCACTTGTGCCTCTTGGGTCGATATGACGAGGCAATTGCAGAAATGAGAAGAGCGGAAGAATTGGATCCACTATCTCTAATTATCAACGCCGATTTGGCAGAACTTCTCGTTCTGTCGCACTCTTACGACGAATCCATACGACAGAGCCGCAAGACGATCGAAATGGATGCTAATTTTGCGCTCGCACACAATCAACTTGCGCAGGCGTATCTCGGAAAACACATGTACGACGAAGCGGTCGCAGAATTCCGGAAAGCTGTCCAGCTTTCTGAGGGTAGCGCGACGTGCATTGCAAATTTGGCTCGCGCCTATGCCGCATCCGGCAAGAAGAGTGAGGCGTTAAAACTGCTGAGCGATCTGAAGAAGCGCTCAATTCCTGGTCATTCGAATAGTTCGGAGATTGCCATGGTCTATGCATCTCTAGGAGATGCGGATCAAGCCTTGAATTGGCTTGAAAAGGGCTACGAGGATCGATTTAATCCGGGTGTCCTACTGCGGCCGGGCTTCGACCCTCTCCGCTCCGACCCGCGTTTCCAAGACCTCCTGCACCGCATTGGTCTACCCGAGTGAGATCTGGGAGCGATGCCTCGCCAACTTCTCGGAGGAATAGTGGGTGCGACGGGAATCGAACCGTCGGCCTCCTGTGTGACAGCTGGTCCCGGCCCAAAAAGTGTAGATTTCGGCACCGCGCAAAGCTTGCCCTAATTGGCGCCTTTTCAGTATCGGTTGATAGCGGTTGAAAAAGGGATTGCGGTGCACGTCTCAAATTTCAGAATTTGGCACATTCTTGGCACACCGACAGCCCAAAAACCCAATAAAACTACACTTTTCGAGTGAGTCGTAGTCACTCAACCACCAGCCTTCAACCGTCAAATTAACGGCATCATTCGGCTGCCGCATCAATTGTCAGCTGAAGCCTCACTCTTCGCGACTTCTTTTTTCTCCGGCAGCAAATCTTTGGGAGAGATTGCCGGATCGTAGACCAAGTTGAAGAAACCAACCATCATTTCGTCCCAGCTCTGCTGGCCCCAAATGACTGTCTTGGTCGGATCCGGATTCTCCGGATTGTTCGGAGAGTTATCGAAATGTGCAGTGCACTCAATACGCGCTCCTGCCGGCAGATCGATGGGCTCGGCGAGGTCATACCAAAGCTGCCAGTGCCAGTTGTATTGCGGCACTCGCAGAATCGTCCGTGTATCTCCATTCGGGAACACGACTCGATATTCGAAATCTTTTCCCCTGGCATGCATGTGCGGATGGATCGATGCCAGCGTCAGAGGCTTTCGAATCTCGAACGAAGCATCCACGCGATAGTTCGGGTCGCCGGGAGGAATTTTGAAGGTCCCATTGACTGCCGACAAAGTCTGGACCCGTTTTTTCGGCGGCTCCTTCGCGAAAACCAGACCCAGTTTGGTCCGGTCCATCACGGCCTTGCCATTGGGAGTGTAGTGAACCTCAAACACGATGTCTGAACCAGCCTTGATCAGTTTTGCTTCACCAACGGGTAAGATTTCGGCCGGCTGGCCGGGAGCATAGCCAACGAGAAAGTCGCTCGGCAATGCACTCGTGTCGACAGCTTCATCGGTTTTTGCAGGAGGAGCTTCGAAGAAGACCCCCAGTTTCTGATCTTTGAAATAATTCGAGCCACGCTCGCGGACGTAGGCGATGATGTGATGAACGACGGAGCGTTCGGTGGGCCGGACTTCTGCAGCCTGCACCCATTTGTCTTCGGTGAAGCCGGTGGGCACAATTGCGTATTGATACTCGACCATTCCCGATTCCGGAACTGGAAACTCTTTGGGCAGCTCGAACGTTACATCTGGCTTCGGAATGCCCCAACCCTCCACGAAATTTGCAGGAGGCGGCATGTCCTTCGGATCACCCTTGGGAGCGCCCGCAGTCGCCCAAGCTACGATGGTGTTGATCTCTTCCGGCGTCAGCGATCGGTCATTCGAAAAATGACCCACATGGGAGTCGGCATACCATGGGGGCATGATTTTCTGCTGCACTGCCAACTTCATTGCTCCCACCCATGGACGCGTCTCCTCGTAGGTGAGCATGGAAAACGGAGCCGCTTCTCCAGGCCTGTGGCAACTCTGACAGCGCTTCTGCAAGATGGGGGTAACTTCTTTCGTGAATGTCGGCGCGTTCATATTCCCCATCTGTGCCAAAACACAGGTTCCCCACAAAATTGCAATTGACAACGCAATACCTCTTAGAAACATAGGTCTGGGTCTCCAAAAGTGATTTTCGAACGCCGAGCGACGATCATTAAAAGGCCGAACTGAAAGGCTAGATCTGGATGTGACATGAGATCGTGAACGTAAAACCAAGACGGTAGACGCGAACATACTCAGGGCTCCAACCAATACCGGTTAAACCCTGGATAGTCCGAAGGCAAGTTCGCCAGGATCGTCCGTCGTAATTCGAGAACGTCGACAGAACCCTGCTTCTTGTACAAGACCTTTCCATCCCCAGCGATCAGCACTGTATAAGGCACAGCGGACTCCCACGTAGGGTCAAATGCCGCCTGCAGCCCGGCGGTATCGTTGGAATCGAACAGCAAGTTGCGGCTGGTGGCGTGCATCTTCTGCAGCATTCGCAAAACAGAGTCTTTCTCATCCGGCATATTGGCCGAGACCGTTACCAGATCGAAATCGCGCACGTTGTACATACGGAAGGTGTCTTGTATGTCTGGGAACTCGTGAATGCAGGAACTACACCATGTGGCCCAGAAGCTGACGAGTAACATCTTCTTGTCAGGATTGCTTCGCAGTTTCTTCAGGTCCAGAGCGGAAGCCATTTCGAGGCGAACTGGCTGTGACTTTATCTTGCGCAGTGTTTCGATCTGCGCCGCGTGTTTCTCCTTCCACTTTGTCGAACAACCGAAGACGCCCGTATGCTTCACCGCGACTTCTCGGTTTGCCAGGAGCGCATCGATCGCGTCGCGCACTTCGTGAGTCGTCACCAGCTCCGAACGGTAGCTATTGTCCACGCGGCCTTCATAGCGCAGGTGCCGGTCGCGGTCGAATACAAATGCGTGGGGAGTCGCCTGTGGCCCGTACCCGTTTGTGACCGCTTGCATTTCTCCGTC
>Ga0126370_10000123_pt1 | contig 25794 bp, 25 predicted proteins | sample PanSoiMetaPlot_3_FD_92586 | JGI IMG/M metagenome (GOLD analysis project Ga0126370, IMG submission 92586) | Tropical forest soil microbial communities from Panama - MetaG Plot_3 | ecosystem: Environmental > Terrestrial > Soil > Tropical forest > Bulk soil | place: Panama | collected 2016-02-17 | reverse complement strand
TCATAAACCTATGTTGGTAATTCTAGCTTAACACACTATGGGCAATCGATATTGATATTTATTTCCATGAAAAAGACAATTACCTTTGAAGGAATGTCCAATTTGCAATAAGAGCCGTGTTTTGTGGATCGTCAAATGCTTATCGACTATTACTCGTATATCAATAGCGGCTCAACACTAATATTTGATTGATCTTTACCAATAATTTCATCATAACAGAAACCTTATTTTTTATGAATTAGAGAATATGTACTATTATAAAACAGAAGTCTATAATACGCCTGTTAATGAGACAGTTATCATGTTGAGAGATTTTTGCGTTCTATCATTATTTTTCATTGTTTTCATTAACATCGCAGTACCTCCAAATGAGACATTAAAGCCAGAAAGTATATCATCAATACATAGTTTATCTACTGTTGTGTATGCTCAGCAGAAACAGCCACAACAAGCAGCAGTTCTTCCAGCTACCAATAATAGCCAAGAGTGGATTGATAAACAATCGAATACTAAAGTTCAGTTTACTTATTCTCCAGAGAAACCACTTGTGGATGGATTCACAGCGCTAAAGTTTAATACAAAAGATTCAAAGAATGGTGTACAATTAAGTGACATTTCTGCACGAGTTACAATAATTGGAGTACTGCCACAAAAAACTCCTATCAAATCCTATAGCATAAGAGCTCCGAACGGCAATTTTTCTGTAGAATACCAATTTCCTCTTGAGGGGACATATCAAATTTTTGTCAAGGTCGACTCTAAGAATTCTGCACTCGCATTAGCATCATTTAAGGTGTTTGTTCCATTTCGACCTATGGGTATTATCAATATAAACAATATTTTTCCGGTATTAATTCCTGCTGGACTAGTAGCCTTAGTTGGTACAGTATCTATATTATTGTTCATGGTATACATTAACAAAATAAAGAAATCACAATGACCTATAGCACAAGACTATTTTTGTATACGATTGATGGCAATACTGTCCTAGTGAACATAGCATTAATCATATTTAGTAATAACATCCATATTGATATGTACTGGAATTTGCCAAATTTTAATTAAAATGATAGTCTAGTAATTCCATTCATTTTTATGAAAGAAAATAATTTTAAATATATGCCAATTTAAATAATTAAGGCAAGAAGCACTAACTTTAGTTTATGATTTGATAAAAAGTACTATCGCTAGACTCGTATGATAATAACAATATCAGGTAAATTCAACATAATATATGAGCTAAATTTTGGTAATTTTATTTGTAATGGAACAGAAAATATTGTCAGTAGATTATATCGTCAGTAGATTACTTTGCATTGACACATAATGAAAATGGCTGCTGTTACATGTTGAGATGATATGTAGTAACGGATGGGAAAGAGCATTTTAAAATATATTATTATACCCGGTTAAGTGCAAAATCCTCCTATGGTGAAAATGAGACTACATTATAATCCAATTGATCTAACTGGCCTATATGATCAATAACACCATGTTGAATTAAAAATACATGATACTCAATATATCCAGCATCCCTTCCAAGTGATAACGGTTACTCCTTAATATTGCTTCAGTAATCTAGTGTGACCATAAAGCACATTCAGCACACTGAATATCAATCCAACATCGTTCTCCAGGATTACAACATAATTTCCATGAAGTTAAAATGTACGTTTTGCTGTGAGAGTTAAACACGTGCTCGATGATAAAATAGCCAGCTTAGAATAGCTATTCTGAAATCATATAATCTTCCTAATAGGGATATGTTTATGATAAGAATACAAGCTTTAGAGGGGGTTCAAGGATAAATACAAGGTCTAATTCTAAGAGATACCTGCCAAACGCTTCACGTTCGTGATAGTTGATTATTATTATGGTGGTAGTGGTCGCATCAAAAGAACAGTCCAAGTATTATGAAATACCACCACTGGCCTATATGTTACTAACATCTTTGTGTTATCTATGGTATCTATTGTTGAACCAGACTTTCCATTTATAGCCTCTTTAAAACTATTCAGATTGGCAAAAGATTCTGCAGTTTTACTTCTATTTATATCAGAATCTGCTATTTTCTGTCCTTTGTAGCCTGTATAAACAACTCTTTCACCTGATGGGAGATTAAGTGATTGAAGCTCTTTGTCAAAGACTCTAAAATCAATTCCACCAACCCATACTCCGACAATACTGGAGTTGTCCTTAGAAGAATATACAGGAACAGCTATCGCGCCTGCTCTAAAACTAGAAGCGATCTTAGGATATATCACATTTCCTAAATAGATATCGTTTGTTTTAATTGATCCTTGAAAATAATCTCTAAAGGCAAAATTGCTTGTGGTAAGATTCTGTTGTGTAGAATAAGGTTCAAATAAATAGGAGTCTCCATTCGGCATGATAAAGAAAACTTCACGCAAATCACTATTACTGTGTACTATGTTTTTAGCCACTTGTCTTTTTTCTGTATCTGCATATTCAGGTATTCCATGTAATGTGTTTAATGTTTGATTAAGTAAATTCGCATAAGATACATTTCTCACTTGAGGTAATTTGCTCGTTATTTCTACGATAGCTCCCACTTTTTTAAGATGATCTTCAAGATTCTTTGCCAGGATATTTGTGATTATGTTATCAGTAGCAAAAGTTGTTGCAGCAAAGATAGTGCTATTGCTATTGCTAGTATTCTTATTAAGAGCATTAATATGATTAGGATGAGAAATAGTTGTCATGCCTATGCAAACCACACTGAATATCACTAGAATTGCGGTATGACTTTTAATTCTCAACATAGCAGTACAGAATGTTCCTGATATGAAGTATATATAGTAGCTTGCAGGGGTCATGATCTGGAATTGGACTGGCTGAGTCGCGCATTCAATATATCGTAATAACCTTTCATCTATACGAGTTAATGCATTATAGAGACGAACTAGGTCCATAGTAAACCATTAAACCCAGGCAGGCAAAACCAATGAATTCTAGGATTATAAATAGTTTGAATCTCTCATAAGGTGAAGCGTAATAATCTACTAAACTGGTAATAGTGGTTGCTATGACTGCTATGAAATATGGAACAGTAAATAATGCCAGTGCTATAGTCGGAGCAGTTTACCGTATTTAGTTACCAGATTGATTTTAGCCTTCTTACTTTTTACTTTTTGGTTTAATATACATATGATTGATAACAACAGTCTTTGATGATAGTAAAACTTCTTTAGCAATACGATCAATTAGCATTCTAGGATTTGATAATAATGATTTTATAATTTTAAAATCAGAACTATGCACTTTTATTGATATTGGCCTATAGCTTACAAAGATAGTTTCTAAAGTTGATGGCTTTAGCAAATCAGCCAATGTCGACATCTTTTCTTCTGCCCCTGCCCTGACATATAACACAAATCCAGCAGTTCCTTTCAAGTGTTTGACATATACAATCACATCCCCTACAAGGCTTACCATATTTAATATCTCCTGTTCCTTAATTGTTTTATCAATATCCATAAGTGTTAAAATACATTCTTTTTCATATCCAAATATTACAGGGTTTATACGTACTGCAAGTCTTTCTATTGCACCATTAGAAACCATTCTATTTATTCTGTCTTTTGTAGTATTTAACGATATTCCAACAGTACTGGCAATATCTTTGTACGGAGATCTTGAGTCTCTAGCAAGCAATTTTATAATCCGTAGATCAATATCATCTATATTTGTCTGTTGCAATACCTGTTTATGATATTTGTCATCCTCAATAAGATTTTCTGTAAGTAATTGGTCATAGTTGAATTAGTTAATAAATATGGCATTTCCATATTTATTTTATCACTGTAATCCATACGACATAGCCTTAGGAAATTGAGAATAGAAGGCATAGAAGGCATATTACGCTTTAAAAACTAGGCAGTGGTAACAGAAGGAGTGACTTTTTTTGTCTTTGTTCTTTTAGTAACCATTAATGCAACTCCTATAAGAATAACAATCATAGCTATTACTGTAATTGCTGTTATCTTTTCATGCAGTACTATCCAGCCTAACAAGACAGCTATAACTGGGCTAACATAAGCAAAGGTATTTGCTAACGATGCAGATGTAACTCTAAGAAGCCAATAAAAGTCTGTAAACCCTACAACAGTAATGATCAAAATTAAATATATCTGTGCTACCAGAGATCTGCCAGATATTTGTAATAAATCTAGATTGCGATATTCTCCAAGTCCAAAACTTATAGCAGTTAACATTAAACCTCCTGTTATCATTATCATGCCGGAAGATGCAAGAATGCTAACTGGAAGTTTGGCTTTAGAAGAATACATTGAACCGACAGCCCATATCACAGAGCTGCCTATAAGAGCTGCAGTTCCTATAGGACTAAGTTCACCAGTACCAATAGAGGGTGCTACAAGCAACATAAGACCACCAAATCCAGCAGATAATCCAATGATTGTTGATTTTGTTAGTTTTTGTCCTAATCCCATATTTTTTCTCCATTTGTATATCAAATAACCAATTAATGCGATCCATAGAGGGATAGTAGAGTTGAGTAATCCAGTCATTCCAGAAGAAAGATACTGTGCACCCCAAGTGAGTAGTCCTTGACCTCCCACAAAAAGTGTTAATCCGAGAATCAAGCTGTGTTTCCATTCTTGCCTAGTGATCCGTTCTTGGGTATGCAGATGTGCAAGCAATTGACTATTATATTCATGTTGGTATTCAGTATTTTTTTGCTGTTTTACTTGTTTTTGGTATTGCTGAAGGTTAAGATGATGATTACTTTTGTGTTCTGCACGTTTGGTCTGTAGAAAGTAAACCGCAAAAAGTATACCCCCAGAAATTGAAAATCTTAATCCGGCACTCAACAAAGGAGGAATTGTATCAATAGCAACTTTAATAGCAAGAAAGCTTGAACCATTAATAATCCAAATAGAGATTAGGACTAGCCATACTTTTGATTGTTGGTTTAATGTCAATAATTTATTCGGCATATTATGTCAATTAAAACTCTTTCTAATAGAACAATGAATAAGTCTTACTTCATGATATTTGGCTGTCAAATCAATTATTAGAAATTAAACTGAGCGGGTTGAATGTCAAGTCACAAGGCAACAAATAGTATATGCATAGTAAAATAGAGGAAATGGGAAGTGCATTGTCAGACATACGTGACTATCAAAACATCCATCTATCAATATGTCTAGAGAACTGTAGACACGGCATATAACAAACTGGCTCGAAAGTCCACGCATCATGTCAAGGTTGCGGATTCGATCAAAGACAATAGAGTCATCAATAAATCTTAAATCTTATAATATGCCTTATTTTATTTAAAAAACAAAAATGATATTCTAAGATCAGATGTGAATATCATAAAAATCTTATCGAAGGTAATTTCAAGTTCACCAGACGAAGAATTAAGTACAAGGAATTGTAGTAATGATGTTTTTTAATTAAATCATAATAAATCTAAAATCACAATCAGTTATGTAATAGTTAATTACACCCATTAGTATAGCTTGTTATTACAGTTTGTCAGTTAGCGATGATGAAGAAGAGGCTAATACAACTACTGCTTCGTCTAATACAGCTACTGCTGACACTAGTAAACACACTACTTTCAGTAAATACCAACAACGCAAGATCAAGAAGTTTACTATAATCAAAAAGAAAGGCCATCTAGTAGATTCTGACTACGAAGTTATTTCAGGAATAAACAAATATTCTACTTATAAGAGTATAAATAAAGGCTGGTTGTGTACTTGCAGACACTTTGCACTTTTTCAAACTCCATGTAGTCACATAAAGGCAGTAATTTTATATGAACAGACTAATTCAAATTCTAAAGAGGAATGAAATAATGAATATAACTCTAACTCAATATAATACAATGGCTGAGACAGTAGTAAATAAAATGTAATCAAGCGACTATTCGAGCGTACGAATTAAAAGTTTTCCTTAGATTTCAATGTTTTGGTTATTGCAAGCTTCCTATTATTTTCTTTCATATTCATACTTTTTTCAATTCGAGATTGAAATTTATTTTTTGCAAAGTATACAAGAGCAGCGTTTGCTCCAAATATAGCACAAATACCTAATATTTCAAATTCATTTACCATATCATAACAAAATTGAAAATTTAATATAAATTTACTAACATATTATTTTATCAGAATCTTGCTGAGCTTCATTATTTTCTCATTTAGCAGATTTCACGAGATCAAATATATATAATATTTGTAATCATTATCAATTAATTTTATACGTTTATATTCTAATATAAACTAAAAGAGTTGGTAAATCTCATTTCATTTAATTTAGAATGTCAATATCTTTTTTGCTGCATTCATTCGTTCAAACAAATCTTTGAGGAATAGATCTGCAAATTGTTCAAAAGTCTGTACGTTATGTTTTATCTTATATTCCTGCCTACGTTTTTCATACTCCTCGACAAGCCATCGAAAATCAGATTCCTTCAATCTTATTCTATAATTTTGAGCATAAAATTTTGATTCAAACATATTTAACATAAAAACACCTCCGAATTGAGTAAAGCTTGTAATTTTGTATTTTCGTTCATAATCCTCCTGCAAGTTTTGATAATTTTCTTCTAACCACTGTTTTACATCAGATCTTATAGTTAGAGAAGTATATCTTCCAGAGAAATCTATCTTTATTTTGTGCATATCTACAGAATAAAAGCCTTGTTTGATCTCATTCATAATCATTATCAATGCGCTTGGAAGAAACATACCCGGATAATATTCCTCAGTAGATTTATGCAATCTAGTTAAAATTCCAGGCTTTAGCCCAATAGTTGAATATCCTTGTCCCGGCACACTATTGTCGAACATTATTCAAATACTAAAATTTTCTCTATCATAATTCAAGGAAAAAAGTAAATATCTACGTTTGCTAAAAATTAGCTCAATAATGCTATTAATACATTAGATTCATTACCAGACTAGTACTTATCTAATAGCAAGAACAGGACAATGAGCATGGATTATGACTTTACTTGCAACACTACCCATTAGAAATTTTTCCAATCCAGTCATACCTTGACTGCCAACAATGACAAGATCAATTTCCATTTTCTTTGCATAACCAATAATGGCATTTGGGACAGAAGAATCAATAACAACGTTAGTTGTAACTTTTATATTTTTGTTCACTCTTCTTATTTCTGAACTAACATCATCTAGTAGTTGTCCTGCTTGTTTTGCGAGAATTTTTTTATATTCGTCTGTTTTCCCTCCCCGATAATATGACATCATATCGCCAACTACACCAAATGACGATTCATCGATCACATGAATTGCATATATTCCAGCATCCAAAGCTTTTGCTAGTGTAATGGCATATGCAACGATTTTGTTTTTGTAACCAGATTTATCTACAGCAATAAGTATCTTCTTTACTTCCGTAAGATAAGGTTGTTGATCTTTGGCTGCTATTTCCAAAATTCTTCACCTTTCATCATCTTTGCTTTCCTTAAACCCCCTATCATAACTAGATGATCCTTTTCTACCAGATCTGACAACTAAAGTTCTGACATCGACGGGATTTCTCCATTCTGAGACGTCTGCACCACTTACTACATCGTCATCATTGGGAATAAGATAAATAACATCTGATCTAGGAGGCGCTCTTCTTTGTGTGGCCAAGCTTACGCCGACAAATACTATCAGAGAAACTAAGGGTGGAATCATCGTATCTAGACCCGCATATACGAATAGTGGGCTAGTAGGTGGAGCGACAGTTATAGTAAAGTAGAATACCATTCTTAAAGTAGAGCCAACAATTATGGATGCGACTGCTGCTGCAGGAGTTGACTTTTTCCAGTACGTACCCAACACTAATGGAACAAGACAACCAGCGAGTACTATATCAAAAGCAAGTACCAGATATACACCAGGCCTTGGGATTAAAGCACCCAGTGCAAATGCCGTAAAGAACATTGGGATCACGAGCAGTCGTGTTGCCAGCAGCAATTGTCGGTCACTGAGACCTGGCTTTTTCAAAAGCTTCCTTACAATATTACTCTGAATCATATTTCTTGACAATACGCTTGCGATAGCCAACGTGCCTCCATTGGCAGTAGACATACCACAGCTTACAGTACTTACTAGCATTAGAACTCCGATGATAAATGGCAAATGCTCTACAGCAATAATTGGATATAATGTGAAAGGATCTGCAATCTTTGGTTCTAGGGTATGACCAATTATACCTATCATAGTAAGTGGAATCAATACTAACAACGTTAACCCTGCTGCAAGAAAACAACTCTTCTGAGCAGTTCGTCCTCCATCTGCCGCAAACACTCTTTCCATAAAATCAAGTGCTACAATATCACCTAGGCCTAGTGATATAATAGCTGCCCAGTTTATGAGGGCTCCGCTATGGATATCAGTTAGCCCAGACAAATTCATAAAGTTCTGCGGGACATTTGCCACTATCGTCTCCAATCCACCAGGTATGGGAGACCAAGGGCCTATGAAATAGATAAATCCTAACCAAAATCCAATTAAAGCTAGATATATGTGAAATATATCGGTATAAGCACAGGAAAATAACCCTCCAAAATAAGTATATAGTAGTACAACAGCAGTAGAGATAAGCATTCCAAATATTAATGGAATATTTAATACAACAGATAAGATATATCCACTAGCTGCAAGATTACCAGCCACTAGAACGATAAAGCTTATCGACATTAATACTCCACTCATAACTTCACTCAGATTTCCATATCGCCTAAAATAAAAATCTGCCAAAGTTATCATATTCATTCGGTTAAAAATTCTTCCAAAAAATACACCAACCAGCACAAGACAAATGGTCAGACCTAATGGAATGGCACCTCCTGCCCAAAATCCATTCTGAAATGTCAAAGATACATTTCCTAGAGAGGCATTACCATCAACTGATTCAGATACTAACATAGTACCTATAAAGAATAATGGTAGGCTTTTACCCGCAACTATGTATCGCTTGCTGCTTTTTTTCACAAATTTGACTGCCATAACACCCACAACTGCGGTCGCACCTACAAAAATCATCACGATAATTCCATAGCTGATTGGCACCTCAACCATACGGCTCATATACTTACTAAGTATATAAATATAGCTATCACTTGTTCGACTGTCGAACAAGCATTGTACAAACTATATCCTATGATCACGAGCCATGTGCAATTTAAACGCCGACTCTGAATCAAAGCTCTCGTCACACGTTATACATAAAAAAGTAGACTTTCCAGCGTGCATTTCTCGTACATGTTTTATAACATCTCCCCTATCCTTAAAATGCAAGCCGCATGTTCCACAGCCGTATTTCTTATCAAACACCTTTAATGCATCTCCTTTCACCGATTCAACTTATCAATAACCCAGCTCTACAACACATAAGGCTCTAAAGGCTACACTACAGATTTCAGTCTTCTTAGCTTTATGAATAGAAGAGGATCCAATTTTTTTGCATTATCTAAGCACTTCTGCGATTCACTTAGCTTACCCATCATGGATAAACATCTACCTTTATTATACCAAACCTTAGCATAATCAGGCTTAATCTTTATCGATTCTTCAAAACATTCAATCGATTCATTAAACCGGTTCAATCTCAACAGTGCCAATCCATTGTTATTCCATGTAATTGCATTATTACGATTTATTTTAATCGCATTCGAGAACGCTACTAGCGATTCGTCCAATCTCGTTAATTTATCCAAGACTAAACCTTTATCACCCCAAGCCATATCATTTCGAGGATCTATTCTTATTGCACTATCAAAGCTCTCGAGTGCTTGCTCCAATTTATTGCTGTTTGCTAGATCCTCACCATATTCCACCCATTTATTAGACGCTTCTCTCCTACTAACCTTCGTATACACATTATCTTTCATTTTAGGTGTATTTTCTCTCGAAAATAATGACCACTTAATCCTCATACCAGAATATATTAATAACTAATTAATATATGTTAAAAAATATTAAAAAAATAACGCCAGTTCTAATTCATCCATTTAATCATTTTGTGATCACAATATTATTCTTCAATATTATTACCACTCATACTATCCTTGATAAGATCTTCCTCTGTTTTGTCATTCTTCAGTCCGATTGTGCCGAAATATATCAAGATACCACTCGCAACAAGAATTGCTGCGAACATACCTACAACACCAGAAATATCCATCAACATCTATAAAGATATAAAATATATAAAATTATCGAAAAATTATTGGCAGTGATTTATGTACTCTGGAGTCTCACACAATCCCATTGTCCGTAACAAGTTGAAACAAAGACTAATGTCCTTCTTATCTACAGATATCGTACTAACTCCCATCTCATACTTAAGATCCTGAATAAAATCATATATTTCGTTCACCGTGATATGGTGGTTGTTAAAACCAATTGCCTCGTTGATAGTCTTATACATTGAAATATAATACGAAAGAAATACAGATTTTAGTAGTACTTTGGTTTGTAAAGTGTCTTTGTTACCTAACTCTAAGTCTGTCGCCATACAAAACACAGATAACGATAGCGAATATAAAGATTATTAGAAATCATGTAAACTACGCATTTATGATATAATATGCATACGTATAATACAATTAATGTTAAGAATTACCAATATAAGGAAAAAATGTTTGCATATTTATCCATGATATTTATAAATATGTAATAATTAAGTATATTGATAATGAATATTAAAACTATTCCTGTAAATTTGATCGATATAGCTGAAGAAAATGTTCGCAAGGCATTTTCATTTGGTGAAGATAATAATGACAAATTAATCAAAGAACATTTGTCTAAATTTGATCTTCTTCAGCCAGTTGTTGTTAGGTTTGATCAAGAAAGTAAGAGATACAAGCTTCTTATAGGCCGCAGAAGATTCTTTGCCTTACATGCAAAAGGAGAAAAACAAATTCCAGCAGTAGTAACTCAACTTGAGGGAGCAGAAGCAGAGGCAGCCTCCCTATTTGAAAACCTCATTAGAAAAGATCTTTCACCACTTGAAAAGGCGAGAATGGTAAAGAAGCTTGTCGATTCAACAAAATCAGGCATATCAGGAGTCTCATCAAGATATGGACTTCCCAAGAGTACAATTAGTGAGTGGTTAAGCATGCTAACGCTTCCTGAAAATATCCAGTCGAAGGTAGAAACTGGCGAAATATCTTCATACGAGGCAATTCGCATAGCGAGAAAGCCTAAATTAGTTCAAGAAAGAATTGTTGCATCTGTAGATGCTGGAAATCTACAGGAGACCATGTCTGATACAGGTGTGAAGCGTGGTGCCCCCAAAGGCTTGATGACAATACGAGTTGTATTTAATCCAACAAAAAAGCTAGACAAGCAGATTTGGGATAAACTTAATAAAAAGGCAATAGAAAATGGCCTTGAAGTTGCAGAATATGTAAGAACCATTCTTCTAAAGCATGTAAGACGAGGATAGTTATAGAGACAGTAACAAATTCTTTCACATATTTGTTAACAGAACTAATCATTATAACATAAATATACTACATCATTTACTCTGATTCACTTTGAATTTGTTAGATAACCCCAACAATCCATCCCAATATAGATAAATAAGTAATTGATGTTAAATCCGAATATAATAACAAGAATAAAGCCGCTTTTGATCGTTTATTTAATTGGCATTAAATGACACTTGAGTATAAAGACATATTATTATATACATACAATGATATTGTCACAAGAAAAGTTTATTTGATTGATTAAGTAATTACTAATATGAAGGAGATAAGTCTCTTTATTCGATCTGAGGACCTTTCTAAAGTTACGAATATATTTATGAAACACAAAGTTGGTATAACATTTTTTGATATAAATGGTACAGGTAGAACTCCAAGGGGAGCTCCAGAAGTCATACATTCTTATAGCACAGGAAGAACTACAATTCCAAAATTTGTACAGAGAATCGAAGTTAAAAGTGTTGTACCTGATTCATCTGCAAAGAAGATCGTTGATGAGCTGTTAACCAGCTTTGATTTAACATCAGAGCCTTATGGTGTCATGTTTATTAAAGATGTGTCTAATGCCTATGAATTAGGAAGTAGTATAATCGATGATGAAGTATTGTCTTCAAAGTGATTTTAAAATAGCAAAACTGTTCGGCAGCCGAAAAGAGGAATTGTAATTTTATAATTAGCAATATTTAAAAAACAGTTAGTAATTAACATATAGTGATCAGTATGGGAATGGAATTTTATGGTGAATCATATAAAGGAAACGATGAACCAATTTTTGTAGGGATCCCTACTTTCCTTAAACTGCCTTGGATAAAGAACAAAAAGGAACTTGAGAAAGTAAAGCCAAATGTAGCTGTTATCGGCGAACCATTCGATTTCGGTACAACAATTAGACCAGGAGCACGATATGGACCTAGGGCTATCCGTGCGGCTTCAACAGTTCCTTCGCCACCATACGAACACTTCAACATCGAAACAGGAGTAGATCCATTTGGCGTATTTAAAACTGTGGATTACGGAGATGTGGTAGTATCTCCAGGTGATGTTGTAGAATCGCATAAAAGAATGACAGACAAAGTCAAAGAGGTTTTGGATGTAGACGGAATTCCAGTCATGCTCGGTGGTGATCATTCTATAACATTCGCAAATGTCAGGGCTTTTGCCAAGAAGTACAAGAACATTGGTATGATACATATTGATACCCATGCCGACTGTGCCCCCCAGGGCTTGTGTGGCTTCAAGTACGATCATGGTGCACATATTAGAAGAATTATGGAACTGGGCTGCCTTAAAGGCAAAAACTATACTCTGATTGGACCTCGAGGATATTGGCCAGGACCAGACTTATACAAATGGATGGCGGATCAAGACTTTCAATGGTTCACTATGCTTGATGTTGAAGAGCTAGGAATAGATCAGATTGCCAAAGAAGCTGCAGATAGGGCTAATGACAACGTCGATGCGGTATACATTAGCTGGGATATAGACACCTTTGACCCAGCATATGCGCCAGGAACTGGAGAGCCAGAACCAAATGGATTAACTTCGAGAGAAGGCATGAAATTAATGAGACGTCTGTCAACTTCATTTGATCCTGATAAATTTGCATTTGATTTGGTGGAAGTTGCTCCAAACTATGACGTAAGTGATGGGAATTCGTACAATGGAGGCATTACTTCTGGATTGGCAAACAGACTAATAGTGGAATTACTGGCAGGATTATCTCTAACAAAGAAAGGAATGACAGAAGGCAAGCCTGTTAGGCCTAAACTATATCGTGGAAAAGGTCACACATATCACTTTGGAGATAACGAGTAGCAATAATAAATACACATAGACATATATTCGGAGATCAGCCAAAGTAGATTATGTGTAACTATAGTATGTTCATATAAGTTGACTCTATATGAACAGAAACATTCATCATTCTCTTTTATATGATTTTTATTGTCTATCCTACAAAATTACCTAATTTTATAAAATTCATGATTATGTCAACTTATAAAATAAGAATAAAATTCGAAGAATCAAGTTCCATAAGCAAGTCACAAACTGACTGGAATTGCCATAAGAAAAAGTAAGTCTAGCGAGATTTAGCCAAAGTACATAATGTATAAGATAATATTATACAACATTACATGCACATTTGTATAAAATCACGACATCCTAGTAATAATGATGCATTGGTCTCTGACTTTTTCCTAGTTTGTCAAAGTGATCATGTGATTTGTTACCGCCAGCATGTGAATGGGTTGTTCCATCTGAGTGGGTATGAGTGTTCATAACAGGTTTTGAGATTAATACATCATCTATACGCAATAACATATTAGTAACCTCTATGGCTGTTTTCATAATTTGCTCTTTAACTAGGACAGGTTCAATCGCATCAGAGAACATTTTTCTCACATTTCTATTAAAAACATCGATTCCGTACCAATAAGGTTTTCTAGCACTATGGACAACTGTGTTATCTATTGAACTTAGCGTACGTAATCTCACAGCAGCATCCATTATATTCATCCCAGCATTCTTGGCAATAGTAAGAGGAATTTCTTCCAGGGCATCGGCGAATCTTTCAAGTACAAGTCTTTCTTTTCCTTTCAGATTTCTTACTATTCGTTTTCTAATATATGAAACAAGAGATGATTCTACTGATCCAGCTCCGCCCACGACTAATGGCCTAATAATAAAGTCCTTTGAAACTGCAATAGCATCTAATATCGATCTGTGATATTCATCGAGTATTTTTTTTGAATTAGCCCGAAGTAGAATTGTAACAGACTTTGGATCATCACAGTCATCTATAAACACCATTTTATCTTCTCCAACTTTCTTTTCATATATCTTTCTAGCTAAACCAAGACTTGATTTTACTGCTTCAACATCATCTAAATCTACTACGATCTTGGCACCGGTTGCTTTTCGAAGCCAAAGGAGATCATTTTCTTTTACTCTGCGAATTGAAATAATTCCTGCTTTTAAAAGATTGATTTGGGCAAAGTCATTGATACCTTTTCTTGAGATTACTACATTAGCTTTAGATTCAATTATACATCTAACCTTTTTAAGTACAGTTTGATACTGATAATTTTGGAATAGTTGAATTTGATCTGGAGATGAGATCTCAATGTCCACATTGCCCTTAGGTCTCTCATAATCTAAATCTGTATCAATAAGTAAAATTTTGGCATGATCAATAGATCTAGGCATGGCAGCATTATCGACAGTTTTGTCAAGCACTATTCCTTTGATTAGTTGTATTTCTGAGGTATTTCCGAGCTTTTCTTCAATTTTTATATCATCAACATTTATCTCGCAGGTCTTAAAATCTGTCACCGAATTTATTGCATCAACTACTATCCTTGAAAGCGAAAGCATATTAGCTTGTGTTCCAGTCCAATGTATTGCTTTTGATTTTAAACATGTACTGACAAGTCTTTCCATTATAGCAGCATCAGAATTAGAGTATCTCTGTGCTATTTCTTGTAATCTACTAAGAGAGAGATCTAACCCTTTGTTATAGCCATCTATAATAATTGCAGGCGAAATTCCAATATTTAATAACTCCTCTGCTTTTTCTATTAGTGCACCAACTAAAACTACAACAGAGATCGTACCATCACCAACTTCGTTGTCTACAGCATTCGAAGCATCTATCAACATTTTGGCGGCAGGATGTTCAACATCTATTTTACGTAGTAACGTAGAACCATCCTTTGTTAACGTAACTTCTCCTAAAATATCAATATGCATTTTTTCTAATCCTTTTGGTCCCAAACAGTTTTTCATTAAGTAAGAAATCAATTTTGCGGCCAAAAGATTATACCTTCGACTCTGGTTTCCAGTAGTGATTTTAACGCCATCTTTAAATAGATGTTGAAGTGTTTCTTGCGATGACACAATATATAGAAGCCAATAGTTTTATATATATAATAATTTATTATATGTAGGTTACAAAATATATTATTTTAATCTGCATTTGTATAGCGTAATTTACGAAACAAAATCATTTAATGTCATAATATCATATTGATCCCGAGGTAATCCTTTTATACTTACTAAGTATATATAATGAATTGATGCAAACCGGCTTAACTAAAGATATTGAAGACAAAGCAAAGAAAGCCATCGAGGTGCTTTATGGATCCAACATACAACAATTTAAGATTAGAGAATTTTTACCTTTTCCAAATGAAACAAAAAGAGAGGCATGGGATGTACAAACTACTTTTCTGCTCAATAAATTGCAATATACGGTAGATCTCTTAATTCAAGATAATAATGGATATATTACCAATGCTAGACTTATCGATACCATGATTCCACTATAATCCATTATAATGGATAATGATGGATTATATCAATTTTGTGATATTATATGAATACTCAACAATCCGACAATCTGACAATATATAGCTTTTTTATTGTTCGTTAGTTATTGCATTTGAAACGATTTGGAGAATTTAGCATCTCATAATAGCAGCTCATTTTAGATCAAGTCCTGTTGGTAATTTATTCTCTGTCTCACTATTTGTCTTTCATTGTACAATAATCTTTAATATATTACACATGCGAATTATTCAAGAACATATATAATAGATCTGATTAAATAAAGACTATTATCCAATAACTGATAAATTTATAATAAGGCATTAACTTTTGTTAATGTTATATCATGGCTTCAAATGAAAATATGTATAACGAGTATTTTAGATATTTTGATAAAATGAATGAATTATACCAAGGATACATCAAGGGCATAGAAAGAACCAATCAATTATACACTGAATCAATTAAGAATGCTGATAAAATGAATGAATTATATAGAGAACTTATTAAAACAAATGAGAAAATGAATGAATTATATAGAGAAATACAAAGAATAAATTTAGAATGGTTAAATGCTTTTTGGAAACCATGGCTTACAAAGGATTGGACGAAGTTCGAACAGAAGACATAGATTATAATAAAATTCTTTGTTTTATTAATTGAGTAGGTCGATGGACGGCGATTAGAGCGATTTGCTGTCTTATTGAAATAGGTATTGTTATACATTGGTTATTTTGTTACACGATGTTGTTGTATTGATTTGACAGTAGATCAGGATCAGAATCTTGGCAGCTGCGATTAGTTCACACTAATCTCGCACGGCTGGCCTACGACTACGGATCCCAATTAAGATCGAGACATTCATAAGCCCATCCGATAAACCAGTCCTTGAATTTCACGCCTATGTTGTATCTTCTTGCCAGATTTTTCCAGGATAGCAAAAAGGTGTACTCCTGATCCTGGCATCGAGGTATCTCTAGAACTTTATAAGATTTTAAGGATGCCAATATCATATTAAAGATGAAATTACAAAATAATCTTTATATTACTCAAATTTTCTTATAATTCATTTAAGCGTCGATAAATTCTGATCCCTTTCTATACACTATCATCAAAGAATATCAGAATCTCACAACGAGATTCAGTGTCGAGTGTTTCCAGAGCACTAATTTTACTCTGTCAGAAAAGATCTGACTGCTATTTTTCGAAGTCCAGATTATTTATACAATCATTTATACACTGGTTCTCAGATCAGGATTTTCAAATAGATGAGGGACTGAATGACAGACTTTACCAAAAAGATTTACATTAATGTAGATCAGGATGATACTGATGGTGGCAATACTAGTAAGGAAGGCTTAGAAAGAGAATAAGGAATTTGATCCTACTGTGAGAGAATCGATCTTAGATATATTGTGAGTTACCACTTCCAGTACCACCAATTTATGAGAAGGGGTTCAATGAATCACTATCCGCTATCTAATTCTAAGACTATCCTAATTACTAAGGATCAAGAACAACGATGGTGAAATTGTTGGTTATGTAAAAGGTGCGCCTCTGAAAACCTACGAACTAAGACGAGACATATTTGATCATAATATAGGGAAAAGTAACTAGCATATATGGAATGGATTGATATTAAATCGGGATACTGGGATGAAGCTTGTGATCATGTTCTTAGATCAGAGTTTCTCAAAGAAGCAAAAAGAATGTACGACTATGTAACGGTATATGTACATGTACATCGGATCGTAATAGCAAACAGAAAAGAAAGAGTGGAGTCAGTAAAAATTGTACAAAAATACTACCCAGATAAAAGTCGACTATTATCGCATATCGCATAGATCTTAAGAAGATGACAGATACTACCATACCTCAGCTATCAAGAAGTTTTGAATTATTAACTCCTGATTTAGGGATCATTTAATGATTTTGATAACTAGATCTACTTGATGATTCTATCTAGCAGATCTGAAATTTGGGACGTAATATAAACACTGTATTCTAAAGCCCTTCTATAGAAAGTTTATTTAATATTTAAAACCATTGTAATCTGGCGCGTACTCTAGATTTATCATATCTCTTTTTAGTATAATCTCAAAAAGCTCACATCAAAAGCCGTCTCTTCTCGATTTCCAAAAAATTAGACGATAGATAGAAGTGGATTTAATACTTGAATCACAACTTAGTTTTTGCCTTATCTAGTTGTCTTGTTACTGATTTAATTCTTCTATCTCTTCTACCTTATCATGATGTCTGAAGCAGTCTTTCTAAATTTAAGATTATTTTATTTACTCAATACCTGGAAATTAGCTCAAATACAGCTTACAATTCTAACTAGGTAATTTGAAGGACGTCGAAAGATTCCCTTAAAATAACAGCACATGATGTTTTTACTTATAATTCACTGAATTTGATATCAAAAACTGATTAATTAGCAAAAAATGTCTATCGAGATGCTTAATAGATACCAATTTGGTAACTATTTTATATTAAATATAAAAGTAAAAGAATTGGATAAAGCTGGATAAGATTGATCGTTACGCAATTTCAAGTTTGCTATTTGCTAGAATAATATACGCAATAAATTGGTTTAACATAGCTTCTATATTTTCACATATAGCTTCAGACTTTAAGCAAGATGTCACGTCTCTGGGGTTGCTTACTACAGGCTTCTTGATAGGCATAGGTCTATTTCAGGTACCTGGTGGAATTCTTGCCGCAGTACAGGGTTCTAGGAGGACTGCAATATATGGAATAACAATATCTTCAACGGCATCATTGCTTTGTGGTCTATCTTCACAATTACAACAAATGGAAGTACTACGATTTGTAGTTGGACTTGGTATGGCATTATTTTTTGGTTCAAGTGTCACATTAATTACAAGATACTTCGGAAGAGGATCTGAAGGATTAGCAATAGCATCACTAAACTCAGCTCATTCAATAGGAGGTATTATAGGGATATTTGTATGGATAATTCTTGCAGAAGTAGTAGGATGGAGGCAGAGTTTATTGTTAAGCGGAAGCATTGGCTTGATTAGTAGCATATTCTTAATTGCTTGTTTACCAAAGAAGCAGCATAACAAAAACAAAGATCAGGAAGGTCAACAACAACAAACCAACAAACAAACAAAAGGAAAACGATTCCGAATTGACATATCAGATATTCGCAAACTATTATTTGACAAATCCCTATTCGTTTTCGGACTAGTATTGCTCGGAGCGCAAATAGCGTGGGGTTTATCTTTAACATTTATAGTATTTTATTTAGAAGACTATTTGAAAGTAAATTCATCAACTGCGGGCTTAATTGCTGGTTTAGGTTTAATATCGGGTGTCGTATCAGCACCTATCTTTGGGAAGATATATGATAATACAAAAAACGTAAAGAAACTCTTGTTTGTGTGCGGCCTAGTGATGTCCGTTGGTGTAGCAGGATTGCTATTGCAACAACACCATCAGATATATACATAATTGGATTATCAAATGTCTTGATAGGGGCATTTTCAGCTGGCGTTTTTACTATTGCATATACCTCAGCTAAAGAATCATACAAAAAAACAAGAATGGCGATGAGAAATGAAGAAAATATAGATACCTCAATGACAGGATCATATGATACATTGGCTATAAGCTGGGTTAATGGGTTATCACTATTCGGAGCATTTTGGGTTCCAGTTGTATTTACATTTGTTGTTCAACATAGAGGTTATACTATTGCACGGTTACTTGGAGGTATCTTCAGTTTTTTATTTATACTTCCCGCTCTTGGAGTTACAACATATAAGATCAAGAATGATTATCGAGGCTAGTTGTATGTTTCTATACGCTTATAAATAACTCAAGATACCGTTCGATTTATTCTTAACATTAATCGTATTCCATATCTTATTCATAAGTCTCTCCTAGGATCATGATTAAGCGGACACTTTTTTCCTTATTCAATTTAAAGAATTAATGCATCCTCATGAATGACAAATTCATAGATATAAAGTAATAATATAATTTGTAAATAATATAATTTGTAAAAAGCACATAAATCTTATAGTACTTTTGCTAAAGATATAATAGTTGATTACAAAATACTTTTTATAAGACAGATATCAAAAAATTTATAGAAGCATACTCATTAGTATGTGATGGATTATAAACAAATCTATGAAAAAATTATGAGCACGGATCCAAATATCAGACTGATTACTATTTGCGATCCTAATGGAAAAATAATGTATTCAAGTCATAGGGAAGGTGTAAAGAATCTTCTAACACAGGATGAAAGTAAGAGATCACTCGAGCTTGCGGTTAATTCATGGAAAACACGTAGTCAGCTCGAACCAAAAATAGGAAAGGGTCGATATGTTTTAGCCGAATATGAAAAGATCAAGCGAATTACTATGCCATTGGCTGATAACTATCTTTTATATATAACAACAGAAGTGGAAGCTGATCATTCAAAGATAATTAATGGTGTGAGAGAATTAAATCTACAATAAGGCAATACACAATCTGACAAATCTGGCAACATACGAGTCTCAGACATCACTTACACCAGCCCACTATCAGTCAAATAGATCAAAGGTTAGACAAGCAGCATAATCGAAACAAGATGACCAAACAGCCTGCGGACGACTTAAGTAACATAGACAGTTAAAAATATTTCATTTCATTTTTTATTTGCTATTACAATAGGTATAACACACTATAAATTGTTGCTACATCTCCCCTATGTTTAGATTGCATGATTTATCTAGCAGAGGCTTGATATTTCGCTTGTAACAACTAATCTAAAATGAGACCAGGATAACCATATATGATTCTAGCATAATTTTTAAAGAGTATTGCTCAGCTTTGCAATTAGTTCTTGATTCGGAGAAGAAGATTCTAAATAAATGCAAAGATATCTATCATTATTTTCAGTCAAAGGTGTTATAGCTATCTTAAGACTACCATGAACCTCTGCGAGTCGGAAATAAACAGTTTCTGCATCACATACACCAGATTGTTTTCCATCATAAATATTTCTTATTGATGGAATCAAGTACTTTATATAAAAAAGATAATTTGTATTATATTGACAATAAGCAGCAGTTGGGGTTATATCGTCGGATAGTCTAGCTGGTTTATTTTGAATTTTTTTTCTATATCTGCCAACAATTAGCTTTCCATTATTATCTATAACTGCTGCAAACTTTACATCTCTGCTGATGCATAATGCAGCTAAGCACATTTCATAAAGGAAGTCCCGCTCTTCCATTACTCCTATTAAGATTAATGAACAACAATATTAACTATTGTATTGAAAATATTCATAAAACATAATATTTGTTAAATGTATTTGAAAGAAGATCACATAGTATTAAAAAATTTATCTATCATTATATATGAAGTACGCGTGACATATTCATTTAGCCGCAATTTATGGTACGAAAATGATATTGAGTATTCTGCAAGCGAAATTTTTCCAACATTTCAATAGATTACCAAGAATTATCAGATACAATACAGAATATAATAACTAAGTCTTCTCATCTCAATCATAAGGAAGATATGACAAGAGTAATTGATGACTAATGCTGTGAAGATTTTTTATAGTCCATGATAGTGCCTATTTTATGTCTATAGTGACTCTTATTTTTAACGTCACATCATGTACATGTACACGACATTTTACAAATGTACAAATATACACACAATATTAGCTAGTTTGTCCCATTTCTATTTCCATTATTTGATCGAACTTGTGAAATTGCTTGGGAAGTATGCCCGCAGCAATAGCGATGTGTACTGATGTCTAAATGTACAATAGATAGTTACGATAGAAGGTCTAATGCAGTTTTTAATTCTCCTATTTCTGTTTCAATTGCATATCTATCAATTTTATCTCTAGAATACTTCAGTAGCTTTTCGCATGCATCCAATTCAGCTTGTAATATATCTCTTTTATCTAGACAAATGGTGTAGTACGGATCTACAAATGCATATGTCACTTTTCTGATCTTAGCTTTACAACTACAAGTTCTAGCTATCATTACAGATTGGATCTCAGTATTAACAATATTCATCCTATTTCATCATCACTCACATCAATCATAGAACAATTTCTATTTTTGTATTCAGCTATCAAAATTTCGATCCCTGTGTAGTGTTTAGAAGGATTCACTTTGATCATTAATATTTTTTAGATAGATAGCTAATAAACTTGAGTTAACAACGTTAATCATCATAATAGATAATCTATATACTGGATTTTTGAATCATTATTTTTTGATAGTTAGACTGCTTTATTACCAAATCTTTCAATCAAATAAATTATGCAATAATTGATTTTCGATTTTCATAGCACCAACTACAATACAATAGTACATACCACTGTTCATACATAAGGATTAGCATAATAGTGTGATATATAAAGATGTATGTTTGTTCCATTTTGACATGATCATGTTGTGTTAATAATTGGAAGATAAATTATAATACGGTTAACATTCCTAATCGAGAAAAAATATTTGCATGATTCTATAATCTAGTATAAAGATGAATGTAGTGATGTTACCATAGTTAGGATATTTATATTTTCTAAAAATATCTTATGACTTATAATTCATCTACAATATTCATTGCATTATGATATATAAAAATCTATGTACGATATAAATCCATACAATTATGAATCAAAAATATGAATTAAGCAAAATCAGATATTAATTATCATTATCTCAGTTGATCGAGACATAATTCATACTTTCGTCTAAATCGAATAACATTTCTTATCAAAATGTCTTTTGTAATAAATAGCAGGTTTAATATGGTCTACATAAGTGTCTCAATACACATATAATAACACCTACTTTAGAATATAAGTTGACCCATATCTCCAAGAATGGAAAATTTTTTATGCTAACGCTAGTGGTATTATCCTTTGTGGCATCTTTATTACCACATAGCTTCCCTGCTCCACTGTACGCAAAGACTGCAGAAACAGACTCGAATCATTCTGATTCATCTTATCCTCCGATTACTCCAACTTCATCGGGATCATCGGATAATGGTGATAATCACTCTCAACACCATGATACTCCAACTTCATCGGGATCATCGGATAATGGTGATAATCACTCTCAACACCATGATACCGGCAGCAATAGTAATCATCATCACAGTGATGATAGTGGTAGCAGCGACAATAGTGATAGTAGCTACAGTAGTGAAGATGAGGGCAATAGTGCAATTGTTGAGATCAATAATCAGTAATTACATTCAATAAACATGAGAAAAACGTCAGATCATACTCTGCAGGAAACAGCGAGAGTTAACTACTAGCACTAACACTAACACACCTGTGATTGTAGTTAATTAGTTAATTCTAGTTCGTGGCTGGTAGTAAATACTCTGCATTTCTGCAGTCAAAATGAACCTTTTCGTCTTCTATATGTCCGCAGGACAGACAACCAAATTTTAGGGGTTGACTACATAATTTGCAAGTAGATATAATAATATCTAGTTCTGAACCACATCGTCTACAAATTGTTTCTGTCATATTAAATGAATGGAATTTAAACAACGCTTAGAGATATTATAATGCTCAGATCCTATTTTTTTGTAAATCCAAATACAGATGATTCTTTTCTCGAACATATATGGTATTATGTATAATTATCTTTTAGTTTACAAATGGGTTTTAGTGGAATTTAACAAAATATTACTACACGAGTCCTTGATATCAAATCCTTATAATAATCATAAGATCGTTCCATAGGATTTCTACAGAATATTATTAGTACTTTTGGTACTAGACTCATGTACAAACCACAGTTTATTTTTGAACTGCAAAGAGTATTCTTCATAGTTCGTAATTTTCAAAATCTACGCTTGTACATGATCATGTCCGTAAATAATTACTTCGAGAATACATCATTATTAATCGTGAAAATCTTTGTAATGTATGGAGATATCCAAACTCACAACATATACTTTCCATCAATAATTATATGTAGATATGCTGCTGATTTGCACGCCTGAACTCTCTAATGTCAATTATCTAGAATTAATAATACCAAACAGATTAAACTTAAGATCATTAACACTACTAGTCAAAATATTATTCAATGACAGAAAATATGGGTAAGCGATAAAATTTGAAGCAATAAAAATAAGAAGAAAATCTGATGGCATTCAAAAGATTACATTTAAGGAATACGATACATGGAAAAAATGCAGAAGGTCCATTCAAAAAGTAGACACAAACAGAATTTCATAACATTATGGATGAAAAACAAACAGAAATAAGAATAGATGAAATTGAATTTGAATTACCATATAGTATATTAGGAAAGTTATTTTAATGCTATGCCTATAAGCAATTACAAAATATCTTTCAATCTGGAAATATAGCTACGGTCAGAGCATTAATGATATATCCACGATACAAAGACAGAAGCATTAAATGCTGTTCTTTAGATATGAATTGAAAGGATCAAAGATTAGAAGTACATTAATAATCACAGACAACTGTATAAATCTATTATTATTACAGCCTTCCTTTAATTGCTTGTATAAACCAGTTTGGAAGGATATCTTTATTCTTCTTCACAAAATATCCAAATGCTGAATCCAGTATGTAGGTCTTTGCCCAATCTTCTTTTGATCTTACAGATCTACCATAAGCTTGTATTAACTTCAATGCTGTTTGCCAGTAGTACCATTCTGCATCCACTTCTCTTTTTGCATTAGTCCATCTATCACCTTTGTTAGGATAAGGTACCTTAGTTATTATCTGAAATCTAGATAGTTCGTCTTTCAAATCAAGACCGGTATGCAATGATGGTGAAATAAGCACAGTCGGTTTTGTAGTACTTTTTGTATGCTCAAATATGACATCATCTCTTTGTATTTCTGGATCAGTTACTAATAATCTTCTTGCATTAGTTTTTGAAATATTTTCCTTTATGAAATTTAGCTGTTCATAGGACGTAGTGTGTATTATCCCTTTTTGATCCTTATGCATTGTCATTAAACTGTCAACAGTCTTTGCAATAGCTAACTTTACCTCGTTGGATTGTAAGTTATTATAATTAAGATATGCAATGTTGAGTGGGATAATTGGTCTATGTGCTGAGGGAAAATCTGACTGGACCTGTATAAATTTGACCTCATTTGGATTTAGACCAATATTTCTACAAAATGACTTATAATTCAATATTGTTGCACTCATGATCAACGTTTTTGAGCACTTCTCAAATAGAGATTTACAGTATGTGGATACATCTAAAGGCTTTAGTTCAACTTTAACTACGTCATAATTTTCTTTCTTTATCTCAGATATTACCCAGTTCTTTTGATTTGCAAGGATATTATTTATTGTTCTTGTAAGTCGTTCTGCATCCCTGACTGCATCGATAACAAGCTCATCTCCAAGTTTTGCTGCTGATTTTCTTGAAATGCTTTGATTAGTATATTTTTGTGCAATTTCTGCATCGCTATCAAATAAATCTGATGCAGAGATTATTTTCGTTCTCTTGTTATAGTTGTTCTTCTTTATTGAACCTTTAGACGTATTCTCGTCATGATTGTATTTGACTTTTCGTTCTATAGCTAAGGATTCTGCCATAGGACTGTTACCAGTCACGTCAAGCAACTTTGTTTCAAGTTTTATTAGAAAATCAATCCAATTTTCTATATCCTCATAACCATAATCAATAATGTCTAAATCATGAATATATCTTTTCCATCTCCTCTTGGATATAGTTAATCCTCTAAATTTTACAATCTCTGTCTGTAACAGATGACCCTCATCTAATACCAATAATTCTCTTTCAGGTAAACTTTTCTTATTCTGTAACAAGCCCAAGAAAATGGAATAATTGAATATAGAATGACTTGATGTTAATGCTGAATTTAACTGGTCAAAGTATTCACATGGTTTCCAAGGACCTTTTTCCATGAGATTTCTCAGATGCAGC
>Ga0126370_10000122_pt1 | contig 25860 bp, 26 predicted proteins | sample PanSoiMetaPlot_3_FD_92586 | JGI IMG/M metagenome (GOLD analysis project Ga0126370, IMG submission 92586) | Tropical forest soil microbial communities from Panama - MetaG Plot_3 | ecosystem: Environmental > Terrestrial > Soil > Tropical forest > Bulk soil | place: Panama | collected 2016-02-17 | reverse complement strand
ATTTACGCGACCTTGCTCGGCCCGATCGTCCCCGACGCCGCGGCGCATTTCGTGATTGCCTCGGTCATGGGGGCGCCCGCCGCCATCCTGATCAGTCTCGTCATGGTGCCGGAGCGCGCCGCCCAGCGTACCGGCGGCGAAACCGTCGAGGTTGCAAAGGTCGCGTCGAGCACCATGGATGCGATCGTGCGCGGCACCGCGGCCGGCCTCGAGCTCCTCCTCAACATCTGCGCCATGCTGATCGTGCTAGTCGCATTGGTGCATCTCGCCAACGCGATCATCGCCGGGATTCTGCCCGAGGTGGCGGGGGCGCCGATCACGCTGCAACGTTTGCTGGGGCTCGTGATGGCGCCGGTGTGTTGGCTCATGGGCATTCCGTGGGATGAGGCGGCCGCCGCCGGGGCCTTGATGGGGATCAAGACCGTGCTCAACGAATTCATCGCTTACGTGGAGCTGTCGAAGCTGCCGCCTGAAACTCTCGACGCGCGCTCACGCCTGATCATGCTCTACGCCATGTGTGGCTTCGCCAATTTCGGCTCGCTCGGGATTATGATTGCCGGCCTTTCGACCATGGCGCCGCAGCGGCGCGATGACGTGCTCTCGCTCGGCCTCAAATCGATCCTCTCAGGCACGCTTGCGACGTGCCTGATGGGGGCGATCGTGGGCGTGTTGACCTAGGCTGGCCGGGCGCCAGTGATGGGAGTCAATGCAACCGAAATTCGCCGTCGATGGCGCGCAGTTCGGCGGGCTTGATCAGGCGCGAGTGCGCGACGATCACCGAGTACAGCGGTCCCTCGAGCTTTTCGAGCCAAAACGCCAGAAACCGGTTGAGCACCGGGAAGCGCGGACACAGGTCGTAGTCCTGCCAGACATAGGTCTGCAGAAGCGACGGATGGTCGGGAAGCCGGTAGAGAATTTGTGCGGTTGTGAGGCCGTAGCCCTCAAGCTGGCGGCGGAAATCTCTGGAGGCCGTTTCTTTGGCTGCCATTCGTTGAGTTGCCATGAATGCCCTCCGATTCGGACATCGAGTCTGCTGGTCACCTCCCATACAAACAAGCCCAAAAATTGAAGAATGTTCCTGAAATCAAGGCTTTAGCAGCAACGGGAAGGAACTGCTGACAGACCGAAGAAGTGCCCTGTTCGCAGGCTACGCCAACCACTGCGCCGCCTGGCACTTCAGATCCGCGACTGCCAGATTGGACTTGGCACTCCCGCCTTTGGAGTGCTAAATTTTTTTCGGGCGCCTCTTGCGGGCCGGAATAAGGCCCTTATGTCGCGCCTGGAGTAAGCGGCAGAACTTCCTTTTGCCGCCCTCTACCAAAACCAAATCAGAATTGTGTCAGAAGCTTAGGAGGACACCATGAAGTTTCGTCCGCTTCACGACCGCGTCGTCGTCAAGCGCATTGATGCCGAAGAGAAGTCCGCTGGCGGGATCATCATCCCCGATACCGCGAAGGAAAAGCCCTCCCAGGGCGAGGTCATCGCGGTTGGCCCGGGCGGCCGAGACGAGGCCGGCAAGCTCATTCCGATCGACATAAAGGTCGGTGACCGGGTGTTGTTCGGCAAATGGTCGGGCACCGAGGTCAAGATCGATGGCGAAGAGCTCCTGATCATGAAGGAGAGCGACGTCATGGGTGTCATCGAAGAGGGCGTCGCCCGGAGGAAGGCCGCCTGAAGCTCGGCTCGCTCGCATAAACATCAATTTCGGAGACAACAGCTATGGCTGCCAAGGAAGTCAAATTTTCCGTCGAAGCGCGCGACAAGATGCTGCGCGGGGTCGACATTCTCAACAACGCGGTGAAGGTGACGCTCGGCCCCAAGGGCCGCAACGTCGTGCTCGACAAGAGCTTCGGCGCGCCGCGCATCTCCAAGGACGGCGTCACCGTCGCCAAGGAGATCGAACTCGAAGACAAGTTCGAGAATATGGGCGCGCAGATGGTGCGTGAGGTCGCCTCCAAGACCTCCGACGTCGCGGGCGACGGTACCACCACCGCGACCGTGCTCGCGGCCTCCATCGTCAAGGAAGGCGCCAAGTCGGTCGCCGCCGGCATGAACCCAATGGATCTCAAGCGCGGCGTCGATCTTGCGGTCGAAGCCGTGGTCGAAGATCTCAAGAAGAACTCGAAGAAGGTCACTTCCAACGAGGAGATCGCCCAGGTCGGCACCATTTCCGCCAACGGCGATTCCGAGATCGGCCGCTTCCTCGCCGAGGCGATGAAGAAGGTCGGCAACGAAGGCGTGATCACGGTGGAAGAGGCGAAGTCGCTCGAGACCGAGCTCGACGTGGTCGAAGGCATGCAGTTCGATCGCGGTTACATTTCGCCTTATTTCGTCACCAACGCCGACAAGATGCGCGTTGAGATGGAGGACCCTTACGTCCTCATCAACGAGAAGAAGCTCTCCGGCCTGCAGGAGCTGCTTCCGCTGCTCGAGTCGGTGGTGCAGACGAGCAAGCCGCTGCTCATCATTGCCGAGGATGTCGAAGGCGAGGCGCTGGCGACGCTGGTCGTTAACAAGCTACGCGGCGGGCTCAAGGTCGCGGCCGTGAAGGCGCCCGGGTTCGGCGATCGCCGCAAGGCGATGCTGCAGGACATCGCCGTCCTCACCGGCGGGCAGGCGATCTCAGAGGATCTCGGCATCAAGCTCGAGAACGTGACCCTCAACATGCTGGGCCGCGCCAAGAAGGTGACGATCGACAAGGAGAACACGACTATTGTCGGCGGCGCCGGAAAGAAAGCTGATATCGAAGCGCGTATCACGCAGATCAAAGCGCAGATCGAGGAGACCACCTCCGACTACGATCGCGAGAAGCTGCAGGAGCGGCTGGCCAAGCTTGCCGGCGGCGTTGCGGTGATCCGCGTCGGCGGGGCCACCGAGGTCGAGGTGAAGGAGCGTAAGGATCGGGTCGATGATGCGATGCATGCGACCCGCGCCGCGGTCGAGGAAGGCATCCTGCCGGGCGGCGGCGTTGCGCTCTTGCGCGCCAGCGAGTCGCTCAGGAAGGTGCGCCCCCACAACGACGACCAGAAGACTGGGGTCGAGATCGTGCGCAAAGCGCTGTCATGGCCGGCACGCCAGATCGCGATCAACGCCGGCGAAGACGGCTCGGTGATCGTCGGCAAGATCCTGGAAAAGGATCAGTACGCCTTCGGCTTCGACGCGCAGACCGGCGAGTACGGCAACCTCGTGTCAAAGGGCATCATCGACCCGACCAAGGTGGTGCGCACGGCGCTGCAGGACGCAGCCTCTGTGGCCGGACTGCTCATCACGACCGAGGCGATGGTCGCCGAGGTGCCGAAAAAGCAGGCGCCCGCTATGCCGCCCGGGGGCGGCGGAATGGGCGGCGGCATGGACTTCTAGCCACCCGCGCTTGAACGAAGATGCAGCGGCCCGGGCGCGAGCCCGGGCCGTTTTTATGGGCTTACTCGGCCGGCGCCACCACCCGCGTGCGCGCTTTCTCGACCCCGTTGACGAGCACTGCGATGACGGCGGTGGCGAAGACGAACCCGAGCGCGATGGTCGCTGTCGTTGCCAGCACCAGCGCGAAGCCACCGCGACCGTGCAGGAATGCAATCGTCGAGACCGCCGCGCCCGCGGCGAGGAAGGTCAGAAAATAGCGCACCGCATAGATGCGGCCGCGCCAGGCGTCCGCCGTGTAGCGGGCGATCACCAGATCGTTGACGGTAACTTGCGCGTAGATCGCCGCCATCGTCACCGCGAGCGCCAGGATCAGCACCTTGCCGGTGGCCTGCGCCACCCACAGCACGCCCAGGAACTGCAGTGAGGCGATCACGGCGAAGAGAATGTGGGGCGGAAATTTCTCGACCAGCCGCCCGACCGCGATCTGGGCAAGCGCCCCGCACATGAACACTCCGGTCGCCAGGCCCCCGACCAGAAGAAGCGGCACGTCGGCGCCGAGTCGCTCATCCACGATCTTGGGCAGGGCAACCGAGACGATGTTGAAGACGAGCCCAGCGCAAAGTGCGACCACGACGAACAAGCCGAAGATCGTCGTCGCCAGCGCGGCGCCGAGCGGGACATCGGCAACCGTGCCGCGGCTCGCCGCTTTTCGTGCTTCGTCCGGAACGAGACGTAGATACACGACCGCAGTCGCGATGCAGATCACCCCCGGACCCAGGAACGCCGAGCGCCAGCCCAACCCTGCGACCAGCGCCGCAGTCGCGCCGGCGGCGAGCGCCGCGCCGATATTGCCGCACACGCCATTGAAAGCGAGCGAACGGCCGCGCAAGGTCGCCTGCTCGATTAGCATGGCGGTGCCGACGGGATGGTAGATCGCCGCGAATATTCCTAGCGCGGTCAGCGCGATCGCGAGCACGATGAGGTTCGGGGCGAGCCCCACCGCCACCAACGATAGGCCGCAGCCGGCATAGAACAGCGCCATCATGTTGCGCCGGCTCCAATGGTCGCCGAGCCAGCCAGCCGGCAGCGAGAACACGCCAAAGGCGATAAAGGCGGGCGTGCCGAGCACGATCAGCTCCGCGTAGCTGCGGCCATAAACGATCTCGAGCCCGATCACGACTGTCGGGAAAATCAGCATGACATAGTGGTCAAGCGCATGCGCCCAGTTGATGAAGCCGATGGAGCGCTTGTTTGTGTCTAAAATCGCCATGGTTCGACATTGTGAGAGTTCGAAGCTGCGGCCTAACGTGGAGGCTCGGCCGCCCCGCGCATATAGCGCGATTTGCCGAGAGCTATCCATGCCAAAATTGCGGAGCAGATTTTCCTCGCGAGACCTTCGCGGCATACAGAGCGGAGCTAGGACCCGCCGGATGCCAGTATCTCACGGAGTGTGGTCTCGACGGGCCGCGGCGAGATTCCTAGCTCGGCAAATCCGGGCATGTCGGGCGAAGCGACGTTATCGACTTGCATCAGCTCGATCTGGTTGCGGGTGACGGGAGGGTTTGGGAGCACCTCCGCCACCAAAGCGAGCCCATGCCAAATCGCAAACGGCATCGGCACGAGTCTGACGTCGAGTGCCGCCTCCCGCGCGACCGCTCTGAGCAAGTCTTCGTAGGAATAAATGCGCGGCCCGCCACACTCGAACGTGATCGCGCGTTTTTCCGGCATTGCAACGGTTCTGGCGATCGCCTCGGCGACGTCGCCCACAAAGGCCGGCTGCAGGCGGGTGAGGCCGCGGCCAAACATCGGGAACACGGGGAGCTTGCGCAAGAGCGCCAGAATGGGGGTCAGGAACGCGTCATCGGAGGCAAACATCACCGCCGGACGAACGATGTCCGCATCGGGAAAGGCGGCCCGCACCGAGAGTTCGCCTTCCCCGCGCTTGCGGATGTAGAGCGACGGCGAGGCCACGTCGGCACCGATTCCGGACAACTGGACGAGTCTCTCCACTCGGTCCTGCTTGGCTCGCGCCGCGAGGCGACGCGCCGCTTCGACGTGCACGGAATGAAAAGTCTCGCCGTGCCGTTCCACGTAGAGACTGACCGCGTTGACCACCGCGAAAACGCCGGCAACCGCATCGGCGACAGCTTGTTCATCGTGAATGTCGGCCGCGACGGATTGAAAGTGCGAATCGTCCGCGCCGAACAGCTCGCGAGCGCGGTCGGGATGTCTCGACGCGATGCGAACGAAAAAGCCGTGTTTGCGCAGATGCTCGACGACGCGGCGGCCGAGAAAGCCGGTTCCGCCGAACACGATAACGACGCGCGCGTTCATGACCCGAGCATGCGGTCGATCTTGCTCGCCATGATGAAGTCGTTCTCGTGCAGTCCCTTGATCTTCTTCGTCATCAGCGAGACGGTTGCGTGGCCCCACCCAAAGCTGACGTCCGGATGATGTCCCTCGCTTTCCGCCAATTCGCCCACGCGCTGAACGAAGGCGAGCGCCTCGCTGAAGTTACGGAATCGGAACGCGCGCTCGATGCGGCGGGCATCGTCGCGCAATTCCCAATCGGGCGCCTGCTGCCGCAACCGTTGCGCTTCATCGCGCGTCAATGGCGGTATGCCGCCGCGACACGGCGTACAGGTCTTCTCGGCCAAGCTCTCGGGCATAGATGATCTCCTTCCGTTGGACGACGCAACGGCGGCTCTTTGATCAGCGATCGATCTCGCCGAATACAATATCGAGCGAGCCGATGATCGCCGAGATGTCGGCCAGCATGTGCCCGCGGCTCAAAAAATCCATCGCCTGCAGATGGGCGAACGAGGACGCCCGGATCTTGCACTTGTAGGGCCGGTTGGTACCGTCCGCCACGAGATAGACACCGAACTCCCCCTTTGGCGCCTCGACCGCCGCGGAGACCTCCCCGGCCGGGACGTGGTGCCCCTCGCTGTAGAGCTTGAAGTGGTGGATGGTCGCCTCCATCGAGCGCTTCATTTCTGCGCGTGGAGGCGGAACGATCTTTTGGTCTCGGATGGCAACCGGCCCCGCACCTTCGCGCGAGCGTAATTTGTCCAGGCACTGCTTCATGATGCGGACCGACTGGCGCATCTCCTCCATTCGCACGAGGTAGCGGTCGTAGCAGTCCCCGTGTTTGCCGATCGGTATGTCGAAATCGAGCTCGGAATAGCATTCATAGGGCTGCGCCTTGCGCAGGTCCCATGTCGCGCCCGATCCGCGCACCATGACGCCGGAGAAACCCCATCCCCATGCGTCCTCGAGCGCAACCGAACCGATGCCGACGTTGCGCTGCTTGAAGATACGGTTTTCCGTCAGCAGCCCCTCGATATCGTCGCATACCTTGAGGGAAGGATCGCAGAAGGTCCAGATGTCATCGAGCAGTTTCGGCGGCAAGTCCTGGTGCACGCCGCCGACGCGGAAATAATTCGCGTGCATGCGCGCGCCCGAAGCGCGCTCGTAGAAAACCATCAGCTTTTCCCGCTCCTCGAAACCCCACAGAGGCGGCGTGAGCGCGCCGACGTCCAACGCCTGCGTCGTCACATTGAGCAGATGCGACAGCAAGCGGCCGATCTCGCAATAAAGGACGCGGATGAGCTGCCCGCGCTTGGGCACCGCAACGCCGAGCAGCTTTTCGGCCGCGAGGCAGAACGCGTGCTCCTGATTCATCGGCGCGACGTAGTCGAGCCGGTCGAAGTAAGGAATCGCCTGCAGATAGGTCTTGTGCTCGATCAGCTTCTCGGTCCCGCGGTGCAGGAGCCCGACATGCGGATCGACACGCTCCACCACCTCGCCGTCGAGCTCGAGCACCAGGCGCAACACCCCGTGCGCCGCAGGGTGCTGCGGCCCGAAATTCATGGTGAAGTTGCGCAGGCTAGCTTCGGCCATAACGGCCTCGCGTCAGTTGCCGGTTCAACGCCGGCCCTTGACCGCGGTTCCGATTTCGTCGGGCGCCTGTGACGGCTGTCGGAGGACCGGCGCCGGCGCACCGCCGTGCGGTCATCCCTCACGCGGTCTCGTAGTCAGCGCTTCCAAGACATGGCCCAAATCGGCAAAGCATGCCCAATGCCTCGCAGGAGATCACGCCATCAGACCAACGCGATCCGGATTAGTGCTTCGATGCAAGCGTGATGACGGTGTCTGTCGTTTCGGGTTCGTGCAGCTCGAGACCTGACCGGCTGTCGTCGGTCCAACTCGCAATATTCACGACCTTGGCGGACTGACCCGCCGCCCCGGTCGCCTCGATTGGCTCGACGATGTTGAGTCCGTGGCTATCGAGGAGGAACGTATGATCGCCGAACAAATCTTTGAGCTGTGGAATCACGGGATTGTCATCGGGAATGGCCCGCGCTTCGAATTGGCCCAAAGTTCGCTCGAGCTGTGCGGAGTTAAGTTTCATTTGCGCGCTCCTTTCGGTTCACCAAGGCGATTGCGCTACGCGACATCGCAGATTGCGGGGGTTTTCCAACTCAAGGTTGGTCAAATGCGAAGCTCGGTCATTCCAGCGGCCTAGGCTCTCCTCCGCGCACCGCCACTGAGCACTGGAAACGCCAGCTTGAATAATCTGTTCCAGGTCAGAGCTAGCTTGCTCCGATGCCGGGACAATTTGTTCCAAAGGTTTTACGACATGTCTTTCGACACGCCACGATTGCGATCAGCTGGAACCGTGTTTGCCCCGATCCGGTTTACTTGGAGGACTCGCATTCGGTCGCACGGAGATCGGTGATGCAGATCAAGAAGCACGATCGGAGCCACATGGTGGAACTCAGGGACGGTTCCGCATGGCGCATCTGGCCAGGCGACATACCCAAGACCTTGCAATGGCTCCCGACGACGGAAATCGATGTCGCCGACATCGAGGACGAAATTTGTTCGCACGCGCTGATCGATCGCTCGAATGGCTCGCGGGTGCGAGTGATAAGTGCCAACGTGCGTTGGCCCGCCGCCGCTGTGCGGCGTTGCCTTCGCCAGGGCTAAGCAGACTCTGCTCAGTTCCCCCTTGGCGAGTTTCTCAGCCTAAGGTCGGTGGCTCGGCCGCACCATGTGTGGACCGCAGGAGGCGCGCGGTTGCCCGCACGGCGTTGGCCGACATGGCCGGAACCGGCCTGAGGGCGCGGCGTTTACGTGAACGCGGCATTGCCCCTCGGGCGCACCGGGAAGATCGAGCGGAACGCGGCGGGCCTTGTGGGGCGACTTCTTCTTCAAATCGCCAACAAGCGCGAAGGACACGTTCGCTCGACAGCGAGGACACATGGACGACCAGAACCCCACTGCTACGAAGAGGCCGTCGGGCCGGCCCGCAGTTCTCGTTTGCAGCATTGCACTCGCGGCCGCCGCAGGGGCTTCGGCAAGCCTCGTGCCGGACGACTGGCGTGCCCCGGTGCATTCGGCGTCGCCGCAATCAGCCGCGGAACTCTTCGGCCGAAGCACCTCGGGTCCCACAAGCTTCGCTAACGTCGTCGAGGCGGTGAAGCCAGCCGTCATCGGCGTGAAGACGAAGCGCTCGGAAAACTTTGACGAGCAGAGCGGCTCGCCCATGGATCGCTTTTTGCGCGAGTTCGGGACGCCACCGCTGACACCGGAAACGCCGGGCGGTCGCCATCCGCCGCGGCTGGTAACCACGCAAGGGTCGGGCTTCTTCATCTCGGCGGACGGCTATGCCGTCACCAACGATCACGTGATCGAGGGGAGCAAGACAGCGGAGATCCAAACCGACGATCAGAAGAGCTATACCGCCAAGGTGGTAGGCAGCGACCCGATCAGCGATCTTGCCCTTCTCAAAGTCGAGGGGCGCAGCGACTTCGCATTTGTGAAGCTCGCCGAGGAAATGCCGCGCGTCGGCGACTGGGTATTGGCTGTCGGCAATCCTTTCGGCCTCGGCGGCACCGTGACGGCGGGCATTGTATCGGCGCGCGAGCGCAATATCGGAGGGGTGACTTCGGAAAGCCTTCTGCAGATTGATGCGCCGATCAATAAAGGCGACTCCGGCGGCCCGACCTTCGACCTCACCGGCAAGGTGATCGGGGTCAACATGATGATCTTCTCCCCTTCCGGCGGCTCGATCGGCATTGCGTTCGCGATCCCGGCAGCAACAGTGCGCACGGTAATCCCGCAGCTCAAAAATAAGGGCTTGGTCAGTCGCGGCTGGCTTGGCGTGCAGATTCAGCCGGTGACCCAAGAGATTGCCGATGTGCTCGGCCTCAAGCAGGCGCGAGGCGCGCTCGTCGCCGATACAGTCACGGACGGTCCCGCGGCCAAGCCCGGCATCATCTCAGGCGACATCATCGCCTCGGTCGACCGAGCGCCCATCAAGGATGCCGCCGCGCTCTCGAAGGCCATCGCGGGTGCTGCTCCTGGTAAGTCGGTGAAGCTAGCCGTGCTGCGCGAGGGCAAAGAACGCAACATCGACGTCGCGCTCGGCGAACTGCCCGTTCCGGCACAAAATCCGGCCGCAAGCCTGCAGCACCACGGCTCGGACGAGCCAGAGACGATGGGCCGCGGGGATGCTGCGCATCTGGGGCTCAAGCTCGCCCCGGCCGGCAGCATCGCGGGCGCGGGAGAAGAGGGCGTCGTGGTCACCGACATCGAGGCGGGCGGGCTCTGGGTGGAGCGCGGGTTTGAGCTTGGCGACGTCATCCTCGAGGTCGGCGGCAAATCGGTGAAGACGCCGACCGAGATCGAAAGCGCGCTCGGTGAAGCGCGCAACGCAGGCAAACAAATTGTACTGCTGCGGCTGAAATCGGGCGAGGCGATGCGTTTATCACCGTGCCGGTCGGCTGAGGCACCATGTGGGAGGCAGCCATGAGCACGCTTGCGCGCAAAGATGTCACTGCGCTATTCGGTGAGCTGGATGATGTGGTCATTGCAAAGATCATTGCGACCGGAGCGACCCGCGACGAGCTCGCCGAAGTACATGCTTGGATCGCCAACGACGAGCCATTGATGAATGCAGGGCGCCCGCTACCCAGCGGCCGCATTGCCCGCCTGGTCGACCTCTTCGTGGCCATCAAGGAAGAGGAAGAACAAGAAGAAGTCGTGAGACAAGGATAAGCCGGCCCCGCGCCCCTTACCATTTACCTCGTTCGAGCCATGGCTCCTCGGATTTTGCCTGCGCTCAACGCGCCCTTCGTACCTGGCACGACTAGAACGTTTTGACTAGCATTTCCTCGGCAATTCTGGCGAGTTGCCTGCAGTGCGACCACGGCATGCCGCATGGATGGCCGACCCACAACGCATTACGTGAAGAGCGACGACGTTCACGTCGCTTATCAGGTCTTCGGCGAGGGCCCGCTGGATCTGCTGTTTGTTCCCGGATTTGTATCCAATATCGAGGCGATCTGGGCGTCTGCCGGCCAACGGGCATTCTTCGAGCGCCTCGCCTCGTTCAGCCGACTCATCCTTTTTGACAAGCGCGGCACGGGCATGTCCGACCGGAGCTCGCAAATCTTCACGCTCGAGCAGCGCATGCACGACGTGCAATCCATTCTCGACGAAGTCGCATCGAAGCGAGCGGCCTTGTTCGGAGTGTCCGAGGGCGGGCCGATGTCGCTCCTTTATGCCGCGACATACCCGGCGCGCACCTCGGCGCTGGTGCTGTACGGCTCCTACGCCAAGCGCGCCTGGAGCTCGGACTATCCATTCGGGTGGAAGGACGAGCAATGGGGGCGCGTGTTCGACGATTTCGAGCGTCATTGGGGGACACCGCAAAGCATCGCCGTCACGATGTACGCTCCGAGCCTCGCCAGCGACGCCGAGGGGTCCGAACGCCGGGCTGCCTATTTCCGCGCATCGGCAAGCCCCGGCGCGGCGATCTCCATCATGAAGATGAACCGCGACATCGACGTGCGCCAGGTGCTGCCTACGATCCGCGTGCCAACGCTCATTCTGCACCGCACCGCCGAACGCGTGATCGACGTCGCCAACGCGCGCTACATGGCCGAGCGCATTCCAGGCGCCAAGCTCGTCGAGCTTGCCGGTGTGGACCACAGTTACATCGAAGGGGATCGCGAAGCGCTGCTCGACGAGGTCGAGGTATTTTTGACCGGCGCGCGCCACGTCTACGAGCCGGAACGGGTGCTCGTCACGGTTCTTTTTGCCGATATCGTGGGATCGACAGAGCGCGCCACAGTACTCGGCAATAATGCCTGGCGTGAATTGCTCGCGGCATTCTTCACCGAAGTTCGCGACGTCCTGCAGCAGTATCGCGGACGCGAGATCAACACCTCGGGGGATGGCATCCTGGCGGCGTTCGACGGGCCGGCGCGGGCGATCCGCTGTGCCGGCGCGATCCGTGATCGAGTGCGCGCACTTGGTCTCGAGGTGCGCTGTGGCCTGCACACCGGCGAATGCGAAGTCCTCGGCAAGGATCTTGCCGGAATCGCGGTGCACATCGGCGCGCGTGTCGCGAGTGTTGCCGCGCCGGGTGAAGTGCTGGTTTCGCAGACGGTGCGCGACCTAGTGGCCGGATCTGGGCTCGTGTTCGAGGAGCGCGGCCCGCATACGCTCAAAGGCGTGCCGAACGAGTGGCATCTCTTTCGTGCGGTTCCGAATGAACTCGCGCGCTGAACGCGGGCGACGCGTTGCCGGCCCTTTTAGATCGGCGGTTTGTTACGAGGATTTAATGGAAGCGCAATGGGCCGCCCATGTCGGCCGGCTCATGCAAGTATTAGGCTGATCGCGAGTCCCGACCGCCATTTAAAATAGAGCAAGAGGCTGCGATGCACCGACGACAATTCGGATTAAGCTTTGCCGCTGCAATTTTACTCACCCAGCAATTGCGCGAAGCCATTGCGCAGGGGGCCAGCCAGGCAGCTTCGGGCGGGGATACGGATTCGGCGCGGCGCATGCGTGACGCTGCGGGCGCTTTTCTCGCATCCCTCGACGAAGCGGCGCGCAAGGCCGTCGGCTTTCCACTCGAAGCCGATCAACGCACATCGTGGAGCAACCTGCCGGTCGCGCTTGTTCCGCGGATTGGACTAAGCGTCGGCGCGCTTGGCGTCGAAAGCAGGCGTCGACTCCACGATCTGCTCCGCGCATCGACAAGCAGCCAGGGCTACCACAAGATCGCAGCACTCATGCGCCACGACGACGTCCTGCGGGCCGAGGAGCTGGAATATCTGCAACACAATCCTCCCCGGCCCAGGGCTGGACGCAACGCGATCGAGAGCATGGGATCGGCGAACTATTGGATTGCGATGTTCGGCGAGCCGGTGCGGGGCAAAGCCTGGGCGTGGCTGCTCACAGGCCATCATCTCGGCGCGACATTCACCTGTGCCGACGGTCGCGTCACTGCGGCGCCGTTGTTTCTCGGCGCTCAGCCGCTGGAGGATTTGACCGGACCATATGCCGGTTTTGCTGTCTTAGGTCATGAAGCGATACGCGGTCTTGATCTCGTCAACTCGCTCCATCCGGAGCAGGCCAGGGTGGCTGTTCTATCCACCGAGCCCTTTTTCTCCGACGTGCTCACCGGGGTTGGCCGGCGCAACAGCTTGAGCCGCTTCGAAGGTCTGTCTGCCGGCGATCTCGATGCAGCACAAAAAAAATTGCTGCTCGCATTGGTCGATGAATACGTGCGCAACGCGGACGTCGGCGCGGCCGATAGGCACCTTGATGCGATTCAACGCGCCGGTCTCGACCAACTGCACTTTTCCTGGCGCGGTCCGACGAACGACGCTCGCAGTCCCTTCTACTATCGGCTCCATGGCCCTCGCTTGATCATCGAATTTGCTGTTCAGGGGCCCAATCACGTCCACACGATCATGCGAGACCCGCAAAACGACTACGGCATGGACTGGCTCGGCCTGCACTATGAGGAACATGCATACAGTGCAAGGTGACCGGGTCCAGCTGAAGCCATCCGCGCTGTCCCGCCGCGGGCTTCAGCGGCGATGGTTGTGGTGCTCCGGTCTCTGCTCAGGTTCGAGACTTGGACTTTCGACGATCGGTGTTTCAGACCTTTCAAGCGTCGCCTCACCGAGCCTCGGGCCGACAACCCGCGGCAGCGTGCTGAACTGGTGAAACGGAGGCGGCGACGGCAAGGTCCATTCGAGAGTCGTCGCGCCGCGTCCCCAGGGATTGGCGCCCGCCGGCGCTTTGCGGCTCAACGCCAAGATCATATTGACGAAGAACACAAGCATGCCGACGCCGAAGACGTACGCGCCCACTGAGGAAATAAAGTTCCAATCGCTGAACGCATCCGGGTAGTCGGCCACCCGCCGCGGCATGCCCGCGAGGCCGAGAAAGTGCTGCGGAAAGAAAATCGTGTTGGCGCCGATGAATGATATCCAGAAATGAACTTTGCCGAGAACGTCGGAGTAGGTGTAGCCGGTTATTTTCGGGAACCAATAATACCAACCGGCAAAGATTCCGAATACTGCGGCGAGCGACAGCACGTAATGGAAGTGCGCCACGATGTAATAGGTATCCTGCAACATCCGATCGGCACCGGGATTTGCGACCACGACGCCGGTGAGGCCGCCGATCGTGAACATGAAGATGAAGCCGATCGCCCACAAGATCGGCGTGCGGAATTCGACCGAACCGCCCCACATTGTCGCGATCCAGGAGAACACTTTCACCCCGGTCGGCACCGCAATCACCATGCTCGCGACGGCGAAATAGGCCTGCGCGGACGCCGTCATGCCGACCGTATACATGTGATGCACCCACACGATGAAGGCGATGGCGCCGATCGCGATCATCGCAAACACCATGCCGAGATAGCCGAAGACCGGCTTGCGGCTGAAGGTGGCGATGACCTGACTGATGATGCCGAACGCCGGCAGGATCATGATGCCTCGGGGTGCCCAAAGAACCAGAATAAGTGCTGGTGCAGAAGCGGATCGCCGCCGCCAGCCGGATCGAAGAAGGTGGTGCCGAAATTGCGGTCGGTGAGCAGCATGGTCAGTGTTCCCGCGAGCACCGGCATCGCCAGCAGAATCAAGAACGCGGTGATCAGGATCGACCAAACGAACAGCGGCATGCGAAACATCGTCATTCCCGGCGCGCGCATGTTGAAGACGGTGGTGATGAAGTTGATCGCGCCGAGGATCGAGGAGGCACCTGCGAAGTGCAGTGCCAGGATCACGAAATCAACGGCCGCACCGGGATGTCCTTTGGTTGACAGCGGGGCGTAGAGCGTCCATCCCGTTCCAGGGCCACTCGTGCCGGGCTCGCCAGTCACGCAGAGCGATATTAGCAATAGCGTGATCGCGGCCGGCAGCAACCAGAAAGAGATGTTGTTCATGCGCGGGAACGCCATGTCCGGCGCGCCGATCATCAGCGGCACCATCCAATTGCCAAAGCCGCCGATCAGCGCCGGCATCACCACGAAAAAGATCATGATGAGGCCGTGCGCGGTGGTGAACACATCATAGGCGTGAGAATTGGGAAAGATTTGCAGCCCAGGCTGCTGCAGCTCCATACGCATGCCGATGGACAGCGCGCCGCCTATGATCCCCGCCGCAAGCGCGAAGAGGAGATACATCGTGCCGATGTCTTTGTGATTGGTGGAGTACAGATAGCGCCGCCATCCGACCGGATGATCGTCCTGCTCGCGGCGAGCAATGCCGGTATTTGCCATGCTCGATCTCTCTCGCGTTGGCGATGGCCTCGCCGCAGTGTTCCGGTCGTGCCGCGATGCGCCCCGCCGTCTATTCGCTACGGCCGCCCCCACGGGGGCTCCTCGGGTCAAAACGGCGCATCGATGCAACGGTTCCGGTTCCACTCTCCTCCCGCAAGGCTCTCCTCGTCGCATCGAAAACCGCATTCGCCGTGGACAATTCGCGGGAACTTTTCACGCGTCGTGTTTCGCTCCATTTCACCGGTGCCGAGCGTCGATGACAGCGCGGAACGCATCGTTCTGCGCAACCAGAGGAACAACCAAAGCAACGCATATGAAAAAGGACAGAAGCGGGAACTGCACGCGTTAGAGCGCGTTCCCCGAAAGAGAGAAACACGGTCGCGATCATGGAGGATGACATGAGCGCCACCGACCTCGACGTGTTCGACAAGACGTTGCAGACCACCCACATCTGGCTCGAGGAGATCATGGAGAAACTCGGGCCCGACCGACGGGTGGCATGGCATGTTCTGGGCGCCGTGCTACACGCGTTGCGGGACCGCCTTCAGATCGGATTGGCGGTCCATCTCGGTGCACAATTGCCGCTGCGGGGGCTCTATTACGACCAGTGGCATCCCAGCGAGCAAACCCTCAAGGAACGCTCGGCGGAACAGTTCCTGGACCATGTCTCGGGGCGGCTAAGCGACATACGCCCCGTCAACGTGCTCGACGCCACGCAGGTGACGTTCCAGGTGCTCAATCATCACCTCGATCCGCACCAGGTCGAGAAGGTTCGGCAGGCTTTGCCGGAGAATATCCGCGCCTTGTGGCCGACGGGGGCAGAGGCACGACGCTTCGAACCCGCCGCTTGAGTCGGCTTGCCGGCCAGCAGTACTTCGGATGCCGCACCAAATAATGCGGCAGTTCTCAACGCGCTCTAGAACTTGTGAGGAGGCATGCCATGCAAGTGAACGAAGCAATGACCAGCGACGTCAAGATCGCCAACCCGAACCAGACAATTCGCGATGCCGCGCGGCTTATGGCGCAGATCGACGCCGGAGTGCTGCCGGTGGGAGAGAACGACAGATTGGTCGGCATGATCACAGATCGTGACATCGCCATCCGCGCTGTTGGCGCCGGCAAGGACCCGCAGACGCCGGTCCGAGAGGTGATGAGCAAAGAGGTGATGTATTGCTTCGAGGACGATGACCTCGATGAGGTCGTGCAGAACATGGCCGACATCAAGGTGCGCCGCTTGCCGGTGCTCGATCGCGACAAGCGCCTCGTGGGTATCCTATCGCTCGGCGACATCGCGCTCACCGAGGGCGCGGGCAGTGCCGGCAGCGCGCTGTGCGGTATCTCCGAGCCGGGCGGCGAGCACTCGCAGTCCATGGATGGCGCGCGCGGCATGCGCGGGACCTGATCTGCCGCAGCGAGGAGCTGAGCGCGCCACTGCTCAACAAACCGCCGGCGTAGCGCAGCGGCGGAGCACACGGTTGGTTAACTAAACGAACCGGCGGCAAGGCCTGCCGCCCTTATTTTTGCCAAATGAAACGAACAGGAAGATACGGCAACACCCTGAGGAGGACGTGATGGGGCGGATTCTCGCGGCGTTTGTCGTTGCCGCTTCTGTGCTGATGCTGGCACCTTCGCAGGCCTCGGCGTGGGCTTGCTTTGCGACCGGGCTCGGCTCGAGCGGGTTCGCCCGCGCCTACGACATCATCGACGCCAAGCTCTTCGCGCTGCGGCGATGCGAGCGCAATAGTCCGGTTCCTGTGTGCACCCTCCTTTGGTGCCGTCCCGGATAGTGATCCGCCGGCCGCTTCGCCCGCATCACCTCCGGCACTCGCGCCGGGTTCACTTCGAGAATGCCTCTTCGATCGCGGCCTTGACACCCACGAGTGCCTCCGGCGTGTCCACGTCGACGAGCGCGGCCTTGCCCTCGAGTGGCACCTCGACCACCGCCTCGCTGTAGCGGCCAATGAAATGCCGCGCGCCGACGTCGCCCTCGATCGCCATCAGGTCGGGGAAGAACCGCCGCGACCATAGCACCGGATTGCCCCGCCTGCCCTCGACCGTCGGCATCGCGATGAGCGCGCCACGGTCAGGATCAAAAGCCGCGATCAGCCGGTTGAGCAGGCTTGCATCGACTTGTGGCATGTCGGCGAGGCAGACGATGGCGCCATCGGCGTCCGCCGGCACCGCCGCAATGCCGGCTTTGAGCGAGGTGCCCAGCCCCTGTGCAAAATCTGGATTGTGGATGAATTGCACGGCCAAAGAGGCGAGCGCCTTCTCGACCTCGCCGCGCTGGTGCCCCACCACCACGATCACCGGCTTAGCGAGCGACGCCAGTGCCTCCTCGACCACGATGCGCACCAGCGGCCGCCCGCGAATTTCGGCAAGGAGCTTGTTCGGTCCGCCCATGCGCGTCGAGCGGCCGGCGGCCAGCACGACCGCGGCGATGCGCCGGCCCGCAACCGCCGGCGGCTCGGCACGAGGCTGTGGCCGCGTGACGATCTCCATCAACAGCCCGCCGACGCCCATGCCAGTGATTGCCGCGCGCGGAACGTCAAGGCCGGCGAGCAAGCGCATGAGCACCCAGTCAAAGCCATTTTCCTTCGGCGAGCGCGCGCAGCCCGGCGCGCCGACGACGGGAGAACCGCGCGCCTGCGCGACCAGCAGGAGATTGCCGGGATCAACCGGCATGCCGAAATGCTCGATACGCCCGCCGATCGCCTCGACGGCGGCGGGGATCACATCACGCCGGTCGGCGATGGCGGAGGCTCCGAACACGATGACGAGTTCGGCGCCCTCGCCGAGCACCTCCTCCATGGCGTGCGCGAGCGCGCGCTGCTCGTGCGGTACGCGCCGTTCGGCAACGATAGTGGCCCCGGCCGGCGCCAGGCGTTCCTGCGTCACTTTCAAGGTCTTGTCGATCACCTTGCTGGCGAGCCCCGGCAACACCGTTGAAACGACCCCGATCTTGCGAATGCGGTAAGGGGCAATGCGCACCAACGGACGCGCGGCCTTGGCAACGGCAAGCGCCGCGTCGCGCGCCTTCTCAGCCACAGCGAACGGGATGATTTTGACGGTGGCAATCATCTCCCCGGCGACCACCGGCTTGTAGGCGGGAAGCGTCGCGAACGTGATCGACTCGTCGACCTGGTTGAGGCGGTCGATCGCGTCCCTGTCAACCACCAGCACGCCCGCGGTCTCGGCGAAGAGGTTGGCTCGGCCGGTGAAGGCGCGTTCGACGTGCACGCCCTGCCCTGCCACCGCCGCGGCGATCCCGGCTGCGGCTGCGTCCTCCGAGACGTCGCCCGGTTCGATCCGCGCTACGACGATTTCTTCGATGCCGGCGGCCTTGAGTGCGGCGATCTCGTCCCTGCCGATCAACGTGCCCTTTTTCAAGACCAGGCCGCCTTGGCGGATCGAATGCACCGCGACGGAGCCCTCGGCTTCACCCACCGGCACCGCGCCAAACTTCATGAGCTCTTCTCCGGCGACTGGCGCAGTTCGGCGGTAATCTCGCCCATGATGGCAACGGCAATCTCCGATGGCGACACCGCGCCGATGGCAAGTCCAATCGGCGCATGGATGCGCGCGAGCGCGCCATCGGATAAGCCCTGCGCTTTGAGCCGCTCGATGCGCCGCGCATGCGTTTTCTTCGAGCCGAGCGCGCCGATATAGAAACAGTCGCGCGCAAGCGCGTGGGTGAGTGCGGGATCGTCGATCTTGGGATCGTGGGTGAGCGCGACGAAGGCGGTATAGCGATCGATGCCGAGCGGCGGCAACGCGACGTCCGGCCACTCCGCGATCACCTTAACGTCGGGAAAGCGCTCGATCGAGGCAAACGCGGTGCGCGGATCGACGATGGTCACGTCATAGCCCAGAAGGCGCGCGATCGGCGCAAGCGCCTGGCTGATGTGCACGGCGCCGGTGATGACAAGCTGGGGCGGCGGAACGTGCACGGTCAAGAAGACTTTGCCCGCCGAGGTCTCCACCATGCCGCTCTTGCCCCGCCGGATGTGCTTTTCGATTTGCTCTTTGAGCGGATCTCGTGCCACCTCCGCCGCCTTGACCAGCCGCTGCCCGCCGGTCGCCACATCGGTGACGACAACCGCAGAGCGGCGCGCCGCGCGCTCAGCGTTCAGGGTTTTGAGTATCTCGAGCTTCATTTTGACGCCTTCCCCGCACTCGGTATGTCGCCTCCCCCCTTGCGGGGGTTAGGGAGGCGCACCGAGTGGGCGGCGATCCCTTACTCCACCTTCTCCACGTAAACCCGGATCGTGCCGCCGCAGGAGAGTCCGACTTTCCAGGCGGTCTCATCGGCGACGCCGAATTCCAGCGTCTTGGGCTTGCCGCTCTCTATCACGTCAAGCGCTTCCGTCACCACCGCGCCCTCGACGCATCCGCCCGACACACTGCCGAGGAAATTGCCCTCCTCGTCGATCACCAGATTCGAGCCGACCGGGCGCGGCGCCGAGCCCCAGGTCTCCACCACGGTCGCGAGCGCAACCCGGCGTCCTTCCGCCCGCCACTCCTCGGCGGCCCGCAGGATGTCTTCATCGCGCGCCAACATCTGCACCTCCGTTCTCGCAGCCCATCGCGTCTATTAAATGGATGGCGGCATCGCGTCCGGCAATGACCAACACGCGACCTTATCCAACCATGCTTTGGGATCGCCGCTGCGGCCCCCACTCGGCGAGAGTGCGCGCACCAACTCAGCCATCGAGTCGAGATTGTGGATCGGCCGCAGTTCGTCGACGTGCGGCACCATCGCGCGAATGCCCTTGGCCTTGGCTTCGAATCCGGAGAATCGCAATAGCGGATTGAGCCAGATCAGCCGACGGCAGGAGCGGTGCAAGCGGTCAATTTCGAAGGCCAGCCGGTCGTCGGGATCGCGCTCGAGCCCATCGGTGATGAGCAGCCCAATCGCGCCCTCCGTGAGCACGCGGCGCGCCCACAGTTTGTTGAACGCGCGCAGCGAGGTGGCGATGCGGGTGCCCCCCGACCAGTCGGCGACCTTGGCGCTGACGGCGGCGAGCGCCTCATCGGGATCCTTGGCCTTGAGCGCGCGCGTGACATTGGTGAGCCGAGTGCCGAAGAGGAAGGTGTGGACGCGTTTGCGGGCATCCGTCACGGCGTGCAGGAAATGCAGGAAGAGCCGGGTGTACTGGCTCATCGAGCCGGAAATATCGAGCAGCGCCACGATCGGCGGGGACTTCGAGCGGGGCCCGAGATATTTCAGGTCGATTACCGCGCCGCCGGCTTTCAGGCTCGCCCGCAACGTGCGGCGGATATCAACGAGATGACCGTGACGATGGAGCGCAAGCCGGCGTGTCTTCACTTCGTCGAGCGAAAGCACCAGACGCTTGATTGCGTCCTTGGCAACGACGATCTCCGCCGCGGTCATTTGCGCGAAATCCTTCTTTTGCAGCACCTCGCGGTCGGAGACGGTGAGACGCGCGTCGACCTCGAGCTCCGGCGGTTTGCGCTCGGCTTCGCCGAGGCTCGAGAGCAGCGCCTCCTGGATGCGCTGCGCACCGGGCGGCACTTTTTCCTCCTCACGTGCCGGCGCTTGCGGCAGCATCGCAGCGAGCAGCTTGTCAAGCATGCCGCGCCGGCGGAAAAAGATGCGAAACGCCTGGTCGAAGATGAGCGAATGCTCGTGGCGCTTCACCAGGACGGCGTGCAGCGTCCAATAGAAATCTTCACGCGTGCCGACGCCCGCCGCCTCGACCGCGGCGAGGGCGTCCATCACCGCACCGGGGCCGACCGGAATTCCGGCCGCGCGCAGCGCGCGCGCGAAGTGGACGATGTTCTCGGCAAGACGACCGGCGGCACGCTCTGCCCGAGCCCGCGCGGCATCCGAGCCACGCGCATGCTCCGCGGCACCGAGCGGATGACGGACGGATGAACCGAATGGATCCATGACGTTCTTGCCGACTGTCTTTCAAGCTATCATTCGGCGGCGCGCAGTTCCGCCCGGACCTCGTCGATGAGCTCCTTGACCTTGCCACCTTCGATCCGTGCGATGTCGTCTTGATACTTGAGCAGCACACCGAGCGTGTCAGACACCGTAAGGGGATCGAGCGCGACCGCGTCGAGCTCGGCGAGCGCTGCCGCCCAATCGAGCGTCTCGGCGACGCCCGGCGCCTTAAACAGATCCTGCTTGCGCAGCGCTTGAACGAAATGCACGACCTGCTCAGACAGAATCTTGCCGATTCCCGGCACCTTGGCGCGCACAATCTTCAATTCGCGCTCGGCAATGGGATAGCCAACCCAATGATAGAGACAGCGGCGCTTGAGCGCATCGTGAATTTCGCGGGTGCGGTTCGACGTGATCACTACGATCGGTGGGTGCGCGGCCTTCACGGTGCCGAGCTCCGGGATGGTGACCTGGAAGTCCGCCAGCACCTCCAGAAGGAACGCTTCGAAGGCCTCATCGGCCCGGTCGAGTTCGTCGATCAGCAGCACCGGCGCGCCGGCGGGATCCGGCTCCAGCGCCTGGAGGAGCGGCCGCTTGATCAGGAAGCGCTCGGAGAATACGTCGTGCTCCAGCCGCTCGCGGTCGTGCGCCCCCTCCGCCTCGGCGACGCGGATTGCGATCATCTGCGCGGCATAGTTCCACTCGTAGACCGCTGCCGAGACGTCGAGGCCCTCGTAGCATTGCAGGCGGATGAGGTGGCGCCCGAGCGTCGCCGACAGCACCTTGGCGACCTCGGTCTTACCGACGCCAGCCTCGCCTTCGAGAAACAACGGCCGGCCCATCTTCAGCGCGAGGAAGAGCACCGTCGCGAGCGAGCGGTCGGCCAGATAATCGGCTGCCGCAAGCAGATCGAGGGTGGCGTCGATCGAGTCGGGCAGCGAACGCGGCGTAGGTGTCATGACGCCGAGCTTATAGCCCCCCACTTATGGGGTTGTCTTGCGAAGAACGCAGATCAGGAAATCGGCTGATCCCTGGCGCTTACGCTCACGCTGCCGCCGCAACCGCCCGCCGCGCCAGCACCGCGACGAGGTGCGCCCGGTATTCTGCGCTACCGTGAATATCGCTCGCCATGCCATCGGCCGGGATGGTCAAGCCTTCGAGCGATTTCGGACCGAAGCGCTTCTTGAGCGCCTCCTCGAACGCGGTCACGCGAAACACGCCGCTCGCGCCCGCGCCGGTGACCGCCACGCGGATCTCGGAGCTGCGTTTCGACACGAATACGCCGACCAAGGCGTAGCGGGACGCCGGATTGGGAAATTTCACGTAGGCCGCCTTATTGACCTTGGGGAACTGCACCTTGGTGATGATCTCGTCGCCCTCGAGCGCGGTCTCGAACAGCCCCTTGAAGAATTCGTCGGCGTGAATGCGCCGCTTGTTGGTGATGATGGTAGCGCCCAGGCCGAGCGCGGCCGCCGGATAATCGGCATTGGGATCGTTGTTGGCGATCGAGCCACCGATGGTGCCGCGGTGGCGCACGGCCGGATCCCCGATCTTGCCCGCGAGCTCCGCCAACGCCGGAATGTTTTCTTTCACGATGGGTGAGGTTTCGACCTCGACGTGCGTGGTCATTGCGCCGATGACGAGCGAGCGCCCTTTCATCTCGATGCCAGTCAACCCTTCGACCTTCGATAGGTCGACAAGATTCTTGGGCCCCGCCAGGCGCAGCTTCATCGTTGGAATCAAAGTGTGGCCGCCGGCGAGCAGCTTGGCCTCTTCCTGTTTGGCCAAGAGATTCGCGGCCTGCCGCACCGTCCCTGGCCGATGTTGGCTGAATGCATACATTGCGAGTGCTCCTATGCCGGCTTGCGTCTGTCGTTGGCTTTCTGCAATGCCCGCCACACCGCCTGGGGCGTTGCCGGCATCGGCAGGTCCTCGGTACCGATGGCATCCGTGATCGCGTTGATGACCGCGACCGGCGCGGCGATGGCGCCGGCCTCCCCGCAGCCCTTGATGCCGAGGGGGTTCGACGGCGACGCCGTCTTTGTCATCTCAACTTTGAGCGCGGGCAGATCCTGCGCCCGCGGCATGCAGTAATCCATCAGCGAACCGGTGACGAGCTGGCCGTCCTTGTCGTAGACCGCGCCCTCTAGCAATGCCTGGCCCACGCCCTGTGCGATGCCGCCATGCACCTGGCCCTCCACGATCATTGGATTGACCACCGTGCCGAAATCGTCGACCGCGGTCCAAGCCACGATCTCGCTTTCGCCGGTCTGCGGGTCGACCTCGACCTCGCAGATGTGACAGCCGGCGGGAAAAGTGAAGTTGGTCGGATCGTAGAACGCGCCTTCCTTCAATCCCGGCTCCAGCTCCTGGCCCGCAAATTTATGCGCGATATAGGCGTTGAGCGCGACCTCGCCCCATGCCGCCGTCTTGTCGGTCCCTGCCACCGTGAATTTGCCATCCGCAAAGACGATGTCGCCTTCGGCCGCTTCAAGCATGTGCGCGGCGACCTTCTTCGCCTTGGCCTCGATCTTGTCGAGAGCTTTTACGATTGCGGAAATGCCCACCGCGCCCGAGCGCGAGCCGTAGGTGCCCATGCCGAATTGCACCTTGTCGGTATCTCCGTGCACCACGCTGACGTTGTCGAGCGGAATGCCGAGCCGCTCGGAGACGACCTGCGCGAAGGTCGTCTCGTGGCCCTGGCCGTGCTGGTGACAGCCGGTGAGGATTTCGACTGTGCCAGTGGGATTGACCCGCACCTCCGCCGATTCCCACAGCCCGACGCCGCAGCCGAGCGACCCGACCGCCTGACTCGGCGCGATGCCGCAGGCCTCGATATAGGTGGAGAAGCCGATCCCCCGCAGCTTGTCCTGGCGCGCCGATTCGCGTTTGCGCTTGCCGAAGCTACCGTAATCGGCGAGTTCCAGCGCCTTCTTGAGCGAGGCATGATAATCACCGGCATCATAGGTCATGATCACCGGCGTCTGATGCGGGAACGCCTTGATGAAATTCTTCTTGCGCAAATCGGCCGGATCCACGCCCATCTCGCGCGCACCGACCTCGATCAGTCGCTCGACCACGAAAGTCGCCTCCGGCCGGCCTGCACCGCGATAGGCATCGACCGGCACCGTATTGGTATAGACGGCGTCCACCTCGCAGTAGATCGCCGGGATTTCGTACTGGCCCGACAGCAGCGTGCCGTAGAGATAGGTCGGCACCGAGGAGGAGAACGTCGACATATAGGCGCCGAGATTGGCGATGGTCTTGACGCGCAAGCCCGTGACCTTGCCGTCCGGGTCGAACGCCATCTCCGCGTGGGTGACATGGTCGCGTCCGTGCGCGTCGGTGAGGAATGCCTCTGAACGCTCCGCCACCCATTTCACGGGCCGACCAATCTTGCGCGCGGCCCACAGGCAGACGACCTCTTCGGGATAGATGAAAATTTTAGAGCCGAAGCCGCCGCCTACGTCGGGCGCGATGACCCGCAGCTTGTGCTCCGGCGCCAGGCCCACGAATGCCGACATCACCAGTCGCGCGACATGCGGGTTCTGGGTTGTATTCCACAGCGTCAGGCTGTCGGAGCCGGCATCGTATTCGCCGATCGCCGCTCGCGGTTCGATTGCATTCGGCACCAGACGATTGTTGATGAAATCGAGCTTGGTAACGTGCCTTGCGGTACCAAATGCCGCCTCGACTGCCTTCGCGTCCCCCAGATGCCATTGGTAGATGGTGTTGCGCGGCGCGACCTCATGAATTTGCGGCGCGCCTTGGTCTTGTGACTTCGCCGGATCGGATAATGTCGGCAGGAGCTCGTAATCGACTTTGACCTTCTCCGCCGCATCTTTCGCCTGAGGGAGCGTCTCGGCGACGACTACGGCCACGGGATCGCCAACATAATTCGCCTTGCCGTGCGCGATCGCGGGGTGCGGCGCCATTTTCATCTGCGAGCCGTCCTTGGACGTGATCATCCAGCCGCAAATGAGATTGCCGATCTTGTCGGCGGCAAGCTCTGCGCCGGTGAGCACCGCGAGCACCCCCGGCATCGCCCCGGCAGCCTTGCTGTCGATGTTCTTGATCCTGGCGTGGGCATGCGGCGAGCGCAGGAAGTAGGCGTGGCACTGGCCGGGACGGTTCACGTCATCCGTATAGTGCCCCTTGCCGGTGACGAAGCGTTGATCCTCTTTGCGGCGGACCGCCGCGCCGATTCCGGTCGCGCTCATGGCGATCTCCTGACGCTTTCCCTCCGCTAGGCCTGTGCTTGCACGTGCCCTTTCATGGCCTTGGCGCCGGCGGCAATGGCCTTGACGATGTTGTGGTAGCCGGTGCAGCGGCAGAGATTGCCTTCGAGCTCGTGGCGAATGGTGGGGTCATCGAGCTCGTGGCCTTTGCGATTGACCATGTCGATCGCGGTCATGATCATCCCCGGCGTGCAATAGCCGCATTGCAGCCCGTGATGTTCGCGGAACGCCTCCTGCATCGGATGGAGTGGCCCGTTCGGCTCGGCAAGGCCCTCGATGGTGGTGACGTTCGCCCCCTCGATCTGCCACGCGAACACGGTGCAGGATTTGACCGCTTTGCCGTTCACGTGCACCACGCAAGCGCCGCACTGGGACGTATCGCAGCCCACATGCGTGCCCGTCAGCCGCAGATTCTCGCGTAAGAATTGCACCAGAAGCGTGCGCGGATCGACGTCACCGGTGACGGCTTTGCCGTTCACCGTCAGTGCGACGGCGGTCATGGCTCTCCTCCTCGAAATTCGACCAAACGCCTCGTTTTCGCACCGGCCGGGGGGACCGGCGGCGGATCGGGGCAAGATCGGGGCGATCTTGCCCCGGGATGCGAATTGGAACAAGTCGACTCTGAACCTGCGGCGCACCGCCGGTCAAGGGCGCCCGGGGACGCCTGTGCCGCTACTAAATCACCATCATCGCGGTTGCGTCACCGCCGCAGCGAATTTGACGAAGAAGTCGTCGGCGGTCTTCTTCGCCGCGCT
>Ga0126370_10000121_pt1 | contig 25893 bp, 23 predicted proteins | sample PanSoiMetaPlot_3_FD_92586 | JGI IMG/M metagenome (GOLD analysis project Ga0126370, IMG submission 92586) | Tropical forest soil microbial communities from Panama - MetaG Plot_3 | ecosystem: Environmental > Terrestrial > Soil > Tropical forest > Bulk soil | place: Panama | collected 2016-02-17 | reverse complement strand
GCAGAGTGCCGGGAGCGTTGCGGGTGGGAACGGGGCCGCCGCCCATGCCCGGGATGCCGCCGCTGGTGACGTCGGCATTGACTTTGGCCGTGTTGAGAGCCGCCTGGAGGCGGTGAGTGTCGCGGGTGAAATCCTGAAGCAGGTCGACCGAGATGTCGAAGCTCATGACGTAGGCTTCGTCTTTATCGGTGAGGATCTGCTTGAGGAATGCGCCGCCGACTTCCTTTTCCATATCGATTACATTGCGTTGGCTGCCGCTGGCGTCAATCATCATGCCCAGAGTTAATGGGAGGTTCGACTCTGCGGTGAAATACTTGATGGTTTGAGGCTTGCTGTCTTCCGCGATTTGAAAGTCATCCTTGGTCAGGTTGGGGATGAGTGCGCCGTGCTTGTCTTTCACGTTGAAAAAGAGTTGCACGACGTTGACGTTGACCTTAAGAGTCTCGCCGGGTTTCTGGTTGTCCTCAGACTGTTGGGGTGGCGCCGACTGGGAAGGTTGCTGGGCGCGGGCCGGCACGAAACATAGCGCGGCCGCAACCAACGCGCACACAAGTACAGGGAAAATAAAGCTTTTCGGCATCCGGGACTCTCGCGGGAAGTTTTTTGTTAGTCTAATCCTGAACCTTTAGATGCACCAAATGGCAGGGCATTGGCATCCGAGAAGGTGTGGGAGTGTTTTTTTGAAGTGGGGGTAGGAATGACGGCTGAAAAGGGAGTGGTTGGGCGGGTTTTGGCTGGATTTGGCCTGCTTGTGCTTGGGATTGCGGTACCAGTTGCTATGGCGCAGTCCGCTGGAAGTCAAAGCCAGGCCCCGGCTAAACAGCAGTCATCGCAAGATATCCCCGATGCTCCCTCGACGGTGCAACCGCCTGCTCCTAAGCCGACCCCGGAACCGGAAGCAGCGCCCGCTAATCCGCAGAATGCGGCGCCTCCGGACTCGTCATCGAGTAGCGAACCCTCTACGACTGAACCCTCAGGGCAGAAACCGGCGGGTGCTCAACAACAGACGCAGCCGCCACCAATGCCACCTGTGCAAACGGTCCCGGCCGGAAGCGTGGCGCCAGGGGATGCGGCAACGCGGCCAAAAAATGAAGTCAATCCCAATGAGCCTCTCTACAAGCTGAGAGTGACGACCAACTTTGTGCAGGTTCCGGTGCTGGTGAGGGACAGTCAAAACCGGCTGGTCTATGGGCTGACGTGGAAAGACTTCACGGTCAATGAAAACGGAAAGCCGCAGACGCTGACCTATTTCACGAGCGATCCATTCCCGTTGTCGGTGGCGATCGTACTGAACACCGGGTTACCTGAAGTGACGTTGTCGAAGGTGAACGAAACTTACGGATCGCTGGTTGGAGCACTTAGTCCATACGATGAGGCATCACTGTACACCTACAGCAGTGCGGTGACCCAGGTGGCGGACTTCACGGCAAAAAGAGAAAAATTGACGGCAGCGCTCGATGAGATGAAGCTGATACGCGGGCGTAACAACGGGCCGCCGGTTCTGGGGGGCCCACTGGGACCGCAACCCCCGATGGTGAATGGAATTCCTGTGGGAACTTCGGGGCCTCCGCCGGTCATCACCCCGCCAAGAGAGGCGCACGTATTGAACGATGCAATCCTGCGGGCGGCGCTTGATCTTAGCAAACGGCCGCGAGAATTACGCAAAGTGATTTTTGTCATCAGCGATGGGCAGGAAATGGGCAGCAAAGCGAGTTATGCGGACGTGTTGAGATTGCTGCAGACGCGCGACATCCAGGTACAAGCAGTGGTCGTAGGCCAGGGAGCCCTGCCGCTCTACAAGCAGATTGGGAGGCTTCGGTTAAAAGGACAGGGGTACAGCAACATCCTTCCGAAGTATGTCTTCGCGACGGGTGGCGGACAGGTGTATAGCGAACTCTCCCGAAATGCCATTGAAGATGCTTATGCGTCGGTGACCTCTCAGGCTAGAAATCAGTACACTCTGGGCTACAACCCGAAACCGAGCACGGATAGCTCGGCGTTTCGCGACATAGAAGTGATTGTCCACAAGAAAGGGCTGAAGGTTTCCGCAAAGGGCGGATATTACCGGATTCCGGCGGCTCACTGACCTTCCCAAAAAGCACGGGCAGGATTGATGTCTGGGCTTCCTTTGCGCGCATGGCGAGTGCTTTGCGTCCTCTGCGGTTAAAGCTTTTTGCCGCTGAGTTCGCGGAGAAAGGCCGCTGAGAACGCCGAGAAATGCAAATTCCATTCTGGCAAGTGCATTCGCGGTTTGTTTTGGGAGTTCGTGTTTCCCTCTTAGTCTAGCGACGAGCTTGGACTGGGGGTCACCTGAGTAACCTGCCGCGAGTATCCTCCGTATGATATAAAGACCCCGAGCCTCCAAAAGGTGAGATGTGCGGAGCGGAAGCCCCCGAGGGTGTGTCCGCATTTGAGGAAAGCCTTTGAGTTTCATCAACTTCGCAGCCCGGGAGATTAATTGCAAGATCGTCTACTATGGCGCCGGGCTCGGCGGCAAGACGACCAACCTGCAAGTGATTTATCAGAAGACAGCGGACCAGCAAAAGGGAAAGATGATCTCGCTGGCCACAGAGACCGAGCGTACTTTGTTCTTCGATTTCCTGCCCCTCGATCTCGGCTCGGTGCGCGGATTTAAGACCAGAATCCATCTTTACACAGTGCCGGGACAGGTCTTTTACGACGCCAGTCGCAAGCTCATTTTGCGGGGCGTGGATGGGATTGTCTTTGTGGCCGATTCGCAGGAACAGCGGATGGACGCCAACGTTGAAGCGCTGGAAAACCTGATGTCGAACCTGCGGGAGCATGGGTACGACTTCAACAAGATTCCTTATGTCCTGCAACTGAACAAGCGGGACCTGCCTAACATTCTGCCCGTCGATATGCTTTCTACCGAACTGCGGAAGAAGAATGAGCCAGTCCTGGAGGCCGTGGCGTTCCAAGGCGTTGGAGTTTTCGAGACGCTGAAAGAAATTGCCAAGCAGGTACTGCAGGAGCTCAAGGCAGGCGGGTAGCGTTGGTCGTTAGCCCTCAGTCTTGCTCCAATCGTCATTCTTTTTCGAAGTGGCTGCCGAAGTAGTAGATCCTGTGATGACTTCCCTTCAGTTCCGGTGAGTTCAGGGTCAAGTCGGCACCATCGAGCCGACGCACATCGGCATGATGAACCTTCTCCTGTTCATTCACCCATGAGTCGGCCGATTCGACGCCCGACGCTGTGGTTGTCAGACCCTCGACAAAATAGTGGGCTGGGATTATTGCCTTAGGATCATATTTCCGCACGATTGCATCCACCTCAGGGCGCGTCAGAACTGTGTCGACCGGAAGAATGAGCACGTCAATATTTTTCAAGTAATGATCAAGGGATGGATCAGGCATTCCGCGATTGTCGCCCCAGACTGCGATCCGCAATCCTCCGGTTGAAATGATCTGAATTGCATTATCGAATCCGATGGCGTTTCTTGGAGGACAGGTCTCGAAATATGTCGAGGTGCGATCGGATTTGTCGTCGGGCGGTGACTCACATTGATGCTTGTCGGCGAGGCCCGTGATTTCTGTATCGCCCAGCTTATATTGCCCAACCAGGCGTTCGAGCACCATTAGCGCATTCGGCCGCTTGACGGCATCGTGGTCAAAATGCGCGTGAGTGGAAAGAACGATGTCGACTCGAAGAGCCGGAAAGTCGTTCACGAACCATTTCGGAAAAGCGCCCGTTGCATCGTTCCTCCAAGGGTCGGTGAGAATTGTCAAACCTGAAGGCGATGTGACCTTGAATGCATCGTGTCCGTAGAATTCGATTTTGACGTCGCCGGGACGAGTAGGGTCCCCGCCTTTTTTCTGGAGATCGAACAGTGAATTGTTATTCCATACGGGCAAGCGAGCAGTGGATGCCTCAGATTGTTGCGCGACGGCCCAGGCCGAGGCTATCGAGATGCACAAGCCGATCGAGGCGAGCGTTTTGTGGACGCGTAGGAGTGCTCTCAAGATCATGCAATGACTCTCCACCAAGTCGACAGGTGGTTTTTCCTGCGCTTTTCGTGATTTTGTTCTTCTTCTTCAGTGCTCACGCAGCATAGTCGCATACCAATACTGTCAAATCGTCGTCTTGCGATGTTGCCCAAGCCCGCACGGCGCGGATAATTCGATCTGCGGCTTCGTGCGCCGACGTTGCGGCGGTCTCGCGCAAAACCTGTGACAACCGTTCTGCCCCGAAAAATTCTCCAGCACCATTGGCAGCTTCAATAATCCCATCGGTGTAGAGGAGCAGACGATCCTTTGGCTTCAATCGATGCGTCTTGCTTTCATAAGATGCGAAATCGAATGCGGCGAGGATCAGGCCGTTCTCAGCTATTTCTGAAACGGTCCCGTCGCGCAAGAGGAGCATTGGGGGATGTCCTGCCGCGGAATAGCGCAGTTCTTCGCGTTGCGCATCGAGATACACATAAGCCGCCGTTACGAACTGGCTCTGTGTGTTGCCATGCAGGGCAGCATTCATCCCGGATAACAGTGCAGCCGGGTCGCTGGCCAGTGTGCGCTGCGACGTCGCTGCCAGTTTCACCATCGACGCAATCAGGGCAGCTGGGACGCCGTGGCCGGAGACGTCGGCGATCAGTAGACCCGCACGGGTGTCATCCGCGAGAACGAAATCGTAAAAGTCTCCGGCCACCGACGTCATGGGAACGTAGCGGGCGGCGACGCGGAATTTGCCAGAGGAAGGGAACTCCGAGGGCAGAATCGAAAGCTGGATGCGGCGGGCGACTTCCAGTTCCTTGCTGATCTCTGCCAGTTGCTGGTCGCGCCGGAGAGCCTGGCGGGCGGCGACGTAGCCCAGGCAGGCGAGCAGGACGACGAATCCAATTGGCTCCACGTTCGGAAGGCCGAGCTTCAGTACCGAAGTGATGTTCGCCCAGAGTGCAAACGCGGCAAAGATCAGCAGTCCACGACGGGCGAGAATGAAATCGCGATCAACCTTGGAATCATAAGCGGATTCGGTGAACAGAAGGAACAAGGCACCGATCACGAGAACGTCGTTCGTTCTCTGATAGAGATTCGAGGGTCCGGTGAAGAGAGTGGCAATGGCGAGAAGTCCGAACACGCCGAGCATGGCGTAGGTGGCGAGTTCTGCCTTCCGTCGCAAAAACCCGGCTGCATCGAAGAATAGAAATGCTGGTATCGGGACGATGTAGTTAATGGCCCACCGAATCCGGTTAAAGGCATCCCACCCATAAAAGATGTAATACACCGTCGTGGTCTGGAGGCACATGCGGATGCCATAGAGGATGGCGAAGGCAGCGAAGTAGACAAGGAGTGAGGCGCGCTTGCGGCGCAGTGACGCGAAAGCCGCGGCTACCAAGCCCGTGGTGACGATTGCGATTCCGAGGAAAGTAATGGGTGCGTCGCTCTTGAAGGCTGAGAGAACGCCGTCTGCAGTCAGGCCGGGCGGGGTCACGTGCATGGGGAAGATGCTAACTGATTTTTCCCCGTGCAACGCTCATGTATTACTGCGGTGTCATTCCGGAGTGATGAAACCCGACCCGCAGCAGTAGCTCCCAGTAGGGATGCTTCGACTGCGCCGGAGTTCCGCTTCGCTGCACTCCGGCTCCGCTCAGCATGACCTGGGACAGAAGGTGGAACTCACGACAGCACAATTATTCTGGCGCTTCGTTCCAGCGCACGACTCGTTTTTCGCGGCTGCTCTTGTGCGCGAGCACGAGGGCTCGCTGGGTTCGGAGGAATTGCTCCGGCGGAACATCGAGCGGAGCTTTTTTCTCGACCGCGTCGCGGAAATTAACGTAGAACCCGCGATAGTCGCCACGCTCGGTCTGAATCTTGCGCGGCGCTTCGCCGGCCCGGCTTAGGGTTCCCCATTGCTTTTCCGGTTCGAGTCCCCAGTCTTTGCCCCAGTCGAGCCCATCGGGATAATTCGGGCTGCGCAGGATTTCTTCTTGCGGATCCATGCCGTACTTTACAAACGATCCTTTTGTGCCGTGCACGAGGAGATGATGGCTGGGTGCATAGGCGATGATGCGCGCGCGAAGTGTCGCCCGCAGCCGCGGATATTGCAAGATGACATCGAAGGCGTCGTCGACCTTCGCCGATTCGCGCTGGCAGAGCGCGGCGGCGTAAATGGATTCGGGCTCTCCGAAGAGGACTAGCGCGCCGTCGATGAGGTGGGGGCCGAGATCCCAGAGGACGCCAGCCGCTGGAAAGTCGGCCACTTCGCGCCATGCGCCCGGCTTCGCATCGAGTCGGAAGCGGTCGAAGCGCGTCTCGTACTCCATGACCGTGCCCAGCACTCCCGACTGAATCAGCTTTCTTACTGTCACGTAGGCACCGTCCCAGCGACGGTCTTGATAGACCGAGAGCAGCAGGCCGCGCTGGTTGGCCAGACGCACTAGCTCTTCCGCCTCTTTCAGCGTCGGAGTCATTGGCTTGTCGATCACCACGTGGCGTCCGGCTTCGAGAGCCTCTTTGGTGTAAGAGAAGTGTGTGTCGTTGGGAGTTGCCACCACAATCACGTTGATCGACTTGTCGGAGAGCATCTCGTCGAAGCTGCGCGCGATGCGGACTTCGGGATACCTTGCCCTGGCGTTATTGGTGTGACGTTCAAGAACGCATGCGAGTTCCATACCCTCGACGCCGCGAATCATGGGGGCGTGAAATGCTTGACCAGCCAAACCGAATCCGATAAGTCCGACGCGAACCATAGATATTCCTCGTTCTTAGTTTCTGTTTGATCGCCGCAGTGGGTTAGAGCTCTGCCTAACGGTCTTTGAGACGACGGACGAATTTTAATCCAGACCAGACATCGGTGACGGCGCAGACTTTCACATCGACGAGTCCGGCGGCAAGGCCGGTTTCGCGGACGATGTTTTCGGTGAGGTCGGTCGGAACGCCGGAACTCTTCTTGGGCCAACTGATCCAGAGCATGCCGGCGGGAGCGAGCTGCTTGCTGACACGCTTGAAGTCTTTGGTCAACGATGAAGCAGACTTGCTGAAGACTATGGCGAAGTCGAGCGGGGTCTTGCCATCACTGACGGGTTCACACTTGGTTAAAGATCTCTTCAGTTGCGCGCCCACATCATTCGGCGCATCCACCAAGCAAACGTGAAAGCCATCTTTGATGCCCAACTTCTTCGGTAGGGGAGTGCCGGAGTATCCAGGCATGTGCGATCTTGCTAACGGGCTACGTTACTCGGAGTGGAGCCGGCAGATGCCGAAGGTCCGTTGGAAGGCGCGTACCATCCACGGCGCGAGCGAACCTTGAGATTCTTGCGGTCGTTGGCCACGATTTCGATCGTACGGTAATGGCCGTCGGTCTTGAGGTCCGCGGGCTTGTACGAAATGGCATACTGGCTGCGCAGTTCGTCCTGAATTTCGGCGAAGGCGTTGGCTACTTCGCGGATCTGGAAGGGAAAGAAAGCGTGTCCGCCGGTGGCATCGGCGATACGTTCGAGGACTTTGTCGCCAGCGCCCTTGGTGCCGCTCACGTTCGTGCTGATGGCATAGATGATGGCTTCAGCGCGTTGCGCCATTTCGATGGCCTCTTCGCGCGTGACATGGCTTTGGTTATCGTCTCCGTCGCTAAGCAGGATGATGGCGCGGCGTACCGGGGTCGACTTGGGTGCTTTCATCAACTTGTCGCGGCAGGCGAAATAGATTGCGTCGTAAAGCGCAGTACCGCCGCCGGGGCGCAGTTCATGTACGCCATGGGCAAGCGCCTCGGTTCTGTCAGTGAAATCCTGAGTGACTTCAGGCGTGACGTCAAAACCAACGATGAACGCCTTATCGTAATTCGGACGAACCGTCTGATTGAGGAACTCGATGGCTGATTCCTGCTCGAACTTGAATCGGTCGCGTACGGAATTGCTGGCGTCCACTAACAAACCGACTTGCAGCGGGAGATTGGTTTCTGCGTGGAAGCTGCGGATTTCCTGGGGCGGCTTGTTGTCGTCGAGGATCTGGAAATCATTCTGCTTGAGGTCGGTGATCCGGCGGCCATGCTTGTCGGTCACGGTGAAAACAACATTGACCTCGTTTGTGGTCGCCTTGATCGTGGTCAGATCGGAGGCCGGGGTGTCGGACGTTTTTTGATCTGCCGTAGAGCCGTCGCTTGCCGGGGCGGGAGGCTGCTGTTGTGTGGCCGGTTGCTGGCTTGCTGGAGACGGATTCGAGGATGCGTCTGGTGCAGATTGGGCTGGTGCGTTAAGGGTGAGCAGCGCCGATAACATTAGCGCGGCCCCCAAGGTTAAGGATGTACGCAAAGGTTTCTACCCCTGCAGAACATTATAGCTGTGATGGGCAAATCGGCTTCACGCATTGTTGGCTGGACTCAGGGCTTGGCGGCCGTATCGATGATTGCTTGCTGAAAAGCAACAAGTTCCTGGGGTAGAGGGCTGGTAAGAGCGATCTTGGCTCCCGTCCGCGGATGCGCCAGTTCCAGCTCAGCTGCGTGAAGAAAGTTCCTAGCCAATGACAGTGTCGGCCCAGTTACTTGCTTTACTCGCTGGGAGCGTATTTCCCGCGGAGCGCCGTAGAGGGTATCGCCGACAACGGGATGGCCGATCGACGAGAGATGTACCCGGATCTGGTGAGTGCGTCCGGTATCGATCTTGACTTCGACCAGCGTGAACTTGCCGTAGGGGGAGTCGATGCGGCGTATGACTTGGTAGTGAGAGACAGCCTCGCGGCCTCCGGAATGGCGCGTTGTCATGCGCGTGCGGCGAGCGCGGTCGCGGCTGATGCTAGCAGAGATGGTGCCGGAGTCCTTCTTGATCCAGCCGTGGACGAGCGCAATGTACTTCTTTTTTACCTCGCGGCGTGCGAATTGCTCGGCGAGTTTGCGGTGGGATTCGTCGTTCTTGGCGACGACGATCAGGCCGCTGGTTTCTTTGTCGAGGCGATGGACGATGCCGGGGCGCATCTCGCCGCCGACAGCCGAGAGAGTGGCGAAATGATGCAACAATGCATTCACCAGTGTGCCGCGGTTGCGGGCATCGTCGGTTGCTCCCGCGCCAGCGTGGACCATCATTCCAGCGGGCTTATTAATGACGGCGAGGTCGTCATCTTCGAAAAGAATGTCGAGGGGAATTTCTTCGGCAATAGCGCGAAGCGGAGGGCGCTCGGACGGGCCGAGAATTGCAATCTGCTCGCCACCGCGTAATTTCAACGAAGGCTTCGCGGGTCCGTCATCGACTCGGACTTTTTCTTCGGAGATGAGTTGCTGCACCCGCGCCCGGCTAACCTCGAGTGCAGTCGCCAGAAATTGATCCAGGCGCTTCCCGGCGTCGTCAGCCGAAACAGCAATGGTGCTTTGATCCGCCTCAGGCATTTCGAGCACGATGGTACCAGCATTGAACGTGTGGTCGCGGGCGCCTCGCCCGGGGGGCGCAAATGGAGGGCGTTTGGAGTGTTGGCGAATGCAGGTCGCCAACCTCGCGTTACGCCTACGTGAAAATCCTTAGCTTCCCTGTGCTCAGGAAACGCATCGAATGCGCCGATGATGGCTACCGGAAACTGGTTCGTACTAACTATCATTCTTTGCGCCGGTATCGGCGTTCCTCTCAGTCAATCCTCCGCCCAAACTAGCAACCCCGGTTTGCCCGATGCTCCATCGGAAATCGAGTTTCATCCCCACCACGGGGGCGACCCAGCCTCGGACCGCAAGGTCTCCTGGCGTTCCTTGCCCAAAGATTTCCTTCACGATCAAAAGTCGGTATGGACATTTCCGGCCGGACTGGCAAAGGGAAAACATTGGGTGCCTACGCTTGCGATCGCTGGAGGAACCGCGGTCCTGATTGCGACCGATAAGTACACCGCGCCGTACTTCAGAAATCATCAAGGGCAACTCGATGACATCAACGACCCCTTCAACGCGTATATCACCACAGCGGAAGTGGTTGCGGTTCCGGCAGCACTGATGGTCGCCGGCTATAAGCGCCAAGACGATTACCAGGTGCAGACGGCTATCCTCTGTGGCGAAGCTTACGCGAATTCGGCCATCGTAGATCTGGCGATGAAAGCCGTCACGCGCAGGAAGCGACCCATCGACGTGCCGTTAAACGGATCGTTTAACGATACGTTCTTCAGCGGCGGGCAGTCGCCATTTCGGGGCAGTTCGTTCCCGTCGGGGCATGCTGCAGGGGTGTTCTCGGTTGCTACGGTAGTTGCCGAGCGATATCGCAATCACAAATGGGTTCCGTGGCTCGCGTACAGCTTTGCCGCAGTCATCAGCTTCTCGCGCGTTACTACCAGCGCCCATTTTGCCTCGGATGTATTTTTGGGAGCAGCGCTAGGCTACACGGCAACGAAATACACCGTCTTGCAACCGCGATAGCCGCTGGACTCATAGCGCTTTAGGAGGTTGTGTGCCCCATCTTCCATCAAGCAGAGCGAGGAATCTCTGCCGGATGGCAGCTGTTCCGGGGTAGGGATGTTTCGACTCCGCCGGAGTTCCGCTTCGCTGCACTCCGACTGCGCTCAACGTGACACTTGCTCTTACAGTTGTTCCGATTACTCGGATTGAAATTGCGACGTTGAACTGCTCTACCGTGTAGCGCTAACGGTTTGAGTTGAGGCTGATTTTGTTCCCGGTCTCAACCACCAGATCAGGCCTCCACCGAGAACCAATCCGATCGCGATCAACTGTGTGCCGGTCATCGCGCCGCCGAAGACGGAGCCGCGGCCGGGATCGTCGCGCAGGTATTCGAGGAAGAAACGGGCGACGCCGTAGATAAACAGGAATGCTCCGAAGATCTGGCCGTCAAATTTTCTGCGTTTCAACAGCCACATCAGGAAGAAAAAGTTGGCGAACTCGACGGCCGATTCAAAAAGCTGGGTGGGCTCGAGGGGAATTCCGAGCGGAGTCCCGGTAATCGAATTGGCCAGCGGATTGTGAAAGGTGACGCCCCACCAATGATGCGTAGGTTTGCCGTAGCAGCATCCGGCAGCGAAGCAGCCGAGGCGACCGATGGCATGTCCAAGGGCGAGACCCGGGGCAAAAGCATCGCAGGTGCCCAGCGGCGGCATGTGATTCCTGCGCACGTACCAGGCGGCGGCGACGAAGGCTGCGATCAGCCCTCCAGAGAAAACTCCACCCGATTGCAGCGTGTTGATGCTGAAGATCTCGCTCTTGTGTGCGGAGTAGTAACTCCACTGATTGATGATGTAAAGAAGCTTCGACCCCAGAATTCCGCAAAGAACTAGGAGAATGCCGAAATTCCAGGCCTTGTCTCCGTTGTAGCCAAGGCGTTCGGAGTTGCGGACGCCTACCCAGAGGCCGAGCAAGACACCGAGAGAGACGAGGAATCCGTAGGTCGGGAGGAAGAAACTTCCGATATGAAAGAGTTGTGGGAACACTGGTTATTAGATGCGGGAACTTGGGATTTGCTACTTCGTTAGTCTAGCAGGTTCGAATGGCTCAGTTCCGAGTTGAGGTGCGCTTCCGGACAGAGCAGGTCAGAGGGTAGGGATGCTTCGACTGCGCCGGAGTTCCGCTTCGCTGCACTCCGGCTCCGCTCAGCATGACTGGACACTTGAAAGAACAAGCCGACCCACTGAGCCGTGTGACGGGGCCGAGAATGAACCCGTCGGTAGACGTTGGGCGCCCGCCGAGACCCTTTAGGCATCTGCGCATGGCGCAGCGTTGCTCACCGGATCCTAGTTCGAGTCGAGCTCCCGTTCATTCTGCATTGGTTCAAATATCGGTTACCCGCCATCACCAACCTGGCAGGTCGGCTTTCAAAATGGATGCTAGGGAAAAGGCGCGAAGTTGGCAAGTGGAAGACAGCAAATAGTTGGCAGAAAGCTTGCAACTAAAGTAACGCAGCATTCACACGAAGGGTCCCATTTTAACTTGCACGAGGCCGATTCTTCGTGCTCGCGGATCGTTCCAAGTACTTGATTCTGTTGTGTAGCTTTGAGTGTATACTCTGGAGTCAATTTTGGGGCAGAGCGCTCGTCTGCGGATGGGCGGGCGCCGGAGCGATTTCAAGCAATGTCGAGGCTGCGCACGACCGCAATTGCGGCGGCGTCAATTCTGGTCCTCGTACACGTGTCGATTCTGGTTGCGCGCTACGGAACAGACACAGCATCGCTGTGGGGCGATTGGATTGAGACGATCGCGCCCCTCACCGCCGCGGTGATTTGCTGGCAGACCTCGCGGCTCGCCGGTCCATTCGGCAAGCGAGTTTGGCGGCTCACCAGTTTTTCATTCCTACTCATCACCATTGGGCAGGCCGGCTACACCGAGTACTACGACTACCTTCACGCGCCGCTTACGAGTGTGTATCCCGGCGATGTCCTTGTTTTCTTCTGGGTCGTCCCGATCGTGATGACATTGTTCCTGACCCCTCGCGATCCGAACAGCGACTATCAGTGGCTGCGGGTTTGCGACTTCACGCAAGTCTGCGCACTCGTGCTGGCTGTGGAGTTATCGCAAATCTATGTTCCTTCGCGATGGCAGCTCGCGAGCCAGGCAATGCAGATCAGCACGATGCACGCCGGCATCTTTTTTTTCGGTCTGATCGCAGCCAGCTTCCTGGTGCGTGCCGCTCTAGCTGCGAATCATGTCGAGAAGGCGTTCTTCTGGCGCATGGGCGCGTTTCTCGTCGCGTATGCAGTTGTATCGAATGGAACCCTCTACTACCAGGCTTCGGGCCAATACAAGCAGGGCCAGTGGACGGACCTGCCGTGGACGCTTGTGAGTTGCTTGCTGATCCTGCTGGCCGGCACGTGGAATGAGGTTGAGCCAGCAGTGGCGGGTGTTTCTGCTTCTCCGGGCTTCCGGCTGCTGGCTCAATTTTCTCCGCTGGTGATTCCTGCGATTGTTTTTCCGCTCGTGCTGAGCATTGCCCGCGAGCAATTTTCATGGTCCGTGGTTCTGGTGATGTTTTCGTTTGCCGCCGCGGGTGGGCGGATGTTTATCGTGCAGAGACAGTTGCTGCGCAGTTCGCACGAGTTGGAGAAGAACCTCTCTTTGTTGCGCGGCATCATGGAGAGCACCCCAGACGCGGTTTTCGTAAAAGATCTCGACAAGCGTTACATGATGATTAATCCCGCGGCTGCGAACCTGGTCGGCATGACGATGGGCGAAGTGCTGGGTAATACCGACATGACGGTGTTTCCCACTGAGACGGCGCGTTGGCTGATGGATCGGGACCGCCAGGTGATCGAGACGGGAGTGAGCCTGACTTATGAATTTTCTCGTCCCTTAAGCGGCGTCAATCGCACGTATCTCACGACCAAGGGCCCTTATCTCGACTCCGAAGGAAAAATCGCAGGCGTACTAGGGATCTCACGAGATATTACGGATCGCAAGCTTGCGGAAGAAGCAATCCGGCAATCGCAACAAAAATTGCGGATGCACTTTGAAAAGACGCCGCTGGCCGTGGTGGAGTGGGATCTGGATTTTCGAGTTGCGGCATGGAATCCGTCGGCAGAGCGAATCTTCGGCTACACGCGCGAGGAGGCGATAGGGCAAACCGGAGATTTCATCTTGCCACCGGAGTTGCGTCCACAGATCCATCAGCTCTGGAAGAAAGTAATCGCGAAGGAAATTGGAGAGCAAGGAAATGTGAATGCGAACGAGAACATCACGAAAACAGGAGAGGTGATTTCGTGCGAGTGGTACAACACACCACTGGTCGATGAAGCGGGCAAAGTGCTGGGGGTCGCGTCACTCGTGCAGGATGTCACGGAGCGAAGGCGCGCGGAAGAAAAATTTCGCGGTCTGCTGGAATCGGCTCCCGACGGAATCGTGGTGGCTGATCGCGAGGGCAGGATTGTCCTGGTAAACGCGCAAACCGAGAAGTTGTTTGGTTACGGACGCGAAGAATTGTTGGGGCAACAGATCGAGATGCTGCTGCCAGAACGCTTTCGGGCAAAACATCCGCCACACCGTGCGGACTTTGCAGCAAGACCTGAGGTCCGTGAAATGGGCCAAGGGATGGAGTTGTACGGCCTCCGTAAGGATGGAACGGAGTTTCCGATCGAAGTGAGCTTGAGCCCGCTTCATACCGAGCAGGGGATGTTGATCTCGAGCGGTATTCGGGACATTACGGAGCGCGTGGCTCTTGAGGAGCGACTGCGGCAGTCTCAAAAGATGGAGGCCGTCGGCCGGTTGGCTGGCGGGATCGCCCATGACTTCAACAATCTTCTGACGGTAATTCTGGGATACACGCAGATCCTGGATGACGGGATTGCCCGCGGCAGTCGCGAATCGGAGAGTACCAGCCAGATCAAATCTGCAGCCAATCGCGCGGCTGGCATCACGCGGCAGCTGCTCGCCTTTAGCAGGAAGCAAGTACTCTCTCCGCGAGTGATCAATCTGAATGATGTTGCGCTGAATCTCGACTCACTGTTGCGGAGATTGATTGGCGAGGATATCGAAGTCATGACTGTACCGGCCAACGATTTGGGATCGGTGAAAGCCGACCCGGGTCAGATCGAACAGGTCATCATGAATCTCGCGCTAAATTCCCGTGACGCTATGCCAACCGGCGGGAAGCTCACGCTGGAGACTGCGAACGCAACGTTGGACGAGACCTACGCCCGCCAGCACCAGCCTGTTATCCCTGGAAGGTACGTGATGCTGGCGGTGAGTGATACGGGCGCGGGAATGAGTGCCGAGACAATGACGAGGATTTTCGAACCCTTCTACACGACGAAAGAGGTCGGAAAGGGGACTGGCTTAGGATTGTCGATGGTGTACGGGATCGTGAAGCAGAGTGGCGGATACATCTGGGTGTACAGCGAACCTAGCCAGGGAACAACGTTCAAAATTTATCTTCCTCGCGTAGATCAGCCGGCGGAAGGCGTAGGCTCCGAGCAACATCCGGTGAACGTGCTGAGGGGAACGGAAACAATCCTGTTGGTGGAAGACGATCCGCAGCTTCGTCAGTTGAGCACATCGGTGCTTGCGCACTGCGGGTATAACGTACTCACGGCGAGCACGCCGGAGGAAGGACTGGCGATTTGCGAGAACAATCACAGCGATATTCGGCTGCTGATCACCGATGTCGTGATGCCGCGCATCAACGGGCGGCAGCTCGCAGAAAGGGTTATCAAGATGCGCCCTCAGATCAGGGTGCTGTACATTTCGGGATACACCGATAATGCGATCGTGCACTACGGCGTGCTTGATCCCGGACTATGGTTCCTGCCTAAGCCCTTTACGCTTTCCGCGCTCGTCGGGAAAGTGAGGGAAGTTCTCGATGCGCCGACGAATTCGGCTCCGACTCAGCAATAGCCGACCACCTAGTGAGCGCTCTCGGCCCAGTAACTAGTCCGTGCCAGCACCGAGGCACTCCCGCCCTCTCTTAGTTGCACACGCAGCTGGTGGAGCCCTAGCTGCGGATTCTGCGGCGCGAAGCTCAACAAGTACCGGCTATGCAGGTGATTGGTGAAGTCGTTCATCCGTATTTCGAATTTCTTGCGAGTCGTGAAAAGTTCGTACTCACCTCCAGTCATCGTGGCGACGGTACGGGGGACATTCCTCCGCATCAACTGCGCAGTGCGATAGGCGAGATCCATAAGGTCCATGGTCGGGTGCATCTCATTCTTCTGAGCGCCGGGTTTGTTTGTACCTCGCCCGGTATCGAGAATGTTTGAGAGGCCCGGAGAAAAAGTGAGCGCGTACATCGTGGCGTTGATTCGGCCAATCGCGGAGACCGCATCCTCGATCTTTACGTGACTTCCGTGATCGTGGACCTCGCTGATCAGCAGGAGAATGCGCTGGCGATCCTCGGGTTCGTCATTCAACAAGGCGATGGAGTATGCCGTTGCATCAAGGATAGCGGCGCCATCGTCTCCCTGTTGCAGGTTGGAGAGATCGGCATCGATATGACGTTCTTCCGGAGTGAAGTTGCGGGTGAGTTCTACCTTGCTGTCGAACTCTACGAGGGCGACTCTTGCTTTGCCGGTCGCGAACAAAGGGCTGAGCATGCTCTTCAAGCCCTGCATGCGGTCGAACTCGAAGAAGGCGCGGCGGCCCCGCTGGATGGCGACGACGAGCGAGATTGGTTGGCCTTCGGGCGTGTCGTCGAGCCGGACAGATTGCAGGACGCCGTTGTCTTCAATGATGAAATCTTGTGCTTGCAGTCCGTAGACGATGGAACCTTGAGAATCTCTGACCAATGTCGGGATCAGGACGAGGTTCGAGCGCGAGCGAACCGTAGGCTGCTGAGCGGTGGAGGCGGCGAGCAAGGCGAGGAGGCTGAACAGCGATGAAGCAAGGCGCGGATTAACCCGCTTTGCGGTCTTCCTGCAGAACCTCATCGAGTGCATGCACTAACTGATGCGCGCGCTTCTGGTAATCGGTTGTCCGGCCGTCTTGTTTCTTTCGGACAAGGTGATACTCGTCGGCGATGTTGAGAGCGGCGAGCACCGCAAGACGTACGGTGTCGATGGTGTTCGTGGCTTCGGCGACGGCCCGCATCTTGGCGTCAACATACTCGGCTAGTTTGAGAATGTAGTCGGGATCGGAGCCGCGGAGGTTATAGGCCTGGTCGAAAATCTCTACCCGTACGCTGGCGTTCTGCGCGTCTTTAACAACTGGATCTTTGGTCGCTGTCGCCATCGTTGTTCTCCGTGAATGGCCCTGGGAAGCTAGCTGGCCTCGGCGAGCGATTCGATCTGAGCCAGCATCTTCTCCACACGGCCGCGAACGTCTTCGCGTTCTTTCTTCAGTTGCACAGTTTCGCGCCGCAGACGAACGAGTTCTTCTTCGCGATCATGCATCTGCTCACGCAACCGTTGGGCGTCGTGTTCGGCAGCGGCCTGAGCCTGCTTTGCCGCCTTGTACAGCTCTATAGTGCGATAAATCTTCTGTTCCAGTGCTTGAAAATCGTCGGCCGGAACCTGCTCTGCTAATGATTCAACTGCATTCGACGCCATAATCCCGCTTCCCAAGGAGAGAATTCGAACTTAAACGCAGTATACTCCACATCCCTGTGGAGACTGAGGGGACTCTCGCTTACTTTTTGACACGTCCTCGGGTCGAAGGTACATGCGTGCCTGTGGCTTTTTGAACGCAAACCCCGGATCGCAACTTCACATCCAATACTTCGGCAGTCTGATGCGCAATTCTGAAGTTATGCCCTCCTATTTTGTCGCTCTGCTAGTGGCGGTTGTGCTGCTCTATTGCGTCGCTCCGCGAACTCGCGCGCAAACGGCGCAGAATCGAGGCAGCCAGGCCACTGCAAGTCCCGGAACAAACTCCACCCAGATCGCTCGCGGAAAGTACATTGTCGAAGGTTTGGCGATATGCGGCATGTGCCATACTCCGCGCACCGATTCCGGAGAAATTGATCAGTCGCGCTGGCTCGATGGGGCGTCGTTGTGGCTGTTGCCGGCGCATCCGAGTGCTGATTGGCCACTGAAGGCGCCACGGCTCGCGGGTTCTCCAGCAGCGAGCGATGAGGAACTGGTCCGACTGCTGACGACCGGTGTTTGGAAGACTGGGAATCATCTGCGGTCTCCGATGCCACAGTTCAGGATGAGCCAGGCAGATGCGGAGGCGGTTGTTGCCTATCTGCGGTCGTTGACTCCGCACGCTGGCGACTGAAGACCCGGATATCCGGATTGGCTATAATTCCGTTCGTCTTGCCAGGAGGCTCCCATGAAGTCCTATCTCTCTCTCGCTTGGGGAGTGCTTATCGTACTTTTTGCCCTGCCCGTCACCAGTGCCGCGAAGACCAAGGTCGAATTGAAAGATGCCCAAGGGAAAGACGTCGGCAGCGTTGTCATCTGGGATCAGGGACCCGGAGTCGCGCTTCAGCTAAACCTGCATGATCTTCCGCCTGGAGAGCATGCCATCCATTTCCACCAGGTTCCTAAATGTGAATCGCCGGACTTCAAGTCGGCAGGTGGGCATTTCAACCCGGAGAATAAGAAGCACGGGTTCGATAATCCCGAGGGCCACCACGCCGGCGATATAAAGAATTTCACGGTCGGGGCAGATGGCACGGCCAAGGCCAAATTGGAAAATGCCGATGCAACGCTTAAAGATGGCCCACACTCGCTCTTGAGCAGTGGCGCTGCGATCGTGGTGCATGCGAAAGCGGATGATTATAAGACCGATCCCTCAGGGAACTCCGGAGACCGCATCGCTTGTGGAGTGATCACGAAATGAGCTCCGCCTCGTAGATGCGCGCTGAATTTGGGTGGAGCTAGAGCGGTTAGGAAATGGTGTGAACCATCTTCGCCTGCACCCAGAGCAATGTCATGCTTAGCGCAGCCGGGCGAAGCGGAACTCTGGGGGAGTCGAAGCATCCCTAACCTCACAGTGGAGTGCCCGCGGTAGGATTCCTCGCTCCGCTCGGAATGACCATTGTAGTTAGGCCATGAGCCTCGAACCTTTGGAGTTCTGATCGTCTGAGGGCCGGAGGTCTAGGGTCTGCGGGTCCTTGTCAGGATCGCAACTTTGCTAATCTCCGTGCGGCTTCATCCAGCGTCTCCGGTTTCTTGCAGAAGGCGAAGCGCACTTGCTTCGCGCCGTCTTTTGGATCGCGATAGAAGCTTGAACCGGGCACGCAGGCCACCCCAATTTCCTGAACCAGATACTTCGCAAATGACACGTCATCTTTGTAGCCGAAGGCGGAGATATCGGTCATGACGTAATACGCGCCCCGCGGACGAAAGCACTTGAAGCCTGCCGTCGTCAGTGCGGGCATCAGATGATCGCGGCGGACGCGGTATCCCTCGGCTAGTTTCGTGTAGTAAGCCTCCGGAAGGCTGAGCGCTGCTGCGCCAGCTTCTTGCAGCGGAGCCGGAGCGCCAACCGTAAGGAAGTCATGTACCTTGCGGATTGCGTTCGTGATCTTTTCGGGCGCAACCGCCCATCCGACGCGCCATCCCGTGACGCTGTAGGTTTTGGACATGCCGTTGATTGTGACGGTGCGGTCGCGCATTCCGTCGAGCGAAACCATCGAGACGTGCTCGGTGCCGTCGTAGAGGATGTGCTCGTAGATTTCATCGGTGATCGCCAAGACATCAAACTCAACGCACAGGTCGCGGATCAGTTCGAGTTCTGTGCGCGTGAAGACCTTGCCGGTGGGGTTATTCGGCGTGTTCAGAATGATGGCCTTGGTGTGCTTGTCGAAAGCGCGGCGGAGTTCCTTTTCGTCGAAAGTCCACTCGCCCACATCATCTTTCGGCGGACGCAGCTTCACGAATTTTGGCTTCGCCCCGCTTAGTACTGAATCGGGTCCATAGTTTTCATAGAATGGTTCGAAGATGACGACCTCGTCCCCTGCGTTGCAGACGGCCAGCAGGGTCGAGATCATGGCTTCGGTCGATCCACAGCAGACGGTGATTTCTTTTTCGGGATCGACGGTGATCCCTTGCCAGATGCCCATTTGACGGGCGATGGCGTTACGCAAGCTCTTCGCGCCCCAGGTGATGGCATATTGATTGACATCGGCCGCGACGGCCTCTTGAGCCGCCTTTTTGATCTCAGCCGGAGCGGAAAAGTCTGGGAACCCTTGGGCGAGGTTCACCGCGCCGTGCAGCATGGCTTGCCGCGTCATTTCGCGGATTACGGATTCGGTGAAGTGGGAGACCTTGTCGGAAAGGAAATGCTTGGTGGGCATACGAAGGCAGACTAGCACAGTGCCTTTCCACGCATGATTCTTCACCACAGGGTACACAGAGGAACACAGAGTTCCCCGTGGTCCCCTGTGTCCTCTGTGGTGAGTGGGTTTATTTGGGGGCTACGGTTTGAATCCTACGCTCTGCCAGAGTTCCGCCGTGTGGTACATCGTGCCGTTGGTGATGACGTATTCGACGTTGCGGGTGTTGTGGATGTCCTGGAGAGGGTCGCCGTTGATCAGGATCAGGTCGCCGCGCTTGCCTTTCTCGACTGTGCCAGTCTCTTTTTCCAGGTGCATGGCGCGCGCCGGGACGATCGTTGCGGCCTGGATCGCTTCCAAGGGTGTGAATCCGGCTTGCACGTAGAGTTCGATTTCGCGATGCAGGCTGTAGCCGGGCACGGCTTGATCTGTGCCTGCGACAATCGGAATCCCTGCCTTGTGTAGCGCGCCGACCACGGCGATGCCTTTTTGAAATACCTTCTCGCCAATCTCGGACCGCTCGGACGGCGGCTCGACATCGGTCAATGGCTGAGCAAGCTCTGGAGCGATTTTCTCTATGCCAGGTTCGAAGCTGGCCGGTGGCTTAGCCGTGGTGGCGCCGAACAGTTCAAACAGCGCCATGGTTGGATCGACAACCGTGTGATGGTCCTTGAGGAATACGATGGCCTTCTGCGCTTCGGGAGAGTCCAGGTTCAGGTCTGCGGTCGCCTTCATGCGATCGACGCGATTCATATCTTTAGGAAACGGAGAATGCATGATGTCGACGATGTAATGGAGGTGGTTGATCTGGTCCTGGCCGGCCTCGATGATCTGGAAGGCATCCAGGCCTTGTGGCACATGGCCGGTGACGGTCATGCCGAGACGATGCGCTTCGTCAGCCACGGCCTTTACCTCTTCGAGTTTGACCGAACTATAGATCTTCATCTGCTGGAAACCGGCGTCGTGGTAGCGATCGACCCACTGGCGGGCCTGCTCGGGAGTGTCGACGCGCTGGACACCGAGGGCCAACGGACCGTTGCCATCAACGATTCCCGCGAGCAACAACCGCGGACCAAGGCCGCGGTTCTGCGCAATGGCGTCACGCACGGAGCTGATGAACTCGAATTCGTTTCCGCAGTCGCGGACCGTGGTTACGCCGGCGGCGAGATAGATCGGTCCCCACTCGACCTGCTCGAAGTGCGCGTGCATGTCCCAGAGGCCGGGCAGCAGAAACTTTCCTTTCGCGTCGACTACGTTCGCGTCTTTGGGAATCTTTACTTTGGATCGTGGACCGACAGCCTTGATGCGTCCGTTCTCGATGACAACGGCAGAATCCTCGACGGGGGCGGCTCCCGTGCCATCAATCAGCGTGGCGCCTACGATAGCGAGGACTGGGCTGTGGCTGCCCGGGATTCCTTTGGAAATGTCGGAGAGCGCGCTCATATTGTCGGATCCGGCGCGTCCGACGAAGGCGCCGAGGGCGCTCTCGTATCCGTCACGGATGGCTTCGAAGTGGTCAAACTCGGCGTCAGTGGTGATGGAAGCGACGAGGTTGCGATTGGCGTCGAACCAAAGCGTCTCGCGTCCCCAGATGAGTCCTTCGATGGTGTAGCGGTCAAGCTTTTCGTCTTTATCACCGACGTGGATCGTGTCCGTGCCGCGCGGTTCGATCTTCACCGATCCGGTGGGAAGTGTGGAGAGTTGCGCAGGTGATCCGTGCGTCGCCCAGTAGCGGACCATGAGCATCTGCATGGTCGTGGGCGCGTAGCCAGCGATGGTGAAGAACGGGCCAGAAGGGGAATCGGAGTCGGTCTGCTTGTCGCGGCTGTGGAGATGAACTTTGCCATTGTCGATGGTCAGCGCTTCGTCGATCGAAACGGGGCGTGCAGTGCGGCCCTTGATCTCGAAAGCCTGTGGAGTCAGGTCCGAGGCACCGCGGAAGACAGTGGAAAGCGGAACTGCGGAGCCGCGGTCGGTGAACTTGAAATCGATCTTTGCGTTGATCGAGTCGCCGTCGTGGCGGATTTCGTAGGTTTCCTCACCGATGGGTTGCTCGAACTTGTGGAGGGTGAATTTGCCTTGCTCGAGAGCGGTGCCACCCGTTTGCTGGCCTAAGGCCCAAAGAGAGGTGAATGTGACGAGGATGAGAGCGTAAATGGTTTTTCGCATAGGTCAGATTGGAGCTTTCGAAGCAGGCGAAATTATAACGGTCCGCACGCCCGAAGATGCAATTCAGGCTGGGCGTCCGAATCGTGCCTGGGAACGAGCCTTGGCTTTGGCGGCTTCTTCTTCGCGATTCTTGGGTGGGGCGGTGGTTTCCATTGAGTACAAAAGACGCCGTGAAACCATTGTGACTTCCTCGACTGCGGCGTCGAAAGAGGCTTCATTGGCCTTGGATGGTTTGGCGAATCCCGTAATCTTGCGTACGAATTGCAAAGCCGCCGCGCGGACTTCGTCGTCCGTGGCGGGAGGTGCGAAGTTGAAGAGAACTTTGATATTGCGACACATAGTTGCCCCCGGCCCAGGATTAGGAAACTGACTTGAGATATCCATTTTCGCAAATACAGCAGACTTCAGCTTGGGTCGCGATTGCTTTTGCTTCCTCCTCGTCCTCGGCGCGAATCCTTGGCGTTCTCTGCGATTCAGGCTCTTTCTTTACCGCTGAGTCGCAGAGGACAACGCATCGTGGGTGCCACTTGTGTAGACCGAGGGCCCCCGCTCTTCGTGCTATAATTCTTTATTCTCAGTTGCTTAGAGCACGGAGGACTGTATCGACAAACGTTTTATCCGCATCAATGACCGCATTCGGGCCCGCGAAGTTCGCGTGATCGATGATGAGGGCAACCAGCTCGGGATTTTGCCCCCGTACGAAGCGGTCAGAAAAGCCCGCGAAAAGAATCTGGACCTGGTTGAGATTTCGCCCACCGCGCAGCCTCCCGTATGCCGCATCATGGATTACGGGAAGTATCTCTACCAGCAGGAAAAGAAAGAGCGCGAAGCCAAGAAGCACCAGAAGACGATCACCGTAAAAGAGGTCAAGTTCCGTATCAACGTGGACGACCACGATTACGAGACGAAGAAGAATCACGTTCTGCGGTTTCTGGGCGAGGGCGACAAGGTAAAGGCAACGATTTTCTTCCGCGGCCGTGAGATGACGCGCACAGGGCTGGGACGCCAGATCCTGGAGCGGCTGATCAAAGACGTGGAGACGGAGAGTATTGTTGAGTTCCGTCCGCGGCAAGAAGGAAACACGCTGCACGCGATCCTGGCTCCGAAGAAATCGGACAAGGAGCGCGAGAAAGAAAAGCAGAAGGCGGCAGCGGCGCGTAGTGCGCCCAGTCCGAGCGCTCCACCACCGGCGCAGGTCGCCAAGCCCGCGTCGTAAACGGGTGCTGGCGCATACTACAAATTCATCGCAATTGGCACTTAGCACTTGGCATTTAGCCGGTCTAGACAATGCCGAAGCTGGGGTGTTGCCTTGGCTAAGTGCCAAATGCCAATTGCTAAATGCTGAGGTTTTTATGCCGAAACTGAAAACACACAAGGGCGCTGCCAAGCGCTTCAAAAAGACGGCGACAGGAAAGGTGAAGCGGGGACACGCGAAACTGCGTCACATCCTGACGTCGAAAGAAACCAAAACCAAGCGGAAGATGCGTAAGGCGGGTTTGGTGAGCGATGGAGATCTCGCCAAAGTTTTGCGGATGATTCCGTACCAGTGAGGAATTGAGCGATTTGGCGATTGAGTCATTGCGCGATTGAACAAATCGCACAATCACCCGGTCACACAATCGCACAATTTTCGGCGTGTGAAGAGGCCATCGATCGCTCGCGCGATCGTCCTTACCTCCAGCCGCCATTAAAAAGAAAGCAAAAAGGAGAACACCATGCCTCGTGTAAAGCGCGGAACCAAACGCCGCCAGAAACGCAAGAAGATATTAGACCGCGCAAGCGGTTATTTCCTGACTAAATCAAAGCTGTACCGTTCGGCGAAAGAGTCCGTCGAGCGCGGCCTGAAGTTTGCCTACGCCGGACGCAAGCAGCGCAAGCGGCAGTTCCGCTCGCTATGGATTGTGCGGATCGGCGCCGCGGCCAAGCTGAACGGACTGAGCTACAACCAGTTCATCCACGGCCTGAAGGTTGCTGGTGTTGAACTGGATCGCAAAATTCTGGCGGATTTGGCGGTGAATGATCCGGCGGGGTTTGCGGGGCTGGCGTCGCAGGCCAAGACGGCGCTGGCGTAAGACAGCGGTCAGCTCTCAGCTATCAGTGGACAGCGCGGCTTCCCGCCGCGCTGTGGCTCCATATTTATCTGCAAATCGTGGTGCTCTCGTTGGGACACTGCTTGTGGGCGCGGAGAGAATTCCCTGCTGTCGCAGTGGTGAAGTGTAGCTGATAGGGATCCTTCGACTTCGTAAACCGATTCGCTTCGCGATTCGGTTTACTTCGCTCAGGATGACAGTGGTTGATTGCCTGATGGCTTATAGCGTTCCCAAACTGACGGACTATTCTGCGGCGGCGCTGGAGAAGGCTGCGGGCGAGTGCGTTGCTGCGTGCGAGACTGAGTCTGCCGAAGTTCGGAGTGACGCGGATTTGAAGGCGTATCGCGATCGGTGGATGGCGCGCAAGAATGGCATGCTGACGCAGATTAACGATATGTGGCTGAAGGGGGCGCCGAAAGAAGCGAAGCGCGACGCCGGGATGCGCGTAAACGAGTTGAAAGCGCGCATCACAGAGTTGGTGGAGGCAACGCACGTCTCTGCTGGAGGTGCCGACTCGCTGGCGGGCGAACGAGTCGATATCACTCTTCCTGGCGTGCGACGGGCGATTGGGGCTGAGCATCCTGTCATCAAAACTCGCAACGAGATCGTTTCCGTGTTTCAGCGGCTCGGATACTCCATTGCCGAGGGGCCCGTCGTCGAGACTGATTACTACAACTTCGAGGCGCTGAATTTTCCTCCGAATCATCCGGCGCGCGATACGCAGGACACGCTGTTCATCGCGGGGCAGCAGGCGAAACCGCAGCGCGAGCGGTTGCTGCTGCGCACGCATACGTCTCCGGTGCAGATTCGCACGATGGAGAAGATGCGTCCGCCGATTCGCATCGTGATTCCCGGGACAGTGCATCGCAACGATCCTCCGGATGCGAGCCACTCGCCGATGTTTCATCAGATCGAGGGGCTAGCGGTCGATACGAACATTACCTTCGGCGATCTGAAGGGGACGCTGGATCATGCGATGAAGGCCCTGTTCGGGTCGTCGGTGAAGACGCATTTCCGGCCGTCATTCTTTCCGTTCACCGAGCCCAGCGCCGAACTATATGTCACGTGCTTCATCTGTGGCGGGAGTGGGAAGCGCGGGGCGGACCCGTGCCGTCCATGCAAGCAGACTGGATGGATCGAGGTGCTGGGGTGCGGCATGGTTGACCCCAATGTATTCGAGTTCGTGAAGAACAACGGGTATGACCCTAAGAAGGTTTCGGGATTTGCTTTCGGGATGGGCGTGGATCGGTTGGCTTTGCTGAAGTACGGCGTCGACGATTTGCAGTACTTCTTTCAGGGGGATGTGAGGTTTTTGGAGCAGTGGTCGTAAAGAGGTGTCATCCTGCGCGTAGTGAGAATTTCGCCAAAGCGAGAGTGTCACGGAGTCGAAGGATCCCTCCAAGGTAGCCTGAAGGCGAGCCCTTGAGGCATTCTCTCTGCCGCTGTGAAGAGAACTCCCTCGTTAGGCCGTCGGACTATTGAGATGAAAGGGATCCTTCGACTGCGGTTTTGCTTCGCTGTTCGCGAAGCAAAATCCTCGCTCAGGATGACAGCGCATTTGGCAACCGAATGAAACTTTCCGCCAATTGGATTCGTGATTACGTTGATCTCATGGTCGACGATCGTCGGCTCGCCGAGGATTTGACCGACGTTGGGCTTGGTGTCGAGGGGATCGAGGGGAATGGTCCGGATACGGTCTTTGAGATGGAGATCGGGACGAATCGTCCGGATGCGATGAATCATTACGGTGTAGCGCGGGAGGCGGCTGCGATTTATGACTTGTCCTTGAAGTCTCTCGACCCCAAGCTGCCCTCAGCGGCTAGAGCCGCGTCTTCCGGCGCGTCTGACGCGGCCCTTAAGGGCCGCTCTTCCACGGAGCGAGACGCGTCGTTTTCAGCGGGCCAGAATTCCGCATTTCCGATTGTGGTCGAAGAGCCATCGCTTTGTCCGCGATTTTCTGCTCGGGTTATTCGCAATACGCACATCAATGCTTCGCCGGAGAAGATTGCGCGCCGGTTGCAGTTGCTTGATCAGCGGCCGATTTCGAATGCCGTGGATGCCACGAATTACGT
>Ga0126370_10000120_pt1 | contig 25944 bp, 17 predicted proteins | sample PanSoiMetaPlot_3_FD_92586 | JGI IMG/M metagenome (GOLD analysis project Ga0126370, IMG submission 92586) | Tropical forest soil microbial communities from Panama - MetaG Plot_3 | ecosystem: Environmental > Terrestrial > Soil > Tropical forest > Bulk soil | place: Panama | collected 2016-02-17 | reverse complement strand
GCGAGTTCAGATACACCACCCCGGGCTGCAGGCTAAGCAAATCCGGTACATTCCGGCCCTCCATGGGCAGGGCTTGAATTGTCGAATTGCTCACGGCGTTGCCAATCGTCGCATCACTGGTATTGACGGCCTGGGCAACGTCGCTGACCTCGACCGTCTCCGCTATGGCCTCGACCGTGAGGGCAAAATTTATGGTGGCGGGTTGGCTCACGAGCAGTTCGGCGGTCTTCGCCTGCTTGCCAAATCCTGCTTTGGTGGCGGTAACCGTGTATCGCCCGGGAGGAATTTGGGGAAAGTCGTAGGCGCCGCTCTGGTCGGTACTACGGCTAGCACGGAATCCAGTGGTTGGGTTGTCGAGGCTAATCTCGGAGCCGCCCAGTAGGGCTCCCGAGGAATCCGTCACCGTGCCGCGCAAGGAGGTAAGACCCGTCTGCGACCAGACGAGATTGGCAAAGCTGAGGAGCACTAACAACGAGAGTCTTGTCCATGTGGCGTCTTTCATACTATGGTCTCCCACACAGCAATTCGACAATTGTCGACCGGCAACAAAAGGAACTGCGCTCCCCTTTGAGGAACTATCGGCAGAAAAATACCGATGAATAACTCCCTGGCAACCCTACTATAGTTGTGCAAGGTTAGGGTCATCCCGGCTGGACGTCAAGCAAAAAAGTTGGTTATCCGATGCTCCGGCGCATAAGAATTGTCAATGAATTGTTGACAACTTGTCAGTAAGTTGTCGTAACACACAAGCAAAATCACTTTTTGCCCAACAAAAGGAGGGTTATGCCGCGCATTGCTGCTGCGCGCGTGTTGGTGCTTGCTGGCCGACGGCAGACTTCCAAAACCATCTGGCAAGTATCCCGCATAAAAGCTTCCTCAATATTGCAGCGAGAAGCCGATTTGCCTCCCCACAGCGGGTCGAAGGAAGTGCCGCCGGGGGACCTCTGTTCCGATTCCTGAGTGGCGGACACGAAAACGAAGTTTTTTGCCGAGAATTCGCAATCTTGTGAAGTACATTGAAATCCTACAGGCAAGGTGAGCCGATCAATGCGAATAGCAAACGCGAGAAGCCCTCTACTTTGTCGGGTGCAACGCAGGCGGGGTCTCTCGCCATATGATTTTTGAAATCTGCCGGTTTCAATGCTCCAGTAACTCGTTTACGGCACGGTGTGCCTGATCGATGGCGGTATCCGTGTACGCTGTGGCCGCCGAGTCGGTATTCGCAATAGTTATTCTCCCGAATTGTTTACGTCCGATCACATTGGGACGCTGATCTTCGGGCCAATCGGAGTCGAACAGCGGATTGTACTCGTACCCATAGCCGTGCGGCCAACGATTCACCGTAATAGCCTCGATGTCGCGAGCAGGATCGAATCCTCCACCCTGAAGCGTGCGAGCGAGTTGTTCACGAATTTTCCGCTCAAACACTTCAAAGGATGTGGTGAGCAGTTCGTACCTGCCGGTCTTGTGTTGCTCCCGGGCAGGCAGTCCGGGCTTACAAGGAGCGCGGCTCAAGTGCAGCAACACGGGCTCTTCCGGGCTCATGGGGCTTCGATACTCGCCCATGTTCACAGCCCAATTGAGGCTGATGTCAGACCAGTAGCAACCGGGCCCGGAAATACGCTGAACTCCCAGTTTTTGAAAAGATTTCCAGTTTCCTATTCCGATGCTGGCATAGACCAGCGGCACTTTGACCAAGTAGTGTAAGGCCTCTTTTTGCGACTCCGGAAGATCGGGACATAAATAGGGAATCATCATGTTCCAACAAGCCAGGACACAGCCTTTGGCGCGCACTTTAAAGACCTGCCCGCCAGTCGCGTAACTAATCTCCACCTCTTTCGCCGATGCTGGGGCGCCAATATTCTCGACGCCCACCACAGTGCTGTTCAGCCGAAGCCGTATCGGATCGCCTTCTTGGTCCAGCCGCCTGTAGTCGGCTTGCGCGGTAACAATATCCTCGGCGGTATGACCGGGTATGGCGCCTGGAATAAGCTTACGCACAAGTAACCGCGCAATAGATGCGTTACCGTCAGGAAAGTGAAATCGATAGGAGCCGCCGGTGGCGTATCCGGCTGCGGAATAGCTCATATTCGGTGCAGCTCCCGGCTCAAGACCCATACCCTGAAATCCTGGTAACCCAAGAGCCCAGCAATCCAGAGCAGGTTCGGCGTCGATGCCTACTCCCCATTCTCCTTCTGTTCGGCGTTGGTAAAACGGAATTACGCGAGGAGCTACTTTCGCGACATTGAGCAGAAAGTCGCGATAACTCATTTTCGAAAGCCGCGCCTTCTTCTCCGCCGACGAAAGTCCCGGCATATAGTCGATTTTGGCGTCCTCGAGCCGTACAATGTCGCGTTGGCATTCCTGGGAAAGCGGTGTCTTCGCAATGAAGCTCGCCCAGGTGATTTGTTCTCTCGCTTCCTTTTCAGGTCCTTCATCGTCCCAGCTGGGACCGGGAGTGCCGACTACCAACCTGTCCTCGCCAAACGTTTCTTTGTCAAAAAATACCGCTGATCGTAGGCCCAGCCTGCGATAAAGTTTGTGGTCGGTGAACTTTTGGTCAAATTCGGGAGGATTGACCTCTAGCTTTTTCAGCAATCCGTCAGCCACCGGGCTGTAGGGAGTGGGACTGTCAATAAGGAGAGTGCCGCCATTTAAAAGTTGCAGTCTGTCACCCATGTGAAACTCATTACGCTTAGCATGACCGCCAAAGTCGTCATGATTTTCCAGAATGAGGATGTGGGCTGAGTTACCGACCCGTTCCCGGAAAAAATAAGCCGCTGCCAAGCCGCTAATCCCGGCTCCCACGATCACAAGATCGTACGTTTCTCCCGTATTGATCGGCCGACCCGCAGTGTTCCACAAAGTCCCGTCGCGCAGCCGATGTGCGATCTCGAATGAACCCGGGTGACTGCCGCGCAAGCCCGTCTTTGTAGGCGGATAGTACCCGGATTGGCTTTGCGGCTCGAGTCGAGTGTTGGAATCCCACGTGGAACCGTGAGGCAGTAGTATCGCCCCAATAGCCACGGCTGCGCCATTTAGGAAATCCCGGCGCGTGATCGGTCGGTTCATGCCTAGGTAAAGGTCGTGGGAATCAGTCATGATTTATTTCCGAAAGTCCAAACCGATTACTTTTTCTTGGGCGCGGGTGAATAATGCAGGTGCACCACCTTCCAGACCCCATCCCGCTTGAACCAGACATCGGATTCTTGGAAATCCTCATCACTGACTTGGCCCTTTGGTGAGCGTGTCTTCACTTCGAGGAGGTAGCTCGCAACCACGCTGTCGCCGCTCGGGCTAATTTGTATGTGCATGTCCACGGGTTGGGCTGATTCGATTCGGCCGCCGCTCCCGATGAATGCCGTCCATTCTTTTTTATATTGGGACAGATCAGTCCGTCCTTCCGGAAGCCATTGCGTGAAATCGTCCGCATAGTAGGCGAAGTAACTTGGAAGGTCATTGGCGGCGTAAACCGCGTTCATCCTTTCTTCCAGATCACGAATTTCTTTCTCTGTTTGAGATTGCTGGGCGACGCACGGCATGATTAACGCGATTCCTACCACCACAGCGAAAATCGGAAAGTGTCGATGAATCATCTTGCCTCCGCGGAACCGAAATAACGCAGCCACGTCAACTGGCGAACAGTTCCTGAACCGCACGATAACCCTGATCAATTGCCTGGTCGGTGTAGGCAGCCGCGGCGGCATCGGAATTGGCGATGGTGATACGACCATGGCGCCGGCGTGCGATGTCACAGGGCTGCTGACCCTCCGGCCAATCTGGATCCCACATCGGGTTGTACTCATACGCATACCCATGTGGCCAGCGATTGACCGTGATAGCTTCAATGTCGCGTGCAGGATCAAAACCACCCGCGCCCATTACACGGGCAAGCTGGTCGCGTATGTTTCGCTCGAAGGTATCAAACGGTGTAGCCAGCAACTCATAATGACCGGCTCGCTGTTGGTCTCTTGCGGAGAGGCCCGGCCGGCAGGGAGTACGCAGCATGCGTACCAGGATCGGCTCGTCAGGAGACTGTGGAGATTTGTAATCACCGATGTTAACCGCTTGATCCAGACCAATGGAGGAGTGATACATGCCCGGACAGGAGATGCCCCTGACTCCGAGCTTGTGGAACGCAGTCCAGCTGCGGAGGGCTACGACTGTGTAAACCAGCGGCACCTTGACCCCATAGTGCAGGGCTTCTTTTTGTTCGGCCGGAAGCTCGGGACAAAGATAGGGAATAACCATATTCCAGCAGGCCAGCACAGCTCCCTTCCCGCGAACGCTGTATGCCTTCGGCTCGCGGCCGTATACAACTTCGACCTGCTTTGCCGAACCAGCATCGCCCAGATGTCGGACTTGAACCGCGGTACTGTTCAGACGCATGCGGATGGGTGAATCTCGACTATCGAGACGGCTGTAGTCCATCTTCATCGTGACGATGTCCTCTGCCGTGCTCCCCGAAGCCGAACCGGGAATCAAGGAACGTACCAACATGCGGGCGATCGATGCATTGCCGTCAGGGAAGTGAAAGTGGTACTCCTCTTGCGGAGTAACTTCTCCCAATGCGGTGAAGCTCAGGCCTTTCGAAGGAACGCGGTCCAAACCCATTCCCTGGAATCCGGGAAAGTGAATAGCCCAGCAATCCAGGGCTGGAACGGCGTCAATGCCGACTCCGTACAACCCGTGCGTGCGCGTCTGATAGAAAGGAATGACTTCGGGATGAGCTTTCACGGCATTGAGCAGGAAATCTTTATAGCTCATCTTTGAGAGGCGTGCCTTCTTCTCCGCCTGGGGCACTCCTGGCATGTAGTCGATGCTTGCCTCTTGAATGCGGACAATGTCCTGCTGCGCCTGCGCGGAGAGCGGCGTCCGCGCGAGAAACTCCGCCCATTTACTCGACCCGCGCTGGCGGCCATAGAAGCCGCCTGGCGCATTAGCTACCAGCCGCTCGGTTCCAAAAGTCTCTTTATCGAAGAAGTAAGCGAAGCCGAGGTCGGAATAGGCTTCGCGATCGGCGTATTTCTTTTCCAGTGCCGGGGGATCGATGCCCAGTTCGGTAAGCAGCCCACGTGCTTCCCTGCTGTAAGGAAATGGAGACTCGATAGCAACGGTTCCGCCGTTGGTCAACAGCATTCGCCCGTGGAGGTGGAATTCGTTGCGCTTAGCGTGTCCGCCAAAATCGTCGTGATTGTCGAGAATCAGAATGCGGGAGGAAGATCCGGCATGCTTCCGGTAGAAATAGGCCGCGGCAAGGCCGCTGATCCCGCCACCGACAACGATCAAGTCATACTCTTCTCCGGTCTCCACGGGCTTGCCTGCTTTTTCCCAGAAGCGGCCGTCGCGCAGGGCATGCGCTACTTCAAACGAACCGGGATGGCTGCCTCGCATGCCGGTGAGGGTCGGAGGATAGTAGCCGGGGCGATCCTGACCGGAAGGTACGCCTGTTTGGGCGGCCAGTAACCCCCCGAGCCAAGGACTGGCGAGCACTCCACCTAGACCGATAGCAATACCATTCAAGAAATCCCGCCGCGTGATGTCACGGTTCATGCCAAGTTCACGGTCACGGGAGCGTCCGCTGTTTTTATTTTTCAGGTCAGCCATTCTCTACATACCTTTCACTTGTTCCTGAACTGCACGATAGGCCTGGTCGATGGCCACATTCGTATAAGCGCTGGCGCCAGCATCAGAATTGGCTATGGAGATTCGCCCAAATTGCTTCCGTCCAATCACGCATGGACGCTTGTCTCGTTCCCAGTGGGGATCGGATAGGGAATCGTATTCGTAGGCGTATCCGTGTGCCCAGCGGTTTACCGTGATGGCCGCGATGTCGCGGGCGGAATCGAAGCCCGCCTGCGCGAGCATGCGATTCAGCTGCTCGCGGATGTTGCGTTCAAACGTGGAAAAGGGAGTAGTGATGAGTTCAAACCGGCCCATGCGGTATTGGTCGCGGCGCGGCAAACCCGGCTTGCAAGGTGTGCGCAACATGAACAGCACCATCGGTTCTCGGGGATTGCTGGAAAACTGATATCCGTCGAGGCTCACCGGAAAATCCAGCATCGTGAAGCTGTGATAGCTTCCCGGCGAACCGATCTGTCGTATCCCGAGCTTGTAGAATGCCGTCCAGTTGCGAATGGCCACGTGGGTGTAAACGAAAGGTTCCTTAACGCAATAGCGCAGAGCCTCTTTTTGCTCCTCCGGCAGCTCGGGGCAAAGATAGGGCACCATCGAGTTGTAACAGGCAAGAACGCACGCTTTTCCTTTCACCCGGCAAAGCTTTCCGTTTTGCACATATGAAACTTCCACCTCTTTCGCCGACTCTGGGGTTCCCGAATTCCGCGCGCGAACCACGGTAGCGTTCAGCCGAATCCGCACTCGAGATGAAAGCTGATCCAGCTTGTTGTAATCGGCGCGGGCAGTGACAATGTCGCCCATCGTGTGGCCCGGAAGCGATCCTGGAATCAGCCTCCGCACCAGCATGCGTGCGATAGAAGCATTGCCGTCGGGGAAATGAAAGATGTAAGGTTCTTGGTTCTCATCGCCTTGACCCAAATCCATCCCAGCAAAACCTGCATAGCTATATGCCCCATAATCATCAGGATTTCGGTAACAGGCCAGGGCCGAAACGGCGTCGATTCCGACCGCAAACAAGTCATGGGTATAGGTCTGGAAAAAGGGCAGCACCGCGGGATCAGCCTTGCAGATTTCGGTAAGAAACACGGCGTAGCTGATCTTCGCCAGTTTGGTACGCTTCTCTTCCGGCGAGAGTCCGGGCAAGTAGTCTTTCTTGTCCGTATAAAGTCGGGCGATCTCTTGCCGGACCTTGTCCGGGAGTGGAGTCTTGGCGAGAAACACGGGCCAGGCGAGTGCACCCATGCCGGGCACCAGGCGATCTTCGCCAAAGGTTTGCTTGTCGAAAAAGCACGCCGTGCCCAGATGGGAATAGAGCTTCTGATCGTAAGCTTTGTAGAAAATCTTCGGTTCGATTCCCAGATCTTTGAGAACGCTTTTGGCTACTTCGCTGTAGTTGGCGGGACTCTCGATTGACTGAGTTCCCCCATTCGTCAGGAGCAAACGTTGCCCGACGCGGAACTCGTTGCGCCGGGCGTGTCCGCCGAAGTCATCATTGTTGTCGAGAATGAGAATCCGTGAGTTCTTGTCTGCGTTCTGGCGGTAGAAATGTGCTGCCGCCAGGCCGCTGATGCCGGCCCCTACAACGATTAGGTCATAGCTCTCGCGACTGTCGATGGGAGTTCCGGCGCTTTCCCAAAAAGTTCCGTCACGCAGAGCGTGGGCAACATCGTACGAACTTGGGGCGCTTCCTCGCATGCCGGTCAAGGCTGGGGGGTAAGTTTCATCGGCATGATCAACGGCTTGAGATCTTCCCTGCAAGCCTGTGGCCATGTCGGGCAGGCTGAACCCCAAGGCTCCGATGCCTACGGCCATGCCATTAAGAAAATCGCGGCGCGTGATGCGGCGATCGATTCCCAGCTGCCGGTCTCGTTGTTCTTCGTTCATGGATTAATACTAAGCATTTAGGATTCGTACACCCACTTTCCGCCCGTCATAGTTCGCTCAATGGGTATATTAACCAAGGTGGATGAATCTTCTTTGAAGGGATCGCGGCCCAGCACAACCAGATCTGCAAGCTTGTCCGGTTCGATGGAACCTTTCAGGCGCTTCTCGTAGGAGGCGTACGCTCCGTTGATGGTTCCCACCTTAATCGCTTCTTCCAGAGTAATACGCTGATTCGCGCCCCATACGTGCCCTTTCATATCCGTGCGCGTCACTTCTGATTGCAACGCCATCATAGGCGGAAATTCTCCTGGCGGATAGTCAGACGCCTGTGTCGGATGCAGGCCTGCATCCAGGAACGTACGCAGAGCAAACATTCGCTTGAGCCGTTCTTCGCCGTAGTAGGGCATTTTTTCACCGTGATAATAGACATAGGTAGAAAACGGAGTTGGAATTGCATTCAACGCCTGCATGCGGCGGATGATGGAATCATTGATAAGCGTGCAATGTTCAATCCGAAAGCGTGGATCCTTGCGTGGAATTTCGCGATTGATGCGTTCGTACACATTCAACACCCTTTCAATGGCAACATCCCCGTTGGCATGTGTGCCGAGTTGCCAACCGGCGGCATAGGCTTTGCGGCCGAACTCGTAAAGCTCTTCTTCCGTGGCAGAGAAGGTTCCATAGTCATTGGGATGTCCAATATAGGGTTGTGACAAACGGGCAGTGCGCGCAGAAATGGCGCCGTCAGCGATCTGCTTCATACCCCCGACTCTTACCCAATCATCGCCAAATCCAGTGCGCACCCCTGCCGAGATCATGCGGTCGATGGCCAACCAGCCAATGAAGCAGTAGACTCTCATTCCCAGATCGCCGCTGTCGCGTGCATCTTGATAGGCCTGAAGATCCTCAGGTGTTCCCAGTGCGTCTCCGACCGACGTAATGCCGGTCTTGGTCATCATCCGGGAAATCAGTTTCACGCCTTCACGGTAATCGTCGCGCGTGTAGGTGGAGGGAATGACCTTGTTGAACGCCGCCGAGGCCCGCTCGATCACGCGCCCGGTGAACTGGCCGGATGAGTCTCGCTCGAAACTTCCTCCGGATGGATCGGGAGTGTTTTGGTTCACGCTCGCAGTTTTAAAAGCCAGAGAGTTGGCAAAGTCGACGTGCCCGCCACGATGACTGACGAAGACGGGATGGTCGGGCACAGCTTCCTCCAAGTCCTTGATCGTGAGCATGCGCCCGTCAGATGTCTTGGTGTCGTCATACTTAAAACCAAGAACCCACTGTCCTGAGGGCGTTTTGGTAGCACGCTCGTGCAGAGCGGCTTGGATAGCGGAGATAGATCGCAGATCGCAATCAACTTGACGAAGGTGCATGCGGCCGGAAACCGCCGGGTGGCAGTGCGCATCGATGAAGCCGGGCAGAACCCTCTTCATGCCCAAATCCACCTTGCGGCTGATGCCTGCCGCTAGGTGCAAGACTTCTTCATTCGAGCCCACGGCAACAAATCGTCCCCGACTGATGGCTACCGCCTGGGCTTCGGGCAGACGGGGATCGACGGTCCAAAACTTCCCGTTGTAGAGGATGAGATCTGGCTCGGTGCGCTCCATCGGAAAAAGAGCAAGTGCCCCTAAACCGAAGAGGAAGTTGCGTCGTGAAGTCTCAAACATGCGGTCTCCTTTCCAGGCCGACCACAGCGTTCCCTATCTTGATGGCATCGGTTCCGGTTCCGCGCAGCCATCAGCCCGCGGATCAGAAGCGGCAAAGTTAATACCAGTTGCAGAGTTATGAAGCACTGCCTGGCCCCGTCCCATCATCGCGGAATAGTCTTTCCGGAGGATCAGATCATGGCCTTTCTGGCGCAATTGAGTTTGAACCTCCCTCGGAACCCGGGATTCCAGCAGAACGGTGCACTTGATCGGCTCTCCCGTGTCAGGGATGGTGAAGCGCGGCGCGGCAAGAGCCTTTTGGATATTCCAGCCATAGTCGGCCACATTGGAGACGAACTGCGCATGCGCAAGCGGCTGATTGGAGCCGCCCATAATGCCGAAACCGATGTGTTCGTCGCCCCGTTCCATAAATGCTGGAATAATCGTGTGAAAAGGACGTTTGCGCGGAGCGAGTGCGTCGGGATGATTGCGGTCAAGTACGAACAGGCCGCCTCGATCCTGCAGTACAAAGCCCATGCCATTCACGGCGACGCCGGAGCCGAAATAGTCGTAAATACTTTGGATCACCGAAGCGATGTTCCCGTCTTTATCGACCACCGCCAGGTAGGTGGTGTCGCTCTTGGCCGGTGTGCCATTCACCACGGCGCAGTTCGCTTTTGCTGGATTAATCAGGGCGGCACGTTCTTCGGCATACTCATTCGAGAGCAGACCTTTCACTGGAATCTTCGCGAACCGCGGATCGCCGTTGTAGCGATAGAGATCGGTGTAGGCAAGCTTCATCGCCTCGATCTTCTTGTGTAGCTCGACTGTTCCCAGCGAGCCCTGATTGTCTGGCTGCGCGGTCGCCATGATGTTCAGCATTTCCAGTGCAGCCATCCCCTGCCCGTTGGGAGGAAGCTCGTAGACTTTCCAGCCGCGATAATCAATGGAAATTGGGTCGACCCATTCTGACGAAAATTCCGCCAAGTCGGCAGCTTCGATCGTCCCCCCGAGAGCGGTGGAGGTCTTAACGATTGCTCGCGCGATATCTCCTTCGTAAAACTCGCGAGCCCCCTTTTCCGCCAACACACGCAAGCTCCTGCCGAGATCTGGATTGGAGAACACTTCACCTACGGCGGGCGGCCTGCCCTTAGGAAGAAACAGCCGCTGCGCTTCCTCCGTCTGCTTCAGCCTGTTCCGTCCGATCACCCAGAAGTCGCGAATAATTTCCGGGACGCTATAGCCGTTCTCAGCATAATAAATAGCGGGTGTAAACAACTCCTTCCAAGGTAACCTTCCAAAACGCTGATGAGCCCTTGCCCACCCGTCGACCGCCCCGGGCACGGTCACGCTATGGATGCCCGCTTCTGGCATGGACGTGATGCCGCGCTTCTCCAGCAAATCTATGGTGAGACCTTGGGGTGCCCAGCCGCTGGCGTTCAACCCGTATAGCTTGCCGGCCTTCGCATCCCAATAGAGCAGGAAAAGGTCACCACCGATACCGTTCATCATGGGTTCGGTTACACCTAGAACGGCATTGGCGCTGATGGCTGCGTCGATGGCCGAACCACCCTTCGCCAAGATCATTGCACCGGACTGTGAAGCCAGAACCTGGCTGGTGGCCACGATACCGCGGTCGGTGACTACCATGGAACGGCCATAGACGCGATCTTGCGCCAGGAGTGGCTGCAAGCAAGAACAGAAGAGTGCGAATAGAATAACCAGGCGGCGCATGGAACGTTCCCACCATTGCCGCCAAGGAGAACTGCGTGTCGTAGTAAGGCACATTACTATAAGTTCGTAAGGTTAGGAAAAGCTGGTTCAACTGTCAAGAAGAATGTATCTTTTCCGGCGGGACGTCGATGGACGTTATCTTTTGGAGCGAATCTATGACGAGAAAAATTGCCGCCGCTATCGCAGCTTTTCTTGCATTGCTCTCAATAGTGTCTCTTGCGAGAACCTGGGTGTTCGCCCAAAGTCAGGACTTCAGCCTGCAATCGGTAGCAACCGGTGTTTGGGTCGCCATTGCGACTGATACGGGGCGCGCCGGCGGCAACGCCGGATTTGTCATCGGCGATGACGGCATCGCTGTAATCGACACTTTCGAGCACCCGGATGCTGCGGGTAACTTGCTCGCGGCCATCCGAAGAGTCAGCCCACTGCCCATACGTTTCGTCATCAATACGCATTATCACCTCGATCACGTAAATGGAAACGATGTGTTCGCGAATACGGGCGCGCTAGTTTTTGCTCACCGTAATGTGCGCGCCTGGATACGTACCGAGAATCTGAAGTGGTGGGGAGAAGCGATTAAACCCGAGGATAAAGCCCGCGTGCAGTCGCTCAAATTGCCAGACGCTGTTTACGATGATGGCATGGATCTCTACCTTGGGCGGAGGTTGCTTGAACTCCGTTTCTTCCCGGGCCACACGGGAGGAGACACACTGGTGCGAATAAGCGATGCCAGGATTGTCTTTTGCGGCGACCTCTTGTGGAAGGATCATGTTCCGAATCTCATCGATGCATCCACAGAACAGTGGATTGCCACCTTGGATGTATTACGAAACAACTATCCCCAGTCGGTTTTCGTTCCAGGTCATGGCGGCATTGCCGATTCTGCAGATGTAACAACCTTTAAGGACTACTTGGTTGATCTGCGCACGAGAGTCCAGGATGCGCAAGGCAGAGGAGAGTCCGGCAATGCTCTGGTCAACGCCATTCTGCCGTCGTTAAAGAACAAATACGGAGCCTGGGGCTTCTTCGATGATTTCGCGAAGGAAAACATTCTTCAGACTGCACAGGAGGTCGTCGGACGCAAGCGAGTACCGCCATCATTGAAATCTGGAGGCACACACTAGCGACCCACTTCGACCGCCACACAACTACAATCTCAACGTTGCATGCCTGTGGTAAAGTTGCTTTGCAACCAGGGCTTCTTGAGGTCAGCAAAATTCACCGGTTGGGACAAAATTTATTAAATGGAGTGGAGCGTTCTTTCGATGGCGATCCGGAGATGCCACTGCAACCAGCAAAGGCATCCGCGAACTACTTTTAACGAGAGCCAATCTGGCAGCTTTATTTGTGCCGCGAGTTGTCGGAATGGGAATATTCTTCGGTGCTTCATGCGGCGCTCGAACACAACAACTATTTAGGGAGAAAAATCAACGTGCAAGTGATCCGAGTAACCGTGATCTTGACTGTTGCTTTCATAATCGCAGCGGTGCTGCTAGTTCCATCTACGCCCGCCGCCAACCGCGATAAAGGTAGCGTGAATCAGACTGGACAGGCGGCATTTAAAGGAAACTGCGTGGGTTGCCACGGTTCAGATGGCGCTGGCACATCATTGGGAAAGAGCATGCAAGCGCCCGATTTGCGGTCTCAAGAAGTGCAGAAGAAATCCGATGCGGAACTCGTTCAAACCGTCGCTGAAGGAAAGCAAAACATGCCGTCCTTCAAACAAATTCTCGCTCCCGACCAAGTCCAAGCAGTCGTCGAATACGTTCGAGAACTGGGCAAGACTCGACCGTAACGCCAGTAGCCGAGGATCTGAACCGCTCGGCGAAAAACATCTCGCTTGACCTACGTCGGCTGGCTGAGTCGCCACCTCCAGCAGCTATTGGACTTGGCCGAAAAACCTGAATCGGGTGGACAAGAACCCGGGCATGGACTATATAACCGAGGTCGCTGCTCGATCAAAGGCGATGTATTCGGGGGTGAGTTCGGCCTACTTTGGCGCACACCCGATTCCCTATTGGGAGGACAGCGGCGAACGCGGAGGTCAGACTCGCTCGGCTCAGAGCGCAACTCGAGACTGGTAGAGGAGCATCATGTCTTTCGAACCCAACTGCCTCTGGTACGCACTAGCCCTGTGCCTCGCGTTCGGACAGTTGCGGGTCTCTGCGCAGACGCAGCACGTCCCCGGTGTCAGTCCGATACCCATCGATGCTACGCCGGAACAGATGAGGCAGGCGGTCGCAGGCGTGAGGGCCGGCCGCAAGCTCACTCCCAAGTCGTGGCCCAACGGCAGCCGGATAGCAGTCTCCCTCAATTTCGATATTGATAACGAGACCTTGTGGCGGGAGACGCCGCTGCCCGTACCGTTGTCCGCCGGCGAGTACGGCGCTACAACCGGACTGCCGCGCATTCTCGATCTGCTTGACCGTCAGCAGATTCCCGCCACGTTTTTCATCCCCGCCATGAGTTCCATCCTGCACCCTGAGATGGTTACCGAGATCCTCAAGCGCAAACGTCACGAGATTGGCGTGCATGGCTGGGTGCACGAGAAGCTGCCGATGATCGGTGACGCTGCCAAAGAGGAGCAGCTCATTAACCAGTCGATTGATTACTTGGCGAAAGTAACCGGCAAACGTCCCGTCGGGTTTCGCGCACCCTCCTGGCAATTCAGTCCGAATACCCTTGATCACATACTCAAGGCGGGTTTTTTGTACGACACCAGCCTGATGGCGATGGATGAGCCCTACGAGCTCATTTCCAATGGAAAACCTGCTGGTCTTATTGAATTGCCCATCAACTGGATTCTCGACGATTACCCCTACTATGAGCCTGATGCCGCCGGATCCCTTCCTGTGGCCGATGAGGTCTTCAAGGTTTATAAGCATGAGTTCGACGGTGCTTATCAGGAGCGGACACTTTTCGTTCTGACCATGCACCCTCACATTACCGGCCACCGCTCTCGCATCGTTGCCTTGGAAGAGCTGGTCACCTATATGAAGTCGAAACCTGGCGTATGGTTCGCAACCTTGGCACAAATTGCGAACTATGTGAAACAGGCGAATGCGAACCAGTGAATCGCAGCTGAGGAACACTGGCGACCGCAGCGCGGTTGTCGTCGTTTACACATGATCAATCCATTGCTAGAGGAGCTTGGCCGATGAGGCAGCAATCTTTGTGTTTGCCTGTGCCCATTCTCCGGCTCTTCGTCGTCTTCTCATTCATCATGTTTGGACGGGGAGCGACTCAAGATGTGCCGGACAAACTCGCGAACGAGGCGAAAGCGATGCTATCTCACGTTCACGGGTCGATGCGGGTTCCAGGCCTACAACAGCCCGTAACTGTGCTGCGTGACCGCTGGGGCCTCGCCCATGTTTACGCTCAGAATCAGCACGATCTGTTTTTTGCCCAGGGATTCGTGGCGGCGCAGGACCGGCTCTTTCAAATGGAGCTGTGGAGGCGCTCCGGACAGGGCAAGCTGGCTGAAGTCCTGGGCCCCACGGCACTGTTCCGCGACATCAACGCGCGCCTACTTAGCTATCAGGGCGACATGGGTGCCGAGTACCCCAGCTATGCTGCGGACACCAGACAAATTCTGGTAAGTTTCACGGACGGCATCAACGCTTTTATTGCCAGTCGCTCGCAACCGAACGGTCCCGGCTTACCTATCGAGTTTCAGTGGGCAGGCTTTAAACCTGAACCCTGGAAACCGGAGGATTGCCTCAACCGCATGGCTGCTTTTTCCATGACCGGCAATGCATTCAGCGAATTGCGAGACGCGGAGCTGGTGTCCACACTGGGTACAGACAAGGCTACGCAACTAGTACACATGGATCCGCAAGTTAAATTGGATCCCGCACCGGGACTCGATCTCTCCGGGCTTGCGCCCGGCTTTCTGCGCTACTTGGTGGGCAGCGATCATAGGATTGAATTTCCCCCTTACTATTTGGAAGGCAGTAATAATTGGACGGTCTCGAGCCGCCTAACCGCGACTGGCGCGCCGCTGCTGGCCAATGACCCTCACCGCGTTCTCGCCATCCCTTCCTTGCGCTACATGATCCACTTGGTCGCACCGGGATGGGATGTGATTGGAGCCGGAGAACCGGCCTTACCGGGCGTAGCGCTAGGACACAACCGGCACATCGCCTGGGGCTTCACTATCTTTGGCTCCGATCAGCAAGATCTTTATGTGGAGAGACTTGATCCCAAGAATCGGCTGCAATATGCCACAGACCATGGATGGGAAAGGATGCAGGTTCGAAGAGAAACCTTCCGGCTGCGTGGCGGTCCGGACGTAGTGGTCGACCTTAAGTTTACTCGCCACGGCCCTGTGCTCTGGCAAGATCAGAAGCGTGCTCTTGCGCTCCGGTGGGTGGGCGCCGAGCCGGGCACGGCTGGCTACCTTTCATCGCTATCTATCGATCGAGCACAGGACTGGCAAGACTTCAGTAAAGCAGCCGCTCGTTGGAAAGTACCCTCGGAAAATCTCGTTTATGCCGACACTGCGGGCAATATAGGGGAGTACTCCGTTGGACTATCACCTGTGCGACATTGGACTGGAATGCTTCCAGTTCCCGGCACTGGGGGTTACGAATGGGACGGGTTCATTCCTTTTGACCAGTTACCCCATTCTTACAACCCTGAAAAAGGGTTCATTACGACTGCCAATAACAAGATGATCCCGAAAAACTATCCCTACAAGATCGGGTACGAGTGGTACCCCCCGTATCGCGTAAATCGAATCACGCAGTTTATCGAACATGCGACTGCTAACGGCCACAAGCTCACAACTGAGGATTCGAAAACGCTTCAGAGTGACGCACTCTCGTTGCCAGGGCAAGAATTGGTTTCCTTGCTGCGACAAGCTGTCGGGAATCATCCCACGGCAGGCGAACAATTGCTGCTCAACTGGGATGGAGTGTTGAGCGAGAACTCGGCGGCTGGTGCGCTGTACGAGATTTTAGTACCGGAGTTAAAGTCTGCGATCATCCATCGTGCTGTACCCGAGCGTCTTTGGGGAACTTTGGAAAACTTGGATTGGGAACCCGATCAGCTGCTTGGCTATCTTTCGCATCCTTCTGGCGACATCCTTGGTTCGCAACCGGAACAACAGCGCGACCAGTTGCTGCGCGATTCCGTAAAGGTCGCAGCCGAAAGGCTTTCCCAAATGGAAGGTCCAGACCAAAGCAAATGGTCTTGGGGACGGCTGCACTATATAACGTTTCGGCACGCGCTCGATCAATTTCCTGGCGCCGCGTCGCTTACTGACTTAGGACGTCTGCCCCGGTCGGGGGACGGAGACACGGTTGGCGCCACCGGCTGGTACGGCAACTCTTTCGAGCAAGTGGCAGGTGCAAGCTATCGGGAGATCCTGGACGTCGCTGACTGGGACCGCTCGTTAGCAATCAACACTCCGGGGCAAAGCGGCCAGCCGGGAAGCCCTCATTATTCCGATCTGTTGGGTCTTTGGCAAGGTTGGCAGTATTTTCCGCTTGTCTACTCGTACAATGCGGTGGAAAAGAATACAACCGATAAGCTAGTGTTGGAGCCGTAAGTTTCCGACGCTCGAGAGATGGGAGATTCAAGCTCTAGATCCAATTTTGGCAGCTTCTTGCTTCTTGGCCGCCACGATCTCCTGCACCGCGCGATAACCCTGGTCGATTGCGATATTGGTGTAGGCGTGACCATCAGAATCTGAGTTGGCGATGTGGATCCGGCCAAACGGCTGCCGCCCTGTCACGCACGGCCGCTCCGAATCAGGCCGGTCAAGCGGCTCAAATAATGGGTTGTACTCGTACGCGTAGCCGTGCGGCCAGCGGTTGACCGTGATGGCCATAATGTCACGCGCGGGATCGAAGCCGCCTTCGCCGAGCATGCGAGCCAGTTGGTCGCGAATATTCCGCTCGAAGGTATCGAACTTAGTGGTAAACAAATCCCAACGGCCGGCTCGGTACTGCTCCTTGCACGGCAGGCCGGGCTTGCAGGGCGTGCGCATGAGGTGGAGCAAGCACGATTCCTCCGGGCGGCTGGGAAAATGATATTCGCCCATCGAAATGGGGAAGTCGAGCGAAACCGAGCTGAAATATCCGCCCGGGGCGTAGATGCTGTTGAGCCCGAGCTTCTCCAGAGATTTCCAGTTCGCGATCTGGACGTTGGTGTAAACCAGCGGAATTTTGACGGCGTAAGCTAAAGCCTCCTTCTGTTTTTCCGACATCTCAGGACACAGATATGGGATAACCATGTTGTAGCAAGCCAACACGCAATGAGCGGCTCTAACCTTATGCGCCTTCCCGCCACGTATGTAAGTGACTTCCACTTCGTCTGCGCTTTGCGCCTCGCCTAAGTGCTTTGCGCTGACGGCGGTGCTGTTCAAACGAATCCGAACCGGCGAATCACTGCTATCGAGGCGCCCGTAGTCCATCCTGGCCGTAACCATATCCTCCATCGTATGGCCTGGAGCCGAACCTGGAACAAGCGCGCGCACCAGCAACCGCGCTACCGACGCGTTTCCGTCCGGGAAGTGGAAGATGTAGGGCTCCGCCTGCTCGGGCGAGTCCCCGCGGCTTTTGATCTGTATACCCTTAAATCCTGGATACTCCATCTGCAGGCAATCCCAGGCAGATACCGCATCAATGCCCACACCGTACAAACCATGGGGCGCCGTCTGGAAAATCTTGATCACATCGGGATGAACTTTGACGTACTCCAGAAGGTAATCCTTGTAGCTGATCTTGATAAGCTTGCGTCGCTTCTCTTCGGATGTGACGTCGGCAAGATAATCGACGGTTGTACTTTGTAAACGCGCCAAGTCGCGCCGCGCAGGCTCGGTAACGGGTATCTTCGCCAGGATGTCGGGGGGATATTCGAGTCCGAGATAATGCGTGCCAAAGCCCGGCAACAGCACGTCGCTGCCGAAGGTCTCGTTGTCAAAGAAGGTCGCTCGTTTCAAGTTCATGGATTTGTAGAGTTTCTGATCGAAGTACTTGTAAAAACGATCGACATCGACGCCCAGTTCTTCGAGGAGCCCGAAGGCCTCCTTGCTGTAATGATGAGGTGCTTCCAGCGACTGCGTCCCACCGTAGCCAAGGAGAAGACGGTTGTCGGCTTTGAACTCGTTGCGCTTGGCGTGCCCGCCAAAATCGTCGTGGTTATCCAAGACGAGGATCTTGGATTGCGGTCCGTTGAACTTGCGGAAGAAGTACGCGACCGCCAGCCCGCTGATACCCCCGCCGACTACAATCAAGTCATAGGACTCGTTGTCGGCAACAGCCTCCGGCCACGGTTTGCCATCGCGCAGCGCGTGCGCTACTTCCCAGGATCCGTCATGACTACCCCGCATGCCGGTCTTGGCAGGCGGATAGTAGTTAGGATCTTTTTCAGGTGCAAAGTCTGGTTCCGGAATGCCGAAGAGCTCAAGCCAAGAAGATTTGCCAGTAAGCAAAGATGCCCCGACAGCGACGCTTACGCCGTTCAGAAAATCACGCCGCGATATGGACTGGCTCATTCCGAGTTCGCGATCCTCCTGTCTGCTCATTTCCCTCTCCTGTCGGACGGCGGTCCCAATACCCACGAAGGCACGGGTACTCCCTGCTGAGCACCCGTAGCCTCGCAAGAAACCTGTTTCTCTTATCCGCCCCTCGCAAGCCTCTGAGCACCTAGAATGTCAGTTTGAGAGCCAGCTGCAGAATTCTCGGGTCATAGGTTTTGCTGATTTGGCCGAACGTTCCGGAAAAAATTGATACATCCGCTGGTGGGCGGAATTCCGCTCGATTGAGGATGTTGAACGCTTCCGCGCGGAAGATCAGCTTCGTCCGCTCGCCGATGAGGTTGGTTGACTTTTCCAGTGCCAAGTCCAGATTGGCTCGGCTCGGCCCATGGAATGAGTTCCGGCGATAGGTTCCGTAGAATCCCAAAGGACATGTCCCTGCTCCAATGCAGGGATCCTGCTGGAAATCATTCGGGTTGAACCAGTAGTTCCCGGGGACACCATTGAACGTTTGCACGCGACGTGGATCAAACGTTTGCACCGAACTGACCATCTGATCGGCCCTAACCAGCTGGCCATCGCCGGCTCCTGATGGACCGGGATCTGTTTCGGTTCGGTGTACGCCGCCTGTGAAGTCCAATGGGATTCCGGACTGAACGAAGAAGATAGGGAACAGACTCCATCCCGTAGTTAACCGTTTCGGTCCATTGGCCCATGCCTTGGCAAATGGCAGTTCCCACCCGCCGCTGAACGTAAAACGGTTCCGGACGTCAAAATCGGAGTTGCCGTAGAACTGATGGTGATTGTAGTAGGGGATGTAAGAGATGCGGGAATTGAATCCCGATCCGTTATCCAGATTGTGGGACCAGGTGTACGCGAGAGTAAAGAACACATTCCCGAGAATAGGTACTTCCGTTTCCCGCTTCGTCAAGCTGGCCAACAGTCCATGGTAATTGGCGTTATTGAGGCCATCAAAGGTGGGAGCGTAACCGTAGGTCGATGGGTCCAGGCCCTGGAGTTGATTCAGGAGCCTAATGTTTGTTCCCAGAACCATGGGATTCGAGTCAACCCACGTCAGCAGTTTGTGCGAGGAACTCCCGACGTAACCGAGTTCCGCCATGAGACCTCTAGCCACTTGATGCTGCAGACTCAGGTTGTATTGATAAATGTAGGGAGTTTTCAGGTGTGGGTTTACGAAATTGTTGCTCGATCCCAGGAACGGCAGGAAGCCGGCGGCGGTAAAGTCTACGTTGGAAGGAGGCGGTATCTGGGACGGGAACGGATCCACAGCCCCCGAAGCCTGGTAGGGAAGCGCCATGATGGTGCTAGGTCCGTTTGTTGGAAGAGGGCTGGGAGTCAACGTGGGATCCGGAAATACTACCGCGCCGCCAGCCCATGGTGGTTCGTCGGTGGCCCAATCCGACATCCAGCCGTTCAGGGTGTCGTAGAACATGCCAACACCGCCGCGAAGGCTGGTTTGACCGTTTCCGAAGAGGTCCCAGGCGAAGCCCACTCGAGGAGCAAAATTCTTGTGGTCGGGAAAATACCATCCTCGCGGAGAACCGGGATCCCCTGGAACCACGAATCCCGGGGGTGCATTCGGGAACCTCCTCGACTGAAGGCCCGGAATGAGGCTGAAACTGAACCCTCGGGTATCGGTTTCGGGAGTCGTGTACTCGTAGCGGAGTCCGAGTGTCAAATTGAAGCGCGAATTTATCTTCCATTCGTCCTGAGCGAACAGGGAGTACTGCTTTTGGTGTTCGTTGCTTGGTGCCTTGGAGAACTCGTCGAACTCGTCCGGAGCCCCAACCAAGAAAGCCGCTAAATCATTAGCAAGAATCCCACCTGGTCCATAGAAATAGAAGATCCCATTGGTCTGGTAGGCATAGACCGAGTTCTCCTGCATGATCGCGAAGCGTCCGCCAAATTTAAAGGTGTGATTGCCTCGGTTCCAGGTCAGCGCATCGGAAATCGCGTAGGTATTATCAGCCTTCCAATGCACGTTGGGATCGAAGCCGACGTTCATGCCGCTAGCAAAGCCTAAGGACGCTGGTCCAAACGGATCGTCGGAATTTACATTGATGCCCAACTGTGCGTTGGTAGGTTGCTTGCTGGTAGGGATTCCTGTTTGATACCAGCGTTGCACGGTCAGGTGAGCCTCATTAACAGTTTTCGGCGAGATCACCTTGGTGTAAGCAAGATTGGCAAAGTAGTCCCAGGTCGAGTCGGCAGCACTGAACCCGGTCACATTAGCTCCAAAGAAAGGGTTCAGGATGGGTTCTTTGTTGTAGCCGAGGGAAAGAGAGAGGCGGTCATTGCGAGTGGCATAGAAATCGGCTTTTCCGACATACTGATCCACATTGTCTTTTTGCGAAGCGGTCGGAAAAACGAATCCGGTGGGCGATGTGGGAATCATGCCAGCCGCGATGTAGGCCTGAGCAACGGGATTAATCCTTGTGGGATCGATAATGGCCTTGGCTGCCAAAGCGGGATTGGGCTGGTAATACGCGTGAGCGGGCCCTGAGCAAGGTGAGTTGTCACTACTATTCAAGCCGAGTGTCCCGGTCAGGAAACATTGCACATAGGGATCAGGAGTTCCGTTATTGAAGGTGGAGAAATCTCCCGCCAGTTGCGCTGGAGTGAAGGTTGTGACCAGCCCTTGGTTTACAACTTGCGACTGACGCTGTCCTTGATAGCCGAAGAAAAAGAAGAGGCGGTCCTTGATAATCGGACCTCCGATCACTCCGCCAAATTGATTTCGTTTCAGCACCGGGCGGGGATTGCCTTGCGCCTTGTCAAAATAATCATTGGCATTGAACGCGTCGTTTCTCAGGTAGTCGAATAGGCTCCCATGAAAGGAGTTTGTGCCCGACTTGAGCACTACGCTGACCGTGCCGCCGCCGTTTCGCCCGTATTCGGCGGTGTAGTTGTTCTCCATAAGCCGAAATTCCTCTACGGCCTCGGGATTGGGGTTGAAGACCACCTGGTTGCTGGTTACGCGGTTATTGAGGCCACCATCGAGCAAATACGTTACCGAGTCGCCTCGCCCGCCAGCGACGCTGATGCCCCCGTAACCGTTATCGGCGTTGCCTCCATTTTCTGTACCGTATGATCCTATGTCAGAGGATGCGATGGGAACGACGCCCGGCTGAGTGAGCGCCAAATCCAGAGTGTTTCGGCCATTCAGTGGGAGATCCTGAATCGGCTTTCCTGTAACCGTTCCTCCGACTGCAGCGTTCACGGTTTCCACTTGTGCCGTGTCTGCCTCCACCTTTACGGTTTCGGCCACCGATCCAACCCGCATGTGCACGTCCATGCGTAGTGATTGATTGATGTCTAGTGGAGCAGGTTCGGTGACGACCTTGCTAAAACCTTCGTGTTCCGCAGCCACCGTGTATGTGCCAACGGGAAGATGCAGCACCTGGTAGAATCCTTCGTTGTTGGTGACAGTTTGGGACAACACGCTTGTACCGGTATTTGTGACAACGATTCTCGTGCCAGGAATCGCTGCTCCCTGTGTATCGGTGACCGTGCCCACCACGCGCCCGGTCGCTTCCTGGGCAGCCGTGGGAACAGCAGGTAGGAAAGCTGCGATTAGCACAAGCGCGGAACGACAAAAACGCAGGGTCAGAGAGAAACGACTCGTGGCCATGAACTGTCTCCTGGAAACGAACAATTTTGAAAATCGGCGAAGACTACTTCGGAAAAAGGGCGGGCTCGGGGAAGAACACGCCGTTGCGATGCCAATTCGGAAGCTCCCCAAAAGTCCGCCCCTCTTCCGGTTTCCTACCGACTCCCGGATCGATGGAAACGTGTTTGAGCCTTACTAGAATTATCGAAGGTTATGCATTGGGATCGGTCCGATTGTCAAGAAAATTCTGTATCGCCGAAGCCTCGCCACGTGCTCTGGAGTGGTCTGATTAGCGCCCTAGGGCGAGAAAACGAAATCGGATCGCTCGAAGCAGGCAAATCGGCAGATTTCATCGTGTTAGATCGAGACAGATGTGATCTCGCCGATGCGGCAACGCCGAACAGATTCGCAATCGCGGAAGTACTGGAAACCTCGTTCATGGGCCGGAAGGCTTACTTGCCCACGTCTGCAAGGTGCACCCCTCACGCCCAGCAACTCGTTTTGTTTGGCAAGTCAGTATCTCGGATTGAGAGTAGTAGCCGCAAGGTTAAAGACCGGAGAGAACGCCTTCCAGCGGCGAGGATGCACAAGAAATGATGAGGCGTCAATGGAATGAAGGAGATTCCAGGGAATCGGAAAAAATTATTTTGGTTCCAACAAGAGGGAGGGGACCAGCCGTTTTAACCATAGAAGTAGCGCCTCATAAGATAACCGCAAGTTATTGGTTAACTGCCGTCTCAGGTAAGGGCTGGAACTGGAATTTGCACCGTGAAAGGGGACACATAGGCTGTAAGAGCTTGTAATGATAGGGCAGAGGTCGCCATGCACCGCCAGTAAGAGAATCAGTCGTCGTGCTCAGGAAACCTGCCAAATTTGAATCGTTTTTGTGCCGTGGCAAAGTGGTGAAACTTCATCGCCGTTCGCGACTGTGGCTGGCAGAGCGGCTCCTAGAATGCTTTAAGACCGGTTTGCGACCTATTGCAATTAGCCGCTCGGCGTTGGGACCGTACTCGTCTCCGTCCAGACTCCCGTATAACCGCACAGCAACGAATCCTGCGCGCTCCAACTGCTCCCGCAGCTCTAATCCGGAATAGACCGTGTGCTGAAATCTGAAGTTCTTCACCCTATTGTTTCGTATGACGAGCCACTCGTTCCGAACCCGAGTCCAATCATCAAAAATCTCGTGGCGTTGTACCAGCAAGGTACCGTCGGGCAGAAGAGTGGATGTTGTCGGTTGGAAAATCTTCGCAAGATATTCTTTCCCCAACAGTTCGATCAAGCATGCTCCTCCTGGCTGGAGCGATGCGAACATATTCTTTAGAACAATCAAATCCTGTCGCTTATCGTCGAAATAGCCGAATGATGTAAACATGCTTAGCACCAGAGCGAAGCAGTTTGCGCGTACAAAATCCCGCATATCCTGCCGGATCCAGTCAACTTTGACGCGTGCGGCCATGGCTCTCCTTCGCGCTTCGTCCAGGAGGTACTTCGTTCTGTCAACTCCAGTCACCGAATACCCCCTTTTTGCCAGGGCAATGCTGCATCTGCCGGGACCGCAGCAGAGGTCAAGCACAGAATTCCCTGTAGGTTTGGTTAGTGCCAGCGCCTTTTCGATTTGCTCGTCTGCAATATCAATGCGTTCCTTTGGAAACATAAATGGGTAAAGTTCGCGCCAGAACGAATCGTCATCGAACCATTCTTTTTCGCGTGCAGTAGTTTTCATCTTTGTTTAGCCCTCGAACTTTAGGCAGAGTTGATCGCAAGCTGCTTCGATATTGGCTCGGGAAGTGACCGATCTCGGTGGGCCAAGCCCAGCGACCGTCGACCATAATGTTGCGCTCAAAATTCTTCGTGAGTGCCTTCCGAGATTATGACTTAAGAGGTATCGGAAATCGCCAGGCTTCGGGCTTCGCATGTGGAAAGACGTGGTACCTCTGGAGGGGTTCGTTACTTGGCGCGTCGACAAGTGGGCTTGTGACGTTAGAAACGGCAGAGGCGAAGCTGTTGAACGCGAAGTAGGCGGCGGCCTACTTTTTTACCCTCAATGCCGAACTTCTCTAGCTCAATGCTGTTCCGGCTCAGCCGGTGTGCCATCGGACCACTGACCTACGGGTATCAAGAACAAGGTCAAGCGGTCCGCGGTGTCCTTAAACGCAATAATCGGTGAGCCCTTAAGACCGGCACCCCAGGCTAGGCTCAGTTGGCGAAGTGAAAAACATCAAGTGCGGCCGCCAGTGACCATCATGATCGCTCAGATAGCCTAGCTTTGACATCATGTAGCACATGGCGCCCGGTTCAGGTTCGGACAGCTGCCTCTTCTCGGTTGCTGCTTCTAGCGCTTTGAAAAGTTGCTTTTTCGATCGTCCTGCCAGGACTAGTTCGGTCCTCTTAACCGTGATTGGGACTTGAGACCGTGCGGCTGCGCCGTTAAAGCAGATCGGAGCTCGCAGTTTTGGATTCCAAAAATCCGGATCGTCAATTCCCGCAGACCACGATCGCTCGACTACACAGACGAAACCATTTGTGCCTTGAACCGCCGTTTCGTAACCATGTCGAGTAAGGACAAGGATTTCCGCACTGCCAGAAATAGATTCCGGCGCCGCACTCCGCGCGAGAGAGATCTCCGCAGGTCGGTCCATCAAATATTGCTCGAGCGGAGCCATGCTGGGATATTTTGCTGTCATGTCTTGCGCGACCACTTGCAACGCTAGCACAAGCATGAGAGCAATCGAAATGGGGCGAGTCTGTTCATTCTAACTCCCTTCATGACTCCGTGAGTCTGAAAGAAACCTCGTTCAACCGCCCGCTCCCTATCGCAGTGCGGCGTACACTGACCTTAACTAGAAATGCCACTCACGCCTGCTCGGCCGAACAACACGAAGAGGTGGAATCCTCGACAGTCGAAGTTTTCGTCTCAGCCGGCCAGTAAGGCTTCGCCACGTCCGCCAGCCGACCATCTTCGTAGCGGTCGTGATGACGTACCCATGCCATCGGGAAGTACAAACCGTCTTCGTCGCGCCCCTTGGGCACGAGGTCAAGATAGTTGTATGTGTTAAGAACTGTCTCCCCCCCACGTGCGAATGTCGAATATGTGTGGAAAACGTCCTCTCCTTTCTTGTAAAAGACACTGATTCCAGGGGCTTCTTCGCTGGGAAAACCGCTTGTCCCGAAGTTGTAAATATCCCCTTTTGCAAGCTCTTCTTTTGTAAAGGAGACGTGATAATCGCGGTTGAAGTCACTCTCGTAAGACGACACCCAGTTGAACTTCCAACCCATTCGTTTCTTGAATGCTTCGATTTTGGAGATTGGCGCTCGTGAAATCGCCACGAAAGACACATCCCGTTGCGCCAGATGCACCAGCGCGCCGTCGGTATGGTCCATGTTGAATGAGCAGCTCGGGCAGCCCTCATTCCACTCGGGTCCGAACATGAAGTGATAAACGATGAGCTGGCTCTTGCCTTCGAAGAGATCGCCAAAAGTTTTCTTACCTTTGGGTGAATCGAAAACATAGTTCTTTTCGACTTTGACCCAGGGAAGCTGGCGGCGTTCGGCAGCAATCGCATCGCGCTCATGGGTTAGCCGCTTTTCGCGGGCCAGCAGTTTCTTGCGGGCTGCCACCCACTCATCTTGCGACACTATTTTGGGATTCTCAATCGTGTTCGTTGCCATTTGGACTGCTCCTTTCATTCGAGTTCGTTACGATTGTGGTTGCGACGTTTTTCCTCCGAGTCAATCTCACGGCCAGCGCTGCCAGACCGCCGGTAGAGACCGTGCCAGCAACGACCAGTCCCATGGTTGCCATGCAGAATGGACACATTCTTCACCTCCCGAGTGGCAAAGCTTATTGCAAGCCCAGCTCTAGATGGGTGACGGTTGAGGGGGGGTGATTTCTACAAGGGCAAAAGAAAAAAATCAGCCTTGTTTTT
>Ga0126370_10000119_pt1 | contig 26033 bp, 24 predicted proteins | sample PanSoiMetaPlot_3_FD_92586 | JGI IMG/M metagenome (GOLD analysis project Ga0126370, IMG submission 92586) | Tropical forest soil microbial communities from Panama - MetaG Plot_3 | ecosystem: Environmental > Terrestrial > Soil > Tropical forest > Bulk soil | place: Panama | collected 2016-02-17 | reverse complement strand
GGATTCTCGCCAACTTTAACCTTCTCGCCGGCGGATGCCAAGGTTTTGATATCGAAGATACTGACCGTGCCTTCACGCCCGTTACTCGTAAAACCCCTGCCGAGGTCGGGAGCGAGCGCAATGCCGTGAACGCCCGGTGTGTCGGGAATGTCACCGACGTTCTTGCCCGAATCGAGATCGAGCACGATAACGTGCGTGCCGCGAGAGATGTAGAGACGGCGTGCGGCGGCGTCGGCGGTGAGATAGTCCCAGCCGCCTTCCCCGCCCAGTTTGTAAGTTGTGACGACATGGTATCCCGGACCAGCGGCGGCAAGAGCTCCTGCCGTCAGGGACACACTGATAGCGGCGACCAGCCACTTGAACTTTATGGACATGACTTCCTCCTGATGATTTGCTGCGCTCCGCGACGGATCGGGGGGCCCCTTCCCAAAACGCGCCGCGGTCACTTATCGAACCGAACGCGGGGTTCAGTCCGAAAGTAACTTTACCCTATTTCACTGCTCCTCCTAGACTTCTTTACATGGGTGTCGCTCCACTATTCCAGCCGGAGAAAGATCCGCAGGTGAATGGCGGACTTGATCCACGTCTCCAGCCGACTCCGGATTATGGGACTCTGGGCTCGGGATCGGATGTTGTGGACTTCGGTTCTCAACCGAGTCAGTCTGCAACTAGAACGACCCCACCTCGCACCATTCAGTTGCTGGCCGTAGCGATCGGGATGGTTGCGGCGATCGTGGCGGGAAGGATCAGCAAGTCTCACCGAGAAGTGGGCGCATCGAGAGCCAGCTACAAAGCGAGCACACCAGTTCGCGCCGGTCAGCTTGCTGAGATGAAGGAACAAAAACAGGCGGAAAGTCTGCTCGAACAGGCTGTGGGACACACTCCAGGAGCTGTGGAGCAGATATCGTCGCACGTGAATGAATGGCACGGCAAGGTTCGGTGGAACTCGCAGATTGCGAATCTGGCGACGGCAGCACTGAATTCCGACGACATGCGGGTGCGCGAGTCGGGAGTAGAGGTGGAACTCGCAGCCTACGGATTGTCGAAGAATTCACAAAGCCTCGAGTATCTGCTGAAGATCGCGGACTCTCCAGATCATGCGCAGAAGATTTGGGCACTGTGGGCGCTTGGCTTGATGGCCAACCGCGGAGTCGAGACCGAGCAGGTGGTTCCGGTGCTCACCAGTCATCTCGCGGACGCAGATATTGATTCGCGCCGCTGGGCGGTGGAGGCTTTAGCTTTATCGGGCTCGGATAGTGCGATGGAAAGCCTGCTGAAGACGATGCATGATGACGCGTCGCCCATTGTGCGAGAGCGGGCGGCGTGCGGAGTGGCGTCGTCAGGGCTATTCACTCCGGAGCAGCGGGCGGCGGCGACTCCCCGATTGATTGAGTACAGCGACGATCCTTCCCTGGATGCTCAGACGCATGCTTGGGCATTCCATGCGTTGAGCGATATTACGCATCAGAGGCTGCCGAACGATGCGAGCGCGTGGCGCCAGTGGTATGCGTCTCGGAGCGAATAACCCCTCTTGGGCTAAAGCCCCGCGTTAAATTTCACGACTTAACGCGGCCCTTGAAGGGCCGCTCTTCCACGGCCCTTCCCGTCCACGACGATCGCCATCTTCACTATGGTCACGCGTTCATCTCCCTACATCAGAGAAGCAGCGTCGATCATTCCGCCATCTTCGCTACGTGCAGCTCGAAGCCGGTCTTCGGTAGAAGTGACGTCAGCGAAAAGGCTTTGAAGTTGTCGCCGGTGATTTCCGTGTGGCGATAGATTCCCGGCTCACTCTCGATCAACTCTCTACGGCCTTCCATGTCAGCCAGGAATGCGTCGGCCTGTTTCGTGGTGGCCTCCATCTCTTTGGCGCGCGTGACAACAGCTTCTGACGCGTAGGAGCGCACGAGTTTCGGCCAGTATTTGGAGAGCAGGTCGGTGCTGGCGAAGATGTCGGCCCAGATGATGCGTCCGTTGACCGCGACGACTACGCCGACGGCGTTTCGATCGCGGAGTTGGTGGATCAGGCTTTGATAGCTTTGTTCCATCGGCTTGGCTACAGAATCGACATACTTGCGGACGTCCTCATTTTCATTGACTTTCGCATAAGAAGTGACGCCCATGATCTCAGCCCTGGAAGCAGCGGGAGCCGACGGGGCAACCCCAGCAGTCATGGCGGCCTTCTGCTTGCTCACTTCGTCCCAGACTTCCTGTTGATTCTTGTCGGCCATCGCTCTGGCGCGAACCGAAGGTTGCACCATCAGCGCCATCGGAGGCGGCGCATTCGGGACGGGCGCTCCTACAGCTTTGCCGTACATGGCTTCAGAGGCGCCGAAGTGCTCGCTGCTGGCGACCCAGCGTCCATGCTCGACGCAAAATACACTGAGGTCGATGGGATCGCTTTCCGCAGGCACAATGCGGTCTTTACCAATGACGCGATCCTGCTTGCCTCCGGAGACAATCTCACCGGCAAGAAGAAGCAGCGGGCGCTTGGAGTTGTTGACCAGGACAAGACGGTTGACTTGCGCCCCGTCGTGGATAGGAGGCGTGCCGTGGCGGCGGATCAGCCCTTGAACACTGCCCGCTTCGGTGACGATGACTTCGCCTGAGCGGAGACCTTCGTCGAGCGTCAGGAACTCGGAGGTTGGATATGTTTTCGCGGCGACCACCGGGAAGACCGTGAGATTGCCGTGACGGATGGGATCGAGAACTTTGTATCCCGGCGCGGGCGAGGTTTCTCCCGCGCGCACCGGGCTCTGATCGAGGACAATGCAGCCGACAACGAACAGCAGAACTGTGATGGCCAGAACTTTCGGACTCATACGAGGCTCCTCTCGTGAGTCTGTGTCGTTTCTTCCGCCCGTTCCGGGGACTTTCGCCTGTTTCTGCGATGGCACCCACCGCTTACGCGGTGGGCTGCATTCTTTCGCCGCTCCGCGGCTGCGTTCCTCACAGCCTTACTGGCTGCCGGTTCAAGCTCACTGCCGCGTTGCGCACTGCAAGCGAAACTGCGACACCGACTCGTTGGTCGGACGGCGCGCCCATCTCTCAGGGGGATTGGTCCGAGTTACCGGCGTAACTCAGGAGTGGACGCACCGTCCATTTCGACTTCGTGGAAAGAACGGAGTGGGTGGCGCGGCTTGCGGGCGAAATTTGGGATGAAGCAAGGTTTCAAAGTTTCAAGGTTTCAATGTTTCAAACAAAACGCCCGTTCAACATTCAGAATTGGCCCACTAAGGAGAAAAATCCTTCGATACGTGTTCAACATTCAGCCCGCAGAACTTTGAAACGTTGAAACCTTGAAACCTGCGCAGGTACTGGCCGGAACCGCTTGTGTAGAATTAAATATTGGAGCCGCATTCTGTTTTGTCCTTCCTAGACCAACTGAATCCGCAACAGCGCGAGGCCGTCGAGACTACCGAGGGACCGGTGTTGATTCTGGCCGGCGCCGGCAGCGGGAAGACACGTGTCATTACCTACCGGATCGCCTATCTGATTGAGCAGAAAGGCGTGATGCCTGAGTCGATTCTGGCAATGACGTTCACCAACAAGGCGGCAGCGGAGATGGGCGAGCGTGTCGAGAAGCTGGTCGGCAGCCTCAGTATCGCCAAGCCGGTCATCTCCACATTCCATTCTTTCTGCGTACGGATGCTGCGGCGAGATATCGAGGCCCTGAGGATTCCGTCGACTGTGCCAGGCCAGCCTCCCATCGGACACACAAAGAAGTTCGTGATCTACGATGAAGGCGATCAGCAATCGGTCGTGAAGTCGATCATGAAGCGATTGGGCGTCGACGACAAGCAACTTACGCCGCGCACTGTGCTGGGGCGCATCTCGTGGGCGAAGAACCACATGCTCGATCCGCAGGAGCTTTATTTGCAATCGGGGGATCCGAAGACGGAGAAGGTCGCGCATCTCTACGAGGAATACCGGAAAGAATTACGAAAGTCGAATGCGCTCGACTTTGATGACTTGCTGCTCGAATCGGTGCGGCTGCTGAAATCGGCGCCGCAGGTGCGCGAATACTACAACAAGCGCTTCCAGTATCTGCTGATCGACGAATATCAGGATACGAATCGTCCGCAATATGAGTTGATGCGGATGCTGGCCGGAGAACGGCACGACGTCTGCGCCGTGGGCGACGAGGATCAGTCGATCTATTCGTGGCGCGGGGCTGACATTCGCAACATTCTGGAGTTCGAGCAGGACTTTCCCGAGGCGAAGATCATCCGGCTGGAGCAGAACTATCGCTCGACGCAGAACATTTTGCAGGGAGCCTCAGCGGTAGTGGCGAATAACGTGCGGCGCAAAGGCAAGAATCTTTGGACGTCGCGGCAAGGCGGGGCGAAGATCGGGTACTACGAAGCGGCCGACGGTGAAAACGAGGCGCTGTTTATCGCGGATTCGATCGCCCGCTACCTGCGCGAGGCGAATGAGCGCGGCGAGACGCCAAAGGCCGCTGTGCTGTATCGCACGAACTCGCAGTCGCGGTTGTTTGAAGAGGCGATGCGCCGCTACGGATTGAAGTATCACGTGGTCGGCGGATTTTCGTTTTACGAGCGTGCCGAGATCAAAGACATGATCTCGTACCTGAAAGTCATCCAGAATCCGGATGATTCGATCTCGCTGCTGCGTGTGATCAATACTCCGGCCCGCGGGATTGGGAAGGGGACGATTGACACACTCGAGCAACTCGCGCTGCAAACTGGATTATCTCTTTGGGGAGCGATTGGCGAGGCAGTAAAGCAGCAGTTGGTGCCTCCGCGGGCGGTGGCGTCATTGAAGAGTTTTCAGCAGTTGATAGAGGACGCACGGGCGATGCTGGGCGGGACGTTTACAGATCAACTGGAAGGTACAGCTGGCGAGCCTTCACAGACGCCGCCAGAAGATGCCGCACCCACGTCTGAGGCGGCTGAGGCAGAAGATGAGACCGCGTTCAATCCCGAGGAGTTTGGGAATTTCTCCTTCGACTTCGGGGCGTCAGAATCGGAAAGCGCTGAGGAAATCGCAGTACCCGAGCCAACATTTGAGAGCACGGCGGAACCGGTCGCCGAAGTCCCCGCGGATGCTGCTACAGCTTCATTTCCAGTACCTACCGTCAGTACGGCTGACATTCTGAAATTTCTCATCGACCGCACGGGATACATCAAGCTGCTCGAGGAAGAGGACACACCTGAGGCCTACTCGCGCATTGAGAACTTGCGCGAATTGGTGAACGCCGCGATGGATTCCCGCGACCGGGCCGAAACGCTTGATCAGTTCCTCGATCATGCCGCCTTGATCGCCGATGCCGATGACTACGACGAGCGGGCACAGATTACGCTGATGAGCCTGCACGCGGCCAAGGGATTGGAGTTCCCTCTCGTGTTTCTAAGCGGGCTGGAAGAAGGATTGTTTCCGCATTCGCGGACGATGCTGGTGCCCGACGACATCGAGGAAGAGCGCCGGCTTTGTTATGTCGGCATGACGCGGGCGATGGATCAGCTGATCCTGACGCGGACGGTTTATCGGCGGCGGTATGGAACCGATCTACCTGAGGCGAGCGTGCCGTCGAGGTTTCTGGAGGAAGTTCCGGGGACGCTGATTGAGGAGTTGGGGACGCGGCCGGGTAGCGGAGCCGCACTCCGCCGGACCGATGAGGGCGTCCGCCGCTCCACGGGCTATTCCGACTCCGGGCATTATTCCTACGAGGACGAAGATCAAAGCGCTGCCTGGCACGCTGGCGATGCGAGCCGGAGAGACACTCGCGCCTCGAAACAGACTGTCGCGGCGAAAGCTTACAACTCGATCGAGAACATTGCCGAGTTCTTTGCCAGCCGAGGGAAGAAATTCAGCGCTCCAAAAGCCCCGCCAGTTGAGGAGCCAACCGGCAAGCGGGGATTTCGTCCAGGACAGAAGGTGCGGCATCCGAAATACGGCGAGGGAACGGTGTATCGGCGCGAGGGAGAAGGCGAAGAAGCCAAGATTACGGTACAATTTCCACGCTTCGGCTTAAAGAAGCTGGTGGAGAAATACGCGCAGTTGGAGCGAGCGTAGGCGCTATCGTCCTTCCGCCGAAGACCAGTCACAAAGAGGGGATCCGCAAGAAATGAAAAGATTCGGGATCGTGCTGTCTGTGGCGCTGCTGGCAGCATCAGCAGCTGCGCAAATCAAGCAGGTCAAACAGGAACGCCGTCCCGCGCTTACGGGCGAAAACTTCGCAAAGGCGCAAGAACCGCCGAAACAGCCCAGCTATGAGTTCTTTTCTATTCTCGACGGAACGCCGATGTTGCTGGAACTACACCATGATACCGAGATAGGAACGGGTCGCGCTGTAGATGTTTACCAGTTCGTAATTGAACTGCAGGTGATGAATTCGGATGGAGACCTGGAACCGGAAGGCTTGCAGATTTTCAACTTCTATACGGCGAAGCCGCAGAATCCGAACACCGCTCCGAATCCGCATAACGCGAACGATTGCCGCACCTGGAACAAGCTGGTGAACCAGGAGATCAAGGAGCGGGGTCCGAACTCGCCGACTTGGTCCTATGTTGAATTCACCGTGGCGCAGGGCGCACGTATGCTGCAGACGAATGAAGACGGGCTGGTTTTCTGGAGCGACGATATCGAGTGCTGGGGCTCGCGCGACCGCTTCCCTCCGTTCTGAGAAGATTTTGGGTTGTAAGGACACAAAGCAAGGAAGACAATCTGTAAAGAAAAAGGACGAATACATTCATTCATGGCGAATACGACAAAGTTAAGCAGAGATGAACGCAAGAAGGTAAAACGCGCCGCGCGCAAGAAACGCAAGGCCGACAAGCCGCTGAAGCCCCGTGAGTATCCACGCGGATCGAAGAAGCCAAAGGTCAAGAAGCTGGCCCGCGGCCAGGCGAAGCGGTAGAAAGAACGTCGGCAGTTAGGCGGCGGCAATTGGGATTCCCACCCTTCGAAAACCGCGAGGGGTGGGGCATCCACCCGCTGAGCGCTACTGCCGAATTCCTCCGTCCCAGGAGAAATCAAACCTCTTGTCACAACCGACAACGTCCGAGCACCCATCCAAACAAGTTGTGCGCACTTCCAACAATCAGCTTCTCTGTTGCAAGTCCATCGACAAGCTGATCAGCGAATCTGAAACTCCCGGACATCGCTTGCAGAAAACCCTCGGACCCTGGTCGCTAACTGCGCTGGGAATTGGCGCCGTCATTGGCTCGGGGATTTTTATCCTGACCGGAACCGCCGCAGCCGGGGAGTATTTCCAGGCACCTTCGATCCTCCACGCGCAAGTTCTCGATATCATCGTGAACTTCTTGCGCGGCGGAGGAACCGCGAGTGTTCTGATGCATGGACGGCCGGCAGCCGGACCATCGATTGCGATCTCGTTTTTCCTGGTGGCAATCGCCTGCAGCTTCGCCGGGCTTTGCTATGCGGAACTCGCGTCGATGATTCCGATCGCAGGCAGCGCCTACACGTATTCCTATGCCACGCTCGGCGAGATATTCGCGTGGATCATCGGGTGGGACCTGATTTTGGAATACGTCGTCAGCAATGTTGTCGTAGCGATTGGCTTTTCCGCGTACTGTAAGGCGCAACTCGCGTCATTTGGCCTGAATCTTCCTGACAGATGGTCGACGCCTGTGTGGGAGTCGGGACACTGGACCGGTGCGTACTTCAACGTTCCCGCCTTCCTGATCATTTTCATTCTGACGGTACTGTTGGTCCGAGGGATTAAAGAATCGGCTGAAGCCAACAACATCATGGTCGCGATCAAGATTGGGGCAATCCTGATCTTTCTGGTGGTGGGCGGGGCTCTGGTCAATCCGTCCAACTGGAAGCCGTTTGCGCCTTCGGGATTCGCCGGCGTGGTGACGGGCGGTGCCATTGTCTTCTTCACCTACATCGGATTCGATTCGGTTTCGACCGCGGCAGAAGAGTCCAAGAATCCGCAGCGGGACTTGCCCTTCGGGATCATCGCGTCGCTCATTGTCTGCACGGTTTTGTATGTGGGTGTTTCGGTCGTGTTGCTCGGCATGATGAAGTACACGACCTTCGTTTCGGGCGAGGCTGCCGAAGCGCCAGTGGCTTACGCGTTGAAGGTACTCGGGGCGAGCCGCTGGTCACGTTCAATCATTGTGATCGGTGCACTCACGGGCATGATCTCCTCACTGCTCGTGTTCCAGTACGGGCAAGCGCGTATCTGGTACGCCATGTCACGCGACGGGCTCTTTCCGCGATTCTTCTCCGCGGTCCACGAAAAGTTCAAAACGCCGCATTGGTCGACCTGGATTGCCGGGCTGGCCGTGGGCGTGCCGTCGGGGATTTTTGCCGTTAGCGACGCGGCTGATCTTTCCAACATCGGAACGCTTTTCGCCTTCGCATTGGTGTCGCTGGGGGTCATCATTTTGCGGCGCACACAGCCCGACCGCAAACGCGTGTTCCGCGTCCCGTTTGTGCCGTGGTTCCCACTGATTTCCATCGTTCTCTGCGTCGGATTGATGGCCGGACTGACGGTTATTACCTGGGTGCGGTTTGTGGTGTGGCTCGTGCTGGGATTGCTTATCTACGTGTTCTATAGCCGGCACCACAGTGAGTTCGCGCGGAAGTAGTTCCAAGGCACATCGGGAAGAGGGTAGGATCCTTCGACTGCGCAGACCGGGTCGCTTCGCTCGCCGGTCAGCTTCGCCCAGGATGACAAATCCGATTGGTGAACTCGCTACTTCCCCAACTCTTTCGACAGGAACAAATACCGGTCGCGCATATCGTCTTTGCGCGCTTCGGGCTGGGCGGTGAGGTACATCACGGGCCAGCCATCGGGGGCATCATACATCGGCCAATTGGGTAATCCCGGGCCGTTGGGATTTCCTGTCTTCGCGAAGTTGGTCCAGTACTTTTGCATCATGTCGCTGACGTTACGGTCATCGGGACGCCAAGTCACATCCGTCTTCGAATCGAGTTGGCCGAAGACATATTCGATTTCGGCGGAATGATAGGCGCCCAGGCGCGGCGCATCCGGTTTTGACGGCGTAGGAGCCATGTCGAAGCGGTAACGATAAGTCGGTTTCTTGCCCGTCTTGGTTTGCGCCTCGACCCATTCCCATGTCGAGAGGGCGATAAAACGATCTCCCGCGTAATCCTGCGCCGAGCCCAGAACGTGCTGCGGAGTATCGATGGGATATAGCTTGAGGAATTCGTCGGCCTTAGCACCAAAATCTTTCTGGGCGGTCTCTTTCATGCTGTCGGCGGTTGGCTTCTTCGGCGCCAACGCAATTTCGAAACTGCCTTCATCGTGATTCCACCCCGCCATTAACGCGACATCATTCTGTTTGCCTGCGGCAAAGATTGCGGGGACGGATTCCGGCAGGAAGTAGCCGTCGACGTCAGGGCCGAAATCGAATCCAGGCGACTTCGGAGGAGCGAAGGGCTCGAGTAGTTTCTCCGCCGGGATGGCGCGTAACTCAGCGAGAGTTGAGGCCCCCAATTTCTCTTTCGCAAGCTTCGAATCTTTCTCAGCGCGAACCGACATTGGCTCAAAATCCAAGCCGCTTGGTGGAAAGGCGGCGCCGCTTTCGCCGATTGCCTTCTGGAACAAGCCCTTCGCTAGGGGCGAGGCCATCTGCGCAGAGACCGAGAATGATCCCGCGCTCTCGCCGAAGATTGTGACATTGTCGGGATCTCCGCCAAAAGCCCCAATATTGTCATGCACCCATTTCAATGCGGCCAGTTGGTCGAGCAGACCGTAGTTGCCAGCGGAGTTGTGGCCGGATTCTTTGGCCAGCTCCGGATGGACAAAAAAACCGAAGACGCCGAGGCGGTAGTTCATTGAGACAACGATTACGCCATGCTGCGCGAGGACTGCGCCGTTTTGCCGACTCTCGGAAGTCGTGCCCGCTGCGTAGCCTCCGCCGTAGATCCAGACCATGACGGGCAGCTTTCCGGAGGCGCGCTTCGGCACCCACACGTTCAGGGTCAGGCAGTCCTCACTGGCTCCGGGATCGTGAAAAACCATGTCCCCGTAGACATTGCCCTGCATGCAGTGCGCACCGAATGCATCGGCTTTGCGAACTCCATTCCACTTGGCAACCGGTTGGGGCTCTTTCCAGCGGAGATCGCCTACCGGTGGCGCAGCATAGGGAATGCCGAGGAACGCGTGCACTTTGCCGTCGTCCTTACCCTCAATGGCGCCCGAATGAGTTTTGACCTGGGGAGCGGAAGCTGCGAAACATAAAAGGGAAGTGGAAATCATGATGGCAACCACTGCGACGTGGCAGACGGTCTTGGCAGACATAACCCTCCAGTTGTGAAAGATGGGATTGTAAAGCAAGAAGGGCGGGCTCTCTCGCAAATCTGCAACCTGCAAACTACAATCAGCTCATGAGTGCCGCAGGAGCCCAGCCCCCGAATGCTTTTATCCGTCAACTTCCGAAAGCGGAGCTGCATTTGCACCTGGAAGGAGCCGTTGAACCGGCGACATTGCTGGAACTACGCAGAAATCACGGTGAGAATGCAACTCTGGCTGATACCGAGCCGCTCTATCGCTATACCGACTTCCCAAGCTTCCTGATGGCATTCAAAGAAGTTAGCGCACACTTACGCGGGCCAGAAGACTACGAAGTCGTGACTTACCGTTTGATGCAGCAACTGAAAGAAGAGAACGTGCTGCATGCCGAGGTCTATGTCGCGGTGGGAGTCTGCCTGTATCGCAAGCAGGACTTCGGCGCTATCTTCGAGGGCCTGGAGCGCGGACGCGCTCGAGGTGCACGCGATTTTGGAGTATCGTTGCTTTGGATTTTCGATGCCACACGGCATTTCGGGGTGGAAGAAGCTCAAAAGGTTTTTGAGTTGGCCGTCCGCTACCAGAGCCGGCACGTTGTTGGCGTGGGAATCGGCGGAGACGAGGTGAAGGCTCCGCCAGAATTATTTCGCGGCGTCTATGGCTACGCGGAAAGCAATGGACTGCGACTGACGGCGCATGCGGGCGAGACGGCTCCGGCCGAATCGATCTGGGGCGCGCTCAATCTACACGCAGAACGCATCGGGCATGGGTTAACTGCGGCGCAGGATGCGGATCTGATCGAGGAATTGGCTTACCGGCAGATTCCGGTCGAGATTTGTTTGACGAGCAATCTGCGCACGGGATGCTGCAAGTCGATGACGGATCATCCGGTGAAGAGCTATTTTGACCAGGGTCTAATGGTGACGCTCAACACGGATGATCCAGCGCTGTTCGGCACGACTCTGGCCCGGGAATATCAACTGGCACAAGAAACGTTTGGCTTTACGGACGAACACTTGCGGGAACTGGCGCGCAATTCGTTCGAAGCATCGTTTCTACCTGCCGAGAAGAAGCTGGAATTGTTGAGCTTGTTTGATGCGGCGGTCGCAGGGTAAGTCCAGCGTAGACTTGTGAGCCTGAATTCCTCCGGTAACGGATTGATTGACAGCCGTTGTAGAATCTTCGACCGAGCGTCTGGGGAGTGATTCCATGGCAGTACGCCCCGTACTTCAACTTGGGGATCCGCTGTTAAGAGAGAAATGTGCGCCGGTCGAGGACCCGACGTCCGTTGAGATCAACGGCCTCGTCGAGGACCTGCAAGACACCCTCGCACATTGGCGTTCGACAACCGGCTATGGGCGCGGGATTGCCGCGCCCCAACTTGGAGTACTGCAACGCGTGATTTTTCTGAAGCTGCCCGGAGTGGAGCCCTGGCCGCTGGTGAATCCAGAAATCGTCGAATCCAGCGAAGAACGCATGGTCGTATGGGACGCTTGCCTGAGCTTTCTCTCCATCTTCATGCAGGTTGAGCGGCGGCGCTGGGTTACGGTGCGGTATCAGAATCTCGAAGGTGAGACCCTCTCGTTCGATGCTGGAGGCGACCGCGACCTCTCCGAACTCATGCAACACGAGATTGATCATCTGGACGGAATTCTCGCTATCGACCGCGTTGTCGATGTGAAGACGATCTGCACGCGCGAGGAATTCGAAAAACGATATCGCGATCAAAGCCCTTACGCCGCCGTTCCGGTTAGAATCAAACACTGAGCAAGCGTCCCCCTGTCTTGTCGGTTCTTACTCTCCATGCTGCACATTGGCATTGTCGCTTGCAGTACAGAAGGAGCCGCGCTCTGCTACCGGACGATTTCGCTTGAAGGCGCACAGAGGTTAGGCCGGCACGATCATCCTGAAGTTTCGCTGCATTCGTTTCCGTTGGCGCAGTACATGAAATCGATTGAGGCGAACGATTGGGCCGGCGTGGCAGAGTTGATGCTGGCTTCCGCTGAAAAGCTGGCGAGAGCGGGTGCGGATTTTCTGATTTGTCCGGACAATACGATTCACCAGGCATTTGATCTGGTGGAGCATCGATCGCCGCGTCCCTGGCTGCATATAGCACGTGAAGCGGCTGCTGAAGCGAAGCGGGGCGGCTATCACCGGCTGGCGGTGCTGGGCACGCGCTATCTGATGGAAGGTCCTGTGTACCGCGAGACACTGAAGGCTGCGGGAATTGAGTATCGTGTGCCGGGGTCGGAGCAGCGTCAACGCATCAATCAGATCATCTTCGACGAACTTGTGAATGGCCAGATTCTGCCGCGGTCGTTGGCGTACTACGTCGAAGTGATTCGCGGGTTGAAGGATGAGGGCTGCGATGCGGTGGTTCTCGGGTGTACGGAGATTCCTTTGCTGGTGACGCCGGAGTCGTCGCCTTTGCCGACATTGGACTCGACGAGGTTATTGGCGAGGGCGGCGGTGGTGAAAGCGATCGAGGGGTGAGGTTCGGACCGTAGTTTCAGCAGCTTCGATGTGGCTGAAGCCAGCAGATTCCTCTGCGCTTCGCGCTTCGGAATGACAAGCGGGGTTTGGTTGAGATGCGACATCAGCTGAAGTTTCGACTTTTGATGGATGGACCTTATGCGATCGTGCGTCTCGCGGCGCATGCGGCCGTTCCGGAGTGGGCGGCGAAAGGCGAATTCACATCGGTTACCCGCACGAGCGAGGAACTTTCGATTGTTTGCCCGATGGAGAATCTTCCGGCTGACGTGCGCTCCCTCCACCGCTGGGTTTGTCTGAAACTCGAGGGACCTTTCGAGTTCTCGCTCACCGGAGTGCTGCTTTCGTTCATCGATCCTCTGTCGTCGAAGGGGATTCCTATCTTTGCTGTCTCGACGTATGACACGGACTATGTTTTGGTACAGCAAGAGTCGGCTGGCGCAGCGCTAGATACGTTGCGGCAAGCTGGTCATGTGCTGGTGGCTGGCAATCCAGCCCCCACTGGCAATCAAAAATCTTAACCGCTGAGTTCGCTGAGGCACGCAGAGAACGCGAAGGGTGACTTTCGCAGTCCTCGACGATTCGGGAATAGACATCTCCATCCAACCCCTGGAATCTACCGAACGCTGCAACAGTGGGCGGGATTGATCTTCCCGTGTGTTGTAATAGGAATTAGCCATCCCATGCCTTCTGCTCTGACAACTTTGCGTCGACGCGCCAAAGCCCTGCACCGCAACGTGCGCGGGGTGAAAATGGCCGTCAGGGCGCTGGCCTCGACCGAGCATCCGCTTTTGGCGCACATCATTCCGATGCGGCGCTGCAACTTGGCATGTACTTATTGCAATGAGTTCGACGACTTCTCAAAGCCTGTGCTGATCGAGGAGATGTACCGGCGCATCGACAAGCTAGGCGCGCTGGGAACCTCCGTCGTGACGATCTCGGGTGGTGAGCCGCTGATGCATCCCGAGCTCGATGACGTTATCCGGCGCATTCGGGCCAATGGGATGATCGCCGGGCTCATCACCAATGGATACCTGCTGGTGGCTGAACGCATCAAGCGCCTGAACCGGGCAGGACTGGAGTGGCTGCAGATCTCCATCGACAACGTCAATCCTGACGACGTGTCGAAGAAGAGCCTGAAAGTTCTCGACAAGAAGCTGCAACTGTTAGCCAAGTATGCCGACTTTCATGTGAACATCAACTCCGTGGTGGGCGGAGGGATTCCACATCCGCAGGACGCGCTAGTAATCGGCAAGCGTGCGGTCGAACTGGGCTTCACATCGACGATTGGGATCATTCACGATGGCAGCGGGCAGTTGCAGCCTCTCGGTGACGAAGAGCGACGCATTTATCACGAGATGCAGGCGCTCGAGAAGAGCAGCTTCACCCGGGTCAACGCATTTCAAGACAACATCGCCAAGGGCATGCCCAACGATTGGCGCTGCCGCGCCGGAGCACGCTACCTCTATATCTGCGAGAACGGGCTGGTGCATTACTGCTCGCAGCAGCGTGGCTATCCAGGGATTCCATTGGAGAAATATAGCTGCGAAGATCTGCGCCGCGAGTATTTGACCGAAAAAAGCTGCGCCCCGCACTGCACGGTCTCGTGTGTGCACCAGGTATCGATCTTCGATTCGTGGCGGGTACCGCAGCGGCCGGCTGCGACTATGCCTACGGCTGTTTCGGCTACCGAGGGTCTCGTACAGATCAAGTAGCACCCAGCATTCCGGCATTCAGCCGGACGAGTGTATCGCTGGCTCCAGAAAGCCAGATCGTCTGCCGATCCATGAGGGGTGGAGTCGCACCGCGCCGCGGGCCAAAGAACGTGGTTATCTCGCCAAAAATCTGGGCGCGGCCTTGAAAACCGCGCCCACTCAAATCTCTTCGATAATACCGATTATGCTGAATGCTGTTTAGTGCTTCTGCTGTGCCGACGGTGGTGTAATTCCGTTCAGGCGCAGATACTGGGCCGCGGCGGCGTAGTGGTCGGCCCATCCGCTTCCGGCAATCAATGCTGCCATCGCACGTGGAGCCTGGTGACCGCCGAATAGCTCGATGTTGTCTCCGAGCTTGGAGTCATCCATCTTCCCAAGAGCTTCGCTGCAATAGGCGTACGACGCTTTCACTGCGGCAACTAGCTTATCTTTCGAGTCGCTCTCCTTCGACTCCTCGACTTTTGGCGCTGGGACATCCGCCGCCTTCGAGCAGATGGTGTTGTTGAATCCGATGATGTGTACGACCAAATGAGCAAAGGTCATCTGGTCAGCGGTGGGCTTGTAGGAAAACTTGTCAGCGGGCATGGCCTCGACTGCACCGACGGTGTTATTTTGCGAGCGCTGCTCCAGCTGGCGGAGCGAGGATGCAACCGGATCCTTGGCTGCTGCCTGGGCAAAAGCGAACGTGGCACATGCCACGAGAGATACAACTGCGAAGATACGTTTCACGGAAAGCCTCCTGAGGGACTTAAGGATATAACGAGCGACAGTGGAAGGTCATCTTAGGGGTCGATCCGTTTAGATATCCCCCGCGTGATGTTCTTCCCCGGTCTCAGATGTCCGTTTTATTTCGCGCGATGAAAAACTTCTTCAAAACAGAGCTCGCGGCGAATTTCTACAGAGCTCGTAAAGAAAAGGCCGCTTACTACAAAGGAACGTGCGAAACTTAGGCGTTTTTCTCTCATGGCAGAATAGCCTGATGCCGGATCGTCTACCTTCCCCTACCTTTGTCTACGGAACTGCCTGGAAAGAGGACCGTACCGCTGCGCTGACAGAACAGGCGCTGCGCGCGGGTTTTCGCGCAATTGATACGGCCAACCAGCGCAAGCATTACTTCGAAGCTGGCGTTGGAGAGGCTTTAACTTCTGCCTACCGAGAGGGTGTTGTCACTCGTCCTGACTTATTTCTTCAGACTAAGTTCACTTATCAGCGTGGACAGGATCACCGGCTGCCATACGATCCATCCGCCCGCCTCTCCGTGCAGGTGAGGCAATCGCTGGCAAGCTCGCTCGAACACCTCAGAACAGATCACGTTGACAGTTTTGTGTTACACGGGCCGGCGTCAGGTGATGGGTGGAGCGAGGATGACGCAGAGGTCTGGGAGGCCATGCAAAAGGAGCGAGATGCCGGCCACACGCACCATCTCGGCGTCAGCAACGTTTCGCTGCAGCACCTGGAGCAGATGGAGGCAAGTGGCGCCGAATTACCTGCGTTCGTCCAGAACCGCTGCTTCGCGCGTCTGGGCTGGGATCGCGAGATCCGGGCATTCTGTCAAAAACGGAAGATCGTTTACCAGGGATTCTCGCTGCTGACTGCGAATCCTGAGGTTCTGGAACATCCACCATTTGTAAATGTTGCGACGGAGCTCAATGCAACACCCGCGCAAGTGGTCTTCGCCTTCGCGCAGGCGATCGGCATTCTGCCGCTTACGGGAACATCCGATCCAGAGCACATGAGGCAGGACCTTGACAGCCTGCAGCTAACGACCCAGTCCGAGATTGTGCACGCAATCGAACAGATGGCCGGGTGATATTCCTCGGGGTCAGGCCGGTCGTCTGGGAGGGCCGAAAAACGATCCCGGGATGCTGCCGAACGCCGCGCTTCGCATCGGCGGGGCGGACGAAATGCGTCCGCCCCTACACAACTCTCGAATTCACTTTACCGCGGGCTTCAGAGTGGCCACGCGTTTCTCTCGCCTCATCTGCGCGGCCAGTTCCTTAATCTCTGTCAGATCGCGTTGCATTTCGCTCCACCCATACCAGAGCGCGTAGTCGGGACTGGCGTGGAATGTTCCCTGGAAAGTCCGCATGCGGTGTTCGAGATACATCACGAACAGCCTCTGTTCGATCACCGTCGGAGCATCGTGGAACGTCAGCAGGTTTGGGAACGGATACGCATAGTTTGCCGGCTTGGGCAGAATGTTGTCTTTGTACAAGTCAGCGACGATTCGGATCGCTTCGGCCATCAGGTGATCGGCGTTCTTGATCATGTCGTCGCCCTGCTGCAGTTGCTGCTTGGCGAAGTTGACCGAGTGGCATTGATTGCAGGTCTTGATCATCTTGTCGCGCTCGCGCTGCCAATCTTCTTGCGTAAGGCGGGCGACGTCAGCAGCCTTGACGACATCAACGAGCTTGGTGGGCTGGCCTTGAGGATCGAGCACGCCCAAAGCTTGAAGAACCGTGGCACGGTCGGCAGCCCACTGCTTGTCTTCAGGCAGTGGCAAGCGGACGGCAAGGAATCCCCATGCGGTGCGCACTTCGTGGTTACCATCTTGCATGTGGCAAGTCTGGCAGGTCGGGGCTGCAGCCGTGTTGGGCAGCACGTGCATCTGCTTAAGTTCGTTTCTTGCGCCGTGCTTCGACGCGGAATACATCTCCCACTGCGGATGGTCGAAACCCATGTGGCAAGTCTCGCACGCTTGCGGCTGACGCGCTTCTTCTGCTGAGAATGTATGGCGCGTGTGGCAGGCATCGCACTGCGCGGCGCCAAATTCCGTGCCCGAGCTGTTCTTCCGCAGTTCGGCCACTTCGGCCACGCTCTTGTCGCCGATCTTGTGGCATCCGCCGCAGCCCTTCTCGCCTTCGGTCATGGCCATGGGCTGCCAGTGAATCGTCGGCATGGCCTTCATGGAGGCCCACGCCATTGCGTGTTTTCCCTTCTTGAACTGCGCTACCTGCGTTTCATGGCACTGCGAGCAGGTATTGGGAGTGGGAATCTTCACCTTGGCGATGTCCGTTGCCGACGTGTGCTGATCACCGTGGCAGGTCACGCATGTCACTTCAACGTTGCTGTGCTTGCTCAGCTTCCAGTCGGCGACGATGTTGGGCGTGACTTTGTTATGGCAGTCGACGCATTGGGCGGGAGTGGCGGTTTGAGCAATGAGAATGCTGGGTGAAGTCGGAAAGGATGAAAGCAGAAATACGTAGCCGAGCCGCGCGAGGGTTCGCGCCGCCCGGGAGCGGAAGAGTCGCATAGTTCCTCCTGAAACCGGGCATTATCCTCCCGGGGAACAAGGGATGGCTGTGACATATGTCACTACGAGTTGTTGAAATCTTCTAGCCCAGCGAAGCTAAACCGGAGGTGATGAGCTTGTACACCAGATACCAGCCCGCAACGATCATGATCGCGGTGGAGCGCTTGACCTTGCTCGTGGAGGCGTATCCGATGCCGATGAGAATGATCGACCAAATGATCAGAACATCGAGGGACGACGCCATGCCGCGGATGAACTTGCCGGTAGTGTCGGGATCGAGAAAATAAGCCAGGTTCGTTCCGACGGGGTTGTTGATGTCGAAACCCTCTGGATTGACGCCCGCGAACAGCGAGACGATTCCGAGGATCGCCCCAATGATGCCAGGCAGCCCCGCATACATGGAAATCGCATAGGCCTGCCCAAATGTGGTGTCGGCCGCGGCTCCGACCTTGAAGGTCGCCCACAGAGCGGTGGTGGAGATCAACGTAAAGAACAGAATCACGAATGGACTTGCGTAAGCAAAGATCGTGAAGATCTTCACCGACACATGCAGGCGTGCGGCCTGCTGGTCCGGCGGCAGTTTGTCGAACTGTTCTGCCTGTCGGGCGGACCGCTCGATCTGGTTCTTACTGACCTGTTCGTAGCCGATCTGTTTTCCAATCGTAACGAGAAAGGCGATCGAGAAAATCGAAATCAGAAGCCAGGGGCCCCACCATTTCGCGTTACGGCGCAAATCGGTGAATGTCTTCGAAGGTGCAATGAAAGTGTTGATGATGCGGGCGCCCTCTGACATCGGCGGCTCGACCGGTGCCGGAATGGGGGCAGGCGTCGATGCGACAGGCGGAAGCGGGCTAGCGGACATGATTGCCTCCTACGCGGAAATCGCAAGAATTCTAGTGTTCAAAGCGGGTTCGCACAAGCACTCTCTGATTGTCGCCTGTAACGATCCTCGCCCCCACGTCACTATTCCACCAACCAGTCACGCGGAGGGGAGGTCCGCGTTAGCCAGGAAATCCATTCAGTTCACTCTCATTGCAAGAGGAAGTTAAATGCAAACTGTTTCGATTGTATGTGGACCAGGCTTGCGGTTGAGGGGGCCCCGGCATGATGCCGGCTGACCGCGCTTATCCGGGCGGGAAGTTGCCGCCCGGATAAGATAGTTGGAATGTCGAATTTTGAGCCGGTCGCTGTTGTCGTTCTCGCAATCGAGTTGCTGCCGGCGGTGGCGTTCGGACTGGCGCATGAACGACTGGCGCAAGCAATCGCTCGCTGGCCGGCAGTGGTCAGGATTTCGCTGCCAGCGTGCCTCGTCATTCCATACGTTATCCTCGCGGGCACGTCCCACATGTTTCAGTGGGAGTGGTTCGTGCTGTACGCCCTTCTGCCGGTCGGGATGGCTTGGCTGATGAGCCGCGCTGCTGTCGCCGATCCCCAACAAAGAGGCAACTGGCGAGACGCGTTGATCCTGCTGACACTGGGCTTGGCCGTTGACCTTCGGTGGCTCGATATTGCCTGGCCCGCAGGCTTGCGCGGCTGGGGCAATCTACTGTTGGTTGATGCCGGGCTTTACGCGTTTCTAGGAATCCGGCGCCTGAGTGGGACCGGATTCGACTTCCACTTTCGATGGAGCGACTGGAAGACCGGGTTCCGCGAACTGCTGTTCTTTGCGCCGGCGGTGATCCTGCTGGGAATGGCGCTAGGATTCATTCATCCTCATCAGAATATTCCGGTCATCTGGAAAGCGGCATTCGGTTGGATCGGGATCTTTGTGTTTGTGGCCGTGCCGGAGGAGCTCTTCTTTCGCGCCTGGGTCCAGAATCTTCTAGAGCGCCGTCTGGGACGCGGAGCAGCGCTCATTATCGCGTCTCTATTGTTTGGTCTTTCACACTTCAATAAGAGAAATCTTGGAGGTGCCCACTTCAACTGGAGGTACGTTCTGCTAGCGACCATTGCCGGCATTTTCTATGGCCGCGCTTGGAGAGAACGGAGGCGCGTGCCAGCCTCGAGCGTTACACACACATGCGTCGACTGGCTCTGGTACCTGTGGTTTTGAAGACCAGCGTTTCAAGATTCCCGACTACTTACCAGCAATTGGGTGATACCCAGCGGATGGCCCTGCGGCGGGGGGGTGATAGTGGAGGTAGCCCAGCCCGACGCGCATATGGTGGAGAAAAACATCAGGCACGCACATGGCGAAACATAGTCCGAGAATTCCTTGGGCGATGCCGATGATGTAGAGGCTGCGATAGCGGCGGAACAGGATGCAAGAAATAACTCCCCAGACCAGCGTCGCCACCGTCAACGGGACGTTGGGCAAATGAGCAACTGAGAAAAGTAGGGCGGCCACCGCAATCGCCGCATCGGTTGAAAGCAGGCGCGTGAGGCGGGGCATGAAGTAATCCTGCAGCAGGAACTGCTGGTAGATCGTCCACGCAACATAGCCGCTGACATGAGTAAGATCAGGCTTGTCAAGTTCGTGGAAGATCCCGACGCCTTGCGCCAGGAAAATACCGATGGCCGATAGAGCAACGGCTGCCGGCACGATCCAGAGGGAACGGAGAAGCGGGCGCCAACTGAGGCCGAGTTCATATGCGCTTGGCCGGCTCCAGGCCACGATGACGGCGGGGGTCAACAGTGCGATCGGTCCGAAAATCAGCTGCTCGCGCGTCGGCAACCAGAGCACGATCATGATGGCCACAAAGCCGAGAGAGAGTTCGGTCAGGGTGCGAATAGATGTCTGCGAACGCGGGACAGAAAAGGCTACCGGAGTCGGAGTTGTACTTACCACGGGGCTCGCTTTCAATGCGGTGGGAAGTTACCCCACGTCAAGTTGGATGCAAGAGTAGATGAGAAGGCTGAATTCCACAACGGGAACTGGGTTCAGTCAGTGCATCTTTTTCCGAATTTTAGTCGGCCACCTGTGATTCCTTGCAGTTCTTGGCGATCTCGGCGGCCTTTCTCGGCGGCAAGAAAAGAATTTCACCGCTGAGTTCGCACAGACAGCCGCAGAGTCCGCCGAGGAGACCAATGTCGGCATGGTGAATTTCAGAGTGACAGCTCGGGAGTGGCTTGCAACAAACTGCGCGTGTAGGGATGAACCGGCTGGCTGGTGATCAGGTCTGTGCTACCGACTTCGACGATTTTTCCCTTGTACATCACCGCTATTCGCGTAGAGAGATATCGCACGACCGGCATGGAGTGCGAAATGAAGAGGTAGGTCAGGCCGAATTCGCGCTGTAATTGGGCGAGAAGGTTCACGATCTGCGCGCCAACACTGACATCAAGGGCAGACACGGGTTCGTCACACACAATGAACTTTGGCCGCAAGGCCAACGCCCGGGCGATGCCGATGCGTTGGCGCTGTCCACCGGAGAATTCGTGCGGATAGCGAGTGCGGGCAGATTCGTCGAGGCCAACCGCGCGCAGGAGTTCAGCAACTCGTCTGTCGAGCTTCGCTCGACCGAGGCCTCTGTCCCCACGCACATCCGAATGGATAATCAGCGGCTCGGCGATGACGTCTTCCACGCGGAATCGGGGATCGAGCGAAGCAAAGGGATCTTGAAAGATGATCTGCAAGTCGCGACGGAACCTGCGCATTTCGCCCGATCCAACGGCAAGAAGATCACGCCCTTCAAACGAGATATTGCCGGACGTGGGTTCGATCAAGCGCAGGATCAGCCTTCCCAAGGTGCTCTTTCCCGAGCCGGATTCCCCGACAAGGCCTAATGTCTCGCCTGAGTGAATGTCGAGCGAGACATCATCAACGGCGCGAACTACTCCGGGAAAGATCTTGGTCAGGTTTCGGATCTCGAGCAGGGACACGAGCCGATGCTAGCAGCAATTGTGCGAATCGGCATGATTTCTTCGATCTTCCTTCTGTCGCCAGGATTGTAGAGCGAGGCCACGGAGGACGCCGAAAAGTTTGAACCACGAAGGACAGTAAGGTATACGAAGGATTTCCTTCGTGTACCCTCGTGCCCTTGGTGGTTGAATGATTTTGCCTTCGATCAACCACCCGCAATCATTGGCACCGCCGCAAGGGCAGCCAAGAGTCCCACGAGCCTCCAGCGAGTGAAGTGCTCTTTCAGAATCAGCCGTGCCAGCAACACCGTGACGGCAGGGTACAACGATGTGATCACGACTGCTTCATCGAGACGCCCGTGCTGGCTGGCAAAAACGAACATAGCGCTAGCGGATACATCGAAGAATCCTGCAACCGCTCCCAGCACGGCAGGAGTTCGATCCAACTTAAGTGGCGCGCGTACCACCACGACGGCGATAGCGGTGGACGTGAAAGATCCGATGCGGGAAATTGCGGCCACCCAAGTAGGAGATCCGCTAGCCTGGTGAATGCAGAGAAAAAATCCGGCGAAGCCGACTCCCGCCAGTGCGGCGGCAGCGACGCCTGTAGGACGTGCGGATACCTCATTCTCTCCTTGCGGTTCCGGGCGACTGATCAGCCAGATGGCTACGATGGCTAGCCCGAAGCCGCCGATTGACCATCTGCTCGGAGCGCCTTCAAGGGCAATGTCGACCATCGTGGGGATGGCGGCGCCCATCAAGGCTGCGATCGGAGCGCTGAGACCCATCTGGCTCGAAGCGAGGGCCCGGTAGAAAATCGCCAATGCAAATCCCCCAACCGCGCCCGCGGCGATTGCCCAGAGGATGCTGATTCTGTCGGGGAACGGGCCTGCTTGCCCCAGAGCAATGAGCGACATCAATGCGAACGCACAGGCATGCGAAAAAGCCGTCAAAACGAATGCGTTAGCACGGCGCGAACCGTATCCTCCCGCGAAATCGGCTGCGCCCCAGATGAAGACTGCGGCCACCGAGTATGCTGCTGGTGGGAGATGGGCCGGAGAGATCACGCCGGACGAGGGTAACACGGAGAAACATTTACACAGAGTGCATGCGCAGCCCCATGCCTGTAGCTCGCTCTAATAATGGCTCTGTTCGCGGGCGCGGCGCCCGCCCGACACGCGTTGCGCGTGTTAAAATTTCCACAAGCTCTTTTTGTGGGAAATCAGGTTCTGAGGCCCGGGTTTGATCGAACTGGCACCATCAATTCTTTCGGCTGATTTTGCCCGGCTCGGGGAACAAGTCCGCGCGGCATGCGAGGGCGGGGCGAGCGTCATCCACGTCGACATTATGGACGGCCATTTTGTGCCGAACCTCACGATCGGGCCTCCGGTGGTAAAGTCGCTTCGCAAGGTGACCGACCTGCCGCTGGATTGCCACCTGATGATTGAAAATCCCGACGAGTTTATTCCGGTGTTTGCCGAGGCCGGCATCAACTGGATCTCGGTACATCAGGAAGCATGCCGCCACCTGAACCGTACGCTGCACCTGATCAAGAGTCATGATTGCCAGGCGGGCGTGGTAATTAATCCAGCCACCCCGGTTGAGACGCTCAACGAGGTTCTCGATATCGTAGATTATGTGCTGGTGATGTCGGTGAATCCGGGATTTGGCGCGCAGCAGTTTATTCCGTCGACCCTGCACAAAATGCGGAAGTTAGCCGAGATTCGAAGTCAGCGTAGGTTGCAATACCGCATCGAAGTCGATGGGGGCGTCGCGATGGATACCATCGCCGATGTGGTACGTGCCGGGGCGGAAATTCTGGTGGCGGGCAACGCGGTGTTCGGCAAGGGCGATCCAAAGAAGAATGCAGAGTCGTTGCTGAAGGCGGCGACCGAGGCGGCGTTACAAAAGGTCTAGAAAGAGCAAGGTTTCAAAGTTTCAAGGTTTCAAAGCCCTGGGAACGACTTCCCTTTGAAACCAACAAGGATTTTTAATGTCACGTCGAACACTGTCGATCGCGCTGCTGGGCCTGCTGCTGGCACTCACAGCCGCTTGCACGAATAAGAAGTCTGTCAACCCGTTGGCCGGGATTGGTTCCAAACAGCCGGATAAAGTTCTCTTCGACAAGGCCATGGACGCGATGCGCCACAACCGCTTCGATGTGGCACGCCTCACCCTCCAGACTCTGATCAATACGTATCCCGACTCGGAATACATCGCACGCGCCAAGCTGGCAGTTGGCGACTCCTGGTATGCCGAGGGTGGAACGGCTGCTCTCGCCCAAGCCGAGCAGGAATACAGCGACTTCGAGATCTTCTTCCCGAACATGCCTGAGGCCGCTGAAGCGCAGTTGAAGATCGCCAACATCCACTATCAGCAGATGGAAAAGGCAGATCGCGACTATACGCACGCCAAGCGCGCGGAAGACGAATACCGCAAAGTCATATTGCAGTATCCCGACAGCAAGATCGTGCCCGAGGCAAAAAGGAAGCTGCTGGAAGTACAAGAGGTCTTGGCCGAACGCGAGTTTGAAATCGGACGGTTTTACTATCTGCGTGAGTCGTATCCGGCATCGATTGCCCGCCTGAAGTCGTTGCTCGAGAAATATCCACTTTACAGCCGTGCTGATGAAGCGGCCTATTTGCTGGGGCAGGATTTCGAAGGACAGATGACGCGCTTGCGCAACAGTCCAACTTGCGACGTCAAAGGACTGCCGCGAGGATGCACCACCGAAGCGGCGAAAGCGAAGTACTCCGAGGAGTTCACGAAGAATGCCGCCGAGGCCTATGCGAAGATCATCACGCGGTATCCGATGATGGACCGGGCCGACGACGCAAGGAAGAGACTGACGGCGTTGCATCAAGCGGTTCCACGGCCGACCAAAGCCGCGGTTCTGCAGAACAAGCGCGAAATTGCCAGCCGCGGTGAAACCACGACGATGGGCCGCATCACCGGATTAATCAAGAAAGGTCCGGACGTGGCACGAGCGGCGCAGGTTGGGGAGCCCAACTTGGTTGAACCTAATCCAGTCGCCGCGACCGACGTAGTCAAGCAGGAAGCCATGGGCGCGATGGGAGGCGGCGAGAAAGCCGTCGTCGGGGCCGAAATTATGAAGCCGGGAGCAAGTGACGCTTCCCCGGCAGCCGACGCGACCGCCACGGGTCCGACACCGTTCGGACAGCCGCCAGCCGGCACTACTCCGCCGGTAGCGAGTGATCCCAATGAACTCAAGCCGGCGGCAGCCGCAGATTCGAACGAACTGACGCCGACAAACGCAGGAGACCAGGCGCTGCCTGCTCCAACCCAGGTCAATGAAATTCAGCAAGGTCAACCTTCAAGCGACGCAGCCAAGAACAACGACGACTCAACCCCGGCCAGTGACGCAGATCTTTCCAGCAGCAAAAAGAAAAAGAAGGGGCTGAAAAAGATCGTTCCGTTCTAAGAGAGCTTTCAAGCTGAGAACCGTCGGCTGTCAGCGACTAGCCATCGGCTTGAGCTACCGGGTATGCAGCCCATGGTGTTTGTCATTCCGTAGCGAAGCGAGGAATCCGCTGTTTGCATGCAGCATCGACGCGCCTGGCGAACAGCAGATTCCTCACGGCTTCGCCGTTGCGGAGTGACAAACGATTGTGGTAGCTCCCGCTTTCCACTCCAAAGTAATGAACCCGATCCCGTCCTCACGCGCAAGGTGCTGACCACTAGTAACGTGTTACTTCCCTTTTGCGTCATTGACTTAGGTTGTGGGTCGGGTTACCTTCGCGTTATCTCCCCTCATCAGAGGACTACCTTTGGCTAGGAAGATACTGCTCGCCGACGACAGCGTAACCGCCCAGAATATGGGACGGAAGATCCTCGCGGATGCGGGATACGAAGTCATCACGGTCAATAACGGCTCCGCAGCTCTGAAGAAGATCGGGGAACAGAAACCCGACCTGATCGTGCTCGACGTGTACATGCCCGGTTACAGCGGCCTGGAAGTCTGCCAGCGCCTGAAGGAGGCCGGTGACACGTCCCGAATTCCCATTCTTCTGACGGTTGGCAAACTCGAGCCCTTTAAGCCCGAAGAGGCCCGCCGGGTACGGGCCGACGGATTTATCGTTAAGCCGTTCGAAGCCAGCGAGTTGCTCAGCGCCCTGAGCAAACTGGAAGACAAAGTTGTTCCCCGATCGGAATCGTCGAAGCCCGGTCGTTTTGCCCGCGCGGCTTCCTCGATTGATGAGCCGCGCTACGACCGAACCGTGGCCAATGACGAGGACTCCGGGTGGAAGAGCCGCATTGTTTTCCCCAAGAAAAAAGAGAAAGCGCCCGAACCGGAAGTCGAAGATTCCACGATTTACAACCCAGTCAACAAGGACCTGAAGACGGTCATCGAGCACAAGCTGGAGGAAGCTCCGGTTCAACCACCAGTTCCAGTCCACCCGCCGGGAACGCAGCAGGAAGAGCGAGTCAACATTGGTGCTCTGGCCACTGACGGCTTGCCGAAAGATGTGACTCCTGAGGAGATCGCCGCGCTGGCGGCCGCCGC
>Ga0126370_10000118_pt1 | contig 26111 bp, 15 predicted proteins | sample PanSoiMetaPlot_3_FD_92586 | JGI IMG/M metagenome (GOLD analysis project Ga0126370, IMG submission 92586) | Tropical forest soil microbial communities from Panama - MetaG Plot_3 | ecosystem: Environmental > Terrestrial > Soil > Tropical forest > Bulk soil | place: Panama | collected 2016-02-17 | reverse complement strand
GATGACGGTCTTCTTATATTGCTTCCGCGAGCGCGAAGAGATCCTGAAGATGTTCGAGATGGTCAGCGGCCAGCGCATGATGACCTCGTACTTTCGCGTTGGTGGCTTGGCGCTGGAACCGCCACTGGGATTCTTCGACCGCGTCCGTGATTTCGCCGGGTACTTCCCTGAGAAAGTAGATGAGTACGAGAACCTGCTGACCGGAAATCCGATCTGGATGATGCGGACCAAAGGCGTCGCTAGGATGACTGCGGAAGATGCGATTGCACTCGGAGCGACGGGGCCGACGCTTCGTGGAAGTGGCGTCGATATTGACTTGCGGCGCGATATGCCGTACTCGAGCTACGAGAAGTTCCAGTTTAAGGTTCCGGTTTCGCAGGAAGGTGATGTATTTGCGCGGTATATGTGCCGTGTGCAGGAACTGCGCGAATCCATCGGAATCGTTCGCCAGGCACTCGACGGCATGCCGGACGGCCCCATCAAGGCGAATGCGCCGCACGTGGTTCTTCCTGACCGGGAGAAGATGAAGACCCAGATGGAGTCCCTCATCTATCACTTTAAGATTATTACGGAAGGCTTTGCGGTTCCTGCCGGTGAGGTTTACCAGGCAGTCGAGTCGCCGCGTGGCGAAATGGGGTATTACATCGTCAGCGATGGGACTGCGAAACCGTATCGAGTCCACATGCGCTCGGCATGTTTTGCGAACCTGCAGACTTTGGCAAAGATGTGCGAGGGAAAACTGCTGGCGGATGTAGTGGCGGCGATTGGAAGCATTGACATCGTGCTTGGAGAAATTGACCGATGACCCTGTGAACCTCTGCGTCCTCTGTGGTGGGAAAGACCGTTAACCACAGGGACACAGAGGCTCACAGAGGACCTTCAGGAAATGAAATTTTCGGACGAATTCGAGACTCGGTTTGCGGAGATGGTGCCGCATTATCCGACCAAGCGATCTGCGTTGGTTCCGACGCTCCTTTATGCGCAGGACGAAGTTGGATTCTTGAGTGACGAGGTGATCGTAGAAATCGCGGGGCGCCTGGATTTGACGGAACTCGAAGTACGCAACGTGATCAGCTACTACTCGATGCTGACCACCAAGCCGCGCGGCAAGTACAACGTGCAGGTCTGCACCAACATCAGCTGCATGGTTCGCGGCGGCGAAGAGATCCTGCATCATTGCGCCAAAAAGCTGGGCATCGGCCACAAGCAAACAACGGCCGACGGCATGTTCACCTTGGAAGAAGTCGAATGCATCGGAGCATGCAGCTGGGCTCCCGCGGCACAGGTGAATTACGACTTTCACGAGAACCTGACCACCGAAAAGATGGACAGGATTCTTGATGGGTATAAGAAGAAGGGAACGCAGTAAATCTATTTAATCATTTAGTCATTTAAGCATTGATTCAATGACTAAATGACTAAATGACTAAATGTCATGGCTGATCTGGTTTCACATTCCGACGAGGTAAGAGTCGTCTCCCGGCGATTTGGCATGGGTGCGACCAACATCGACCGCTACCTCGAACTCGACGGCTACAAGGCCGTGCAGAAGGCTCTGACTATGGAGCCCGACGCCATTGTTAATGAGGTCAAGAACTCCGGGCTCCGAGGACGCGGCGGAGCCGGGTTCTCTACGGGGATGAAGTGGTCCTTCGTTCCCAAGCAATCAGCCAAGCCGAAGTATGTGCTCTGCAATGGCGATGAGAGCGAACCAGGTACCTGTAAAGACCGGCTCATTTTCGAGCACGATCCACATTCGGTGATCGAAGGCGTGATGATTGCCGCCTTAGCCGTAGGCGCGAAGAGCGGATACATCTACATCCGCGGCGAGTACCGATATCTGTCGATCATCATGCAGAAGGCGATCAAGGACGCCTATGCCAAGGGATTTGCCGGGAAGAACATCTTCGGTAGTGGGCGCGACCTGGATATCTACTGGCACGGCGGCGCTGGCGCTTATGAAGTCGGAGAGGAATCGGCGCTGATGGAATCGCTCGAAGGGAAACGCGGAGTGCCGCGCATTCGACCTCCCTTCCCTGCTGTCGTGGGACTGTGGGGAGGACCCACGGTCATTAATAATGCCGAGACGCTGGCAAACGTCCCTCACATTATTCTTGGTGGGGCTGACTGGTACGCCAAGCTGGGAACGCCCAAGAACGGGGGCACGCGCCTGTTTTGTCTAAGCGGAAACATCGCCAAGCCCGGTGTATATGAACTGCCGATGGGCTACAACCTGAAGAAGATGATCTATGACGTCGGCGGCGGCATTCCGAATGGCCGGCAGTTGAAAGCCGTGGTGCCCGGCGGCTCATCGTGTCCTGTTCTGAAGGCGGACGAAGTTGATGTGGCCATGGACTTTGATTCCGTCGCGAAAGCTGGATCGATGCTCGGCTCGGGTGGTGTGGTCGTGATCGACGAGGCGCAGTGCATTGTTAAATTTGCGCTACGGACCATGAAGTTCTATCAGCACGAGAGTTGTGGCTGGTGCATCCCGTGCCGCGAGGGAACGGACTGGCTGAAGAAGACGCTGATCCGATTCCACAAGGGCGGCGGCGTGATGAAAGACATCGACAATATGCAGTACCTGGCGGAGAACATGCTGGGGCGCACGTTCTGCCCGCTGGGGGATGCTGCGGCAATGCCGACGATTGGTTTCGTGAAGAAATTCCGGAAAGAGTTTGAAGACCATCTTGACGGCAAGCCGTGCCCTTATGAGAAGTCGGCTGAACCGGTTGAGGTAATGGCCTAAGCGATGAGTGCTTTGCCACAAGCCATGACGTTGTATGAAGAGAACCAGGCGCTGCTTATGGAATTGCGCAGCAGTCGGGACCGATTTCTATCGCTGCTTGAGAGCGTGCCTGAGAACCTGCGCGACATCCGTCCAGCTGACGGTGCGTGGTCCATCATGGATTGCGCGGAACATATTTGCATCGCTGAGGAGTTAATGTCCGTATCCCTGCGAAAGCGGCGACCGACCGAAGCTGCTCCCGACCTGCAGAGGGACGCAGTGATCCGCAAAATTGCGCTAGATCGGTCCAGAAAGATCGTGGCACCTGATCGGGCTAAACCAACAGGACGTTACAAGTCTCTGGCGGAAGCAGCGAACGCATTCCGATCCGCTCGCGAACAGAACATAGCCCTGATCGAATCGCTCGGAGAGGATTTGCGCCGTTCAACTTGCTTACACCCGCTGGGCGTTTTCGATACCTATCAGTTTGTGCGGATCATGGCTTTGCATCCGGAACGGCATGCAGCCCAGATGGAAGAGATCAAGAACAGTGCCGCTTATCTCGCGGCCATTCATTCATAGAGAGCACTTTAGGAATTCATGGCTGAAGCGCCAAAACTTGTAAACCTTACGGTCGACGGCAAGAAGATCACGGCTCCCGCCGGGTCGCTGCTGATTGATGCCTGCAAGAATGTCGGCATTGAAGTGCCTTCGTTCTGCTACTACCCCAACCTGTCGCTGCAGGGCGCTTGCCGGATGTGTCTCGTCAAGATCGAAAAGATGCCCAAGCTACAGACGGCATGCACGACCGTTGTCGGCGAGGGCATGGTGGTCACTACCGAGAGCGACGAGATCAAGCAGGCGCGCAAGTCGATGCTTGAACTGCTGCTGGGGAACCATCCGCTGGATTGTCCGGTGTGCGATGCGGGCGGCGAGTGCGAGCTGCAGGACATGACTTTTTCCTACGGTGCCGCCGAATCGAAATTCATGGAAGCGAAGAACCACAAGGAGGAGCAGCAGTGGTCTCCGGTGGTCTACTTCGACCGGCCGCGATGCATCCTTTGTTATCGGTGCGTTCGTGTCTGCGGTGAGGGCATGGACGTTTGGGCTCTTGGCGTGCAGAACCGGGGTGTGAGTTCTCTGATCGCTCCTAATAAAGAAGATCATCTGGAGTGCGAAGAGTGCGGCATGTGCATCGACATCTGCCCGGTCGGTGCTCTTACTTCCGGCGCGTACCGTTACAAGACGCGGCCTTGGGAGATGAAGCACGTGGGCACCGTCTGCACGCATTGCGGCGATGGTTGCAAGACGACTCTTGGCGTGCGGCGCTCTGATACCGGCATGGAGATCGTCCGCGGGGACAATCGCGACAAGAGCGGCACCAACGGTGATTTTCTCTGCATTAAGGGTCGATACGGGTTCGATTTCGCCAGTCACGAAGAGCGGCTGACGCAGCCGTTGATTCGCAGGAATGGCAAGCTCACCCCCTCGACATGGGAAGAAGCTTTTGAACTCGTTGGGAAAAAGTTCGCAGAGATCCGCGACAAGGATAGCGGGGCTGCGATCGGAGTGATCGGGTCAAATCGCACCACGAACGAAGAAGCGTATCTTCTCTCGAAATTTGCGCGGACCGTGCTGAGGACGCACAACGTTGACCATCACCGCACGGCCGACTTCCCTGCCTTCGCGGCTGCAATGCGAGGGCCGGACGACAAGACCGCCAGCATGGCCGATGTCTTCAATGCGCCAGCGATTCTGCTTATCGGCAATGACCCTACGGAGCAGCATCCGCTGTTGGCGTGGCAAATTCGCAACAATGTTCGGTTACATCGGGCGAAGCTCTATGTCGTCAACCAGAAATCGATCAAGCTGCGGCGCCAGGCCATCGCGTTCGCGCAGGTTTCCCAGGAAGCAGCATTCGTCCAGTTCCTTGCCAAAGACGATCCCGCACCTGCGTCTCTGGGAATCGAAGGTACGACTCCCGATGCTCTGAGCAAGCTGCGCGAAACCCTGCGCGGCGAGCAGGGACTGGTGGTTGTATTCGGCTCAGAGATTCAGGACAACGGCATCCTGCAACTGGTGGCTGCGCTACCCAAGGCGAAGTTCATTTGCCTAGGCGACTACGCGAACTCTCGGGGCGCATCCGATATGGGCCTGTATCCCGACATGCTCCCCGGATATCACGCGGTCAAAGGCCAAACTCCCTTCCACGAAGAATGGAAACTGCCTGAGGCCGATGGGCTGAATACGGCAGAGATGGTTGTGGCTGCGCAGACGGGCAAACTGAAAGCGCTCTACGTCGTGGGATCGAATCCGATCGGGCGTTTGCAGATTGATCCCTTTGCATTCTCGAACAGCTTCGTCGTCGTGCAGGATATGTTCCTGACCGAAACGGCGGTCATCGCTGACGTCGTGCTGCCCGCGGCGAATGCCTACGAAAAAGCGGGGACGATGACCAACACCTGCGGAGACATTCAGCTCGTGAAGAAGGCAGGTGAAGTTTCAGGCACGAAACCTGACTTTGAAATGATCGTCCGTATCGCCGATGCGATGGGTCATGACGTGCATAAGCTGGTTCCGTTCGGCGGTGGCGTTCACGCCGATATGGGTCAGGCGCGCGGCGCACAGTCCGGTGAAGTCGACCGGCATGCAGTGTGGCTCGAAAATCAAGGGCTCGAACCGAAACTGAGCCCGCTCGATCCCATGGCGATTCTCGACGAGATTCAACGGCTGGTTCCCGGATATGACGTCTCACGCGCGAACCTGCTGGGTGGGAACGCTGAGCATACATCGCTCAACAAGACCGGTGGAGGTATCACGACGCGAAGAGGAGATGCAGCTATCGCGATTTCCCCAGCGAACGATTCACTATTCACTTCGGGCACGCTTGGACGTTACTCGCGGGCTCTGAAGTCGGTCGTGGAAGCGCATGAAGTCAAGCCCGTCGAAGTCGCGGCTGACTGAGTTTTGTTCCAATTTGCATTAGGGTCTCAACCAATTGCTGTCCTGCGGTACAGAGAGGAAGTCGGGCGTTGCCAATCTGGGTCTACATCGTAGCTTCGATCATCAAGTCGGCAGTGGTTCTACTTGTGCTACTGACCGCTGTTGCCTATACGGTCTGGCTCGAACGCAAGGTTGTGGGCCACATGCAGAATCGTTGGGGACCTACGCGGGTGGGACCGTTTGGACTGTTGCAGCCGGCCGCTGACGGAGTCAAGTTCTTATTCAAGGAAGATCTGACTCCACCACACGTCTACAAGCCGCTGTACATTGCGGCGCCGCTGATTGCTGTCGTCTTTGCACTGACATCGATCGCAGTGATTCCGTTTGGCAACTCGATCACTCTGTTCGGATACACATTCCCGCTACAGATTACCGACGTGAACATAGGGTTGCTGATCATTCTTGGTGTTACATCGGTCGGTGTTTACGGCGTAGCGCTCGCAGGATGGTCTTCCAACAATAAGTATTCCCTGCTAGGAGGGCTGCGGGCCAGCGCGCAGATGGTGAGCTACGAGATTTCTCTCGGCCTGTCACTGGTAGGCGTGCTGATCTTGGCGGGTAGCTTCAGCCTGCGCGACATCGTCAACGCACAAGCTGGCCATTTCTGGGGATTCATCCCTCGCTGGAACATTTTCATCCAGCCGGTCGCCTTCTTCTGTTATTTGATGGCGGCCTACGCAGAGACCAACCGCATCCCGTTTGACTTGCCGGAGGCAGAGACCGAACTGGTTGCGGGATATCACACCGAATACAGCGCGATGAAGTTCGCCATGTTCTTCATGGCGGAGTACGCAAACATGATCACCGTCGCGTGCCTGGCGACGCTGCTGTTCCTGGGCGGGTGGCATGGGCCGATCTTCGGTCCGCCGATTCTCCAGGCGATCTTGCCGGTGTTCTGGTTCTGCGCCAAGATTTTCGTATTTCTCTTTGTGTACATTTGGGTGCGCGGCACATTGCCACGCTTCCGCTATGACCAACTGATGGCGTTCGGTTGGAAGTTCCTGCTGCCGCTCGCGATTGTGAATCTGGTAGCGACGGCAATCGCAGTCGCGTGGTGAAAAAAGAGTGATCAGTGGTCAGTGATCAGTGGCCAGTCGATTAGGAACTGACCGCTCACTACCAACCACTGGACAACAAATTTCATGCTCAGCATTCATCTCATTCTGTTTCTGGCGTTCGGAGCCATCGCGGTCGCGGGGGCCGTCAACTTGCTGGTGCAGACGCATCCGATCAATAGCGCCTTGTCGCTGATCGCCGTCATGGCCGCCCTGGCTGGCGAATACCTGCTGCTGGGCGCTGAATTCGTCGCAGCTGTGCAGGTCATCGTCTATGCCGGCGCGATTATGGTGCTGTTTGTATTCGTCATCATGCTGCTCAACGCAGGAGTAGAGGAACGCACTAAAGGCAGCCGGGTTGCGATTCTGTTAGGCATCCCCGGAATGCTGGTTGGAAGCCTGCTGGTCGCGTGGGTTGTTCTCAAATATTCTGGGACGCAATCAGTTCCCGTAGGAGCCCTACCCGGAGCGCCAAGGACAATTGGGCCACTGCTGTTTCACGAATTCCTGCTGCCGTTTGAAATCACCTCGATCCTGATTCTGATCGCGATCATGGGCGCAGTCGTGCTGGCGAGCAAGCCGACGACTGCTGGCGGCCCAGCAAAGAAGGTGCACGACTAATGGTTCCTCTGTCCTATTACCTCGTGCTTAGCGGAATCCTGTTCGCCTGCGGCGTGCTTGGATTCCTCATCAAGCGCAACATCATCACGATCTTCATGTCGATCGAGTTGATGCTGAACGGTGTGAACCTTTCCTTTGTGGCTTTCGCCGCCCACTGGCATGCGCTAGCCGGACAGGTGTTCGTCTTCTTTGTGATGGTCGTGGCGGCCGCAGAAGCTGCGGTTGGACTGGCAATCATAATTTCTGTCTATCGCACGCGAGAAACGCTAAACGTTGACCAGGTGAATTTGCTGAAATTATGACGCAGAATCCGTATCTCTGGCTGATTCCGACGCTGCCCCTTGCCGGGGCCGCGATCAATGGATTTCTCGGGCGCCGGTCTTCGAAAACGGCTGTTACGACGATCGCATTGGTGTTCCCGGGATTGGCTTTCGCTCTTGCCCTTTGGATTGCATTTGGGTTCTCCTCGGCAGCAGCACCGTACGGGTGCCATCTAGCTCACTGGATCCGCTCCGGTAATTTCTCGGCGGACTTCTCGTTTTATCTGGATCAACTCTCGCTGGTCATGCTGCTAGTGGTCACCGGGGTCGGATTCCTGATTCATGTCTACTCCGTTGGCTACATGGCTGAGGACCCCAGCTATTACCGATTCTTCACCTACCTGAACCTGTTCATGTTTTTCATGCTGATGCTGATCCTGGCGAACAACTACCTGGTGATGTTCATCGGGTGGGAGGGAGTCGGGCTCGCGTCGTATCTGCTGATCGGATTCTGGTTCACAAAAGACTCGGCGGCATCGGCTGGAAAGAAAGCCTTCATAGTCAACCGAATCGGCGACTTCGGATTCTTGATCGCACTATTCCTGATCATCCAGCATTTTGGATCGCTGAATTTCACGGAAGTCTTCAACAAGGTACAGCCGCTAGGCGCAGAGACCTCAGGCGCAGGATTGCTTACCGCGATTGGCATTCTGCTGATGGTCGGAGCTTGCGGCAAATCAGCGCAGATTCCGCTCTACGTTTGGCTTCCTGACGCAATGGAAGGGCCGACACCTGTATCGGCGCTGATCCACGCCGCAACGATGGTGACAGCCGGCGTTTACATGGTGGCGAGATCCCATGTGATTTTCGAGCGCGCTCCGATCGCACTCACGCTTGTAGCAATTATCGGAACGCTGACGGCGCTGTTTGCTGCGACGATCGGCATTACACAGACCGACATTAAGAAGGTCCTCGCTTACTCCACGGTCTCGCAGCTTGGCTACATGTTCATGGCCTGCGGCGTGGGAGCTTTTTCGGCAGGAATCTTTCACCTGATGACGCACGCCTTCTTCAAGGGCTTGCTCTTTCTGGCGGCGGGTTCGGTGATTCACGCCGTCGGCGGCGAACAGGACATGCGCAAGATGGGCGGGTTGCGTTCCTATATTCCGTGGACCTTCCTAACCATGGGTATCGCCACTTTGGCGATCGCCGGAATCCCGCCATTCGCGGGCTTCTGGAGCAAGGACGAAATTCTCTGGAAAGCTTTTTCCAGCGAGCATGGAAGCTGGATTTATTGGCTGATCGGAGTCATTACCGCCTTCATCACATCGTTCTACATGTTCCGGCTGCTGTTTATGACGTTCTTCGGCGACTACCAAGGGGCGCAGGTAGATGCGCACGGACATGGCACACACGGACATGAACAAGGAGTTCATGGGCATGGTGAACCGCATGAGAGCCCCGCAGTCATGCTGGTGCCGCTGATGATCCTTGCTTTGCTATCGGTCGTGGGCGGACTCGTTGGCATCGGGAACGGATTTGAGCACTTCCTGGCACCGGTCTTTGGTACGTCAACGGAGACGGCTGCCGAAGGGGCAAGTCACGGTACTGAGCTCCTGTTGATGGCAGTCTCAGTCACGGTTGCTGTTCTCGGTTTTCTGCTGGCGTTTGTGCTGTATGTGAGCAAGCCTGAGCTTCCGAAAAAGATCGCCGCTTCGCTGGGAAGCCTATACGACGCGGTTCTGAACAAGTACTACGTCGATGAGATCTACGCGAAGGTCTTCGTCAAACCGCTGGTTGATGGCTCAACGGCAGTCCTCTGGCAGGGGGTCGATCGCAAGGTGATCGACGACACCGTGAACAACGCCGCCGATGGCGCACGGCATGTTTCCGACGAAGTGCGGCACATGCAGTCCGGTAATCTGCGGTCCTATGCCGGGTGGATCGCTGCCGGAGCGGCAGTGGTGATCGCATACATGGTATGGCGAGGGGTGGGACAATGAGCACCGATGCCTTGAGCCCCTACATTGTTTCGCTGGTCACGTTTGCTCCGCTCGGGGGCGCGGTACTGCTTACGCTTCTTCCGCGGCGCGACCGCGATATCCGTGTAATTGCGTTCCTGGTTTCGCTGATCACCTTTGGCTTGTCCATCCATTTGCCGGTGTACTTCCGCCGCGGGCTGCCAGGCTTCCAGTTCGAAGTCGACAAGCAATGGATTGCCAGCCCGAATATCCATTACCACATGGCCGTTGACGGCATTTCGATGTGGCTGGTGGTGCTGACGACCTTCCTTACACCGCTGTGCGTGCTCATCTCGTGGAAGTCGGTCCACGATCGGGTGAAAGAGTTCTTTATCCTGTTGCTCGTTCTGGAGACCGCACTGATCGGCGTCTTCACCTCGCTGGACTTGTTCCTGTTCTACTTCTTCTGGGAAGCAACGCTGATCCCGATGGCATTGTTGATTGGCGTTTTCGGCCACGAGCGCAAGGTTTACGCCGCGGTGAAGTTCTTCATGTACACGATGATCGCCTCCGTGTTCATGCTGGCGGCGATTCTGTGGCTATACGCGCATACGGGCAGCTTTGATTTCATTGTGATTCGCGACCAGATTGCGCGCGGCGCCGTGGCGAACTTCCCTGCTGCTGCGCAGTGGCTTTTTCTTGGATTCTTTCTGGCCTTCGCCGTGAAGGTTCCTCTGTTCCCGTTCCACACCTGGTTGCCCGACGCTCACGTTGAAGCGCCAACCGCCGGGTCAGTCCTGCTGGCTGGCGTACTGCTGAAAATGGGCACATACGGGATGCTGCGCTTCAACCTCGGCTTGTTCCCCGAGCAGGCGCGCCGCAACGCTCCGTGGATCATGACCCTAGCTCTCATCGGCATCATTTATGGCGCTCTAGTCGCGATGGTTCAGCCCAATATGAAGAAACTGATCGCATACTCGTCGGTCAGCCACCTGGGATTTGTCGTGCTTGGCATTTTCAGCTTCACAGTATCCGGTTTGAACGGGGCAATGTTTGTGATGCTGGCTCACGGCATCTCGACCGGCGGACTCTTCATGCTGGCTGGAATTCTGCACGAGCGGCGGCATACGTATGAGATCGCCGAGTTTGGCGGACTGGCCTCAATCACTCCCGTGTACGCCGCGTCCTACCTTTTCATCGTGCTAGCGTCGGTTGGTCTACCCCTGCTCAATGGCTTCGTGGGCGAATTCCTGGTGCTCAACGGAGCATTCCAGGCAAGGCCAATCTATGGAATCCTCGGCGCTACCGGAGTGATCTGGAGCGCCTGCTACCTGCTCTGGATGTTCCAGCGAGTTTTCTACGGAAAAGTAACGAACCCAGTGAACAATTCGATGCGCGATATGCTCGGCTTTGAAAAGGCAGCCGTTTGGCCGTGCGCAGTTGCGGCCTTAGTAATGGGCGTCGCGCCAATTCTGTGGCTGGCCGCGATCGACCCGGCGGTGCAGGGTGCTCTAATACCGCTTGCTCAGGTTGTCAGTAAGGTGGTGATCCAATGACTTGGCCTGCCTTACTGCTGCAGACTCTCCCTCAAACTGAGGACTACATCCGCATCCTTCCAGAGTTAGTGCTCTCTGCGTTCGGCATCATAATCATGCTGCTCGACGCGGTCGTCGACGAAGAAAAAAACCAGAAGACTCTTGGAGGAATCGCTTTCGGCGGGACACTGGTGGCACTGGCAGCCACCTGGTATATGGCGCAATTTCCGGGATTAGCGTTTTCCAACACGATCAAGATTGATAGCTTCAGCGTTTTCTTTGACTCTCTTGTCATAGTCATTGCAGCCGTGGTCATTCTCAGCTCATTTGAGTACTTAGCGGTGCAACGCATTCGCGCCAGTGAATATTTCGCCCTGATTTTGTTCGGCGTGGTCGGCATGACGATCATGTCATCGGCGGTCGAGTTGGTGCTGATCTTCATTGGCCTGGAGATGTCTTCGATTTCGACGTACGTCTTGGCGGGGTTTCGCCGTAATGACGCCTCGAGCGGTGAATCGTCGCTGAAATACTTCCTGCTCGGTTCCTTTGCAACCGCGTTCTTCCTATACGGAGTAGCGCTGATGTTTGGCGCCACCGGGTCGACCAATATCGACATAATCGGTCAAAAGCTGCAGTCAGCGCCGGCAGATGTGCTTGTATTCGTGTCGATGGCGCTGATGTTCGTTGGACTTGGATTTAAAGTGGCGGCCGCCCCCTTCCACATTTGGACTCCCGACGTTTACGAGGGAGCACCGGCGCCGGTTGTCGGCTTCATGTCGACGGCTCCCAAAGCGGCAGCGTTTGCGGTCCTGCTACGCGTCGTTTTCACGATCAACGCTCCCGGGCGCTTCTGGTTTTTGTGGGTGACAGCAGCGCTCTCAATGACACTGGGCAATGTCGGCGCGCTGGTGCAATCAAACGTCAAGAGAATGCTTGCGTATTCCTCAATTGCGCATGCTGGATACCTGCTGGTAGCTTTCGCGATGATAAGTCCGCAGAATTCTCTGACTGGAATCTCGGCCGCAATGTTCTACACCGCTGCCTATGCCGCCATGAACGTAGGGGCGTTCGCCGTGGTCAGTCATTTTGCGAATGCAGGAGAGCGCTACGTAACGCTTGAGGACTATGAAGGACTCGGGCGCTCTTCCCCACTCCTTGCCGCAGCCCTGGCTATGTTTCTGCTTTCCCTCATCGGGATCCCGATGACAGGCGGATTCTTCGCCAAGTTCTACGTCTTCAGCGCCGCTATACGGGCCAACCTGATCTGGCTGACTCTGATCGGAGTCGTAAACAGCGCCATCGGGGCCTACTACTACCTCCGGATCATTGTTTCTATGTATATGCGGGAGCCCCGTAGGGCAGTGCCGGTTACGCCGGTATCTTTCGGCGTGGGCTCCGCGCTCGCCCTGAGCCTGATCGCTACACTTTATCTGGGGATTCTGCCCAACCGGGTGCTGCAGGTCGCGCAACATTCCGCGCAGGACTTGCTTCCGCAACAATCTTCGTCTGGCAATTCAAGTGTGGCTCCAACACCCAGTCTGGCAGGTACTCCGCAGCAATAAGTTGTCTGGCCATGGAGCGAAACCTGCATTTGACAAGCAGCATCAATAGCGTGCATCATGTGTCCACTGAGTTCCCAGGTAGTCCTTCTCAACCTAATTAGTTCTGTCACGGGTAGTGGCCCTGGAGGAGAGCAAATGTCCAAATTGATTCGAAGGCTCTGGTCCGAAGAGGATGGCCAAGACATCGCTGAATATGCGGTGATGCTTGCTGTGATCCTGGTGTTGGTGGTGGGAACCGTTCGGCTGATCGGCTCGAATGCCAATAACGCGTTCTCCAGCGTTGCCAGTTCTCTGCAGTAATCTTTTTGATTTAGTTCGAGAAATGAACGTTCAAAACAACTTATGACACGATTTACTCCAAGCTTCGCGTACGCCTGGTACTACCGATTTACGGTAGCGGCTGCGGAGCAGCTTGGAGATAGGATGAGCCACTAAAGGCTACCTGAAATACCAAGCTTCTTCGTCGGCCGCGATCCTTGATCGCGGTTTTTGTTTTATAGGACCAAATTCACCAGGAGACCAGCCTCAATGATTGTCAACATGTCTGAGAAAGCCACCGAGCAAGAGATTAATCATGTGATCGAACGCATTCGCGAAGCCGGATACCAGCCCCATGTCACGCGAGGTACGGAGCGGACGATCGTCGCCGCGGTTGGCAGCGGCCGGAGACACGAGATCGAAGCCCTGCAGGTTGCGCCCGGAGTTGATAACGTGGTCGCCATCGCCCAGCCCTTTAAGCTCGTAAGCCGGCAAGTGCGGCCGGAGCGTTCCATTGTGAAGATCAATGGCATCTCGATCGGTGGTCCTGAAGTGGTAGTGATCGCCGGACCGTGCTCCGTCGAATCACGCGAACAGTTGCTCGATACCGCGCACGCCGTGAAGCGTGCGGGGGCATCCATGCTACGTGGGGGAGCGTACAAACCGCGGACGTCGCCGTATGACTTTCAGGGTCTGGGAATTGAAGCGCTGAAGATCCTCCGGCAAGCGAAAGAAGAAACGGGACTGCCGGTCGTCACAGAAGTAATGAGCACCGAGGATATCGACCTGATTTGCGAATACGCCGACATGCTTCAGATCGGAGCCCGAAATATGCAGAATTTTGCTCTACTGCGCCGCCTGGCCACGGTCAAGAAGCCGATTCTGTTGAAGCGCGGACCGTCCGCGACAGTGAAAGAGTGGTTGCTGGCGGCCGAGTATCTTTTGGCAGGCGGAAATAGCCAGGTTGTTCTCTGCGAGCGCGGAATCAAGACTTTCGAGACCGAGATGCGGAATACGATGGACCTGGCCGCGATTGCTCTAGCTCGTGACCTGTCGCACCTGCCAGTCATCGCTGACCCGTCTCATGGAACCGGTAAGCAGAGCTTAATCGCCGCCGTTTCGCGCGCGGCAGTTGCGATCGGCGCTGATGGACTCATTATCGAGGTGCACCCTTGTCCAGAACGCGCGTTGTCCGACGGGCCTCAGTCCCTCGATTTCGCGGGATTTGGCAAGGTCATGCGAGCACTGACCGAGCCGCTGCGACAGACGGCAAGTCCTCAACCGGCTCCAGCGGCCGTATAGCATGGCATCCCAGGCAGTGTTCCTCTGCATTCTCGCCCAACTTGCGCCTAGTGAGCCGGGGCGGGCTGCTTGGGTCGCATCGCCGGATCACCGAACAGGACGAACGTGCGCCGAACATCAAGGTCGTTAATCGACGACTTGGCGTTGAGAATCGCTTCGCCAAGAGTTTGTCCGTTGACGCTGAACGCATTCTGCACCACTGCGGAATCCAGCGTGGTCTGCGGTGGCGCCTGGTTTAGTCCACTCGACGCCAGGACTGCCACGCCGCCTCCGTTCTGCGCAAGCATGAGGCTCACACCGAGGGGTTCCGCGTAGACGTCCTGGAAGAATCCGTTCAGGCAGTCCATGATCAGGAAGATCGGTAACTGCGAACCGTTGGTCAGCGTGCTCACGGTGCTCTCGTCGAAGATGTCGGAGCCGGACCACTGCTCTTCTGAGCCGTGTCCCAGATAGTTGACGATCAACTGGCCCGAGTTGATCGAGTTGACGATGTCCGTTCTTGCTCCGGCGACTCCCACTGTGTCGACAAAAATGTCCGTCAGAAGCATGCTTGATGGGAGCAGTGCTTGCACTATCTCGCTATCGCCAGTGAAGTCGTCGGTAGAGTCGTCTTTGTCGGCGACGAAGAGAGCATTCGAAGTCCATGGGCCGTTCGTTGATTGCCCCTCGTAAGTGGCAATCTTACTGATCACAGTCTTCGCTTCAACAGGCGTACTGACAGGCAAACGTCCCGTGGCGATGGTAGGCAAGCCACTATTGGTGAAGTCTGAGAACCAGTCGTCGGAAGCCGTCATCATGCTCGCCGTCGCGATCATGTGGGTCGGAACGTAATCCAGTTCGCCGAATCCGAGATAGTTGCGGGGATCGATCGACGCACGCCCATTCAACAGCAGGAATGTCGGCGCTTTCTTCCAATTGTGTGTGGCGGCCCAGAGGAAGCGCTTGATGGCAAAAGGACTTCGTTCCCCAAAATTGAACTCGTCATAGAGCTCGCCAACTGGGACTACGGCCGATGTCTTTCCCTCCGCAGCGTGAGCCCGCACCAGTGGTACAAGCGCAGCGGCAAAGTCACCATGCGTGACCATCACAATGTCCCCACCTGGCAAGGCAGTGCGCCAATGTGAAGGACGATTTGGCACCACGTCAGATGCCGGCAGAGTTATGTAGTTCGCAACAGCCAATAGCGTGTGACGCAACGGCCCAGCACCCCTGCCAGTCGTGAACGGAACTTGCAAAGCGATGTCGTACTTGCCGTTGTTCTCGGTCACTCCCGGAGTCAAGAGCACCGGTTGGTTGGGATCGGTGATATCAACAACAACAGGAGTACTGCTGAAATTGCTTATCTTGATCTCGTCGCCAGCTCGTCCTGTGAACTTCAAGCGATCGCTGTCTGCGGCATACTTGTGGGGGTAAGTGATACGGATGTAGTTCACCAGGCTGGTGTCGTAGTCGCCATTCTGGGCGGTGAGCGTGACCGTGTTGTTCCATGGGAGAAGCACGCCGGGCGGAACCTGCATCTTCAAGGTTCCCTGCGCCTGGCCAGCAAACACCACGTCTCCAACATTTGTTCCATTCACCGCAACCACAACATCGTGCGGGAAGCCGGTAATAATTCCCTGCAACGAGACTTCGATCTGAGCCTGCTGCATAGAATTCGTGTCGAGATGCGGTACTTCAATCGACTGATCCAAGGGAGTGTTCGTGACCAACGAGCCAAAGAAATTCTGCCCTGTCGTTGTGATCAGTGCCGAGAAATATATAGTGTGTTCCTGCAGTTCAACGGTTGCCGTGTAGTTCGCCGGAGGCTGGTTCGAACCGAACGATGGCGGCAGTTCCTGAATCCGAAGTCCCGGATCGTTGCCGACAACGAGCCAATACACTCTTGTTCCCGAAAAAATCGTATTGATTCCCGTACCGTAGAAATTGATTGCGGCTTCCGGGCCGAAACCTCCGGGCCCGGCCGTTGCTCCGGTGATTTTTATCGGCTGCTCGATGGCTTCGGCGTACAAATGCAGCAATGCTGGATCTATGTTGGGATCGAGCCCAGCTTGTACCAGTTCCGGTTGGCCGATCTGATGCCAGCCCTCGTGTTGCACGTGGATCTTAATTGCAGGGTGTGAAGCCAACTCGTACTGCTTTTGAAATTGCGCGGGGGTGGGTTTCCAGGTCTGGGCGAAACTCTCCACGATGTGGCTATCTTGGCTGCCCGCGGTCGGCGGCTGCGCCTGATTCATCTGACTCAGCATGCGCGCCTCGGCGGTCGGAGCGTCGCTGCTCGCTGGAGAAGTCAAGGCCTGCACCGGTCCGTGCAATGTGCGCGCGCCGTTGACGTCGATGTCCTCCAGCCAATAGGAAGCCCCGAGCACTGGCGCTGCGGGATCGACCCATGCATAGCTCTTGGCCGCGTGCTTGGGCATGGCTCCTGTCATTAGCAAAGCTGAGCCCGCAATCGGCGACGGATTCATGCGTACCTTGTTCCCATTCAGCTCGCGATACACGTGGAAGCCAAGGTTATGGGACTCTCCGCCAGTCTTCCAGGTCAGCAGAACACGGCGGCTTCCGGTCTTATCGATGACGTAGTGTGCAGAGAAAGAGAGTAACTTGATTTGCGTCGGCTGCAGCACGGTCACCGATACCGTCGAACTGTTGTTCGCCAGATTGGAATCGGTCTGGTCGCCACTGACGTTCGCGGTATTGGTAATGACGCCTGGCTGGGTCGGGATCGTAAGGATGGTAATGGTCGCAGTTCCAGCATTCGCCATCGTTCCCAGCAGGCAAGTCACAATGCCCCCAGCTTCTGAACAGGAGCCCTGAGTTGTGGTCGACGAAAGATAAATCACCGTGGAGGGCAGAGCGTCGGTGACGGTTACGTTCGTAGCCGTTGCTGGGCCGTTATTCGTCACCGCCAACGAGTAGATGAGCGGAGTTCCCTCTATTACGGGATTCGGCGACGCAGTCTTCACGATTGCCATATCGGCTGAGCTCGCGTTCGCGACGATCACTGTTGCGCTCGCGCTATTGTTCGTCAGATTCGGGACGATGTTCGTCGCGTTCGCCGTAACAGTATTCGTTATGTTCGTGCCTGATGCGGTGTTTGAATTCACCTGCAGCACGAGCGTGAAGCTCGCTGTGTTGCCCACAGCCTGATTGGCACCGTCGGTACATGTGATCGTGCCTGTACCACCCACAGGGGGAAGTGTGCCGCAGGTCCATCCTGCCGGAGGTGTCATGGACTGGAAGGTGGTGTTGGGCGGCGTGACTTCGGTGATGCTCACACCAGTTGCGGCCGCAGGGCCGAGGTTCTTCACGGTTTGGGTGTAGGTAACGTTGCTTCCAGCCGAGACCGAGGTCGGAGACGCGGTGTTGGTCGCGACCAAATCGGCTTGAGTCGCCAACGCCACGACATCGGAAGCTGAAGCCGTGTTGTTCGCAGTGTTCGGATCTGTAATTGACGACACGACACTCACGGTTTGGTTGATGGCGGTCCCAGGCGGTGTTCCGGCATTTACGGTCACGATGTAAGTGATCGTCGCGGTACCGGGCGCCAGACTCGGATCCGTACAAGTAAGAGTGGCCACCGTGCAGGTCCAACCTGCCGGGCCAGTGAGCGAGACGGAGGTCGTGTTTGCTGGTAACGTTTCAGTCAGGCTCACACTCGTCGCAGTGCTCGGTCCGCTATTGGTAACGATCTGCGTATAGGTGATGTTAGTGGTAGCCCGCACCGGGATCGGGGCGGCCGTGTTAGTCACTGAGAGGTCCGCGGAGTCCAGGACATAAGTGCTCACTGTAGCGCTGTTATTTCCACCATTCGGATCCCCAGTCGTCGAACTGACGATATCGGTCTGAGTAAGGGTCGTTCCCTGGGTGATTGTCGACGGCACGGACACTGTAAACGTGAATGCCGTGGTGGTGGCGTTCGCTGCCAGGTTCGCCCCATCGGTGCATGTCAGCGTTGCCAAGACGCAAGTCCATCCGGCGGGGCCCGTCAGGGACACCGCCGTAGTACCTGCTGGGAGCGTCTCAACGAGTTTGGGCGTTACTGCTGCAGCGGGGCCCGCGTTGGTTACGGTTTGTGTGTAAATGAGATTCGTTCCGGCGGTCACCGAACTCGGGCCAGAATTCGTCACGCTGAGATCGGCCTGAGTCCCTGAGGTCACGGCAATATTCACCGTTGCCGTGTTGTTGGCCGCATTGGTTTCGTTGGTTGCCGAAGCAACGGTCACCGTATCGGAGATGATTGTTCCAGCGAGAGTTCCAGCGTTTACTTTGTAGATCGCTGTAACCGTGCCCGTAGATCCCGGAGGCACGCTCGGATTGGTGCACGAGACCGGCCCGGTGTTGGGGCACGTCCATGTGCCTCCGCCGGTCGTCACTACTCCTACCGACACGAACGTTGTATTGGCGGGAGTCGGTTCAGTCAGCGTCGCTGTGGTGCAGTTGCTCGGGCCATTGTTGGTGACAATCTGCGTATAAGTAATGTTGCTGCCCGCCGTAACGGGGTTCGGACTTCCGGCGTTGGTCACCGCGAGATCGCAACGATCACCAACTCCGACAATCACCGTGGTGGTGTTGTTGCTCGAATTCGGGTCAGATGTTGCGGCCGTGACCGAAGAATTCGCTGTGATCGGTCCGCCCAATACACTTGCCGGCACGTTCACCATAATCACAATGTTCGCAGCGCTCCCCGCCGCAAGGCTGGCAGAATCAGAGCAAACGACGTTTCCAGTGGATCCCACCGCCGGCGCTGTGCATGTCCAGCCTGCTGGAGCTATCACAGATTCGAACGTCGTATTTGTGGGAGTGGGCTCAGTTAACTGAACTCCGGTGGCCGAGGCCGGACCATTGTTCGTAATGGTCTGCGTGTAAGTAATCGAATTTCCCGCAAAGACGCCACCGCTCGGACTGGCGACCGTACTGAGCGCAACGTCAGCCTGCGTGGGCGTTCCAACCACGTCTGTGACCGTCGCGGAACTAGCGCCGTACGACTGATTTGAGGCATTGACCGTGGCCGTGTCGGTGATGACCGTGCCGGCAGTGGTGCCGCCGGCGACTTTGAAGACAACCGTGAATGTTCCTGAAGCGCCCGCCGCAACCGTAGTAGCCGTGCACGGACTCGCAGGAAATCCTGCGCAAGTCCAGCCTGCGGGCGGCGTGATCGAAACAAACGAAGTGTTGGCTGGCGTCGCCTCGCTGAACGTTCCGTTCGTAATTGCGGTTGAACCGGTATTCGTAACGACCTGCGTATAGGTAATGTTGTTTCCCGCTTGAACCGGATTGGGAGAAGCGGCATTCGTCACCGTCAGATCCGGCAGGGTACCTCCGACAACGGTCGCCACACTCGCTATGTTATTCGCCGAGTTGGGATCAACCACGGACGAACTCACGCTGGCCGTTCCCGTAATCACTGTCCCATTCGCCACGCCGGTATTCACCTTCACCACGACAGAGAATGTGGCAGAAGTCAGTCCAACCATGTCGGCATTTGTACAGATGACGTTGCCGCCATTGTTCGGCTGAGGCGTCAAGCAACTCCACCCGGAAGGAGTGGTGGCAGAGACGAAAGTTGTGTTGCTGGGGACCGGAATCACGACAGTGGCATTGTCGGCGGCACTCGGCCCGTTATCGGTTGCCACCACCGTATAAGTAATGTTGCCGCCGCTCGCCACCGGATTGGGCGACGCCGCATCCGTAACCGACATATCAGCACTTGAACCAACAATCGCGACGTCGGTTGCCGAGTCGTTGGTTAGGTCTGCTTCGCCGCCACCGCTGATCGTCGCAATGTTCGTTAAAGTTGCCGGGGCAGACTGTGCCACGAGGGCATTCAGTGTGATCGCCGGGTACGCACCACCTGCCGCCAACGCATCGGAACGCGTGCAGCTCACCGTTTGCCCTGAAATCGTACAGGTCCAGCCTGTTCCGGTAGCGCTCGTCGGGCTGATGCCAAACGGTAGTGTGTCGTTCATCGTGACCACGCCGGTCGTAGCACCGTACGGGCTGACGTTGGAGACCGTGATGGTGTAGGTGGCGGCCGAACCGCGCGTGAAGTTGCCTACGTGACTCTTTGTCAGTGTCACATCGGGAGTACACAACGATGAAGACTGAATTCCGGTGACTTGTCCGAGTGTGGCATTCGTGGCACTTGTTCCCGTTGCGCCGGAAGTCGCACCGTAGGGAACACCAGGATTCAGGGTCAGGCCAGGTGAACCTCCTGCGACGCTGATGCTGGCGGGTGTTCCGGACAGATACACGACACCGCCGCCTCCTCCACCTCCGGGTCCGTGGCGGTCTGCAAGATTGTAGGGCTGGGTTGCCCACGCATTGCCGCCGTTGCCACCCTCGGCCTGCAACGTGAGTCCACTCTCGCCGCCATTTGCGGAGAGAACAACGATCGTCCCGCCGGCGCCGCCGCCGCCGCCCGCATCATTGGCAGTATTGTTATAAGAATCAGTGCCGTTTGAGGTCAGAGTGGCTGTCCCCGCGAGACTGTCGGCACGTATAAAGATGATCCCGCCGCCCGACGATCCACTGCTCGCCTGGTTGTCGCCGTTGGAATTGTTTCTAGTTCCCGCACCCCCACCGCCGCCCATGGTAACTCGATCGATAGTCGCTGGAAATGGAGAGCCCCCTTCGCCACCACTGCTTAAGTTCGTATTCCACGAGTCGCCGCCGAAGCCGCCGCTGCCGCCGTTTGCACCACCGCCGCCGCCTGCGTTCTGGTCGTTAGCCCCAGGATTCGAGTCAGTCCCTCCAGCTCCTGCATTGCCCGGCGCACCACGCGCCATGCTGCCGTCGGTCCCGGCTGTGCCACTTGGGTATCCGACGCCATTGATAGTGCGGTTATAGGTGTTGTTGTACTCAACGAATTTCGACGTGCCCGCGACACCCTCTCCTTTGGCTGCGTCTGTTCCGTTTTCAGCCGCACCCGTATAGTTGGCGGGTCCAGGGAATTGGTAGTCCGTGTTGTTTCCCCCGACGCCACCGGTCAATTGCATCCCCGCGCCGCCACGGAATCCCATGCCATCGACAACGGCTGTGCCGCCGCCTAGGTTGAGCTGACCAGCAATATCGAGCGCAATAATTCCACCCGTAGTTCCGTTCCATGAAACGGTCGTGAGATTCCCTAACGTTGCGGATGTGTATTGCGGCACCAGCACTACTTGGTACGTGCTGATTCCTTTGGTAGCCGAAGCGCCGGCATTCGTATAGCCGAAGACCAGTCCTCCTCCAGGTCCCGCTCCCGTAATCGGTACATTTCCACCCGCGATCGGCCCGGTTGCTGTCACAAATTCGTAGTTACCCGCGTTGTTGATCGTGGTGAATCCCTGGCCTGTGCTGCCGTTTCCGTACTGGACAGAGTTCGAGGTGTTGATGCTGGCGTCCTGCATCTGAATGACGAGCAGCAGGCTTCCAGCGGCGATCGTCCCTCCAGCTCCACGCGAGGCGCCGACGGGAATGGCAGTCGCACCCTTTGCGACGCTGTTGCTTCCCGGCCAGAAGGTATTGACGTTACCGGTGAGAGTGCCCCCACCGGTTAGCGTGTTTATGCCGCAGACCACACTCACGACCGGCGCCAGAGCAACGTAGGAATTGTTTCCTGTATTCGGATCAGGTGGAGTACCGGAGTCGGTGATGTTCGCTGTGTTTGGATAAAATCCGGCGGCGGTGGTGGAAACTACAACCGCAACTGTTGCCACCGCGCCGCTTGTGAATGGCGTAGGCAGGGTGCAATTGATGGTTGTCGCCGTATTGGTGCAAGTCGTGCCCGCGCTCGGCGTGTAAGAAACTAAGGAAAGATTCGTCGCATTATAGGTGTCGGCCAGGGTGACACTGTTCGCTGCCGATGGACCGTTGTTCGTGATTGTGATGTTGTAGGTGGAGTTCTGTCCGAGAGCTACGGCGCTTACGCTGGTCGTGACCGCGATGTCGGCCCTGCTAGGGTTAATGGGAATCGCTGCGTACGACCAATTGGATGTGCCGCTGAAGGTCTCGGCGATCGGCACACTGGGAGCGCCTGTACGACTACTGCCCACTCCAGCCACGGCCGGAGGATCTGTCCCAGAGACCGTGTTCACATTCCACTGCTGTATCTGCGGCCCGTAAGGTGTAACCGCCTGATCGCCACCCGTGGCGACTGTATCCAGAATCATTCCGTTGACGACACTTGTCACGTTCCCCTGTGCGCTGCCCCCGGCTGCACCGTCAGCCGTAACAAACGTTCCCAAGGGTATGGTCTGGTCAACGCCGGTGAATGTCGTGGCTCCTGCAACCACTCCTACGGTTGCTGCCGCAGTCGGAATATTTACGGAGACGGTTAGGGCCACGTTCGTTCCCGAGGCAGGGTTCAGCAGGTACCACATTTCGACGCGGCGTGTGTTGCCAGCGTCGTTGTGGGCGCCGATCGAGGTGAGCGCAGTACCGCCATAGGTCACGCCAGTAACGACGCTGCCACTTGAATTGGTGATGTTCATCGACACGCCAATCACTAGAAGCCGGTTCGCTGTCGCGGTTGTCGTGTGCGTGAAATTCAGGTTGAAAGTACCACTACCAGTGAATTGGTTGTTGCCCGACGTGGTGGCGTCTACCAGGACTTGTGCGCGTAAAGAGGTAGTAACAAAAAAGAGAGCAAGAAAGAGCAATAAAGACTGTCGCCAACACAGGCCGGCTACAGCGTTACACGGCAACTTTCCTGGAAGATACCGTCCCGTCGCCGCGGACCTCAGCGTCCGCCCAGCCACGGCTTTTGATCTCACGTTCACGAATTTCGTCCTAACCGCACTTCCCTGGCGCGAGCGATGCCAAGGATTTGCTCCGCCTTCAGTACTGGATCGCTTTGTTTCCTGCAATCACCGCGTGTGACGAGTACGTCGCACACAGGATCGGGGAGCATCCGGAGAAGCGGAAATCAAATTAGATTTTGCTAAGACGATATCGTCCTTTCGTAATTCGGTAACGATTACGGGGGTAACCTCGGCACCTGTTCGTCACCTGTCGCGAGAGGGTTTATGAACAGAGTGGGCGGGCTGAGGTTTTGTAATTCAGATATGGAGTCGACTCTCCAAAGAGGCCAAGTCGGTCTGTGTGGATCGTCAGGAATTGTTTCTGCAGCCGCAGCCTGTTTATGCAGACTGAGAAACCACAGGTGAACAAGGCGAGGAGAGACTCATGACTCTGATGGAAGCGGCGGGTCGGTGTGACAAACGGAACTCTAGCCCTTTTCCAGCAGCTTACTCGTCAGATACTGTGCACGCGCCGCGGAGCGCAGGATCCAGCCACCAACACCACGGAATTTGGCCCGCACGACATTTCGTCCTAACCGCACCTCTTTCGCTCGGGCGAGCCCAAGAATTTGAGCTGCCGACAGCGGCGGATCATTTTCCTGTCCGCAGTCGCCACGGGTAACAAAGCGGTCGTTTGAGAGATCAGCCGCCACAACCCGGTGAAGACGAAATCCAGCGTTGGTCTTTGCTAAAACGATATCGTCTTTATGCAACTCGGTAACGACTGCGGGAATGACTTCGACTATTTCACCGTCACGTATCGCAGGAGACATACTGGCACCGTGCGCCTGAAAGCGCACACCCAGGCCTTGTGCCAGCAGCGGGCGGAGGACCTCTTCAAACAGCCGCGAGTCCCCTTCGTGTTCAATCATGGAAGTGGAGAATCTTGTCTACTGCGCGCTGATCGGGCTCGAATGCGTATCGATAGACGGGGATTACATCAACGAGTTCTTCCAGGAATACCAGCGCCGATTCGACGTATTCGTGCCGGTGAAATGGCACAAAACTCCTGGCAAAGAGTTCGGCAACGGCTTGGCTCGGAGAGAGCGGTGTGATGACATTTCCGTGCCCGTGCTCGAGCACAAAAATGCGCGTCAGCGGCGCACTGTTGGGAGAGGCAAACATGGCCTCACCGTGCCAAGGTGTGCCATACATGCGGATCTTGGATTTTGGCTTGTCATCCTGAAAGAAACGAGAACTGAGCGAAGCGCTGGTCTCGCGGAGTTGAAGGATCCCTAGCCTGTTCGCTGCACCGTCCATTCCACGATTTGCACCGGCGCCTTTATCTCTCCGCACAATAATCCGGTCATCGCTAAGAACTTCGACTTCTTCGGTAGCCGTCCAGAGTCGAGTAGTCGTACTCTTCCCCGCCCCGGAATGTCCGACAAACAGATTCGCCTCGCCATTTGGACGCACAATGCCCGTTCCGTGGAGTTCGATCGCCTTCTCTTGCGTGAGGCGATGCATGATCAGAAGTTCGTCAAGCGGATAACCGAGAGGTTCGACGGCATGGCCCAGGAGCGCCTGGCACTGCTCGCTTATCTGGAGAGTCGCCGTCGCAAAACTCTCATCCACAAACAGTCGCTTGAAGGAGCGTTCTCCAAACATGGCTGCTTCAAAATCAAACTGGAGGCTCCGCTCACCAGCGTAGAGTATCCAAGTCGTGTCAGAATCGAATACAAGCGGTGGGGAACAGGCACGAAGTTGAGCGACACGATCTACTGCGATAAAAACATCGGGCAGTCCAAGCGGGACACGGAACGGCACCAGAGAGGGAGGCAGAACTGCGTCACAAGCGAGAAAACCCGCAACCTGGACCGAAATACCTCCAACAGAAAACTGACTGCGATAAAGGTAGGGACTGCTGGCCTCTGGTAAGGCATTCACACTTTCATGCGAAAGGTCGGCCAAGGCCATTTTAGGACCCAACGTTTTGACAAAGGAAACTGGCGCAGGGTGTACCGCACTGATCCTTGCCGGAGGCAGTTTTGCAGTGTCCGAGAACAGCCTCCTCTGGGCGCAGACTGATCGTCGTCAGTTGCGGCGCCTCATAGCACTTTCTTTCTTCGGCTTGCTTTGATTCATACTTCATGTCGCATCACCTTTCCTGTTCACGTCAGTGCCCGCAGTTGCCGCATCCGGAGACAACAGGACTGACGTTGTTCAACACTGGAAGCAGGTGCTGCAATCCAGTCCAACCTTCTGCATCGATCTCCTTCTTCGCTATCCTTTGCGCCGAGTCAAGAATTTCGTCGTGCTGAATGCCTCCCGCGCAGAACTCACACTTGCCATGCGCCGGGACACCGACCCCCAGAACGGCGGCTCTAAGATGTGCGACATGACAGAGAAATTCAACCGGACGTTCCCTGTCGCCATTTTCCATTTCACCATTCGCTGGACACATTCCGCATATTGCCTGGAGGCGGCATTCAATGCATTTGGTTCTGCGGGTGCGAGGGCGATTCCTCAACTCCAGAAGCGAACTCTCCCAGACAGCCTTGACGCCAGCGTTCCGGATATTAAACGTCTCTTGCTGCGATATCACACAAATCCCAATTTCGCCGTAAGCGTTCAGGGCGAACGAATTCATGCCTCCACCACAGAAATACATGGTATCGATGCGAGATAGCGTGGCCGGCCCTTCCAAATCCCGATTCGCCAACTTAAGGTATTCAGCCTTAACTTTCGGCGAGGCCATATCAAGCGCCACAACCTCTTCCGGAGTCAACCGCACCGCTAGAGGACTCTGCGAGCAGTCAATCCTCGGATTGATCTGCCCGTCCATCTTGAACTCGACACCCAATTCTTCTTCCGCAAACTGCCGCATCGCCATTACTTCATGTTTGTTGATACTCGTCGCGACCGTCTTCAACTTGAGCGGCAGACCGCGTTCTTTCAGCAACTTGATGCCTCGCAGGCAGCGGTCATATGATCCCGGAATCATCGTCAGCGCTTCGTACGTCTCGCACGTGCGCCCATATAGAGTGATCTCGATGGCGAAAGGTGGCCACTCCGCGAGGTAATCTGCGATCTGCTGGGTGATGAT
>Ga0126370_10000117_pt1 | contig 26152 bp, 21 predicted proteins | sample PanSoiMetaPlot_3_FD_92586 | JGI IMG/M metagenome (GOLD analysis project Ga0126370, IMG submission 92586) | Tropical forest soil microbial communities from Panama - MetaG Plot_3 | ecosystem: Environmental > Terrestrial > Soil > Tropical forest > Bulk soil | place: Panama | collected 2016-02-17 | reverse complement strand
GCTTGAGAGCACCGACCATCGTAATTCCCCTATCCCCGAGACGCTGTGACTACCCGCACGCCCCTAGTTAAAACTTCCGTTTGTAGTTCTAATTCGGAACGCTGTCTTCGTCGTATGCCCGACAAATCGGAAGGTCCAAGTCGCGGAGCCTGGCCGATGTACTCGCTCGTTTTTCGGTGCAGGGAAAACCTGATTGTGAGCCTCGATAAGTGCTCTTAGTCTGATTTGTATTAGTTTTTCCAGTTTGAATCTGACAAGGTAAACAGGTTCAAAACTGACAGCACGAGGCAAAAATGTGAACGGATGAGACATTACTGCGTTTTCAAACAAATCTTATTCCAGAGGCATTGATGAGAATTGCACAAGTAGCGCCACTCTACGAGAGCGTTCCACCCAGACTCTATGGAGGTACAGAACGAGTTGTTTCGTGGTTGACCGAAGAGTTCGTTCGGCAGGGACATGATGTGACTCTCTTTGCGAGCGGAGACTCACTAACGAACGCTTGCCTGATCCCTGGCTGTCCTCGCGCTCTGCGCCTTGACAGCCAGTGCATCGATCCCCTGGCCCATCATATTCAGCTCGTGGAACGAGTCCTGCAGGAAAAGGATGAGTTTGACATCATTCACTTTCATATTGACTACCTGCATTTCTCCATCAGCCGCCGCGAAAGCTTGCAGCAAATCACAACTCTCCACGGTCGGCTCGACATTCCCGACCTTGTTTCTCTCTATCGCGAGTTCTCGGAGATGCCCGTTGTCTCGATCTCGGATGCGCAGCGGAAGCCCCTGTCGTGGATAAACTGGCACGGCACCGTCCACCATGGCATGCCCGAAGACATCTTTGCGCCGTGTCTGGAAAGCGGAAAGTACCTGGCATTTCTGGGCAGAATCTCGCCCGAGAAAGGTGTCGACCGTGCAATCGAAATTGCATTGCGTGCTGAAATGCCGCTCAAGATTGCTGCAAAGGTCGATCGCGCTGATAAGGAGTATTTTGAGCACTACATCAAGCCGCTACTCGAGAGCGAACTTGTCGAGTTCATCGGAGAAATCAGCGACCTGGAAAAGAACGAATTTCTGGGGAGAGCTGCGGCTTTCGTGTTTCCGATTAATTGGTCAGAGCCCTTTGGTATTGTGCTGATTGAGTCCCTCGCTTGCGGGCTGCCGGTAATTGCCTATTCCCTTGGATCCGTTCCAGAAATCATTGACGATCAGGTCTCGGGCTTTCTGGTGAATAATGTGGAGGAAGCAGTGCAAGCCGTCGCCAACATCTCCAGAATTAACCGCAAGGATTGCCGCCGCGCTTTCGAACGTCGATTTACCTCCCAGCGCATGGCCAACGACTACTTGTCGATCTACCAACGAATCGCGAAAACAGAAACCGAGGCAATCGCACTCACCGATGGAGATTTGCAGTGGATGAAATTGGAACCACCCAGCAGTACTACATAGCCGCGGGGTCTTCCCCTTCCGATGACCGAGCACGCGTTCTCAAATATGGCAGATCCTTCGCCGTATTTAACCGTTACGGCGATATCGAACCGCTTGGCATGGGCGAGCACGGGATATTTTTCCTTGGGTGCCGGCATCTCTCGGAGTTGGTCCTCGCAGTGTGGGACGCTCGTCCGCTGCTCCTGAGTTCAACGGTCAAATCCGACAACTTCGTCTTCACGGCGGATCTCGCCAATGTGGATGTTTCCGATGGCGACCAGATTGTTGTGCCTCGCGGTACGGTACACATTGTCCGTTCTCGCTTTCTCTGGCAAGACGTGGCTCACGAAGAAATCCGCATCTTCAACTACGGTCTTGCTCGTCTGAAGGTCCCTTTGAAGATCTCGTTGGCCTCCGATTTCGTCGACATCTTTGAAGTCCGAGGCGTGCGACGCGAACACCGCGGCCGCCGCCTCGACGATCAGATTTCTGAGGACTCGATCCTCATTCGCTATGAAGGACTCGATGGGGAACTTCGCCAGACTCGCATCGAATGTGATTCTCAACCTGCGCAAATCAGTTCCTCAGGATTTTGCCTCGAAGCTGACCTCCGCCCCGGCAAATCTACGGAATTCCACCTGTCGATTGACTGCAATCCGCGGGATCGTCGGCGTTCGGTGGGTTATGCTCGCGCGATGGCCGGGGCCGAGACGGAACTCAAAGCAACCTCTTCCCGTTCTTGCCAGATCACCAGTTCCAATGATCGTCTCAGCCGCTGGATTCGCCGCTCGCTCGCCGACGTCGAGATGATGACCCTTGGCAATCCAGAAACCAATTATCCCTATGCAGGAGTGCCTTGGTTCAGCACAGTCTTCGGCCGTGACGGAATCATCACAGCAATGCAGATGCTCTGGATTGCTCCACACCTCGCCAAGGGAGTCCTGCAATTTCTGGCTTCGACGCAGGCAACCGAAGTGGATGACAAGAACGAGGCTCAGCCAGGAAAGATCCTCCACGAAACCCGCGGTGGAGAAATGGCCAACCTCCGCGAAGTTCCTTTTGGCCGCTATTACGGCAGCATCGACAGCACGCCGCTTTTTCTTATGCTCGCCGGCGCATATCTCGACTTTACCGGCGACCTCGCTCTGCTCAATCATTTGCGGCCGCATATTGACTTGGCCCTCGAATGGATCGACCGCTACGGCGATTCAGACGGCGACGGCTTCATCGAGTACGCCCCTCACGGCGACAAAGGTCTGATCCAACAGGGATGGAAAGATTCCAGTGACTCCGTCTTTCATTCCGATGGCACGATTGCCAAGGCGCCGATCGCTCTCTGCGAAGTCCAAGGCTACGTCTATGCGGCAAAACTTGCTTCAGCCCGAATTTACGGGGCCTGGAACGATTCCCAGCGGAAATCGCAACTGGAAAACGAAGCCGCAGAATTGAAGGACCGGTTCGACGAAGCATTCTGGTGCGACGAAATCTCAAGCTACGCTCTTGCACTAGACGGCGAGAAGAAGCCATGCCGGGTGCGCACCTCAAATCCAGGGCATTGCCTTTACGCCGGTATTGCCTCACCAGAAAGAGCCAACCTGGTCGCCCACACTCTCGTCAGCCACGATTTCTTCAGTGGATGGGGCATTCGCACCGTCGGCTGTCATGAAAGCCGTTACAACCCGCTTTCGTACCACAACGGATCGATCTGGCCGCATGACAACGCCATCATCGCCGCTGGTATGGCGCGTTATGGCTTCCCCGATTTTGCCGGGCGAATACTCATGAGCCTGCTCGACCTCAGCAGCGCCGTAGAGCTACATCGCTTACCTGAACTATTCTGCGGAGTGGATCGGCGTCATGGACAAGGCCCAACGCTCTACCCGGTGGCGTGCTCGCCACAAGCCTGGGCCGCGGGTGCGGTCTTCATGCTGTTACAGGCCTGTCTTGGGATCTCAGTGGACGCGAAGAACAAGCGCATAACCTTCGACCGCCCCTTCCTTCCGCAAGGCATCCCGCAACTCTCGATTAACGACCTGCGCATCGAGGACTGCCGGCTCAGCCTCTTCCTGGAACGCGACACGGGCCCGGTCCGGATTCAGGCTAGCGACAAGCACGGAGAAGTGGATGTGGTGGTGAAGTGAAACCGGAAACCACAGAGGGCACGAAGTTACCCGAAGAAATCGAATAACGAGATTCCTTCGTGAACCTGCGTGCCCTTGGTGATTAACTGACTTTAGACTCTTAAGCGCCCTTGCCGACCGTGACGATGCACTCATAGAGCACATCGACGGCAACGTCTGCTTCTTCTTTGCTGACAACCAGCGGCGGGCACAGCCGGATCGTGCTCGGCCCGCAGCCTAGGAACAGGATGCCTTTCTCGAACGCCATCTCCACGATTCGGTCGCGTTCGACATTCCCGTATTCCTTCGTCACTTTGTCGCGAACGATTTCGACGCCGATCATCAGTCCGCGTCCGCGTACGTCGCCTACCAGTTTCAGCTTTGTGGGCCAATCCGCAATGCGCTTCATGATGTGATTGCCGACACTCGCCGAGTTCTCGATCAGGTGTTCCTTCTCGATCACATCAAGTGTCGCGAGTGCCGCGGCGATGGCGACCGGATTTCCGCCGAACGTCGAGGCATGAGACCCCGGAACCCAGTCCATGACTTCAGCCTTGGTCATCGTAATGCCTAGCGGCATACCCGAAGCGATTCCTTTTGCCATACACACCATGTCCGGCTCCACGCCAGTGTGCTCGACCGCCCACCATTTGCCAGTGCGGCCCACGCCACTCTGCACCTCGTCCAGAACCAGCATGATGCCGTGCTGATCGCAGATTCTCCGCAGCTCTTGCATGAACACCGTGGGAGCAACGACGTATCCGCCTTCACCCTGCACCGGCTCGACAAAAATTGCTGCGACCTCCTCAGGAGCAAGAGTGGTCTTGAACAGTTTCTCTTCAATGAAGCGCGCGCAGCCCAGAGCGAAGTTCTCGGCCTCCTGTTTTCCGCCCACGCATCCGCGATACACATCCGGATAGCGAACGTGCGTCACGCCAGGTACGAGAGGAGAGAACCTCCGCCGTTGCTGGGGTTTCGAGGCCGTCAGAGAAAGCGCTCCCATTGTGCGCCCGTGAAACGCACCGAAGAACGCAATGATGTTTTGCCGCTTCGTGTGATATCGCGCGAGCTTTAGCGCACATTCAATGGCTTCTGCTCCCGAGTTGCCGTAATAGATCTTGTGCGGACCTTTCATCGGCGCAATCTTCGACAGCCGCGCCGCCAGATCCACCATGTTTTCGTAATAAAAATCCGTTCCCGACATGTGGATCAATTCGCCCGCCTGCTTCTGAATCGCAGCAACCACATCTGGATGGCAGTGGCCCGTCGAAGTCACGGCAATGCCGGCGGAAAAGTCGAAAAACTCGTTACCGTCAACGTCGGTTACAACAATGCCGCGGCCGCTCTTGGCAACCATCGGATAAGAGCGGGTATAGGACGGCGAAATATACTTCTCATCGCCCTCGAGCACCCGTTTGGCGTTCGGCCCAGGCAGGGCAGTTCTAATTTTGGGACCGATCGTAGCGGTCATCGTCTTGGTCGTCATGGGATTTCCTCCGTAAGGCAGCAGCCAGTTGGTTCCTAGCCAGTTGTCGTTTAGTCGGACCTCGGGTGCAGCTCTGGTTCAAGCGTGCTATCAGAAACACCGAGGAGAATCACGCGGAGGAGAGAACTAGTCGCTACCGAAGAGAGAAGGACGCAGCCGTGAAGGCAAATTCGCCCGATACCGCCGTGGACACACCAGGCAGTGCAGCCAGCACTCGGGCAAATGCGAATTGGGATTCTTCCGCAGCATCGCAGTCAGTCAACATCTAGTTGATTATAGCTGGGAACATCCGGCGGACGGAACCCCCTTTGAGTGACGGAAGTCCCTACTCTTGCTGTTCAGGGTACTCGATTCCTGGTTTCCTTAACCATGCGCTCATTGGGGATAAATCCCGTGGGGAAACACTCCCAGCTCCGAAAAACCGAAAGATTACCCTTGGGAATGCCTACGATCGCCGCCACTTGCGCAATTGCTTCCACGCCTGGACCAACTCCTGAATTGCCCGCGCCGGCGGAAATGTACGCGAGTTGATGATGGCGCACTCCCGATATGCCCTCTGATAAAACTCCCGCACTCCCTGTTCGCTGAGCAGTGAAAGGTTATGCTGCATCTCGTCCAAGTCCTTGCGGCTCCAAATCTCCTCACGTTTCTCGAGATCCGGGCGCCGAGCCATAGCGGCGAAAAATATAACATATTCGCCTTTTGTTCGCCATTAGATGGCTATCTCAGCGTCCTTCCTCGGCGGACCCGCGGTACAAAGATAGTTCAAAGATTCCTAAGCATTTGTCATTCCGATCGCGAAGTGGAGGAATCTGCTTCCTGCCTGCCTTGGCACAGCCCTCAACTTTTAGAATCGGCTTCCGCTTCTCCATACTCTGATATCTTGTAGTTTCCCCTGTAATCCTGAAAAATCCATGCGTCCTGCTCAACACCCAACCCGGTGGATGGTGTTTCTTGCCTTCGGACTTGTGTATCTGTTTTGGGGCTCGACTTACCTCGCCATCGACATCGCGGTACAAACCATCCCGCCAGCACTGATGTGCGGATTGCGATTCTCGATAGCGGGTGTGGTCATGCTGGCAGTGTGCGCCGCCACGGGACATAGAATTCTCTACTCGCCCAAGCAGATCGCGTTGTCGTCTATCGTTGGCCTCCTTTTGCTGATGGGAGGCAACCTCACGCTCTCCTATGCCGAACTCACTGTGTCTTCTGGCCTGTCTGCGCTGATTATCGCCATCACGCCGTTGTGGTTTCTTGTTCTCGATTCACTTCTGCTTGGTGATCACCACATTTCGAGCCGCGGCAAGGCTGGGCTGGCACTGGGAATCGTCGGCTTGTTTGTGCTGGTATGGCCAGAATTGCAGGCCGGCAGTCTCGGCCACCGCGAACTCATCGCCTCGATCAGCCTGATCGCTGGATCCTTTAGCTGGGCACTCGGCTCGGTACTTTCAAAACGTTGGCAGTCGGGCATGGACGTCTTCGGCGCAACAGGATGGCAGATCCTCGCCGCAGGAATCGGGAACTTTATCTTCGCCGTGGCGAATGGAGATTTCGCGCACGTGGTGTGGGCGCCGCGCAGCCTCGCCGCTACCGGCTATCTCGTCGTCTGCGGCTCCTGGATCGGCTACACCGCATACATCTGGCTGCTCGATCATGTACCCACATCAAAGGTCTCCACCTACGCTTACGTGAATCCAGTAGTCGCAGTTTTTCTAGGCTGGCTGATACTTCACGAAAAGGTCGATCGTTTTATCCTGGCGGGCAGCACGATCGTAGTTCTCTCGGTCATTCTGGTTACGAGTGCAAAGGTAAAAGAAAAAGTCGTGCCTGAGGAAATGCCCGCAGTAGAAGCCGCGGGAGACTGATTCACAATTTTGTCATGTTGAGCGGAGTCGAAACATCCCTACCCTCGAATCGGCTTCATCCCGAAAGATTCACTACCCGCGGCACCCTCAGCCACCACACTCCTGGCTGCAGCGCGACTCTGACCAAGATAATCCGCCACAATCCACGCCGCTCCAGCGATTGCCAGATTCTCAGCATTGCCTGCCCAATTGATCTGCTTGTGTGGATCGACGAAAGGCGCAGGCAGCCAGATGAACAATCCGAAACCGATGATCATGGCAGTTAAAAGTCGGGAAGCCAGAAGGTTCCAAAATCCCGAAAACAGGGCCAACGCGGCGAGCCCAAATGCAATCGTGGTCGTTACCGCCCAGAACATTTGCGATGGAGGGATCCACTTTGGAACGAACGACGCTGTACCGGAAAGATAAAAGAGCTGTTCGAGAGTGAATGAAATAACGCAGAGTCCGAAGCAGATATAACCAATCCGAGCCAGCATTGCAGATCGTTTTGTGGCGGTCTCACCCACCGTCGCATAGACGATCAATGCCCCGGACACAAGCGAAAACTGTTCGAAAAAATTGCCCCAAAAATCGTAAACCTGGGGACTGGCAGCGATGGAAGGCGCCCACAGCAATGCAAAAACAAGAGAGACTACACCCAAGATGGCCGCGCCGTCTCGCGCCGTTCTGCGCCATTGAATCGCAATTCCGCCAAGGAGTTCGACCGCGGCGTAGATGTAAACAAGCATGCCGCGGTGCTCTACAGCCCCAAGGGCCCGAATCTGTTGCCAAATATTAAAGTCGTGCCAGACCAATGCGACAACGCCAAAGAGCACAGCGGCCAGTCCATAAACATGACGCCCGAGGTGGGGTCTCACCATCTGAACCTGCAATGTGAAGTTTGAGCACTGAGAAGTCCAGTCTCAGAGGGGTAACACTAAAGGGATGTCTGAGCGTCCACAATATCCACTTTGGTGGGAACGGGCATAGCCATTCTCCGGCCACTTCCAGGCTTCGCACAGAAATCGTTAATCGCCGCTACAAGGTGAAAACGCTGCAATCGGCTATTCGTCCTCAACCTCGGCATCATTCACCAGGTCCACGATGTGGCCGCGAATCGCGTACGTTTCCTTCGCCCCGCCAGCTGTCTGAAAACTCACCCGCACGGGCCCTCGTTGCCATACGGGCGCCGGACAAGCCGAGTCAGGTGCTGCATCCTCCGCCACGCCTTCCGAGAGAGTCTTTTTCAGAACGGGCTTACGACGGCTGAGTTGCGCTACGACCGCGAACGTTTTCCTTCCGTCGTCGTCCACGCCACAGTAGGCGACATAATCGCGATACCAGCTGGCAGCCGAATAGAACGCGTCGAATTCAGGAAGATTAATGACCGAAATACGCCCCGTGAGTCGATCGACTAGCAACCATCCACCGCGCTGCCATTCCCAGCGCGGCGCCGAATCCTCGGGCAGGCCGTCGTTAACGCGAAACACGCGACGCACCGCAAATAATCGTTCGGTCACTTCATGGGAAGCGCCCAGCACATACTCTTTCACCCGGCCGTCGACAATTAGAGCACGGATCCTGATGATTGAAACCTTGCCGTCCACGCTGGTACCGCCATTCCACGACACTGTCATCCATTTACCGAATGCAATCACGTGGACTTTAGCTGCCGACTGGGCGACACACGTGAAAAATATTCCGTGCAACAACGCCACCGCCAATTGGAATCTCAAACTTCGCCGCATAATACGAGGCTAGAAGTTCGAAGCAACTGCAGCAAGGTCGCTGCTCACATTTAGTCGAGGAGCGTACCGAAGTGGGAATCGCAAAAACTTTCATCTAGTGGTAGGGTTTAAAAACTCTAGAGGCCCGCCACAAATCTGCAATTGGCGGTAGAATCTAGAACAGTAGGCGTTCCCAAACTCAGCAAGTGAAACGGTTTTGTCATGAGTGTCTCTCTTCCGCCTCGTGCCCCCGGCCTGAAGGCTCGGACAACTGAGGAGGATAGGGTGGCTTCTTATCAGGGTATGGGGGACTTGTTACCAAGGCGGCGCACACCGCGCATCCTCGTCGTTGACGATCAACCCAGCATCGCCGGGTTGATGAGCCAACTGCTCACTATCCGCGGATACACCGTGGTTACCGCTTCCAACGCCGAACAGGCCGAAGCTGAGGTTCGCCGCCAGGCTCCCGACCTGATCCTTTCCGACGTAATGATGCCGGGCAAGTCCGGCTATGATCTCTGCCGCACTCTTAAGGAAAACGCTGCCACCCGCCTCATCCCGTTTGTCTTGATCACCGGACTCAGCGACAGCAGTGACAAAGTGCGAGGTATCGAAGCCGGTGCTGACGATTTTCTGAACAAGCCCGTCCTGGCGGAAGAACTCATCGCTCGCGTGAAATCGCTTCTCCGCCTGAAGGAATTCACCGACGAACTCGAGACCGCTGACTCCGTGCTCTGCACACTCGGTCTCATCGTCGAAGGCCGCGATCCCTATACCGAGGGCCACTGCGAGCGGCTCGCAGTCCACGCCACTGATCTCGGACGTCACCTCGGTATGGACGAGGATTCCATTCTCGCCCTCAGGCGCGGTGGGTATCTTCACGACTTGGGAAAGATCGCTGTGCCTGACGAGATCCTCAAGAAAGGCAGCGACCTGAGCCCTGCCGAGTGGGAAATTATGAAGCTCCATCCCATTACTGGCGAGAACATCTGCAAGCCTCTGCACTCGCTTAGCCTCGTGCTTCCCATCATCCGCCACCATCACGAGCACACAGACGGATCCGGCTACCCCGATGGCCTCACTGGATCCGAGATCCCTGTACTTCCCAGAGTTCTACAGGTTGTGGATGTTTATGATGCCCTCCGCACCGCGCGCTCCTACAAGCCAGCCCTTACCCATGAGATGGCCGCACAGACGATGCGTGAAGAAGCCGAGCGTGGCTTGTGGGACAAAGAGTTAGTGCACGAGTACTTCGAAATGCTCGGACGCAAGCAGCAGGTCGCGTAAAAGCAAACCACACGTTCCAGGTTGCTGGGTTCCGGCTTTAGTCTGCAGGATTCGCAGCTTTCTTGTTCGTTCAGAGGTTAAACGTTCCACCTTCGAAACCGTCTATCAGGCGAGTAGAATGAACAGGGCGCGAATCTAAGCAGCCAAATGGGACCTGCTGGCATCGAAAGCTTTTCTGAGAGCTGGAAAAACGAGACCTTTTGGATCCGACCTACAGCATCGTCATCCCGGCCTATAACGAGCGCGCTCGCATCGGTGCCACGCTAGAGAAGGTTCTCGCTTACGTTCGTTCGCAAGGCTGGGACGCCGAAGTCATCGTCGTCAACGACGGTTCCCGCGACAACACAGCGGATATCGTCCAGTCCTTCGCCGCCCAAGATCGTGCGTTGCGTCTGATTGAAAATCCCGGCAACCACGGCAAGGGATACAGCGTCCGCAATGGGATGCTCCATGCCAGGGGTCGCATCGTCCTGTTTAGCGACGCCGACCTGTCGTCTCCGATTGAAGAATCGGTGAAGCTCTTCGCCGCTCTGGAAGCCGGGGCCGATATCGCCATCGGATCTCGCTGGCTGCGCGCCGAGCTGCAGACTCAGCGCCAGCCGCTGCACCGTCAGCTCTTCGGACGCATTTTCAACCTGCTTCTGCGAATCACGCTGGGACTTCAATTCGCCGACACCCAATGCGGATTCAAGGCATTCAAACGCGCGGTGTCCCAAGCGATTTTTCCTTGGCAAAAGATCGAGCGCTGGGGATTCGATCCCGAGATTCTTTTCCTCTCCCGCAAATTCGGCTTCAGGGTAGCGGAAATCCCTGTCGCCTGGGGACACAGCGGCGACGCCCGCATCAACCCCTTCATTGATGGCGCGCGCATGTTTCAGGAGATGCTCCGAATCCGCTGGTACGACCTGACCGGAAAGTACGACGGCGGAGGAAATTCTGCCGCCCAACATGCGAAGACATAGTCCTACGCGAGCTAAATCCTAGTCCTGCAATTACACAATCTCGTCGTTCACTCTCCCCGAAGAACCCGCATTGGATCGATCGACATTGCCTCTCTCGCCGGCAGAAGCGAGGCTAACAATGCGGCGATGCTCAAAATCGCGAGGCTCAAGCCGATTGTCCAGGGATCGACTGGACTGGTCTCATAGAGCAGGCTCCGCACCCAGCGAGTGGCGACGGCCACCCCGAGCACGCCTAGAAACAGTCCGACAGCCATCGGCCACGACGCGTCAAGCAAAACGAGCCGTGTAAGCTCTTGTTTGCTGGAGCCGAGCGCCATCCGAATGCCGAACTCTTGCGTGCGCAGCGACACTGAATAGGCGAGAACGCCGTATATGCCCAGTACCGCGAGCAGCAAAGCCGCGCCTCCGAAGCTGGAGAGAATGACGGTTTGAAACCGCTCGGTTGCGACGGACTCATCCACCATTTCCTCGAGTGAGGTTATTGTTGGAATCGATATGTCCGGGTCGACGCTCCAGATGGCTTGGCGCATCTCTGGGCCGAGTGCCTGTACGGAGCGGGAACTCCGCACCATGAAGACAGGAACAAATGGCGGATAGTCCCAGAGAGGCAGATAGAAAACCGCCGCATTGCGCTTCAGGTCGTTGATGCGCGCGTCGGCAGCGACACCAATGACGGTGTAGATACGTCCCCAGTGCTCGAGCGTATGGCCAAGTGGATTTTCATCAGGCCAGACGGCTCTGGCAGCTTTTTCTGACAGAATCACCACCCGCAAGTTTTCGCGATCGTGCTCGGTAAAGTCCCGCCCCGAAAGCAGCGGAATTCCCATCACCTCGAAGTAGCCGGGGCTGATAAACCGTCGATTGGCCATGGGTACTTGCCCTTGCGGGACGGGGTGATCCGTTCGATGCAGTCCGGTGACACTCATGTCCCCGGTCAAAGGCAGTACGCTTGTGATCGCCGCAGACTCCACTCCGGGCAGCGAACGGATCTTCTCCAGCGTGTGGGTCAACATTGCGCCTCGTGCGAGGCTACCGGGGTCCGACCCGAAATTGTCTGGCAGACCAGGTCCGCTTGAGTATTCGCGGTTATTCAATTCCGCTTCTGCCATGACCATGCGTTCCGAATTGAAGTGGCGGTTTTGCGAAAGTAACCGCGAAAAGCTGCGCGTAATCAAGCCGGTTACGACTAAAAGCGTGATGCTGCACGCCACCTGAACGGCAACCAGGAGTCTGCGAGTGCGCACGGCCTGCCTGTTCACCGATGACCTGGTGGAATTCGACTGAAGAGCGCTGTGCGGAGTCACGCGCAAAGACCGGAGCGCGGGAAGAACGCCAAAGCTCAACGAAGTAAGAAGCGACAGTCCGAGAGCGAAACCGAGGATCGGAAGGCTCAGGTGAACTTCGTTCAACCGAGGCAGTACCGACGCAATTCGAACAAACAGTTTTTCGCCCAGATCTGCAAGCAGCATTCCAGCGAGCCCGCCACTCAATCCAAGAATCAGGTTTTCGGCGAGCACACCTTGGAAGAGCCGACCTCGCCCGGCGCCCAACGCGGACCTCAGCGCCGTTTCATGATCGCGAGCCATGCCGCGCGCGAGTTGCAGGTTTGCAAGATTCACACAGGCCATCAGCAGGACGCTTGCGACAGCGGCCAGCAGCAACCAGAGAGGTTTACTGACGCCACCGACGATCTCTTCCGAAAATGGTTGGACGATCACGCTGAGATGAATCTCTAAGCGATCGGCAGCGGCCGTAGCTTTCTCGATTCCGTCGAGCTCACTTTGGGCTTGTTGAATCGTCAGGCCGGGTTTCAGGCGTGCAATCACGAGAAAGTTAAACTCGCCGTCGTTCGCGACCAACTCGCTAGGGGTGGGTACGAACGGTTTGAAGATTTCGTAACGATCCGTCGATCCATGCGTTGCTTGACCCGGCATGATGGACAGGACAGGAAAACGAAACGACTGCGGCATTACGCCAACAATAGTGTTTTGCTCGGATCCAATTCGAACAGTACTGCCGATCACGGATGCGCTGCCGTGAAAAAGACGTTGCCATGCGCCCCACGTGAGAACGACGACATTGTTTTTCCCGTTCTGCGCTTCATCTTCGGCAAACCCTCGTCCCATGAGAGGAGGAACTCCTAGTACCGAAAAGAAATTCGCGGAGACCGCGAGTCCTTCTGTCATTTGCGGGTGATCCGTACCGGTTGAGACGCTGAACCCGGAAGTCTGCACGATCGCAGCATCCTGCAGGGAATTCGCGTGGGCTCGCAGGTTCTGATAGTGCCGATAGTTATCGGGCAAGAGCGGCGAGACACTTTCAATCTCGCGAATGCTCTCGCGCCAGACGACCACTTGGCCGGGATCGCGAAATGGATAAGGCTTTAGGAGGACCGTGTCAACAACGCTGAAGATGGCGGTGACCGCCCCCACGCCGAGCGTAATGGTGAAGAAGGCGGTTACTGCAAAGCCTTTCGACTTCCACAATTGGCGAAGGGCGTAACGAAGATCCTGCAGCAAGGATTGCATGGGATGCCCCCGGAATATCTAGGTTCTCAACGCACTTGATCCGCCATTTGAGATCCACACAAAGTCTAATAATTTCAGAACGATAAGGACGAGGTCCCCATTGATTTCTGGACAGAATGTCCGCCAGCGGACCCGCGATGTTCGGAATCGAACAGTGTTTTGCTCGCTTGGGCTTGAGGCATCCTACGAGGCGGCTGCGTCCACCGCCTCAACGACCCGCTGCCCCATCTCCGCCGTCGAAATCGCCGTATGCATCTTCCCCGCCAGATCGGCAGTTCGAGCTCCATCCGAAAGGACCGCAGATACAGCCTGCTCGATTGCCGCCGCCTCGCGCTCCAAGTGAAACGAATGCCGCAACATCATCGCCGCGGACAAAATTGCCCCTAGCGGATTGGCCACGCCCTTGCCCGCTATATCCGGAGCCGATCCATGCACCGGCTCATACAGCCCCACCGGTCCGCCAATGCTCGCCGACGCCAGCAACCCGAGCGACCCCACCACTCCTCCAGCCTGGTCCGACAAAATATCGCCAAACATGTTCTCGGTCAGAACGACATCGAAGTCGGTAGGCCGCTGCACTAGAAGCATCGCCGCGGAATCCACGTATTGATGTCCCAGCTTCACTTCCGGATAATCCTTCCCGATGCGCGTCACGACATCGCGCCACAGCCGCGAGCACTCGAGCACATTCGCCTTATCCACGGAGAGAACTTTCTTCTTCCGCTTCATTGCCAGATCAAAGGCGACGCGCGCAATCCGCTCGACTTCATGCTCCGCGTAGCGCATGGTGTTGATTGCAACGCGCGATCCCACTTCACCCTCAATCGACCGTGGCTGCCCGAAGTACGCACCTCCCAGTAACTCGCGCACAATCATGATGTCGGTCCCGCGTACGATTTCAGCCCGCAGTGGAGAACTGTCCACTAACGCCGGAAAAAAAACCGCTGGACGCAGATTCGCGTACGCCCCCAACTCCCGCCGGATCCGCAACAACCCTGCTTCCGGACGCAGATGCCCGGGATTCTTATCGAACGCCGGGCTTCCCACCGCGCCAAGCAGCACCGCCGATGAGGAGACGCAAGCCTGAATCGTGTCCGCGGGCAGAGGATCATTCGCTGCCGTCAAACCTGCCCCGCCAATGTGCTTGTTCTGAAGTTGAAGTTCATGACCAAACGCCTGCGCTACCGCCTGCAACACACGCACAGCCTGGTCCGTAACCTCGGGACCAATCCCGTCCCCCGGAAGAACTGTGATCTTCAATTGCATGGATGATTTCGCTCGCCGATGAAGTAATCGGTAATTCTATGCGGGAAAAAAGAAAGCCGCCACTGAAGGCGGCTGGGGTCCTTAATGACTAAATGACTAAATGCTTAAATGACTAAATCCCTACACTCCCCACAGATAATCCTCCTGCTGCGTCTGCTCGTGCTGCGTCTCTCCGTGCGCGGGGATTGGAACGCCGAACGGATTCGTCTCTGCGGCCGCAGCAAACGCCTTCTCTGGCTCCGCGGATGAAGCACTCACCACCGCAGCATTCGTCGCATCGACAATCGGTTCGATCAATGGAGTCGCCGACATCGTGGGCTTGTGCGTGTCGCGAATCAGTTCCAATAAATGATGATCCTCGACATGCTTGATCTTGTCAGCCAGCCGCACGAACCGCCGATATATGTCGTCCAGCGCCCGGCGGTCGAACGTGTATCCGAGTTGCTCGCAGCGAATGCTTAGCGCATGGCGGCCCGAGTGTTTGCCCAGGACCAGTTTAGAATCGGGAACGCCGACCGACTTCGGCGTCATGATCTCGTATGTCAGCGGATTCTTCAGTACACCATCCTGATGGATGCCCGCTTCATGCGCGAACGCATTGCGCCCTGTGATGGCCTTATTGGGCTGCACCGGCACGCCTGTGATCTCACTCAGCAGTTGGCTGGCCGCGAAAATTTGCTCGCCCTCGATCCTGGTCTCATACGGATACCGATCCGGCCGCACTCGCATGGCCATTACGATCTCTTCCAGCGAGGCGTTGCCGGCCCGCTCCCCGATTCCGTTGATCGTGCACTCCACCTGTCGCGCACCCGCAGACACTGCTGCCAGAGCATTCGCGACTGCCATGCCAAGGTCATTGTGGCAGTGCGCCGAGATCGTAACTCTCTCGATTCCTGTCACGCAGCGGCGGATCATCGCAATCAATTCTCCGAATTCCGACGGAACTGTATATCCCACCGTGTCGGGAATATTCAGAGTCGTTGCCCCCGCTTCAACCACGGTATCCAGGACTCGGCACAAAAAGTCAGGATCAGTTCGGGTCGCATCTTCCGGAGAGAACTCCACATCGTCACACAAAGACTTGGCAAGTTGAATTGCTTCCCGCGCCTGAGCTACGCACTGATCCCGTGTAATCCGCAGTTTGTATTGCAGGTGAATGTCGGAGGTAGCCAGGAACACATGAATGCGCGGACGCGCTGCATGCCTCAATGCCTCCCAGGCGCGCTCGATATCCGGACGGCAGGCTCGTGCCAACCCAGCAATAATCGGGCGTCGCACTGTCTGGGCGATCGCCTTCACCGATTCGAAATCGCCGTCTGAGGCAATCGGGAATCCCGCCTCGATCACGTCCACGCCCAGGCGATCCAACTGCTGTGCCAGGCGCAGTTTTTCCTGCTGGTTCATGCTGCAACCCGGCGACTGCTCGCCGTCGCGGAGAGTCGTATCGAAAATCGTTACTCGCGCTCGATCTGTACCCATAAATGCCTTCCTGAGAAAACACAATCTTGCCGGATCCACTCAGGCGCGTAGACGTTACCTGAGATACCGGCACCTGCTTGGGTGATTCTTCTATGGTACGAAGTCCTTGCTTAGAAGCAAAACTTATATTTCTTCACAAATCATTAGCATTGCTTGTAGTATAAGTATGTCTAATACTTATCCGTTTTTCATTAAAGGAGCCAATGGAGCTGTCTCAGCTGGAAGTTTTCCTCGCCGTGGCTCGCGAGCGCCGCTTCTCCCGCGCCGCCGACAAGCTCTTCCGCACGCAATCTGCTGTCAGCCAATCGATTCGCAAGCTAGAAGATGAACTCGGCGAGGCTCTTTTCGACCGCTCTTCCCGCGAGGGAGTTCTCACCGACGCGGGCAAGGTACTCTATGAGTACGCGGAAAAACTGATCAACTTGCGCGGGGAAGCAGCCGGATCTCTTTCCGAACTGCGCGAACTGCAAAAAGGGAAGCTGGTGATCGCCGCTAATGAATTTACCGTTCTCTATCTTCTACCGGTCCTGGCCGAGTTCCGCCGCGTACATCCGATGATCAAGATCACCGTCAAGCGCGCTCTGGGCAGCCACATCCCAGACGACGTCCTCAGTTATGCTGCCGAATTCGGGGTCCTCTCTTACGAACCTCAAGAGGCCAATCTGCACTCCGTTGTTGTATTCCTCGATGAACTCGTCTTCGTGGTTCCTCCAAGCCATCCTCTCGCCAATGCCCGTCATGTCAGTATTCGTCAGCTCGGTGCTGAATCCTTCGTTGCCCATATCGTCAATTCCCCGTATCGCGAAAAAGTCATTCAGCTTTTCAAGAGCCACAAGACACCACTTCACATGGACCTCGAGTTACCGACGCTGCAGGCCATCAAACAATTCGTAGCGATGGGAAATGGGGTCGCCTTGATTCCGGAGATCAGCGTAGAAACAGAACTCGCCCGCGGAGAACTGGTGCGTATCCCAGTGCGCGAGCTTCAACTCAAGCGCAAGCTGCGCCTGATCTACCGCAAAGGTGCCAACCTCTCGCACGCCGCCCGCGCATTTCTGAAAGTAGCCGAAGCAGTCGCTGTTGAAAGAAAGGGCCGCTACCGCTTCCAACGAGAAGACTAGTGGTCCGCCCCGTGTCATGCTGATGGCGCCGTTTTTCGGCGCCGGAGGACCTATGCAACTCTGTCTGAGGCCCTCATGCGGCCGGGGACTGCATAGGTCCTCCGGCCTGCAAAAACCGCAGGCCATCAGGATGACATCGGACCAGGATGCAACCTTGCCCTGAGCGAAGTCGAAGGATCCGGGGGGCACAGAGCGTGCAATGAAGGCACTCAACCGGGAAGAGTATCCGCCTGTCGCCCACAGAACAAACCGGCGCATTCGTTATGCAAATAAGAAAAGGAGCAAAGACGACCTTTGCTCCCCCGGTGTTCTCGGACCGAAAGAAGAACTCAACAATCGGCGCAAATTGGTTCTTGACGGAACGACTCCAATGCTCCGTCCAAGGTCGCGTGCACTTCCATCACCGAATCCAGATTCGTCAGGTCGAGCAGCGTCCGAACCAATTCGTTTGCGCCCGCGCACTTCAGATCCGCATTCAGTTCCTGTGCCCACGTCTGCAAGAGCGCCAGTTCGCCGATTCCGGCGCTATCCATCGAAGTCACTCCCGTGAGATCCAGTACCAGCTTGCTCCCCCGGTGCAAGACTTCCCCAACCACTCGCGACAGTGCAGCGGCTTCATCGCGATACACGATGCGCCCCTGGCAGTGCACGATGATCACATCACCCTGATTCCGTGCTTCTACGCTGAGCTTCAACTTCGACTCCTTCTCTACTCTGAATGCCGCCGGCATTGACGGCATTGGCCACATTTCACGGTTCGTATTCATGGTTTGCATGTCATTTACATAGACGTTCAGCACACGCTTTCGGCACCATGAAAATCCAGTAATTTTTTGCTAGTGCCGCGCCAAAAATCAACGCATACACTCCTTATAACGTCCAATAAACAAATTTTGTCACGCGATACATCTTGGCCATCCGGTACACTGCATCTAATACATTTCATTGATTACAATGCGTATTTGCCGGCTTGAAGGGCCGGGGAGGATATTTCGTGTCGAAAACCGTTACCGCCGTGCTGGCCTTCCTGGGCCTGCTGCTGTTCTCCATTCCGATGTCGGCACAATTTAACGGCCTGCTTCCCAGTGGAAACGTCTACGGCGGAGTTTCCTACGGTCAGCTTACGAACGTCGTCAACAAGCAGAGCTATAAAGGATGGAACGCCTCTTTTGAAGATCTCCCCTTCACCCGCTTCCCGCGTATCGGGCTGGTGATCGACGGAAGCGGCTTCTACCGACAAGGCGTGACCCAGTACAACGCGCTCGGCGGTGTCCGCCTCTCCACCAACCTGGGTCGCTGGCGCCCCTTCATCCACGGCATGGCTGGTGTCCGGCACCTGAACTCCAGCGGCTTCGTCTACAACCCGCTTCTCATCGACGTTGGCGGTGGTGTCGACTACAAACTTGGCTTCAAGAATTTTTCTTGGCGTTTCCAAGGTGACTACATGCACAGCCACTACGCTAGTGCGTATCAGAATGACTATCGCGCCTCGACGGGAATCGTCTGGCGTTTCTGAATTGTCCAACAGGCCCTGTACAACTGGGTTGCTACCCTTCTTGCCGCAAGCGCATCCAACAACTTTCTCCGCCATTTGTGTTAACCAATGCAGAGGGAGGACGTTCATGCGTAAGATCGCGGTAACGGCTTTTCTATTTACTCTTCTTAGTGGCTTCGCAGCAGCCCAGATCCCAACCTCCGGCAACGTGTTCTTTGGATATTCCTACTACAACGCCAACGTTGGTGGCGACCGCACTAGCCTTAACGGGTGGAATGGCTCAGTGGAGGGGAAGTTCTTGCCATTTATCGGTGTCGTGGCCGATTTCGGTGGATATTATGGTTCGCAGAACTTCACGACCTGTACGACGCCCATTCTGGACTGCGTGATCATCCACAACAACTTCACAGAGCACAATTATCTGTTCGGACCACGCGCTTCGTTCTCGATCGGAAAGATCCGTCCCTTCGGGGAAGTCTTGATCGGCGCCGGGCATATCCATATAAACGGCGGCGGATCCGACACTGCGTTCGCTACTGCGGTAGGAGGCGGCATCGATTACAAATTGGTTCACTTGCTCTACTTGCGTGTCGCAGGAGACTACATTCACACCGATCTATTAAACATCCCACAGAACAACGTCCGCATCTCCACGGGACTCGCATTTCATTTCTAATCGCTCGACCGAAAAAAACGGGGTTCAGCTGGTTGGCTGAACCCTGTCTTTCCGTGGCCACCACAAAACTTGGTCGGGATCTCCTCTTACGGTCTTTTCAGCACTCGAGATGTGCAACCGGCAATGCCGCTTGAGCTACCGTGGAAGAGCGAGCGCTTTTAGCGCCGCGTCCAGCGCACATCGAGACGGTCTTCAGCCCTCGTGGTCTACGCCCGCGGCATCCCGTCTGCCTCGTTCGTCCAATACTTGTGATCCCGCAGGAAATATTTCTCATTCCAATAATTCATCGCGGTCTTCAAAAAGAGCCATCCCACCTTCAAATGCCCCATCCGTTTGAACCGGCGGTTCGTCGTATACACGCCACCGCGCACGATCGCGAACCGCTTCCGCTCCACCTTCTGGCTTAGCCGATAATCCTCGGCAAAGAGAATCTGTTCATGAAATCCGCCCAGCTGCCAGAATTTCTTCCTCTCAAACAACATGAACATTCCCGTCGCAAACGGACGATGCAAGTACGACAGATACTGAAAGAAATCATTTCCCGCGTAGAAAAGCTTGTCGACCCAGCTTCCGCCTTTGCACAAAATGTTCGTCGTCACACAGTGTAGGTGCTTTGCCTGCGCTTTCTCCAGGCAATGCCGGATCAACGACCGGTCCGCGAGTTCGATATCCGCGTCCAGAAATAATACGTACTGTGAATCCGCCTGGGCCGCACCCTGATTTCGCCCAAACGACGGCATGCCTCCACGAATCACCCCCACATTCAGGCGATCGCGAAAGCTCATGACGATCTCGGGAGTGCCGTCGGTCGAGTTCGCATCAGCGACCAACACCCTCGTACTCGACATCTTCGAGTAGTCCTGCATCGTCAGCGAAGTCAGCAACCACGGAATCAACTTCGCTTCGTTCTTCGCCGGGATCACGATCGTCAATTCGCCGTTTTTCGAACCCAAGCTTGTCGAATTCATGGATTTGTACTCCTGTTTCATCAACCGTCAGGTAAGTGAGGCGTGAATCCACCCACCCGCCGGAGTTGTAATAGCTGATGCCATCTTGCTCCACGTGCAGCGCCTGATGCGTATGCCCGCAGAAAATCCGTTGCGCCTCCTGATGCTTCGCGTATGAAATCGCTCCCGCCGAAACCTTCGGAGACATCCGCAGCCACCGCGTGTTCAGCCGGTCGATCATCCGCACGATCGGCTTGCTCTTGAAATCCAGCTTCTGTAGTTGTAAGTACAGCGACGTCCCCAGCCGGCTCAGCCGCACACTGTTGACCTGAAATCCGTCGAACTGATGTCCGTGAATCGCGACGTGCTGCAGTCCGCGATAAACCCAGCGATAGGCCTGATACACGCGAACGCCGACCAGGTGCGACATAATGTTTGCCAGCCCGTGGTCGTGATTCCCTTCGACCCACACGACCTCAATGCCGCGCTTGGGATTGGACAGCTTCCGGATGCATCCCAGAAACTTCCAGTGATCTTTCGTGAGGCGGGCAAAATTCAGGTCAGCGAAGATGTCCCCCAGCAGGATTAGCCGCTCGAAGCGCTTCTCTTTCAGCAGGCTTGTCGCTTCGCGCGCATGGCTGGTCTCGGCCCCCAGATGCAGGTCCGAAAGGATCAGCGTGTTGTAGACATGCAGACCCATACTTCTGTTCTAGCAGCCGATTGTTACTGCTTGATTAACATTGCATCAATATTGGTGCATAGGGGTAACCAGGGTAGTGCGTCAAAATAAATGGACAACTATGGGTCATCGGTTTGCCCTGTGACCCGCCGTGCCCCCTGTGGTTAAAGCCTTCGATCTCAGCATCGCGCCTGCTTACAATTCTTAACGCACACTATTTTCGACGCACTGCACGAGCCGGCAACAGCCTCAAGCGCCAACCAATCCTTTAGCCAACCGTGTGTCTTGCCTCAAGCCGCGATGCCATGTACGCTCGTCCCAAAAAAATGCGCAGCCGTTTACACTACGCACTGATTTGGTGGTTACTCGCAGCCACCGCGTGCACGACATACAAGGTTCCGCTAGAGTCGGGGAACGCACCCATCCTGCTATTCAACGGTGTAGGAACCTCTCCCAGCGATGTCGCGGCGATTGAAGCACTCCTGAACAAGAACCACCTGAATTATTCGACGGTGAATTCTTCGCAGTTGAACCAGACGCCGGGATCACAGCTCAAGAAATACCGCCTGCTGATTGTCCCGGGCGGAAATTTCATCGACATCGCGAAGAATCTCACCTCCGACACAACTGTGAAGATTCGCACTGCCGTGCAGAACGGATTGAACTACCTCGGAATCTGTGGGGGCGCGTTCTTCGCCAGCACTTATTCGGATAACGGTCTGAATCTGACCTCTGGTGTGAGGTTTGGTTTTTACTCCGCCGAGGAGAAAGGGATACGCAAGACAGCAGTCCCCATCGCGCTTGCCCACGGGCCAACTCAAGACCAGTACTGGGAAGATGGCCCACAGCTGGGTGGTTGGGGTGCTGTCGTAGGCAAGTATCCTGACGGTACGCCTGCCATCGCGGAAGGAACCTTTGGAAGTGGTTGGATGATTCTCACCGGCGTTCACCCCGAAGCTCCAGAGAACTGGCGACGCGGCATGAGTTTCAAGACGCCAGCCGGAATCGACAACGACTACGCTGAAACTCTTATCCGGGCCGCGCTGAACCGAGAATCGCTGCCCCACTACTGATGTATGTTCCGTTCGACCAACAGGGAGAACTGTGTGTTGCTTCTCTCCAATTTAGGTCTTGTTATTTCCGTGACTTCTGTCTATACTGAATATACAGAATGATCAGCCTTCCCTGCAAAGCGAAGGAGGCAAATGATTGCCGCAAAAGTCAATGAACAAGCCTTAGCTCAGCTAGCGGTTCTTCCTGATTCTCCTCCACAGATCAGCCTGGAACAGTATTACAGCGAGGCTGGCCCGGATTATGCGGCATGGAGCCCCGAATTCAACATGCACTTTGGCTATTACTGTGGCGGTGCGAATCCGTTCGATCGTGAAGCCATGCTGGAGCAGATGAATGCTGAGGTCCTCATGCGGTTACAACTGGACGCCGTCACCGAGCCGCAACTGCTCGATCTGGGCTGTGGTCTTGGCGCCACATTGCGTAGTTTCGCCAGGCGTCTACCGAGCGCGAACTTGTTGGGAGTGACGCGGGTTCCCTGGCAGGTCGAGCAAGCGCACACCTTAAACGCGGCAGCCAGTTGCGGCGAGCGCGTTGAGGTCATCGAGGGCGACTACGAAGACATCACTCTTTTGCGACCCTCCAGCTTTGACGGTGTCTACGCGCTCGAAAGCAGTTGCCACGCACACGGCACTGACAAAGGCCAACTTCTGGAGCAGGCACACCGTCTGCTGAAACCCGGCGGGCGAATTGTCGTCGCCGACGGATTTCTCAAAGACGGACATTTCACTAGCCGGCTACAGCAGCGCATCTACCGCAAGTTATGCGAGTGCTGGGTCATCGAAGAGTTGGCGCACCTTGACTCGTTTACAGCACGGTTGGAGCAACTCGGCTTCACGAACATCACGGTTGAGCATCTGCAGTTTCGCGTCGCGCCTTCGGTGCTGCACATTCCATGGGTAACGCTGAAGTTCCTGTTGACCGATGTCGTCTTCGGCCAACGGGAGATGACCCGCGCCCGCTGGAACAACGTACTGGCCCCGGTGCTGCTGCCACTGGTCAGCGCACCACTCGGCCCCATGATCTACTGCATGACCACCGCGACAAAAATCTAGATCAGACAGGCGCGGGACGGAAAATATCGATGGCCCGTCAGTTGTCGAGCCCACCCGATAGCTCGTCGATTCGGTTACAACCCTGAAATCCTTTGTTTCATCAGTTCACGCCGATCCCGGCTAGAATTCGGACGGCAGCGTCGGCGAATGAAAGATTCAACTCCATATCCTGCGATCAACACTGTGCTGTGTGACTGGGTAGAAGGAGTGAAAAGCCTGCTCGGCGAGAAGGTCGTTGGGCTGTACCTCTCCGGCTCGCTCGCCTATGGCGATTTCGTGCTGGAAAGAAGTGACATCGATTTGCAGGCAGTCGTCCGGAATCCGCTGACCCAAGATGAACTCAGACTGATTGAACAGTTGCACAGACAGATAGAGGGTCGCTGCCCTGAATGGGCAAACCGGATTGAATGCTCCTACGTTCCTCTAGAGCTGATGCGCGAATTGACGCCCCCGGCCACACCGCGGCCATGGTGGGGATTTGGCACGTTCTATGCCGAGGCGCCAGCAGGAAATGAGTGGATCATCAATCATTACCTTCTTTCCAGGCATGGAATCGCGCTCTGGGGGCCTGATTTCAACGAGTTGATACCTCCAATTGACATCGACTGCGTGCGGCGAGCCAGTGCCAGGGATTTGTTCCAGGAATGGGTGCCGAAAATTGATGATTCCAAGTGGCTTTCGAGCAGCCACTATCAGTCGTACCTCGTTCTAAATCTGTGTCGGATCTTGCACACCGTGATTGGTGGCCAGCCGGTTAGCAAGAAAGTGGCCGGCGAGTGGGCCAAATCAGTATATCCACAATGGAAAAGCCTGATAGAAGAAGCCGAGAGATGGACGTACGGCGACAAGATGACTCGGCAAGCCGATGCGGTGTCATTCTTGCGATTTGCAGTCGAGCGGGTGAACGAAACGGAGCTGTGCCCCGCAGCCTAGTCGAAAGATTGCAGATTACAGCAGCGTTTTAGGCCCAATAAGGGGTACAATGTCCACCCGAATTAAGCGGGAATGAGTCAGGGGGCAATCCTGGGGACCAACGTATCGCGCCTTTCATGAAGACCACTTGGGGTACGGTTGCCTCGTCACGAGCAACGTGGGTGGGGTTCAGGGCTGCGATATCGTCAGAATGTTCCTGCACTTGCCGTACGGCTTGATGTGATAAGGAGAAAGTTATGCGTTCAGTAGAGACAAAACGTGGGGCGAAGGTCTGTTCGAGAATTTTCGGCGCGGGGCGAACATTGGGGACAAGGGTACTGGCAATTGCATCACTCCGCGGTGCTCTGACCCTGGCGATGCTTGCCGCGACGTTGTTGGTGGCGGCTCACCCCGCGCAAGCTCAAACCGAAAAGGTGCTCTACAATTTTACCGGTACCTCCGATGGCTCCTTCCCCACGTCCAGCCTGACGCTGAACAATGGCAACCTCTACGGCACAACCTCCACCGGAGGCTTGGGGTTCGGAACCGTATTTGAACTTTCGCCGAACGGCACTGGTGGATGGACCGAAACCACACTTTACAGTTTCTGCCCGGTAGCGGGCTGCGCTGACGGTCAAAATCCAACCTACTCAAATGTGATATTCGACGCCCAAGGCAACCTCTACGGTACTGCCCTTGGCGGCGGCGCGTTTGGATACGGCGTTGTGTTCGAGCTCACCAACTCCGGCGGTACCTGGACGGAAAGCGTCCTCCACAGCTTTGCTAACGCCCCCGACGGCGCCAATCCGGAAAATGGTCTGATCATGGATGGTGCGGGCAATTTGTTTGGCATCGCAACCACCGGCGGCACTGGAAATGGACATGGCTGTGTCTTCGAGTTAACCCCTTCTGGCAGCACATGGACCGAGAAGGTGCTGTACGACATTAACAGCACACACTCCGCCCTCACTCTGGGTGCTCCCGGAATTATCTACGGGACGAGCTTCGGAACAATCTTCCAACTCACGCGGAACGGCTCTGGTGTCTGGGTTCCGACGGTGCTGTTCACTTTCAGTTCCGCCAATGCTGCGACCGAAGGCTCCAATCCTGTTGGCACTCTGGTGCTCGACAAGGCAGGCAATCTTTACGGGACCACCTTGGCCGGCGGCACCAATAACGTAGGCGTGGTCTTCAAGCTGGCTCCTGCACAGACCCCGCCTTGGACAGAAACGCTTTTGTACTCCTTCGGCGGCAATGCCCAATTCGGCCCCAACGGCGCTACTCCTGTCGCAGGGCTTTTCATGGATAGCGGCGGCAACCTTTACGGCACCACCAAGGCCGGGGGGGTGAAAAATGCCGGGACCATTTATGAACTAGTCCGTGGTGCCAAGGGCGCTTACAAGGAGCACATCGTTTTTAGCTTTACTGGCGTGAGTGGGGCTCAGCCGAAGTCCAGCTTGGTTATGGATAGCGCAGGCTATCTGTATGGCACTGCCTTTGGAGGCGGGGCAAATGCAGATGGCGTCGTGTTCGAAGCGAACGCGCACGCCGCCATTACCAAGACGACACTTACGTCTTCGCCGAATCCTTCCGTCCAGGGTCAGCCCGTGACCTTTACTGTGACGGTCACCTCCAGCGCTGGCCCACCGCCAGACGGAGAGACCGTGTTAATCGACAAGATCGCGAGCCCGCCTCTCGTCGGCGGGGTAGCGACCTTTACCACCAAGAAACTGCCTGTGGGAAGTATACAGACCTCGGCGACTTACTTCGGCGACATCAACTTCGCTCCCAGTTCGTCACCGAAAATTCTTCAGATTGTGAATCCGTAACACCCCAGGCTTTCCTCTGCGAGAACGGCCGCGGTTTCGAGGTCTTGTCCTGATGGGAATGCGGGGCAGAGAAAGGATCTGCCCTGCAATCAAAGCTTCGCCGTTCTTCTTGGCAAGATCAGAAATTTACCCGCACTCCAAGCTGTGCGGCAAAAGGAATTCCGACCGTCGTCCCTGGACCAAAGAAATCCCCCAGCCCGCCGGATGGAATCGCCAACTGTTGCAGGTTCTTGATTGGCGT
>Ga0126370_10000114_pt1 | contig 26541 bp, 21 predicted proteins | sample PanSoiMetaPlot_3_FD_92586 | JGI IMG/M metagenome (GOLD analysis project Ga0126370, IMG submission 92586) | Tropical forest soil microbial communities from Panama - MetaG Plot_3 | ecosystem: Environmental > Terrestrial > Soil > Tropical forest > Bulk soil | place: Panama | collected 2016-02-17 | reverse complement strand
CGTCGACTAAGCGACCGCGATGCGCGTCGACTCTGTTGCATGGCGCGGGATGCCGAAGGCCTCCCGGAGAAATCTTCAAGTGCCTCACCGAATGGGAGAATGCATGAGTCGACGAATCCGGCGGGCCGTTTGCCTTCTTCTTGTCGCGTGTGCCTGCGCGGTCGTCCCGAAACCCCCCTCTCAGTCGGCCATGAGTGGGCTGCCGTCGCCATCGGACCGCAAGTCGATCCTGAAGCGGATCCTGCCCCAGAACGTGCGACTTCTGGTTTTCGCCGGAGGCGAGGCGCGCCGCAGCGCTTCCGGAGTGGTGATTGGATCGGAAGCAACCGCAGACGGATCCTTCAGCTATGTGCTCACCAGCGCCCACGCCGTCGAGCCAGATGGGCTCGAGGACCCTCGGATGGTGGTCTACGTTGACCGAGATGGAGACTCCTTCGATTACCCAGCGCGCCCAGTCGCCATCGGTAATGCTCCCGAGCTCGACTTGGCGCTGATCAAGATTCGCGGCGTCTGCTTAGCCCCGGCGCAGCTCGCCGCTGATTCCGAGCTCGAGCCAGGCGAAGACGTCGTGGTTATCGCTGCGCCATACGGCAAATCGCTCTCCATTTCGGGCGGCCTCGTTTCGCAGGTGGAATGGGATCGAAAGAGTCGCCTGCCGGCGATGCTTAAGACCGACGCCCCAATCGGCTACGGCGCCTCGGGCGGCGGAGTGTACTCTGCCTCGAGCGGAAGACTCCTCGCTATCGTCGAGGGATACCGCACCGCGCGGGTCGGTTTTGCCGTCGCAGAGCAAACGTATAGCTTTGATGTGCCGATGCCCGGCGAGACCTTCGCAGCCCCGAGCGCGAAGGTGCGTGCGTTTCTTGAGAACAACGGATTTGCTCGCTTCGTGGCAACGGGCGCAGCCCCGTCGGAAGCAACGAGCGCCGCTCTTCGGTGAGCTCCGGTCCACCGGATCAGGATTGAATGGCGGGTTGACACCCGCCCCCATGCGGGGGAAAAGCTCGCGTCGGAGGTAAGAATCGCGATGCGACAGCGCAGCTCCTGGGATCAATATTTCATGGATATCGCTCGTCAGGTCGCGAGCCGAGCGACTTGCGATCGAAAGCATGTCGGTGCGCTTCTGGTAAGAGATCGAACACTTCTGTCGACGGGATACAACGGATCGATCAGGGGTCTGCCGCATTGCGACGACGTTGGTCACATGATGGAGAACGGCCATTGCGTCGCCACCGTGCATGCGGAGGCGAACGCCATTATTCAGGCCGCCAAGAACGGCGTCCGAATTGATGGGGCCACCATGTACACCACCGCGAGCCCTTGTTGGCCGTGTTTCAAACTCATTGCCAACGCCGGTTGCGTACGGATTGTTTACGGAGAATTCTACAGGGACCAGCGCATCTTCGAATTCGCAGCGCTCCTCGGTTTGGAGCTGGTCTCACTGGTTCCGGAAGCATCCACGGATGCGGCAAGCGTGGCCGCCGAAGTTGGATTGGAAACACTGTAACTCCTTCGGCGGCCGCCAATTGACGAGCAGGCGGCATTGGTGAAGTAATTTCAGCGCGGGCAGTTGAAAATTCAGAGCCACTTTGCAGATTCTTCCGCCTTCCGCGCGAGCCTCCAGACCAGGGAGCTACGCGGACTAACGAGGCTGCAATGCCTGAACCCAAACTCGATCGTGCCGTGCAGAAAGCCGTCTTGGAGGCAACGCCCACGCTGGTTGACGGCTTGCTTCACGACGCGCGCAATCCGCTGAATGCACTTGCGATCAATCTCGAGGTGCTGACCGACAAGCTCCGCCAGTCCGACGGTCTGGGGGGGGCGGACCGGAATCTTCGAGCGATGCGCGAGCAGATTTTCCGCGTCGATACCATTCTGAGACGGTTCGCAGATTTTCTAGCTCCCCGACGCTCGGGAGCAGGCGAGGCCAAACTGTCGGAGTTGGTCGAGGCTGCTCTGGAAGTCGCTGGGCACGAAGCACGTAAAAAGCGGCTTCGCCTGATCGCTCGGGTGGAGCCCGACCTAAAGGTCTGGCTGCTACAGGCATGGTCCGCTCACTTTCTAACTCTGCAGATCATCCTCAGGTCGATTGATCGAGCCGAGCCTGGCTCCGATATCGAGGTCTCGCTGTCTCGGTCTCGGGACTCGCGCGCTCCGCTCTTCACGGTAAGGGAAACCGGCTCCGCAAGCGAAAATGGAGCAAATCTCGTGCACGTCTTGGAACGCGTTTCTTGCCAGATCGGGGCCGCATTGAGCGTGCGAGGAAGCGAGTGCCGGCTCGCGTTTCCCTCGGCGACCTCGGACTCGATACAGGGAGGCTGATGTGAGTGGTGCCAGGATTCTCGCGGTAGACGACGAACGAGCCACCGGCGAGGCGCTCACCGAAATTCTCAGTCGGTGGGGCCATCGGGTAGAGACCGCCGTGGACGGGAATGACGCCCTGAAGAAGGCCGTCGAGTTCAGGCCCGACGTCGTGCTCTCGGATCTCGCGATGCCTCAGACGGACGGGCTTTGGCTCCTCCGCGCGCTGAAAGAGGACTTTCCCGAGTGCCCGGTCGTCTTTCTGACCGGTCGCGGAACAATTGATGCCGCGGTGGAGGCCATTCGGGCAGGTGCCTACGACTTTATCGAGAAGCCGGTTGATCCGGCTCGCCTCAAGGTCTGCATTGATCGCGCGCTGGAGAACAAGGAGACACTTCGCGAAGTGCAGGGATTGCGGCGGCGCCTCAAACAGATTGGGCCGAGCGACTTCATCGGCCAGGCGACGGCAATGCGGCGGGTGTTCGACTTGATCGAAAAAGTGGCGCCTGCGAAGGCATCCGTGGCCATCACGGGCGAGTCCGGCACCGGGAAAGAAATGGTGGCGCGCGCAATTCATAATCTCTCGGCGCGGCGAGACAAGCCGTTTATCGCGGTCAATTGCGCTTCGATTCCCCCCACGTTGATGGAGTCGGAGATCTTCGGCCACGAAAGAGGCGCGTTCACCGGCGCCAACCAGCGCAGGCCCGGCGTGTTTGAGTTGGCGCACGCCGGGACTCTTTTTCTCGATGAGGTAGGCGAGATCCCGATCGAGCTGCAGGCAAAGCTGCTGCGCGTCCTAGAGGAAGCTCGGCTCCGCCGCATCGGAGGAAAGGTGGAGATTGAAGTCGACGTGAGGGTCCTGTGCTCGACGAACCGCGACCTCAAGGCGGAGGTCAAAACCGGCCGATTTCGCGAGGATCTTTTCTTCCGGCTGAATGTCTTTCAGATTTCTCTGCCCCCCCTGCGCGAGCGCCGCGAGGACATCCCACTCTTGGCGCAGTATTTCGTCGAAAAGTTCAACGGCGAGTCCGGAAAGCACATCGCGGGCATGCATCCTGAGGCGCTGGACCTGCTTAAGAACTACGACTGGCCCGGCAACATCCGCGAACTGCGCAATGCGGTCGAGAGGGCGGTAATCCTTTGCGACGGAGATTTCATCCAACGCGATCACTTGCCCCCCGACATGGCGGGGAGGGGACTCGAACGGCAGAACTTCAGGCTGGCATATGGATTGCCGCTGGACTTGCTGGAGAAGGAGTACATCCTCGGAAACCTTCAGCGAAATGGCGGGAACAAGGCGAGAACCGCTGAGATTCTAGGGGTTAGTGAAAAAACGTTGTACAACAAGCTGAATCGGTATGCCGCCGAAGCCAGAGCCCAACGCGAAGCGACAGCCCTTGCCAACCCCAACTCCTCAACGCAGCCCACGGCCGCGACCCCTGAACCAAGCGTTGGAAAGGCTTGAAGGACCTCATCTGCTTGACTGACGGGCGTGGAAAGAGGGACTCTTCGACCCCCCTTTTGACCGCTGGCCAGCCGTGGACGTGGCTCGAGAGGAAAAATGACAGTTCGCCGGGTTTGCCCTTGGGCTCTAGGCGCCCCTGTGGAAGGTTAGGTGTCAAGGAAGGTTGTGGAAATGACGGATTCTCGGATTTTGCACTTTTTTGGCGGCAAGGGCGGAGTGGGCAAAACCACGCTCGCTGCCGCTTTTTGGCTGAACCTGGCAGAGAAGCTACCTGAAGAAAAGGTCCTGCTTGTCTCCTTCGATTCCTCCAAGGCCTTGTCGGATCTGCTGAAGAGGAAGCTCCCCGAACGGCCACTGAAGCTGGGAGGCAAAGGCGCCGGCGGGTTTTTTGCCGCTGAGCTGGACCGAGCTTCGACCGTTGAGCCCTTCAGCGCCAAATACAAGCCATCATTCGATCAAGCGGTAGAGAAGGGTGCTTTGCTGGCCGAAGACGATGCCCGCCAGCTTGTCAGTCACGCGACAGCGGAGCTGGAAGGCGTTGCCGGCCTGCTGCAGGTCTTGGACTGGTTGGAAGAAAAGGCCTTCGATCGAATCGTGGTCGACACCGCGCCGACGACGCAGGCGCTGCGACTGCTCGAATCGCCCCAGGGTTTTCGCAAACTGTTGACCTACTGCAGGGGCGGCGAGAAGTTCCTGAAGGGAAAAAAGGCCGGGGTCCCAGCGGGCCCGCTCGATGCGCTCAACGAGCGGATCGAGAAGCTGCAGAGCTTGCTGAAGGATCCGGCGCGGACTGGCTTCCACCTGGTTGCTCTCGCTGAGCCGGTCGTCGAGGCTCAGACGCGCTTCTACTTTACGCAGCTTCGAGCTCGATCAATTCCCATTTCCGATATCACGGTGAACCAAGTTGAAGACGGCATCGGCTGTCCCGCGTGCCAGGGCCGCAGGGGTCTGCAAGCGCCGAACGTCCGCAAGTTTCAACAACTGGATAAGGCGATTCCCGTGCAGCTGGCTGCCCGCCGCGAGATTGCCCCCAAGGGCTTTGAGGCGCTGTCCGCATTGGCGGCGGATTGGCTCAGCGGAAAAGAGACGCGCGCGTTGGAGTTCGCGATCTCCGAGGGACCGCCGGCGCTCGTACGGGCTCCCTCGATGCCGCCGATTGCCGCGCCGCCGCTCCCCCCGACGCGGCTCATTTTCTTCGTCGGCCAGGGCGGGGTGGGCAAGAGCTCGTGCGCGGCGGCTGCAGCAGTGACCCTGACCGAAAAGGAGGGGCCTGTTCTTTTGATTTCCACGGATCCGGCTCACTCGCTATCGGATGTACTGCAAAGCAGGCTCACCGACACCGAAACGCAGGTGAAAGGTACCAAGGGCCTTTACGCGCGCGAGCTGGATGGCGCAGGTTGGTTTAGCTCTCTTCGCAAGCGCCTGAAGGAGCTTGCGGAGAATATCTTCCCACAGGACGCGAAGAGCGAGTTTGCCCTCGACCGTGAGATGCTCAAGAACCTGTTGGATTGTGCGCCGGCCGGCGTGGACGAGCTCGCAGCGCTGGGAACCCTGACCGATGCGCTGGTTCAGGAGCGATTCAAGCGCATCGTTGTCGACCCCAGCCCCGCCAGCGGGACGGTGCGACTCGTCGAGCTTCCCGAAGCCGTACGCGCCTGGCTCAGCTCCCTGCTTGGAGTCCTGGTGAAGTACCGCTCGAAGGGAACGGGTCCGCTGGCGGACGAAATCTCCGCGCTGCTCAAGCACGTCAAGCGGTTTGAGGAGGCGCTCTCCAGCCCCAGCGAAGCGCGCTTCGTTGTCGTCACGAGGGGAGAAGATCTCGCCATCCCTCGCACGGAGCGACTGGTTGAATTCTTAAAAGGTCGAAAGCTCGCGGTGGAGAGAGTGCTCGTCAATCGCGTCTTGCCCAAGTCAACCTGCCCAAAGTGCGAGAACCGCCGCAAACTGGAGCTGGCCGCTGCGAAGAACGTCGAAAAGAAGCTCGGAGTTCACGTCACCGTGGCCCCCGCGCTCGGTCGGCATCCCGCAGGACTGCGCGAGCTCAAGGCTTTCCGAACGTCGTGGTACGCGCTTTCCGCCCCAGCGAAGATCAAGGCTGCGTAGCGGCTAACGCTCTCTGGTCGAAAGGATGGCCAACAGCACCAGCCACGCCCTGGAGTTCGAGCGGCCCCTGCTCGAGCTGGAGAAGAAGATCGAGGAGCTAAAGAGGCTGTCCTCGAATGGAAGGACGGACTTCTCATCCGAGATCGCAAAGCTGGAGAAGAAGGCCAGCAGACTCCAAGCAGAAATATTCAACGACCTGACGCGATGGCAGATCGTCCAGCTGTCTCGACACAGCGCCCGGCCGTACTTTCTCGATTACGTCGGGCATCTGTTCACCGATTTCTTCGAGCTTTCGGGCGATCGAGCTTTTGGAGAAGATCCCTCCATCGTCGGAGGCTTCGCGCGGCTCGATCATCAACCGGTGATGGTCATCGGTCAGCAGAAAGGTCGCAATACCAAGGAAAACATGGTCCGCAACTTCGGCATGCCTCGCCCCGAGGGCTATCGCAAGGCGCGCCGACTGATGCAGCTGGCCGAGCGTTTCGGCCGCGCGGTCCTCACTTTCGTGGACACGCCCGGCGCTTATCCAGGTATCGGAGCCGAAGAGCGTGGACAGGCGGAAGCCATCGCCCAGAGCCTTGAGCTGATGTCCGGGCTGAGAACACCCATTATCTCGACTGTGATCGGCGAGGGAGGATCAGGAGGTGCCTTGGCAATTGGGTTAGGAAACCGCATCCTGATGATGGAAAACAGCATCTACTCGGTGATCAGCCCCGAAGCATGCTCGTCTATTCTCCACCGAGATCCGGGGCAGGCCGAGAAGGCTGCCGACTCCTTGAAGCTGACTGCGAAGGACCTTCTCGCGGCGGGCATCATCGACGAGCTCATTCCAGAGCCGCCCGGCGGAGCGCACCGCGATCCTCGGAAGGCGGCCGAACACGTGGGCCACGCAATCCGCAAGCACCTAACGCAGCTGCGGCAAATGAGCGTGGAAGCCTTGGTCGAGGATAGGTATCGAAAGTTTCGCGCGATCGGCCACTTCTCGGGCAAATGAGATAAGCAAGGGAACATGCGCCCGCTGGTCCCCTCTCACATCGAGACGCTCAAGCCCTACGTTCCGGGCAAGCCGATCGAGGAGACCGAGCGCAAATACGGCATCACCGGCGCAATTAAGCTCGCCTCGAACGAGAACCCGCTCGGCCCATCCCCGTTGGCGCTCGAGGCGATTCGAGGGGCCGCTCGAAGGGTGAACCTCTACCCCGACGGCTCCAGCTACTATCTGGTGCAGAAGCTCTCGTCGTTTCTTCGAGTGAGGCCGGACGAGCTATTCCTCGGCAACGGCTCCAATGAGATCATCGAGCTTTTGATCCGCACCTTCACCACGCCCGAGGACGAGGCACTGATCTGCAAGGGCTCCTTTCTGATGTACAAGGTCGCTCTCCAGTCGCATGGTCGCGACTTCGCCGAAGTCCCAATGCAGGCGGGCTATCGATACGACCTTGGCGCAATGGCCGACAGAATCACGCCGAGGACGCGAATCATCTTTCTCGCCAATCCGGACAATCCGACCGGAACAGCCTTCAGTCGAGACCAGTTTGAGTCATTCCTTCGCCGAGTCCCTGCCGACTGCTTCGTCGCCCTGGACGAGGCGTACTTCGAATACGTCGACTGGCCTGAGTACCCCAATGGGATGCACTACTTCCGGAGTCAGCCAAACCTGATCGTCTTGCGGACGTACAGCAAAATCTATGGCTTGGCTGGAATCAGACTGGGATACGCGATCATGCAGCGCCACTTGACCGGCTACCTCAATCGAACGCGGCTGCCCTTCAACTTGAGCTCCCTCGCTCAGGCCGCTGGGATCGCGGCGCTGGACGATGTCCAGCATGTCCGGGCGACGCGCGAAACCACCCAGCGCGGACTGCGCTATCTGGAGAGCGAGTTGCGGAAGCTGGGTTTGGCAGTGCCACAAAGCCATGCCAATTTCGTCTTCGTCGATTTCGGACGACCCGCCGGGCCGATCTACGAACAACTGCTTCGCCGGGGCGTCATTACGCGCCCCATTCCCGCTTACGGCTTTCCGAATGCTTTGAGGATCTCCGTCGGACTTCGCGCGCAGAACGAAAAGCTTATTCGAGCTCTAAAGGACCTTCTCAAGTGACCGAGCGGCCGTTCATCGTCGCGATCGACGGGCCGGCGGGGGCAGGAAAGTCCACCGTCTCCCGCGTTCTTGCCAGGCGGCTCGGCTTCACCCTGGTCGATACCGGAGCCATTTACCGTTCTGCGGCTCTGGTCGCCCAGAGCGAAGGCGTCGGCTTCGAGGACGAAAGTCGCTTGACCGAGCTCCTCGATCGCATGCGCCTGAGTTTCCGCATGACCGGCGACGACAACCGAGTGTTGCTCGGAGGGCGCGACGTGTCCGCGGAAATTCGAACGCCCGAGATTTCGATGGCCGCATCGCAGATCTCCGCGAAGCCGCTGGTGCGAACGGCTCTTCTTCCGCTGCAGAGAAGGCTCGCGCTGGAAGCGAAACACGGAGCGGTTCTGGAGGGGCGAGACATCGGGACGGTCGTCTTCCCCGACGCTGAGGCGAAGTTCTTTCTTCAAGCTTCCCCGGAGATTCGCGCGCGCCGTCGCTACGAGGAGCTTTTTCAGAAGGGCGTGGAGCGATCGATGGCGGACGTGTTGGCCGACCAAGCGCGGCGCGATCGAGATGACTCGTTGCGCCAAATTGCTCCCCTTCGACCGGCGGAGGACGCGATCGTCCTCGATTCGTCGCTTCTGCCTGTTTCGGAAGTCGTTCAAACCATGGAGAGGATCGTTCGAGAACGAATGTCCGCTGCCAAGCCCGGACCGGGCTAGGCCTCGGGCGGCGGGATCGCCAAGGCGCGCCTCAGTTGCTCATCGGTCGGCAGCTGCAAGCGGCGCCGCGGATCTGCGGCGAGCGCTACCAGCTGCTTCAACAACGAATCGAAGCTGGTGCCGAGTTTCCTCGGATCCAGACGGATGGTTTGCGCCGATTCAGGCTTCGTGGTCGATCCGATGAGCCGCAGACAAACGACTTTTTTTTCAGCGGCAATTTGATCAATTGACGCCCATTGAACAACGGCTGCTCTACCCCTGCGGATCAGGTACAGAGACTCTTGGCCGAGCGCCAAGGAGGGCCAAAAGAGTGGCCGAAGCTGTCCACGGAAAATGACCAGGCCGCCGCCCAGCCCAATCAAAAGCCCGGCCAGCGATCGGTCAGCGCCAACCGCGGCGCGTTCGATCAGGGCGCCCAGGATGGCGCAGCCGCCGGAGAAGAGAAAGTAGCGGATTACGTAGATGCCGCGAAGAGTCGATGAGACTGCAAAACGCCACTGGAGTTGATCGACGCCGGCCACAGCGACGGCCATAGCACAGTGCCTGCCGGAGGGGACTTGTTGCAGGAGCAGTCTAGGCGGCTCCGCTTCGGTCCGATTGGGCCGTTCCTTCCACGGTTTTCAGCGCGTCGGCAGGCGCCGCAGCAATCTTCTTCGGCAGCTGGTAGCGCGCGGCCGCGGAGTCGACGATGCGCGCGACAAGTTGGGTATACGTCATGCCCCGCTCCCGAGCGGCCATTGCCAGTTCGCCCTGTTTTTCAAGGTAGGGATTCGGATTCACCTCCAGGATGTACGGTTCTCCCGTCTGCGCCGATATGCGAAAGTCGATTCGGGCATAATCGCGAAGCTTCAGCGCCCGAAATGCGAGCAAGGCGGCTCGTTCGATCCGTGCCTTCAAATCGTCGGAGATGTCCTGCGCCATGACCAGCCGGGGCGACCCCTCGGTCTCTGGGCCGAACTTCACCTCTCGGTCGGAGATTCGGGGCTGGTCCGCCTTCCAATTGCCGAAATCCAGCTCCACGAACGGAAGGATCTCCGGTCTGTTCGCATCCCCGAGCACGCCGACGTAGATCTCCCGCCCCTCAATGAAGTCTTCGGCCAGTGCCTCGTCTTGGAATTCCTTGCGAATCTCGCGAACCCGCTTCGTCAGCTCGTCCCAATCGTGGACGATCGAGCGCTGCCCGATGCCCAGCGACGCATCCGATTTCGCCGGCTTGACGATCAGCGGAAACCGCAGTGGTCCATGGGTTTCGAACGTCTCCCCGTCAAACGTCGCGAAGTTTGGGGTCTTCACTTCGTTGTACTGGAGAAGCTGTTTGGTGAGGATTTTGTCCTGCGCGAGCAACAGACCCGCCGTTCCCGACCCGGTGTATCTGACCCGGGCCATTTCCATCAGCGCGGCGACGTTCACTTCCATTCGGTAGTCGTCGGCGAATGTCTCGCAGACGTTGAAGACCAAATCGCACTGGCAATCCTCGATCGCCTGGAGGATGTCGAAGACCCGATCGTGTACGGCAATCCCCACGGATTGATGCCCCAGCTCAGCCAGAGAATCCTGGATGTGCGTCACCACCGGGTCCGTGGTTTCGTTGCTTGGCTGGTAATGCAGGACGGCCAACTTCAGCGGCGGAAGCGCCATAGCGCGAAAATAATCCAGCCCGAAGGCCGCGTCACCTAGTCGCGGCGCTACTCCACTTCGAAGAACCGATCCGTGTAGAGGTAGTTCATCGCCAGCGTCGTCAACAGCGACGTCAAGCGCGTCAGATACTCTCGGGTCTTGTCGAGATGAACGGTAAGGGCAAGCGCCGCAGCGCGGTCCACCAGGTGATCCACGACCGAGCGCACCACCGGTCGGCTTACTCCGGAGTAATGCGTCACCGCTTGAATGAGCGACTGCCTCTCGGCGCGAATCAGGGTCTCTGCCTTTGCCGGCGCCGCACCCGCCGGTTCGAAAAGATTGAGGAGCTCTTGGTCGAGCTGGTCTCGCAGCTGGAAGTCCACCTTTTCCGAGAGCTCCCGCTGTCGATAGTGGTCGAGCACCGTTTCTTCCATCTGGTCGACCGCCATGTCTTTCGAGTCGAGCTGAACGATTGGCGTGGTACGGCCCATTTTTTCCGCGATGTTCTCCACGTATTGGAGCTTCTTCAGCGCTCCCCAGCCGGCATATCTGCGTTGCCAGTCCGAGCCCGGCGTCAGCCACACGGCGAAAGTTTCTGCGAAGTCCTCATCCGGGTGCTTTTGCGCGTACCAGCCGGAAATATTCACCACGTACTTTCGAGAGAACGGCTGCGGCTTGTACTCCTCCTTGTAGGGCTTGCTGTAATCGCCAAACAGCTTGCGCCAAGCTTCGCCCTCGTAGAGCTTGAACGCGTAGTTGAAGCAGTGTCCGGCTTCGTGGCGAAGGTAGATGAGAATCTCCCGCTCGGACTCCGCCCCGGCGCCAAGCTGGTCTTCGATGGAGTACAGCTGCGGATCGGCCAGGTAGAAGGGGATCCCGATCACCGGCACCCCGGAGGGGCAACCCCATTGATCCGAAAGGTAGCATTGAGGCCGCAGCGAGATGCCCTTTGCCTCCAGCTCGCTGTAGAGCTGGTGGATGTGCTTTTCCAGCGGCGTGCCAGCGAGGTGAAGCTTTAGGTCCTTGATGCGGGCCTGAAGCAGGGCTTCGCTTGCCGGCGGCAATCCACCCTCGCCTGATTCGCGCAGGTCCCCGGTGCTCTTTTCGCGGAAAAGGATGGGAGAGGCTGGAAGCATGGACTGCCGGTTTTGAAACGCCCGAGTCTAGCCAAAAGTTCACTGTGCAAAGGGTCCTTGCTATACAGTTTTTGAAATAGCTTTAAAATCAATAGATTAGCTGCCGAAGGTCGCGGCGGCTGTAGGTTCGGGTAGGTGGAGGAGCGCTTCGCTGTCTCTGATTTGACTTCGGCTAGGGAGTCGCGGTTCGGCGTCTTTTTTTCGTCAGGACGGCCCCGCGGTGGCGGTCATCGGCGCCAGCGAGGAGCCGGTCATCGGCGGCCGGCGGCCGTGGCTCGGGGGTCGGCGCGCTTTGCGCCGGAGAAGGCGTTCCGGAGTCCCGCGCTCCCGCTCGCAGCAACTCGCTGGGCAGCGCAGGCAAACGGATGATGAAATTCGATCCTTCGCCCACCCGACTCTGGACCGAGATACTCCCGCCGTGGTTCTTCACGATGCGCTGGCAGATGGCAAGTCCAAGCCCGGTGCCCTTCTCTTTCGTCGTGAAGAACGGGACGAAGATATTCAACTGCTGATCTCCGGGAATGCCCCCGCCGGTATCCGCCACCTGAAGCTCGACCGCTTCGGTACCCCGAAACTCGCCGAAGCGCTCGGGGCGAAGGGTCCGGATCGCGATCTGACCGCTCGCTTTCCCAATTGCCTCCAGAGCGTTCTGCACCAGGTTGATCAGCACCTGCTTGAGCTGCTCCGCGTCGGCTTCAACGCGCGCCAGTTCCTCCCGAAGCTCGAGCTTGAGCTCGATGTTCGGCGGAATCTCATTTTGGATGAGGCGGATCGTCCGAGTGACCACCTCGTTGAGGTCCGTCGGCCCGAAGTTCTGTTTCAAGGGTCGCGCGTAGTCCAAAAACGCGCTCACCACGCCATTGAGTCGGTTGACTTCTTCGACGATGACTTCCAGGAACTCGCCGTCCTCACCCGGCAGCCGTTGGGGATCGAGGCACTGCGCGGCCCCTTTGATCGCTCCCAGTGGATTGCGGATCTCGTGTGCCAGGCCTGCCGCCATCTCTCCGAGGGCCGCCAGGCGGTCCCGCTCGCGCATCTTCTCGTAGAGTTTCGAGTTCTCGATTACCGTCGCAAACTGCTCCGCGATCTCCAGGATCAGCGCGATCTCGTCGGATGCATAGGCCTCGGGTACGCGCTCGTCCCAGAGGTTGAGGAAGCCGATCACGCGATCGTTGCCCACCAACGGCACGCTGATGCCGGCCTTCATCTGGGACAGTGCGCCCCGCATGTCGTTGAGCCTTTTTAACTCGTCGCGCCCTCGTCTTCGGTCCGGCGCGCGGCTGCGCATTTCAATGATTCGGCGCTCGATGTTCTCGAGCAAAAGAGCCTTCTGCCCCTCCGCGGCCGCGTAAAGGAGCCCGCGCGCAGCAGCGGTGTCCAGAAACGGCACCGGCTGAGGCCCCCGGAAGTCGAGCAACCGGTAGCCAGGCCGGTCTTCTGCGAGCAGGTACACCGATGCGTGCGTGACCCGGCGAGTCTCGTTGAATCCGTCCAGCACGAGGGTCGCGACTTCGGCGACATCGATGACGTTCGCCAGCCGGGCGCGCAGGTTCGCCAAGCTCCGCAGCAGCTCGAAGCGCTCGCGGAAGAACACTGCCACTACCCTCTGCTCAACCTTCGTTCTCAAAGGGTCGAGCAGGATGATGAGAACGAAGGCCGCGACGATCGTATTGAAGAGAAACAGCGACGCATTCGCTTCCACCCAGAGCGTGAGGGTGGCGAACAGGGCAGCCAGAATCACCGCCAGGACCGTCTGCGATGCGACCTTGCCCAGGAATTCGTGCAGGTCCATCAGCCGAAGTCGCAGCAGTGTCTGGGCGAGAAAGAAGAGATAGAGGGTTGAAATAACCGGACCGAGGGTCGGGAACGGGATGCCGTAGCGAACCAGGAAATCCAGCGCGGCGAAAACGATCGAGGCCGCAGCTCCGATAGCCAAGTAGGCCAAGCGGGCGCGCTCGATCCGCGAGTCGCTTTGCCGCATCCGGTAAAGCAAGAGAGACACGGATGCGGACAAAGCAGAGAAAACCCAGATTGACAGGATAAGCCGAGCCCAGAAGTTGTTCGCCAGTGGGGTCAGGCCGACCGCGAACCCGAGGATTGCGGAGAGCAGGGCGACTGGGCGGCCGTATCGGTATGCGCTGGGGCGAACGCCCAGAAACTCCAGAAAAAAACCAAGCGCCGCCGAGGGTACCAGAGCGCCGAGCACCAAAGTTGCCCCAGCCGCCATCCGCAGCGACCAACCGCTTTGCGCGGACGCGGCGAACACGCTTTGGAAGAAGTGGGCGAGATAGTACCCGCCTACCGTGAGAGCGAAAACGGAGTAGAGTGTAAGGACCCGGGGCCGGCCGGCCCGAAGTAACATGGACAAACCGAGCGCAAGACCTACGATGGCCGCAAGCAAAGTGCTCTGGGTACGGATATCCATCAGCGCGGCTCTAGTGTAACCGGGATGCGCCCCCTTCTGCTTTTACCACCTCTTTTCCTCTTAACTGCTCCGTTCCCCGAGCCGCCGACGGAAGATTCTTACAACGCAGCGGCCAGCTCGACGATCGAGCAAGAGCGCCATCCGGCTCCGCAGGCCCAGGTCGACAGCGCTCCACCGGAGGTACAGCTAAGCCCTCCCCCAGGCGCGGAAAGGGTCCAAGTGCCCCCCGGGTACGTCGGCGTAAGCAATCCCGCCTTCCCCCTGCTGGAGCCGTCAGCGAGCTCGATTCCTCTCGGCCGCCGATATGATGCGTCGGACCTGGCGCCCTACTTTCTGAAGGGCAACACAGCCGAAGCGAAGGCGCAGTTCGACAAGGGACACTTCATCGCCGCGCGGCAGCTCTTGGCGGACCAGGGCAACTCGCTGCCCGTTCGGTACCTTCGCGCTTTGAGCGCGCTCAGAGCGGAGCAATACAAGGAGGCGGCGGAGGAGATGTCCGCGCTCGCGGGCGAGTATGGCGCGCTGCGCGACCGTTGCCTCGCCCACGCCGCGCTGGCGTTTGAGGAGTTGCACCAATTCTCGGACGCAGCGGAAAAGTACCGACAGGTGCCGCCCGGATCGAGGCTCTACGGAGACGCGCAGCTCGGCCTCGCGCGGGTCCTTCACCGCATGGGCAACGCCGATGGCGCGATCGATGCGCTGTCGAGCACTTCCAAGCTACTGGCTCCTGCGTGGGGCCGCGACATTGGTGCGGAGGCGCTCGCCGCGCTGGCGGACCTGTTGCGCGAGCGCAGGAGCTTCGCACTCGAACGCGCCGCCCTCGTCAAGCTCTGGACGGTGCACGCACTTTCTCCCCTCTCCAACCAGGCCGAGAAGCGGCTGGGGCTGGCCAGCCTGTCGGTCGAGCTGCGATTGGCGCGCGCCGAGCAACTGATCGAAGCGCATCGCAACCGCCGCGGCCTTGCCCTGCTGGAGCCTATCGTTTCGAAGCTGAAGCTTCCGGATCCGCTCGCGTGCCGGGTGCAGTTTGCCTACGGGAAGGCTCTGCGAAAGGAGCGCCAGCACACCAAGGCGGTGCGCGCGCTGGTCCCCGTGGTCGCCCGTTGCCGCGATCCGGACTTGCGCGCTCGCGCGATGTACGTCCTTGGATCCTCCCGCTCCATCGTTGATCCAGCTCGTGGCGCGCAAACGTATGAGGCGCTTGCGCGCGAGTTCCCAAAGCACGCCTTTGCCGATGACGCTCTCTTCTACGCCGCCGATCTTCACCTCCGCGCCGGCGAGGTCGAACGCGCGACGGCTATCCTTCGCCAGGTGGCGGCGAACTATCGCGAGGGCGATTTCGCGGCCGAATCCCTCTTTAAGTTGTTCTGGATTCTTCGCGACCGCGGCGACTTGAAGCCAGCCCTCGAGATCTTGGCGGAGGTCGAGACTCGCTACGGGAAGGCAGATGAGAGCTACGAGGTCGAGCGCGCCCGCTACTGGAAAGCGCGCTCTCTGGAGAAGTCCGCCGACGCGCAGGCCGCGGCCGAGCTGCTCGAGGCGCTGACCACCGAGCACCCGGCGACCTACTATGGATTGTTGGCCCGACTCCGGCTCGGCCAGTTGGATCGAGTGCGGGCCGAGCGCGTGGCGAAGCAGATCAACCTACGCCCAGCGGCGTCGGGCACGCTGTGGCCGCTGTTCGCTGGGCCCCTGGGCGATGACCCGCATTTTCTGGCCGCGGTTGAGCTGCTGCGGCTCGGTTTTCCCGATTCGGTCTCCAGTGAGCTGTTGTCGGTGGAGCGGCCCCGGCTCTCCCGCCCGTCGGTCCGCTTGTTGGTCGAAGTTCTCGCCGCCGCCGGAGATGCTCGAGCGGCCCACGCGGTGGCGCGCGCTTCTTTGCGCGCGGACCTCTCCGGAAGGATCCGCCCGGAGAATCTCTTCGTCTGGCAGATCGCGTATCCAAATGCGTTTCACGACGTGGTGGAGCGCCACTGCCGTGAGGTGAACGTCGACCCTTACTTGTTGCAGGCGCTGATTCGCGAGGAGAGCGCGCTCGACCCGAAGGCGTTTTCCTGGGCGGGCGCCCTGGGACTGTCTCAGCTGATGCTTCCGACCGCGCAAGGGATCGCGCGAACGCTGAAGATCCCCGGCGTCACACAGGATTCGCTGCTCGACCCGGATCTGAACCTGCGCCTCGGCTCCTGGTACCTGGGGATGCTGCTCAAGCGATTCGAAGGCAACAAGGCGGAAGCGCTGGCGGCCTATAACGCGGGAGCGGGGGTGGTAAAGCAATGGCGTGCGCTAAAATCGGGCCTGGACTTGGACGCATGGATCGAAGAGATCCCGTTCGCCGAGACGCGCGGCTACGTCAAGCGAGTGATGCGCTCCTATAACACGTACAAGCTGCTTTATGGGGCATCCGATTCGATCCAAACGGTGAGCTGGTCTGGCACCTGAACAAGGTTGCGCCCACTAAGCGAGCGGCTTCACGCGCTAGGCAGAATCCACGGGTGCCGCGTAGACTCGGGCGAGCATACGATCGCGACCAATGGAAGAAGCTCGAAAGAACGCAGCGCTGCGATCGCTCCCGTCGATCGACAGTCTCCTGACGGAGCCGTCGCTGGCGCCCTTGTTGGGGGCGCATCCTCGGATGCGAAAAGTTGCTGCTTTAAGGATCGCCGTGGATCGGGTTCGCGCGCGGCTGCTGCGCGGTGAAGAGCGCGGGTTCGAAGAGGCGGATGTTGTCGACGCATTGAAGCAGCTCAGCACCCCCGGGCTTCGGCCGGTGTTGAATGCCACCGGTGTCGTGCTGCATACCAATCTGGGTCGCGCGCCCCTTGCGCCCGAGGCTGCCGACCGGGTGCGCCAGATTGCAGTGAGTTACTCCAATCTCGAATACGACCTCGACGAAGGCGAGCGCGGCAGCCGCTACGCTCCTCTTCTTTCTCTGCTCAGAAGCCTGACCGGGGCGGAGGATGCGGTGGTGGTGAACAACAATGCGGCTGCGGTTCTGCTCGTTCTCACCGCGCTCGCCCAGGGTCGCGAGGCGATCGTTTCCCGCGGAGAGCTGGTGGAGATCGGCGGCGGTTTCCGCATCCCGGATGTGATGCGCCAGTCCGGCGCGAAGTTGGTTGAGGTCGGGACGACCAACCGGACGCATCTCGGAGATTACGAGAAGGCGATCTCGGCAGACACAGGGCTCCTCCTCAAAGTGCACAAGTCCAACTTCGCCCAAATCGGCTTCACCGAAGAGGTGTCGGCTCACGCGTTGGCTGCGCTCGGCCGGCGAACGGGGATTCCAGTGTTTGAGGATCTCGGGTCAGGTGCGCTCGTTCCGATCGAGGGGGAGGGAATCTCCCCGGAACCCACGGTGTCTTCCGCGGTCGCAGCCGGCGTTGATCTGGTGACTTTCTCCGGCGACAAGCTCCTCGGCGGTCCGCAGGCGGGAATCGTCCTCGGGCGAAGCGACCTTCTTTCCAGGGTCAAATCGCACCCCTTGAACCGCGCTCTTCGCGTGGACAAGATGACGGTAGCAGCCCTGGAGGCCACGCTGGAGCTCTACCGCGACGGCCGCGTCGATCAGATTCCTGCGCATCGTTTGCTCAAGCAACGCCCCGAAGAGCTGCGCGCCCGCGCAGATCGCCTTCATGCCCTGCTGAGGGACCGGGGTATCGATTGCCGAGTGGAGCCCACCGAAGGCCAAGTTGGGGGCGGAGCAATGCCGCGGTCCGCGCCGGTCTCGTACGCTTGTGGCCTGGAAGCGCGCGCGCCCCAACGGCTTCAAGAGCGGCTCCGCAGCGCAGATCCGCCTGTGATTGCGCGAGTTTTTGCGGAGCGCTTGCTGCTGGACGTCCGCTGTCTGGATGAGGAGGATTTGGACTCGGTCGCTGCTGCCGTGGCCACGGTCGTGTAAGGTGTGCTCATGTTGAACACCAGCGTCCTGGTCCTCAACCGCCTCTACCAGCCGGTGCACGTCACCTCGGTGCGGCGGGCATTCTCTCTCTTGTATCAGGGAATCGCCAAGGCGATCGATGATCAATACAAGTTGTACGAGTTCTCGGACTGGGCAGCCCTGAGCGCGGCGGAACACGACTCGGTCGCGACGGTGAATAAACGGATCCGCGTTCCGCGGGTGCTGGTGTTATCGGCGTACGAGCATCTCCCGAAGGGACGGGTTCGCTTTTCGCGCCTGAACATCTACGCGCGCGACAGCGACACTTGCCAGTACTGTGGGCGCAAGCTCGCACGCAGCGAGCTCAACCTGGATCACATCATTCCCAGATCGCAAGGCGGGAAGACGAGCTGGGAGAACGTGGTCTGCTCGTGTGTACCTTGCAACCTCAAGAAAGGCGGGCGCACGCCGGAGCAAGCCAACATGAGATTGCTCAAGAAGCCGCTCCGCCCTCGTTGGACACCGTTCTTTCGCGGCTCGGCGAAGCGCATCACCTACCGCGAGTGGCTCCCCTTCCTCACCTTGGCGGAAGCCTCCTACTGGAACGTCGAGCTCCTCGACGAGTGACAACGCGATTAAGCTTCGACACAGAGCGAAGCTTCGCAGCTTGAGCCATGAAATCGTCTCGGGAGCGCAACTACTACGAGCTGCTGGAGGTGCCGATCCACGCATCGGTAGACGAGATCCGCGCCGCTTATCGCCGGGCCATGGAGCGGGCCTCCCCGCCGGATAGAAGCGAGCCGGATCACCCCATCGAGCTCCGCGAGTTGCTGTCCAAGGCCGTCGGCGTTCTTTCCGATTCGGATTCGCGCCTGCGCTACGATCGTTCGATTGGGTTTGACGAGGTGTGCTTGGGGACCGGCGGTTCCTTGTCGCCCACCCAGCTCGCAATGGATGATCTGCTCGACTCTGCGACCGGCTTTCGGCTGCGGCCTTCCGCGCCGGGGCTTTCGTATGCCCCGCTTCGTTCCGTTCAATCCGATGCGCAGCAATTCCATCCGTCGCCCGCGGCCGGTCACGTGAATGGAGATGGCGTCCTCAATCCAAAGCCACTCACCGAGCTGGAGCACGCTCCGGTATTGGCTGAGGAATCGGCGATCGCCAACGCCGAAGCCGCACTGCTTCACGCGTCCGCGCGCGGGCAGCAGCTTCGCAGCCGTCCAGTGGAGATCCCACCCGATGCGGATTTCAACGGCGAGCTGCTGCGCCAGGTTCGGGAAAGCCGCGGCCTGGTCATCCAGGCGGTCGCCGAGCGAACTCGCATTCCAATGAGGCACTTAGAAAACATCGAGGCGGACCGCTACAATCATCTGCCGGCTACGGTGTACCTGCGAGGTATCTTGATGAGCTTGGCAAGAGAGCTGGGCTTGGATCCAGCGCGCGTCGCGCGCAGCTACATCGCGCTGGTGAGCGAGGCGAAAGCAAAAGGGAGATAGCATGACCGAGGACGAAAAAATCAAAGCTCAGCGTCTCGCCCGTGCGATCGCCTCCGACATCTCGCTCTACAACGAGCAGAAGATCGTCAAGGGAATTGAGCAGGACAACTTGTTCGAGGTGCTCAAGGACGAGCTCGAGGAGGGCCGCGAGCTCTACAAAAGCCGCGTCAGCGCCGAGCTGTACTCGAACACCAACTTTTTCGATCGCGCCGTGGTCGACATCGTCGTCCGCTCGAAGGCGCACGTGAAATCCAAGATCTGGTAGTGGAACAGCCGCGAGCCCATTGCGTTCCTCCGGAGGCGCGCGGGGAACGCTTGGACCAACACCTCGCCTCCGCCTTTCCCGAGTTAAGTCGCGCCCGGATCAAGGCATTGATTGACTCTGGCCTTGCGCGCGTCGACGGAAAATCGGCCAAGCCAGCTCGCCGACTCCGCGGCGGAGAAATGCTCGAGCTGATCCTCCCGGCGCCTGCACCGACGGCGTTGGTCGCGCAGGATTTGCCGCTCGAGGTGCTCTACGAAAATGGGGACGTGGTCGTCCTCAACAAGCAGGCGGGAATGGTCGTCCATCCGGGCGCCGGTCACCGTGAGGGTACGTTGGTCAATGCGCTGCTTCATCGCCTGCGCGATCTCGCTGGAGTCGGCGGCGAGCTTCGACCGGGCCTGGTTCATCGCCTCGATAAGGACACGTCCGGCTGTCTGGTGGTGGCCAAGAATGAGCTCGCCCTGCGCGCACTGCAGAGCGCGTTCAAATCGCGGCAGATGAACAAGACGTATCTCGCCGTCGTTCACGGCCGGCCGCCTGAGCACGGGACGCTCTCCACCCTCTTCGGCCGTCACCCGGTGCACCGCAAGCGGTTCACCGGACGCGTCAAATCCGGCAAGCCGGCCGAAACCGCCTTCGTCGTACGCGAGCGTTTCGAGGGAGCCGCCCTGCTGGAGGTGCAGCTCAAAACCGGGCGAACCCACCAGATTCGCGTTCATCTCGCCGAGGCTGGCCATCCCATTCTCGGCGATGAGCTGTATGGGAAACGGCGGCGAGCAAACCCTCGGGTGGCGAGCGTGGAGCGCGAGATCGGCCGACACGCGCTCCATGCATGGAAGCTCGAATTCTGCCACCCTCGTTCAGGTGAGTTGCTTAGCTTCGAGGCTCCCATTCCCACAGACCTGCAAAAGGCTATCGAGGTGCTTCGCACCAAGGCCTCTCGTTGATCCCTCCGAGAGAGGAGCTCGGAGCCCGCCGCTAAAGTGGGCGCTGGGCCACGCGGTAAAGCAGGAAGCCCATAAGTGCGAAGCAAGCGACGCCGAAGAGCTGGTAGCCGCCCGCCCCAAGCACCGACCTGAGCACCGGACTGAGGTCGATTTTTTCAACGGCTTTGAGCACGGAGTCGTTCACCGAGAGGATGGCGACGATGACGCCCGCGATCGTTCCGCCTGCCACCAAGCCCGTCGCAAACAGGCTGCCGGCGCCAAGATCCTCGGTGTGGCCCGCGGCTTTCGGACCCATTTTGCGATCGACGACTCCTTTGATCGCACCGCCGACGAAGATGGGCAGCGTGGTGGACAGCGGCAGGTATGCGCCCACCGCGAACGAGAGCGGTGACACACCGCACAACTCGACGGTAGCAGCGAGGAAGACTCCCACCAGCACGAATTGCCAATCCAGATTGTGCGCCAGCAGTCCCCTGATGAGAGTTGCCATCAAAGTGCCCTGTGGAGCCGGGTATTTTTCCGAGCCGATCGCGTGTTGGACCAGGCCCGTCGCAGCGTCCACGGTTGGGTTGTCCAGCACCTTGATCGTCAGACCAATCACCGCGGATGCCGCAACCGCGCCGATCATCAGGCCGATCTGCTGGTAAATCGGAGTGGCTCCGACCAAAAAGCCCGTCTTTAAATCCTGACTCGTCGCCCCGGCATTCGCGGCCGCGATGCACACCATCCCCCCGACGCAGAGAGCCATTGGCTGGTAAACGTCACCGGTCCATCCGATCGCTACGAAGAGCAGGCAGGTAGCCATCAGCGTAGCGATGGTCATGCCGGAGATGGGATTGGAGCTGCTGCCGATCAGACCCACGATGCGCGACGCGACGGTGACGAAGAAGAAGCCAAACACGACGATCAGCACGCCGAGGAGCAACCGCCCTCCAAAAGTCCCGGGGATGAATGGAAGCAGGGCAATGATGAATGCCAGGACCAAGCTTCCACCGATCACCAGCGAGAAGGGCAAGTCGCGGCTCGTTCGGGAAACTGACTCGGTCCCCACGCCGCCGCGGAGCGAGGCGACGCTGCCTTTGAAGCTGGAGATGATCGTCGGCAGCGTCTTCAAGAGCGTCAAGAAGCCGCCGGCGGCGACAGCGCCGGCGCCGATCTGACGCACGTATGCAAAGTAGATCGCACGATTGAGCTGAGCGAAGGTCTGTGTGGCGGGGTCCCAGCCAAAAGCGCCCGGCCGGGCGACATCGACGAGGTAGCCCAGCTTGGCGAGCTGGGTTGCAATGGTCGACCCGGGCACCAGCGCCGCGAGCAGGGGAATAAACCCCAGCCAGGCGAGGACGCCGCCGGCCACCAGAACGCCGGCGATCTTCGGTCCAATGATGTATCCAACGCCCATGTACTCCGGCGTGATGGCCGCATTCACCGTCGCCGCGGGGAACACCTTGCTTGTCGCGCGAGACACGTAGCCCGGCACCGCGTCGATGAAGTGAAAAACCTGCTGCAGAACGGCGTAGAGGAGCGCAACGCCGAGTCCTTGATAGGCGGTACGAGCCATGGTTCCGCCCCGCTCGCCGGCGATCAGCACTTGCGCGCACGCGGCGCCTTCCGGATAGGGCAGGTTGCCGTGCTCCTTGACGATCAGTGCGCGCCGCAGCGGCACCATCATCAAGACGCCCAACATTCCGCCTAGCAGAGCGAGCGTGAAGATGGTGACGTAGCTGAAGTACGGCGCTCCGACGCTTTCGCGGGTTTGTGGATTGGTGGCGAGAAACAAAAAGCCGGGAAGGGTGAACACCACGCCGGCGGCGATGCTCTCGCCTGCCGAGCCGATCGTCTGGACGATGTTGTTCTCGAGGATCGTCGATCCTCCGAGGCGCTTGAGAAGCGAGATGGCGAGCACCGCGATCGGAATCGAAGCCGAGACGGTGAGCCCGGCCTTCAGGGCCAAATAGACCGTTGAGGCGCCGAAGATCAGGCCAAAGATGACGCCCGTGACGATCGCCTTTGGCGTGAACTCGCGGATCACCTGATCGCTGGCTATGTACGGCTTGAAGTCGCCGGCGGCGTCCGCTTGGTCGGTTTGCTCCGTCGGTCGACCGGCTGGAGGACCAGCGGACTCAGCTTTGCGATCAACTGCAGCGCGCGTTTGGGCCATGTTTTTCTCAGCGAGTAGCGCTGAGCTACTAACCTCCCTCGGTTCAGTCAATTCAGAACTGTACCGCGGTGCGCCTCCTCGAATTTCGTGCTACTGCAGGTGTCCTGCGTGATCGACCTCCACAGACGTGACGTGGCTGCTGCGTCGCGCGACACCTCTCCGGCGCAGCCGCCAACCGCCTTCAAGCCCTTTGTTCCCGCGCAGGTGACCCTGCCCGAGCTGACTGTGCTCCCGGTAGTCATCGGAACCGTGCTGGGAATCGTCTTTGCGTTTTCCTCGGTGTATCTCAGCCTCAAGGTGGGCCTCACCGTCTCGGCGTCGATCCCCGTCGCGGTGATGTCGATCACCCTGTTTCGATGGCTCGCCCGCGCTTTTCGAGTTCGCCCAGCGACCATTCTCGAAAACAACATCGCACAGACCGCCGGATCGGCCGGAGAGTCTTTGGCAGCAGGGGTTGCGTTCACGCTGCCCTCGCTTTTGCTGATGGGCTTCGAGATGGAATTCGTGAGGATTCTGCTCGTTGCGCTCCTGGGCGGGTTGATTGGCGTTCTGATGATGATTCCGCTGCGGCAGGGGCTGATCGTCAAGGAACATGGAAAGTTGACGTACCCGGAGGGCACCGCCTGTGCCGACGTGTTGATCGCCGGCGAGCAAGGCGGGACCGATGCGAAGACCGTGTTTTTGGGCTTCTTCGTCGGACTCGCCTACGCAGCATTGAATCTCATCGCGAGACTTTGGAACGACACCGCCTCGTTTGCGGCGGAGTTTTGGGGGAAGCTCAAGGGCGGTCGGCTGGCGTTCGACGTTTCGCCGCCGATGCTCGGGGTCGGATACATCATCGGTCCGCGCGTCGCCGCCAACATGATGGCGGGTGGCTTGCTGGCGTTCGTCATCCTAGTCCCGCTGATTCACCTATTCGGCGACAGCATGCAGGCGCCGATGTACCCCGAGACGCAGCTCAAGATTGCGGAGATGAGCGCCTATCAGATCCGCAGCGCTTACGTTCTCTACGTCGGCGCCGGCGCTGTGGGCACCGGCGGCTTCATCTCCCTGGCCCGAGCGCTTCCCACCATCCTCAGCGCTTTCAAGGGGGGCATCAAGGATTTGAAAGCCGAGCGGGGCGTATCGCGCTCGGCGCCGAGGACCGAGCAGGACCTTCCGATGAGCATCGTCGTCGGCGGTTCTCTTGCGATCGCACTGATGATCTGGCTGGCGCCCACGCTGAACATCAACCTCCTCTCGGCGATTCTGATCGTCCTGTTCGGGTTTTTCTTCGTCACCGTATCGAGCCGGATCACCGGCGAGATCGGCTCCTCGTCGAATCCGATCTCCGGCATGACCGTGGCGACGCTCCTGCTGACGTGCGGGCTGTTCGTCCTGGTGGGCTGGACCGGCGTCCCCTACAAAGAAATGGCTCTGACCACGGCCGCGCTGGTGTGCGTCGCTGCTTCGAACGGCGGCACGATCTCGCAAGACCTGAAGACCGGCTACCTGGTGGGGGCCACGCCGCGAGCGCAACAGATCGCGATTCTGTTGGCGGTGATCGCAAGCGCGCTGGTCATCGGCGGCACGCTCATCGTTTTGAATCAAGGTCACACGACGTATCGTCCAGTCGATTTTCCCGAATTTCGTGCAGCAGTTGATCCGAACGCGGAAAGGACAACCGGTCCAAATCGAGAGGCATACCGCGTCTACTACGTGCGGGAGGACGTGGGCCGAGTGCAGCGCGGAAAATACCTCGTCGACGATCGCGGCAAGCTGCAGTTCCTCGTCGACCCGGGCGTGTCTGGCAGCTTTCCCTATCGCCTCGACCCGGTCTCCTTTCCAGGCGTGAACCTGCCCATGGCGGCGGATGCTGCGAAAGAATTGGGCAACGATCATCGGATGTACTCTGTGGTCGAGCTGAAGGAGCGGTTTGGGCCGGTCCGTCCCGGCCGCTACCTCGTCGATGATCGAGGAGAAATCGCCTACGCCGCGATCGACCTGTGGAAATTCGACGCCCCCAAGGCGCAGCTGTTTCGGTTGATCATCGATGGCACGCTGGGCGGGCGGCTTCCCTGGGGGCTCGTGCTGGTGGGAATGTTCCTGGCCATCATCATGGAGCTGGTAGGGGTATCCTCCCTGCCATTCGCTGTCGGACTCTACTTGCCGATTGAAACGTCCGCCGGGATCTTCGTCGGCGGAATGGTTCGCCTGCTCGTCGACCGAAGGCGGCAGGATCAAACGCAGGCAGCAGCCGAGTTTTCGCCCGGCGTGTTGATGGCTTCGGGCCTGATTGCCGGAGGCTCCATCGCCGGGGTGGTCCAATCGGTGATTACGCTGACGGAAGCGGACGCCAAGTTCGACTTGAGCGAATGGCTCGGCTCCCTCGCCAAGAACGAGAGCTGGTGGCCGATGGTCCTCTTCCTCGCGCTGGCGGCCCTGCTCTACGGCGTCGCCACGCGATCGGAGAAGGCGAAGTCGCCGTCAGCATCGACGGGCGGACCGGGCGCCTAGCGGCTGGCCGTCCGCAGTCGCCGAGAGAGAGCCTTGATGATTCCAAGGGCGATCTCGGGCTTGTCGGTGAGGATCTCGTGGAACTCGTCGCGGGCGATCTTCAACAGGTTGGTATCGTTCACCGTCGTTACAGTGGCAGAGCGAGGCGCGGAATCGAGCAGCGCCATCTCCCCGAAGCATTCACGTTCACCCAGCTCGGCTACCATCTTCTCTTGGTGATGAACGCGAACCCTTCCATCCAGTACCAGGTACAGTGCATCGCCGGGCTCGCCTTCCGAAAAGATGATTTCGCCTGATTCCCGCGGCTCCTCGACGGCAATGAGGGCAACACGCGCCAGATCCTCTCCGGGAATTTGAGAGAACAGATCGATCGACTTCAGGAATAGAACCTTCTCGAGCGTGGACAGCATCGTCGTCCCGCATCTTACACCGGCGCATCGCCTCGGTATTGCCGCCGAGAAGTGATCAACTCGCCGCGAAGCTCCGGGTTCTCAGCCGACGGCGAGATTCGCGGCGATCAGAGCCGCCCGCCGTCGAACCACCGGTTCCTCGTCCTCAAGGCTGGCTTCGGCAATGGCCCGGGCGCGCTCCGGGTGCGTTCGAGCGACGCAGAGCAGGGCCACCTCACGAACGATGGGGCTCGGGTCGCTAATCAATTCCAGCGCAGCGTCGGCCGCCCGCGGGCTATTGAGTTGCGCGGCGTAGTTCAGAGCGCAGGCGCGCACCCATGCTGTTTCACTTCGGCAAAGCGCAGCAAGGGTCTCGGCCCTGTCGGCGAGGCGCAGGTCCAGCACGTCGGCCACCGAGGCGATCTTTTCCGCGCGCGGGACGTCCTCAAATAAGGGAAGAAGCTTTCGGTCCAGCTCGCGGTCGAGCACATTGTCCAAGAGCTCCACCGCATTTGCCCGGCGCCCGCGGGAGTCGATTGCAAGCTCATCCTTCAGGTCGGCGTCGATGCGTTCCATATCGGCATTGGGAAACAGAACTCCCAAGAGGAGAAAAATCCGGCGCTCTACATGTGCCACTTTTTCCACCAGCGCTAAAGCGAGCAGCGCCCCGGCTGCACCGGCGTCGCCAGCGGAGCCTTGAGATCCTGGCCCCGCCCCAAGGCCGAGCGCTTCGGCGTCCGCCAGGCAGCGGTAGGCAGTCAGCAGCTCGTGATCCAGCGCCTGACGCACCCATTTTCGATCGGTGCTCGCGACGCGGTGTACTCGTGCGGTCCGCGCCAGCGAACGGTAAATCGCGGTTCTCACGTCCTCATCCGGATCTTCGAGATGGCGCACCAGGATCTCTATCGCGCCGGGGCTCATCAGCTGGCCGAGAACGCGAGCGACTCCTCTTCGCACCCGCGGGTTTTCCAGGCGATTGTCGAGCACTTTGGACAGCGTTGGCTCGATCGTAGGGCCGTAGGCGGCCAGAGCCTCCACCGCCTCTCTTCCGGTTTCGCTCGAATGCG